>Ga0209427_10007526_pt1 | contig 12335 bp, 7 predicted proteins | sample DeeMarSWOR136_30_FD_187465 | JGI IMG/M metagenome (GOLD analysis project Ga0209427, IMG submission 187465) | Marine sediment microbial communities from White Oak River estuary, North Carolina - WOR-1-36_30 (SPAdes) (version 2) | ecosystem: Environmental > Aquatic > Marine > Intertidal zone >... | reverse complement strand
AAGGTTATTTGATCACCATATATCTGATTTAACTTGAAAATTTCGTATTCCGGATTTGCTGTTGTTGGTTCTATAGGATTCAATACATCAATACCACATTTAATTATATCATCAAAAATTTCCATCAAATCTCCATCTGAATGCAATAAAATATGACTATCAAGTTTATGAGCAGCATTACATATCTGCTTTAACCAAGGAAATACGTAATTTCGATAATTCTCTACTCGCATGAAAAGTCCATTCTTATAACCATAATCATCCCATAATATAATTAATTTCGCTCCATTTTCTGCCAAAATTTTTACCAATTCGAGTGTAAATTTGCCATAATCATCAAAAATCTTCTTAATTTGTTTTGGTCTAGTTAAAATTCTTGAAAAAGTTTCAAATCCGAATCCTTCCCAAGCATTCTCCATTATAGCCCCAATTGCAGGAGCTGCAAGAATATCATTATTCATATCCTCTTGAATTTCTTTACCTACTAAATATCCCACTAATCGGGCTTCGAAATTTGGATCCATTCTTTCCCAACTTTCATAATCCTCAAAATTCTTGAAATAACCTCCACGATACCCAAGAATCACCGTTCCATCTTTCTCATAATACTCAAATTTAATTATTCTTCCATACTCGTCAATAAATCCAGTTGAATCCTCAAGAATTAAACGTGGAAAATTACTAGAAATACACGTTCCTATGTCATAACCTATATTATGGAATAATTGAAAATACCTCTTAAAGCCTGGTTTCATTAATTTTTTACTTTTAATTACTTGATTTACTACAGTCATTTTATCAGGTACATTCTTTAACAGAGAGATACCAAAATCTCCTCTTCCTTCCTCGATGCCAAAATGCTTAGAAATGGTATTATTTGAGAAAGCGCTTTCCCATGCAGGAACTCTATCAGGTTCTTCATGGTTTATGGTTTTTAACACTCTTTCAACTGCATCCATATTATCTCATCTAAATAAAATTCATGATTTTTTTAATTCCCATACAAATGGTTTATCTGGTGATGAGCTACCAGTAATAAATACACAATTTTCTTCTACATTAATTTCTTTTTCTTTATTATTTACTTTTAAAAATTCGAAAACTTTAGTTTCATCTTCTTTAAGTTTTAATACAATTGTCCAATTTCCAGTGGTACTTGGATTATACCACCCAGAATATCCCTCTTTTGATTTTGAAAACCCAAATAATGGAGATTCAAAATAATACTCTTCTTCAGGCAAAGAAGGTGTTATTTCAATTCCATCTTTTGTAAAGTTCGCCCCAACTAAGTGAATTAGATTGAATATTGGCCACGCATGTGGATGTAAATTCATGACAGGAAAATCTGTCCAGCTTACACCGAATGGGTCTTCTAGCATTAATTTTTTATCTTTTGGATCTCCAGTAATAAAATATTCAAAAAAGTGAGTTTGTCCATGATATTTTGAGAGATCAGAATTATATGTATCTGGACCACTCCATATTCCATACCATATGTTAGGAAAAGCCTCTGCGTGAAAGGCAAGTGTATTTTTTTTCCATTCATCCCAAGCCATTTCACTATTTATAAGAGACAACGCCCATATTAAAGTTCCATTAATTGATGGCCATATTCCTCCATTTACTCGGACACCAACTTCTCTTTTCATTGCATCAATGTCTTTACTCAGTAGTTTGGCCCCAATCTTTGATGATTTTCGTAATAAATTATCAATATTACTTAGTAAAATTGGAATCCACTCAATATCAAGAGTATTTCCAATAATAGCCCATGGTTGAGGCTCTAACCACAATTCTTCATCTCCAATCCAACCTAAATCTTCAGTAAACCAAGCTCTTTTAAACCATTTCCCGTTCCACTGTGCTTTAACGGCTTTCTTCTGAAATATAGCGTATTCATTAACTAGTTCCGCCATCTTGTCATTATTTATAAGCCTTAATAATTCAGCAAACTTATTGAGGACATAAATTGCCATGGAAGCATTAAGAACAGATTCTCCTTGAGTCCTAACCTCATCATGTTTTTCCTCAGGTACATGTCCCATTACAGCCCCATCATTCCAATCACCAGTGGAGATTCGTTGGAGACCATGTTTTCCAGTTCCAGTAACTTCTGTAAAATGCTTATAACATAATATTAATATTTCTAATACTGTTGATCTTCTTGTTTGTTTACCATAAATTGGATAAATTGGAATTGGTTCATCTAAGAATTTAATATCTTTTGTAGCTATTACATATTCGCTTATAACCCATAATAACCATAATTCAAGATCACTCGGAAAAAATAGCAAGGGCATAATCATTCCATTACCAATGACTCCATAGGGTATTTCTCCATTTTCTTTAACTGTTTTTAAAATATATCTAATAATTTCTTTAACAATTTTCGATTCACAATAAATAAAAGGTAATGTATGTTGTAATGGATCTCGTGCGGCTATTTGAGCTCCTATCACGTATTGATAAACATTTCCTTGAGAAAGGATGTGCTCTTTAAAGTAATCATCATAAGTCATAGCACTACGCAAATAATAATTATGCCATAAAAGTTCACGTTCTATCCAAGGTTCATGGGGAAGAGATAAAAGAATCTTATTTTTCTTCCAATATTCAGAGGAATATATCCATTGCTTAGATATTTCCTTCTTATATTTTCTTATAATTTGATCAAGGTTAACACTTTCAGGTAAATAACCGTAAGAAAAATATAAAGTCTGAGTTTCTTGGGGTTCCAAATGAACTTCTCTTTCTAATATCATAGCACTTTCATCATCAAAAGTATTTAAGTTAGAAGGAAGAGTTCTATCTATCCCTTCAGGATGTTCAATGCCCCCTTTACCAAAAAATTCACACCCATTCGTACTAAAGCCCTCAATAGGTCCATTTAATGAAACTAGAAATCTCTTTAGTAAGAATTTACTTTCATATACAGGTGTAGGTAATCTTCTTTTATTCTTTGCTTTTGTACCTTGAAAGTATGCAGCCTCTAATAAACCAGAATTCTCTATTAATGAAAATTCATGTGTAAATTTCGAACTAAATTCTCTTCGCAGTTTGTTCATTAATAAAAGATCTTTTTTCCCAAAGGCAGTATAGTATGCAAGTGCCGAAAATTGAAACGATTTACAACCCCAATATTCTATCCAGCGTAGATTTTTTGGTTGATCTGAATTATTTGAGATTGAAACTTGAGATATAAGTAAAGGATCATCTCCATAAGGAGCAAAAATCACCTGATCTACTGATAATTTATACCCTTTAACAATTTTACGGAAATATCCAATACCAAAAATTCGCTCAAATTGCTCTCCATTTCCTGAATAATATGTTGTTAAAATATTATCTTCATCAACTAAATATCCAATTCCTCCAGCATACTGACTATGCTCCGGATCATAATCATTAAGGAATTTTGGACATCCTTCATCTTGACGAACTTGAACATAACCAAAATTAGAAGCAACTGCAACTAGACGATCATTTCCAACTTGGTGTAGATGTTCGTTATTGGACCTTAACTGTTCATTTAAAGGAATAATTGCTTTAGGATCATTTATTTGATTGCAATTATAATAATAAGCAGGTAATCCATGTTCATCTGTAATCCATTCTCCAAAATACCCTGACCCAAAAGCTTTCTCTTTCATTTCTAAAATGCTTTAATTATTAAGTAAGCAAAAAGTTGTTTATTTTAATAATAATTTGACAATATTGTGCGTTTTCTATTTTTTAACTCTTTATTAGAATAGCTCATTGAATTTTGGTTTTATTTAATCATTTGTTCATAAAGAGAACAAGATCATAATAATAATAAGATAAAAATATTAATTTTTTAAGCTTCCTCTTCTTCTTCAAATTCTTTTCCCATTAATCGCATAACAGCATCAGCAAGTTTATTTTGACTCCGACTCATAATACCTTTTACTTTTCCTTCCTTTCCAAGTACTCTTAACATGATACCATTCCAAACTGAAGATGGTTCACCTTTAATATTCTTAAATCTGTCACGATGGATTTCAACACTAATGTTATCGTATTCCTTTGCAGCTTCGGAACATTTAAAGCATAAGATACACTTATCACGATCTACTTCAATTTCCTTACCTTTTCTTTCCATTGCGCTTACAGCGCATTCATCGCAAAAAGCATCTAAGATCTTAGTATCTTTTTCAGTGCTGGAAATTGTAATAGAACCTTCTACCACCTTACGTACTTTTTGTCCATTATCTAATGTTCGCACTTCTTCTTCAAATTCCGGAAGCGAACCATTTTCAACGACATTTAATTTTTTCTCACCATTAATTAAAAGCTCTAAAGTATATCCAGGACAAATCCATGTGCAACAACCGCACCAAACACATTTCTCAGTATCAACTACAATTTTTTTATCTGATTCGATATTCATTTCTTTTGGTGTGCCGATCGCTGTTTTTTTTAAAGGTTCATCATATATAGAAACAGTAACGGGACATACTCGATGACAAAATCCACATTCAATACACTTATCTTCATGATAAACTAACGACATAACATGATTTAGCATTTTATATTCGTAATTTACAGTATTATCATCTACTTGAATAGCCTTTTTTGAAGGTAAGCTCATTTTTTTTCGTATTCATTTAAGTTTTAATTTAAATATTAATAATTTATTCAAGATAATAAAAGTTTCAATTTAAAACAAATTGAATATATTGCGAAAGAAATTTATTTATATTTACTGATTAAATATGAATATGATCTCTATTTAATCAATTTCATTCTACTTTTAAGATCCTTAATTCGAGTTCTTAATGTGACTTCTGTTATTTTGGTAGCTTTAGCTATTTCTGATTGAGTTAATCTTTGATCTGAAGATTTAGCTGCAATATAAATAGCTGATGCTGCAAAACCTCTTGGGTCTTTTCCATTTGTAGAAAGTCCTACTTCTAAAGATTTAGAAATTATATTCAGTGCTTTATTTTGGATTTCCATTGAAAGGTCTAGTTCATTTCCAAATTTAAATATTAATTGCTTAATACTAATAGGCTTATAAGTTAGATTTAATTCAGGTAAAATTTCTCGAATAATTAAACTTAAACTATGTATTATAGTTTTGCGAGCAACCATAGCAGTATCGCTAACTTCCTCTAATGTTTTTGGAAATTCGTGTACTCTAATTGCAACATATATAGATGCAGCTATAAAACCTTCAATGGAGCGTCCCATGGTTAATTTTTTCTTTGCGATAATAGAATAGATTTTCCAAGCCGTTTCATGAACATATTCCGGAATATTCAATTTAGATACAATTAATTTCATTTTTGGTTTGGCTTCCCAAAAATTTCTCTCAATGCTTGAAACTAAAGAATTTTGAATTTTGGACAAACGCAAAAATAAAGTTTTATTTTCTGGACTCAGGTATTGTCCTTTATAATCTATTTTATCTTTAGGAAGCACTGTTCTTGACCCAAACTCTCTCCATCTTGGCTCGGTCTGTTTTCTATTTTCTATTTCTTCTTTACCATAAGCTCTTCTTTCATTTTCTACTAAATGAATATCTGATATTAATCCACAATTTAAACAGACTTTATAACCCCTTTTTATATCAATATTTGGCTTTGGACAACATAATTCTTCTGTTATTTTGTCTTTGTCAAAATGTTCTATATCACTTTTCAATTATTTATTCACCCTTTATGAATTTTATATCTAAAAAAATAACCTTTCCACTGAGTAATCTTAAAAGAAATTCAACTTAATAAACTTATTTATTATTTACTTTTTTTAGAAATATACAAATTTTGCCTTAGATAATGGAAATAATTTGTTTCAGAATAAGCTTTAAAAATTTTAACTTTTATAAGACTTTTGATTCTTTTTATAAAACTTTAAATTGAAAATTTGACAAGGTCTCCTAATTTACAATTTAACCATAAAATATACGGTATAAATCATAATATAATTTCGCAAGTTTGGAAATACGATATTGATCATTTTGCTGTAATGCATAAGAGATATAAGCTCCTAATCCTTGAGGTGTATTAATCCATTGCAAAAAACCTTCGATTTCAGCTTTAAGATATGGATCGATTTTAGGGTGTGATGGAGTAACTTGATAAGCAGTCATTTGTTTTGTTGTGCTGTTATATGCTTCATCTTCCTCAATTTCTACTTCTGTTTGTATGAATTCAGATTGAGAACCTTTTTTTAACATAGCTGCAGCTCTAGCTACTGCTGGGTATGCCATGTGAAACCAGCCTTTTGCTTTTGGTCTGATATGGGCTATCATATAAAGTTTCCCATCATGTGTTGATGCTCCTATTAGATGACCCTGCTTCTTTCGATTAGTTCCAATGAAGCGTTCTGGTTCCATCTGTAAAATTGAGTACCTTATTCCATTAAGAGTGACAAATTGGGCATTTCCACTAGCCCATTTTACCAGAACTTCTTTAATATCTTTTTTAACATCCCATTTGCTTGTACTAAATAATAATTTTCCTTGTTTATCCACTAATGCAACATGAATCGCATCTGGATAATGTTTTTGCAATTTATTCACTACAGATTTGATATTAGCCATATTTATTAATTATCCAAATTTTTGTTTGGTTATTTTAATCCAATTACTGATATGCCTTAAAAGTTCTGTTCTTTCCTTAGGGCTTAATGCTAAATTAGGTTCCTCTCTTTGATAAACATTAGCATATTTACTAAGTTCCCATAAATAATTTGCGTGAAGAATTTTTTTTTTGATATTATTTCTTGCTATTTCAAAAGCTCTTCCAATTGTTTGAATATCATAATTCTCTTCAACTATTTTTTTTAAGGTTACAAGGCATTCATAGGGATTTTCAAAAGGAATATATGGAAGAGGTTTAGTAGGTACAAAAGAACGTTTCATAGTCCTTAATTCAAAATTTTCTTCTTTTTTCACAAATTTAGCAATTGTGGGTTTATCAAGTGTTTTAGGTTTTTCAGGTTGATAAAGTTTAGATTTTCCTTCTGGAGTTGCTTTCTCTAATTGTTCCTTTTTTTGTCTTTTAAATTGTGTTGACCATTCTTTAAAATCGTTCATTCTATCTTCAGCAGATATTAAAATTGACTCCTTGGGCATCTTTTTATTAATAGAGTCACCTTCTAAATTAAATGAAAATGGACTAGCGGATCCAAGAAAGGTTGCTGATTTTTCTATTATAGAAAATAAAAACATGGGGTCATATTCAATAGAAGAATAAACATCCTTCAATCTTAGAATTATAGTTCTAATTGTTTGTAATTCTGAAAGAGTGAAAATTTTATTTAAAAATTTGTCTGCTCCTAATGTTATTCCATATAAACCAGCAGTAGTTTCTAAATATTTAGTTTTAGTTTGATATTCCATATCTTCTGAAATCATTATTTTATTATATGCATCCCTAGATGTACTTAGCAGCATATGCCCATTTCTATCTATTTGAAAAGATTTTGGATCTCGTAAAAATTCCATAAATTCTAGGATTATATCTTTATATGGAATAAACAAATTTCTCATAAGTGTACCTTGAATAAAGGCGATTTTGTTCTCTGATTTGAATGACATATCAATTGGTACTTTAAACAATTTTTCACAAATTATAATGTCTCGATCATTTTCTAAAGTAATATTAGCTGATGTCGCTAAATGGTCATAAACAAAATCAGATAAAATTAAACCGGTTAAAGGGCGATTATCTGTAATATATCTCCCAGATTGCAATTCAAATTTAACATAATAATAACCTAGACCAAATAAATAATATAATGTTCCCCATTCATTTGAGGTTGAATATTCCGCTCCAACTAAGAAAATAACGAGATCTTGAGAGATTTTAGACACATTATGATTAGCATATTCACCCAAAGTTGGGTAACCAAGCAAATTCCCCCAACTTGGAATAACAAAAAAAATATTATGAGGAATTATTTTGCCTTTGGTTATTTGATTTGCCATATATCTTTTTATAATATTATTTGAAATGCTATTTAAAAAATCGAGGATTTAATATTTAATTCTTTGTTGAAGCTATGGTTAATTTATAGTAATATTATAAAATAAAATATTTACTAATATTAAAATGAGGTTACCCAAGAACTAATCTATGGTACTACGTTGTATCCATACTGTCATCTCACTCTTGCCTCTATTTGCCCAACTATAATAAGGAATTAAATATAGTTTATTAGAAATAATATTTAAACCACCTAAAATATCATCATGATACTCATGCTTTAGAGTATCACTATCACTTAATGTTAAATTATAGATTGAATCAACTTTATTATCTATGCTTTCAGCACAATATACAATAGGACCACGTTCAATAGCAATTTTTTCTATATTTTTTTGAACATTATCATTACATAAAACACGCCGAATTGGCATAGGGATATTCAATTCAATAGTATCATTATTTTTCCACACACGCTTAATGTTTACGAATCCCTTCTCTACTTTAAAATTAATTTCTTCCTTATTGATTTTGATTATTACTTCACTAAGATTATTTTTTAAATAATAATACAAATCACTAGGAATTGGCTTGTCTCGAGCCCACCCTGGAATTCGAAATGCTATGGTAAATTTGGTCTTCTGACTAAGATTCAGTACAATTTTCACATCTCCTCCCCATGGGTAGTTAGTTTCTTGATTAATTACTATTTTCTTATCTTGAAGTTTAAATTCTGCAATACTCCCGATATAAAGATTTACAAAAATTGTATCACTATTTAACGCATAAATATATCTAGGGATTTGGGGGATAAATCGCACAATATTAGTAGGACAACAAGGACATTTATACCAAGATTTTCTAGTTACATTTCCATTTGAAGAGAGAGGGTTAGTATAGAAAAATTTATTTCCTTCAATTGAGATTCCCGATAGAAAACCATTATATAATGTACGTTCCAAAACATCAATATATTTGGCATCACCATATAATGAAAAAAGGCGAAAATTCCAAAAAATGTAGGCAATAGAAGCGCATGTTTCATTATAAGCTTCGAGATTAGGTAATTCATAATTATCTCCAAAACTTTCTCCATCTGAACGAGCACCAATCCCCCCTGTTATATATAATTTTTTAGAAACTATATTATCCCAAATACGATCTATTGTTGTTTTGTATTCAGATATATTATATATCGATATAATATCTGTAATTGCTGAATACATGTAGGTTGCTCGAACAGCATGTCCAACTGCTTCATCTTGTTCGACAATTCTTTTATGAGATTGGTTGTACTCCAGGGATCTTGCATCTTCAAAATAAATTTTATTTCTATTTAAATAATCTTCAAAATCAAATATTTTAGTAGTACCGCGAATGTCTAAGAAAAATTTTGCTAAATCTAAATATTTTTTATTACTTGTACTTCTATACAATCGAATCAAAGCAATTTCAATTTCTTGATGCCCTGGAACTCTTTCCAATTTTCCTGGACCAAATTCGTTATATATTAAATTTGCGCATTTAATTGCTACATCTAACAATCTCCTTTTATTTGTGGCATTGTAATAGCCAATACCTGCCTCAATAAGGTGTCCCATATTATATAATTCATGACTTAATATTGAAACTAATTCCCACCTTTTTTTTCCCGCCCATACATGAGGATTTTCGGGATTTATTGTTCGAGTGGTATATAAGTATCCATCATCTTCTTGGGCTGCTGCTATTTTTTCAATTAAGTTATCAATATATTGTTCGATTCTTAAGTCAGGTTTTATAATTAATGAATATGCTGCCCCTTCAATTACTTTGAAAACATCTGAATCATCAAATGGAAAATTTGGTTTTTTTCCATTATTTAATAATCTGGCGGCTCTAGAAAAGTTATCAATACGACCAGTTTTCTCACATTTTCGAAACACATGAGGGATTGTTATTTCATGATTAACTTTTATTCTTGGAGCCCAAAAATTATCATTTATTTTTATTTTATCAAGAGAAACTGGTTGAATTACACTCCCTATAAATTTCAAAATAATCCACTGTTAAATCAAAATATTTTGAATATTCTAATTAAACAAGTTATATAGATATTTTAATATGATACATTAAAAGTTATATAACTTCTATCGATATATTAGATTTTATACATTTTATATTAAAAAAATGTGTTAAGATATGATAGAAAAGAATTTCTTACAGTTTCTATTTGAAAAAAACATTGATGAAAATCAAGCAACAATCTTTATTTCAAGATTAAATGAATTTGATAATTTTCTCAAAAAAAATGACTACAATATTGATTCAATACCTCTCGGAGAAATTACCAATTATTCAAAATATTTAGTTGGAAAAAATAGCGAAAATGTATTAGATTTCTTAAGAGCTCTAATTAATTATGCTAACTTCATAAAAAAATATGACTACATCATTGAGATTATCGATATCTCAGAATCTTATACGGCAATGGATAATCTTTATGAAAGAGTCGCTGAGCAATATGGTGAACAACTTCGAGATAAAATTTTTGAAGATCTTAAGATTCCCCCATTAGGAGTTGAACCAGAGAAAAAACCTGAATTTACCAAAATAATAATGAAAAGATTGGAAAAGAGTATTGGTAAAGAAAAAACAATAGAATTACTGAAACCTTGTTTACATGGTCGCCCAGGCTCAATTGAGAAAGATCGAGAAGATTTTCTAAGATTAAATGATATAGATGAATTTTTAAAATTAAAGAAACAAGAATTAATTATACGACTTCAAAAACATAAAAAAGAAGGAACTCTTGAATTTGCGCAATACATCGATGATGAAGTAATAGAATTTGTAAAAAATACTCCTATGATTAATCCTGGAATAAGAAAAGGGGATAAAATTGTCGAAGCTAAACTCCCTTATCAAACAAAAAAACATATACAAGCAAAAGATAAGAGAATGAAAGGATTTTATAGCTGTTATTGTCCTTGGGTAAGAGGTGCGATCAAAAATGGAACTGAAAAAGAACTTTTCTCTCACTTCTGTTATTGTAGTGCAGGCTACACTAAGAAATACTGGGATGTTATATTCGATCAACCGGTTGAAGTAGAACCTATCGAAACGCCTCTTACTGGAGGGCTCTTATGTACGTTTGCGGTTCAAATTCCGAAAGAATTTCAAAAATAGATTAAACTGTAAATAAACTTTTTATCAAATAAAATTTAAATTTGATTAAATTGGAAACGACAATATCAAAGAAATCATATAGACACTTTTTCTACTTTTTAATTGGACAAGAGTTTTCATTACTAGGTTCTTCAATAGTATATTTCGTCATAGGGTGGTGGATAACAGTTGATACAAACAATCCAATTTATCTTTCATTATCATCAGTCTTGTACTTTTTGCCTCAAATTTTTGTTGCTCCAATTGCGGGCGTATTATCAGATAGATTGAATAGAAAAAATATCATTATCTTTATAGATGCAACTCAAGCATTTGTTACGTTTGGTCTATTTCTTTTATTTTCCTTCAATATTACAAATATTTGGATAATACTGGTAGTGAACACACTTCGAAGTACACTTCAAGCATTTCATGTTCCTACATTTCATTCAATAGTGCCTTCAATGATTCCAAAAGATAGATTAAATAGAGTAAATGGCATAAACACCCTATTTAACAGTTTAATTTTCATGATTGGACCAATTTTAGCCGGGTTCCTTTATGAGATCCTCCCTATTGGGCAGATTTTTATGATTGATATCATTACTTTTATAGCGGCTCTTGTTCCTTTGCTTTTTATTACAATCCCTTCGGTTAGAATTATTAAGAAGAAAGAACATAAGACTTCCTTTATTGAAGATTTTAAAATAGGATTAAGAACGGTAAAAGCAGTTCCTGGACTTTTAAGTTTAATACTCTTAGCAATGTTAATTAACTTTATTATGAGACCATTTTCAGATTTGATGCCTTATTTTATTAAAAATATTCATAATGGCACAGCTATCAACTTAGCATTCGTTACTGCATTTATGCCAATAGCTAGTATTATTGGAAGTATAATTAATACTATTAAAAAGAATTGGAAGCACAAAACATTTATTATTATGTTTGGAACAACAACAATTTTTATTGGCTATTCTTTTTTAATATTTACTCCATCAGGATTATTTATTCTTCTTGGTGTAGGGTTGTTTATTCAAGGGATTGCTATGAATTTTATTTTGAATAATTACATGACACTTTTGCAGAGTTGTGTCTCATTTGATAAAGTAGGAAGAATTGTATCCCTTGATCAATCGCTATCGTTTATTATAATGCCAATTGGATCTCTAATTGGAGGACCACTCGTATTTTTAATCGGAATTACTAATCTCTATCTCTTGTGTGTGATCATTG
>Ga0209427_10007525_pt1 | contig 12335 bp, 11 predicted proteins | sample DeeMarSWOR136_30_FD_187465 | JGI IMG/M metagenome (GOLD analysis project Ga0209427, IMG submission 187465) | Marine sediment microbial communities from White Oak River estuary, North Carolina - WOR-1-36_30 (SPAdes) (version 2) | ecosystem: Environmental > Aquatic > Marine > Intertidal zone >... | reverse complement strand
GACAAACCCATCTATGTGGTGGCTTTAGGTGGCAAGGTGAAGGACAGATGGCTCAAAGAGATCGAGGGCCTGAAAGTGCCCGTGTTTGAGAATACGCACATCGCCGTTAAGGCGCTCAGAGCGGCCTTACGCTACGCCCAGGACCGTGAGCGTCTGCAGCCGGACCCGCTGTTGTCATAGGTTTTTGGTGGGGGACCTGCCCGCCATTGCTCTCGCAAAGGCGAGGCAGGCGGGTAAAACCTCACCCCTTGTATGTAGATAGGGGAATTGCCTGCCTTCCATTGGCACCTCCAGAGAATGCCGGTTAGCCCAGGCGTTTTTGAGACGGCTAAAGTATTAAAATGGAGAAAGACTTGGATCAAACAAAGAGAGATGGGGATTCTTTCTACCTGAGGGGATACTGTCGTGTCTGCAATCGGCACTATTTTTACAGGAACCAACTGGATACGGAGCAGACGCAATTTCATCAGCATCACCGTGGGGTTTGCCAGAGCTGTCATTACACCTGCGTGCGCATTAAACCAAAAGTTAGAGGCTGACCATGATCATCGATTTTCATGTACACACCGCTTACTATGAAACCACGACCCAGGACTATGATGATCTGCTCAGGCGTGGTTGGGGTGACCGAACGGAGTGGATGATCCAGACCTACTCATCGCCGGAAGGCTTTCTCGGGCTCATGGATGAGGCGGGAATCGATTATGCAGTGATCCTCGCAGAGTTGGCTCCCATCACCACCGGAATAGCCGATAATGCGTACGTGGCAGAGTTCTGCTCCCACAGTCCCCGATTGATCCCCTTTGCCAGCATCAATCCCTATACCTGCACATACCCTGCCGAAGAACTGGAAAGACTAGTTCGGGATCAGGGCTTTCGAGGGCTCAAGCTATACCCTACCTATCAGCACTACTATCCCAACGACGCCCACATCTACCCCCTTTATGCAAAGGCCCAAGAGCTGGGGATCCCTGTCTCACTGCACATAGGCTCATCCATATTCGGGGGCGCCAGAATAAAATATGGAGATCCCATCACCATGGATGATGTGGCCGTAGACTTTCCTGAATTGGTTTTGCTCATGTGCCACAGTGGCCGACCCTTTTGGTATGATAAAGCCTTTGCCTTGGCAAGACTCCACGAAAACCTCTACATGGAGGTGTCTGGCCTGCCACCTCACAGGCTTTTGGACTATTTTCCAGAACTTGAACGTCTTGCACACAAGGTGATCTATGGATCCGACTGGCCGGGCGTGCCCACAATCAAGGAGAATATCCAGGCCATAAAAGGCTTGGATATGGGTGAGGAAGCAAAGGGAAAGATCCTGGGTGAAAACGCGGCTAGGCTGTTAAACATCTCTGAGTAAATCTACGGATTTGAGAGGGTGAGACCCTGTTTTATTTTCTCTTTATCTTGGTTTCTATCTTTGCCCTCTATGCCTTTTGGTTCGGTGTTACCGTCCTGAAGGAAAAGGTTCTCCGGCCCGGCATATTGGGACTGCTCACTTTCCTCGGTTTGGCCGCGGTCCTCGCCCTCTACGCCTGGGCCCATGGAGCAGGTTATCTATCCCACCCCGTGGCGCAAGTCATCCAGATCATTGTTGGGGCACTCATCGTGCTCTTCACGCTCTCCATGTTTATTCCTATCGGTCGGAACCCCAAGGCCTTAGAGGGCACCAGGGGAATGATCGAAGGCGAGCCGGAGACGTTCAACCAGAAGAATACAGCTTTCAATGTGGCCCATGTGGGAGGGTATGGCCCTGATGTGGGGAAGAAGAGATGGGCCCTTCAGAGCCAAGATATTTTCGGGGGCATCTATTGGACGCTTGTGATGGGACTCAGGCATCAGGTGGATGGCAAGGTGAACCCGGTGAAACAGAGGGAAGGGGTCTCCCCCGAAGAGATTACAAGAGAGATAAAGCGGATGGCAAAGTACGCAGGTGCGGATATGGTGGGCGTCACCACCGTGAAGAAAGATTTCACCTATAGCGAAGCCTTTTCCTACGAGGAGTCAAAGCTGGAGACAGGACCGGCTGTGACCACCCCTGTCGAGCTGAACCACAAGTATGTCATTGTCATGGCAAAGGAGATGGATTATGAAGCGGTGAACACCACCCTCACGGATAAGAACGAGCGGAATCTAGCTGAGGTGGGAAAGGCCTACTACGAAGTGGCCCAGGTGGCCGTGGCTCTCGCCTCATACGTTCGAGCCCTCGGATACCCGGCTCGGGCACATCATCTTCGAAACGAACAGATATTCCATGTTCCCCATGCGGTAGATGCAGGTCTGGGTGAACAAGGAAGGTTCAATTATCTCATTACACCCGAATATGGGCCGCGTGTCCGCCTGGCCTCGGTGACCACGGATCTGGAACTGGTGGAAGACAAACCCATCGATATGGGGGTCCAGGATTTTTGCATCAACTGCCGACTGTGTGAAATAAATTGTCCGTCCCATGCCATTGAAGCGGAAAAGGCGGTGGTGCGGGGATACAGGAAATGGCCCCAATATCAAGAGAAATGCTTCAGTTTCTGGGTGTCCGGGGCCAATACCTTTGCCTGCACCCTTTGTCTAAAAATTTGTCCCTGGAACAAGCCGCGGTTTTTGGTGCATAAAATCAGTTTTGTTGTGGCTACCCGCTCTAAACTGGCCAGGAGGGTTCTCTACTACATGTCTATCCTTTTCTACGGAAAGAGGATAAGGGTTGAGAGAGTTCCTCACAAAGGGGAGGTGGAGATGCCTCCCGAGACGAAAGCTTGGGGCAAGTAGCGAACCGCACTTTGTCCTCAATCTATTACTGAAATCACTAACTCCCGCTTTTGGGTTGACATAAGGGGCTTCTGATTGTATACGCATTGTATACAATCAGTATCCAATTGATATACTTTGAGCCCACCTATGCAGCAACTTGACTTCAAAACGCTGAAAAATGCGAAACAGAGTTCTGGCTCTCTGGCCGAGCAGGTCTATAAGGAACTTCATTGGGCCATCATCACCGGCAAAATACCAGGTGGAACCCGATTGGTGGAGTCTTCCCTGGCCGAGCAGATGGGGGTCAGCAGGACACCCGTAAGAGAGGCCTTACAGAAGCTCGTCTCTGACGGCAGTGTCTACGCCATTCCGCGGGCCGGATACATCGTGGAAGACATGTCTGAGCGGGACGTGGTGGATCTTTTTATGGCGCGAGCAGCTGTTGAACGGGTTATAGCTAGGCTGGCGGCAGAAAGGATCACCCCTGAAGAGCTCAAGCGGCTCGAGGCGAACCTCAAGGAGATGAACAAACTCCTGAAGGGTGCCTTATCCAGTAGGATGATCGATTTAGATACAGAGTTCCACCACCTTCTTGCCAGGGCAGCACGAAGCAAGACACTGTATGAACTTAATCAGGTTCTGATCAAGCGGACGTTAAGATTCAGGGTTTACTGTCTACGCGTTCCCAAAATCGCGCAAGTGACTCGTGATGGGCATGATCAAATTGTAAGCGCACTCCAATCAAAGGACCCAGGAAAGGCAGAAGAAGCAATTCTGGGTCACCTAGAAGACACAAAAAAGACCGTCGCAGAATATGTGGAGGGATTGCGGCAGGAGTCATTCATGGCGAGCGATATGGAACTTTAGGCGTGGAGGGTGCGTTATGCAAAGCGGTTATTACGATCCGGAGATAGAAACCGCATCACGGGATGAGATCAGGAAATTGCAGGAGGAAAAACTGCGGGCAATCGTCCAACACGCGTGGGATAAAAGCGGCTTTTACAGAAGAAAATTTGAGGAAGTGAATCTCACCCCGGATAAGATCCGATCCCTTGAGGACATTTCCCTTCTCCCTTTTATTACCAAAGAGGATCTAAGGGAGGACCAGAGCAAGTTCCCTCCTTGGGGCAGCATGCTCAGCATGCCCTTTGAGGAATGCCAGCGTGTCCACCAGACTTCCGGGACGACGGGACAACCTCTGAGGGTCGTGGACACGGAAGAGGATTGGACGAAGTTTTGCCACATGCATGCCAGGATGCTCTACGCTTATGGCGTCCGAAAGACGGATATGGTCATGCCCGCATTTGGATTCGGCCCTTTTATCGGATTCTGGGCATCATACTATGCCGCACAGGAGATGGGTTGCACCCTTTTTGCCACGGGCGGCTTCAAGACAGAGCAACGGATTAATACCCTTGTGAACTACCCGATCACGGCTATGGGCTCTACCCCATCCTATGCCCTCTACATGGCTGAAGAGGCAAAAAAGATGGGGATAGACCTGAAAAAAGACGCGAAGATCCGGATTACCTGGCATACAGGAGAGCCTGGAGGTGGAATCCCCAGTGTGGTGAAGAAAATCGAAGATGCATACGGTTGCAAGGCCTTCGATTTTATTGGTTCCACCGAGATTGGCCCCTGGGGCTTCAATTGTGAATTTCAGTCAGGGCTTACCCACATAAACGACGACTGGGTCTGCTCCGAGGTTCTAGATTTTCAGACCGGTGACCCGGTTGGGCCAGGAGGCACCGGTGAACTCATTCTGACGAATCTGGAGCGACGGGCCCATCCCTTTTTAAGGTATCGCACCCGCGACATTGTGAAGGTGGCTGATAGGGACTGCCCCTGTGGACGGACCCTCTTCAGCTTGGAAGGAAGTGTTCTGGGCAGACTGGATGATATGAAGAAGATTCGAGGCATCATCGTTTACCCAAGCAGAATCGAGGAGATTGTCCGCCAATTTGCAGAGGTGGATGAATTTCAGATGGTGTTCACCAGGGTGGGGGGGCTGGATGAGATCATCGTGAAGGTGGACCCGGTGCCTGAGTTTGAGCCCGGGTCCCATAAGGAATTTCAGAGCAAGGTGGAAAAGGCCCTGCAACTCGGGTTGGGTATTCGCACGTCCGTTGACATATTGGAGCATGGGAGCCTCCCCAGGTGGGACCACAAGGCCAAAAGAATTCTAGATGAGAGAGAGGATGTTCCGTTCTGAGAAATGCATGGGATGGAAAATTAGAAGAATATGGGCAAGAAAGAGCAAGCCACAACCAAAATCGTAGCCCCTCAGGTGAAATTTGATCAACGAAACCAGATGCACACCCAAGCGGCCATAGGAGGTTTGGGGGACAAGGCGCAGAAGCGCTGGACGACTGAGTCCATAGATCCCTTTCGGCGTATCTTCTTTCCTGAGACCAGGCCCCAGAATGTGCCCATGCGGTCCTGGCGAAATGTGGCAGACGGGCCCCTAAATCCCCATGCGGTTGAAGTCAATGACCCGAAAAGGATGGCCAAAAATGTTAAGGAGGTTGCCCTCTTCCTCGGGGCTGACTTGACTGGGATATGTGAGCTAAACCAAGCCTACGTATATAGCCACACAGGACTTCGGATCGACTTTGCCAAGGGGACGGCAGGGCAAGAGATTTACCTGCCTCACAAATATGCCATATCTATAGGTGTGGAAATGGATTACAAGCGGATGCGCTACGCCCCTGGCTGGATTGACAATGCGGAGGTGGGCCTCGGTTATCTGAACGCGGCCAGGGTGGCGGTCGCCCTCGCTGCCTATATCCGGGAACTTGGATATCCGGCCAGGGCCCATTTCTTCATTAACGAGTGGGTCCTACATGTCCCCATTGCCGTGGATGCCGGACTGGGCGAGCTGGGTCGAATCGGTATCCTCCTTACACGCAAGTATGGCCCTCGACTGCGGCTCTCCACGGTGACGACCGATCTTCCCCTTGCTGTGGATTCTCCAGTGGATATAGGCGCGGCTAAATTCTGTGAGATCTGCGGAAAATGTGCAAAGAATTGCCCTTCCCAGGCCATCCCCCACGGGGGAAAGGACGTGGTTCGGGGTGCGGAGAAGTGGAAACTGGATGATCGGACGTGCCAGAGGTTCTGGGTCTCAAACCCCAATAGATGGAATGATTGTGCCCGGTGCATAGCCGTATGCCCCTGGAACCGAAGGGATTCCTTACATCATAAGTTTTTCGCATGGACGGCCAAATATTCTCATACCATGAGAAGACTCTTACTGTGGACAGATGACGTGGTCCGCGGGAAACACCCCAGGCCAGTAGTGAAATGGTTGGATTATCAAGAGGGTGGTCGTAGAGCCACGTCAGTCATGGATCTCATAAGGAATCAGGCAAAGGAGTAGAGATTGTTTATCCAACAAATCTTTAACGGCATCATGCTGGGAAGCACCTATGCCCTGATTGCCATTGCCTTCACCATCCTTATGGGTATCTTAAACATGCTCAATTTCGCCATTGGTGAGATATTCATGCTCGGGGCCATCTATGGACTCACCTTTGTGAACTTGGGGCTACCCTTTTACTTGGCCGTACCCCTGGCGATGGTCTGCACTGGAATTACCTGCCTTATTGTTGAGCGTTTCTCCTTTCGGCCCCTTCGGAACGCGCCGCCCCTAGTTCCCTTGGTTAGCACCATCGGCTTCTCCATCCTTTTTCAGAATACAGCCGTGAATTTCTTTGGGTCGGAACGGTCTCAGTTTCCCCAGTGGATAGAGCCCGTTAACTTATATATTGGACCCGTTCTCATCTCATCGACTCAAATCATCACTCTCAGTCTTGCCGTTTTATTGATGGTCGCCTTAGATCTCTTTATACAGCGCACGAGGCTGGGACGGGGTATGCGCTCTGTCGCAGAGAGCTTGGACACGGCCAGCATCTTAGGGGTGGACAGCAACCTGATTATTCTCATGACCTTCTTCTTTTCTGGGGCCCTCGCTGGAGCGGCGGGAATTATATTCGGTATAAGCTTTTCCATCGTTTCACCGTTTATGGGCATGGAGCCAGGCATTAAGGGCATTGCCGCAATGATTGTGGGCGGGATGGGAAATCTAAGAGGAGCGATTGTGGGTGGCATGTTTATTGGGATCATAGAAGTCTTGAGTGTCGCCTATTTCGGGTCTTCCGCGAGAGATTTTGCCGTCTATGGTCTCCTGTTTCTCGCCCTGTTGATTCGGCCGCAAGGAATCCTTGGCGTCTTGCAGCCAGAGAGAGAGAGAATTTAGATGTTAAGTAGCTATCAATTAGATCTCCTCTCTAACCTTGGCATCAATATCTTGCTTGCCTTGAGTGTCTATTGTCCCATGGCCACGGGACAGCTCTCCATAGGGAACGCGGGTTTCATGGCACTCGGTGGCTACACCTCCGCCATCCTGACTGTTCATCTCCATTTCCCCCTCTTTCCCGCTTTGATCACCGGAGGGATTGTCGCAGGGATTATCGGTGTGCTTGTGGGCTTTCCTGCGCTGCGGCTGAAAGGGATCTTTCTGGCCATGGCGACCCTCGCCTTTGGAGAGATTGTAAGGAATTTCTTCATGAACTTCCTCAAGCCCCTCACAGGGGGGGCCTATGGCTTTCGAGGCATCGGGGATACCCCCATCTCGATCATATGGATCTGGGGATGGGTTCTGTTCTTTCTCCTTTTCTTCTTCTTTCTATCCCGCTCTAGGACAGGGCTCGCCATGCTGGCTATCCACGACGACGAGACGGTAAGCGAACTCATCGGGATCCACAGTGTTCTCTTAAAGGTTGGGGCGTTTGGCACGGGGGCCTTTATTGCCGGGGTGGGTGGTGGTCTGTACGCCCATTACTACCTATACATCGAACCTGAATTCTTTAATGTGTGGGAGTCCATTCATATGGTCCTTTATGTGATCATGGGCGGGATGCTCACCTTCTGGGGGGCCGTGCTGGGGGCCAGCATTTTCACGTTGGTCCCCGAGTTTACTAGAATTTTACAAGACTGGCGGGGGGCCTTTTTCGGGGTCGTGATCATCGGACTGATGATCCTGAGACCCTCGGGTATTGTGACCAGGGACATGCTTCGAATGGATTTCTGGCGGCCACATCGAAAGGAGACAGAATCTTGAAAGAGAGCCAACTCCTTACCCTGACCGGGGTTAGCAAGAATTTCGGTGGACTCAAAGCCGTTGCTAACCTAGATCTGAGTATTTCCAGCGGATACATCTATGGTCTCATAGGGCCCAACGGGGCTGGAAAAACTACAGTGTTCAATATGATTACGGGCGTTTATCCATGCGACAGCGGTTCCATCGTCTTGGAAAATGTGGACCTGACCAGGTTGAAGCCTTATCGTATTGCCCGCTTGGGAATCAGCAGGACCTTTCAGACCATTCGGCTCTTTCCAAACATGACCACTTGGGAAAATGTCCTGATCGGCCAGAACTTCCTGGCCCGATCCGGGATCATGGGAATCCTTCCCATTGGACGATCTCAGGAACTGCAACTCAGGGAGCAAGCGGAGGAGGCCCTGAACGTATTGGGACTATGGGAAATGAGGGATCGCAAGGGGGTCACCCTTCCCTATGGAAGCCAAAGAAAGGTGGAGATTGCACGGGCGATAGCTGCTCAGCCCATACTCCTTTTACTGGATGAGCCCACGGCGGGTATGAATATTCGAGAGACAAGGGACTTGTTGGAGGTTCTGTCTAAGATTCATGATCTCGGGATTACCATCCTGGTGATCGAACATGACATGAGGGTGGTGATGGGCATCTGTGACTATATTTTTGTCTTGAACTTCGGGCGGAAGATCGCAGAGGGAACACCCGCGGAGATTCGTCGGGACGAAGAGGTGCTGGAGGCGTACCTAGGCAAGGAGGAATAATTGCTTAAGATCCTGAACCTAGAGACGGGCTATGGCAGAATCCAGGTGCTAAAAGGCATATCCCTGGAAATAGAAAAGGGGGAGATCATTTGCCTTATCGGGGCCAATGGTGCGGGGAAGTCCACCTTGATGAAGACGATTTGCGGCATCCTCTCTCCCTCTGCGGGCACCATTGAGTATGAGGGGAATCCCATCCATCGCAAGTCACCCACATCCAGGGTGAAACAGGGGCTCGTCCTTGTCCCTGAAGGTCGCTCCATATTGAAAAGAATGACGGTCTATGAAAACCTGCTCATGGGCGCCTACACGCGATTAGACCAGTCGGCCATCAAGGGAGACATTGAAAAGGTCTTCCAACGCTTTCCACTCCTGGCCGCACGCAAAGACCTTTCTGCAAATGTCCTTTCCGGCGGAGAACAGCAGATGCTGGCCATTGGAAGAGCGCTGCTAGCGCGTCCAAGGCTCCTCATGTTGGATGAGCCCTCTTTAGGCCTGTCTCCCATTTTGGTGAGAGACATCTTCAGCATCATTAGCGATCTGCATCGATCGGGCATCACCATGTTTCTCGTTGAACAAAATGCCCTGCAGGCCCTGCAAATAGCAGACAGGGGCTATGTCATGGAGACCGGCATGATCGTCATGTCGGATGGGGCACAGGCTCTCTTGAATAGTGAGGCACTTCGCGAGGCCTACTTGGGAGGAGAAGAGGAAGGCGCATCTTTCCCAGGCGATTAGCCATATCATTAACCCCATGGAGAGGTGGGAATGCTTTCCCTCTCCGAGGAAAAAGAAGGGAGGAAGAGTCATGGAGAGATTTAGAGTGGTTTCAAAATGTGGCTGGAAACTGGGTGTGTTGTTAACGATCATCTTTTGTTTTGGAGTCATCACCCTCATTTGCCCCATGGATACTGTCAGGGCCGAATCCAAGCTGGCGGGTAAGGAAGTGCTCATTGGGGCGGCGTGGGGTCTAACCGGGACATGGCGCGACTGGACCACGAAGAACATGATTGCTGCCCAGATGGCCGTTGAAGAGATCAATGCAATGGGCGGTATCAACGGGGTGCCGGTTCGGATAGTCACATATGACACAGCAAGCAAGCCCATGGAGGCCACACGGATTGTTCGCAAGCTGGCTGATGATGACAAGGTGCTGGCGATTCTAGGACCCTTCTCCAGTTCCGAGTGTGAAGTGGCCTTTCCAGTGGGAAATAAGCTGGGTATCGCCATGATCTCCCAGGCGTCATCCAAACCGGGTTTGGCTAAGCCTCACCGGCCCTATGCCTTTCGAAATACCATCGATGAGATTGTGATGGGAAAGGTGGCCGTAAAGGCCTTCATAAAGCAATACAATGTGAAGAAGGTGGCCGTGGTCCACGATATCAAGGATGCCATTGGTCTTACTTTAGGTAAAATGGTACTTCCCGCCATGTTCAAGAAAATGGGCGTCACCATCGTAAATGAGGGGAACTATGTTACTTTCCAGATCAAGGACTTCGACTTTGGGCCGCAAGTGACCAAACTGAAAGGCATGGATTTTGACGGCATCGCCTTTGGCGGGCTCTATTTCGATGCGGTCACCTTTTCCAAAGAACTCCGTCGCCAGGGACTGAAACAGCCCCTTGTTGGAGGGAGCCCCTTCATCAACGAGTATTTCCCCAAGCGGGGTGGAAAAGATGCGGAGGGGACCTTTGCGCCCTGTACCTTCCATCACTCTATTGCCCCGACACGTTTCGTGGATGAGTTCACCAAGAGGGCGGTAGCAAAGAAATTTGATCCTCCCGAACCTATTATGTACGATAACAACGTTTACGACGCCATCTACTTCATCAAATACGCGATCGAGAAGATGGGCGTCACCAACAAGCCTGGGGATCTCCCACAGGATCGGGAGAAGATCATGAAAGGCCTGAGCGATTTAAAAGGCTTCAGGGGGCTAGTGGGCCCTGTTGCTTTTAATGAAGCTGGAGACGGTGATAAGCCGGTCTTTGTGGCAGAGATTAAAGGGGGTCGCTGGTTTATCAGGAAATAAAGTAGCTTCGCTACATAATTGGAATACTGGAGTAATGGAATGGTGGAATGATGGGCATCAAGGAATAGAAGGCGTTCTCTAATCCCATCTTATTTCCCACTGTTCCATTATTCCAACCTTCCATCATTCCAAGCGCATGGCAGAGCTGAATGGAATTAAAGAAACCGTATTAGTATTTGCCTAGACACATACTTGCTTAGGAGTCGTTGCTATGCTTGCAGATAGGATCCTTTCAGTGGAGCGGTCCCCCTTTTACAGCATTATGGAGCTTGCAGCCAAGCGGGGCGACTGCATTTACCTCAATTTGGGAGAGCCGGACTTTGTGACGCCGAAACACGTGGCAGAGGCAGCGAAAAGGGCGCTCGATGAAGGGCATACCCATTACGGGCCGGACCGGGGGGTTCCGGAACTGCGTCAGCTCATCGTCCAAAAGATAGAGAAAGAGTATGGGACCCAGTATGATTGGGAAGATGAAATCTTGATCACAGCAGGGGGCCAGGCCGGTCTGCATATCTCAGTCATGGCCCTGGCCAATCCTGGAGATGAGATCATCATCCTGATCCCCTATTATCCACCCTATCTGGTAAACGCCACGCTGGCCGATGCCAAACCTGTCTTTGTGGAGTTGAAGAGTGAAGAGGGCTTTATCCCAGATCCCTCTGCCATCGAGAAGGCCCTCACCTCCAAGACCAAAGCGTTGATTCTTTTGAGCCCGAACAACCCTACAGGGGCCGTCTATCCAGAAGAAACGCTCAAGAAGATCGTGAACATGGCGAAGGAAAAAGACTTCATGATCATCTCCGATGAGGTCTACGAAAGCATGCTCTATGATGGGCTTCGCCACAAGAGCCTCATCTCCTTTCCCGATGCAAAGGACCATGTGGTCCAGGTCAACAGTTTTTCCAAGACATATGCCATGACAGGCCTTAGAGTAGGATACTTGGCCGCATCAAAGGAGAAGTTGCTACAGTTCTTGAAATACCACCACACCGTGAATATCAGTGCAAACGTGCCGGCTCAGTGGGCTTGTGTGAGCGCCATGAAGGGTCCCCAGGACTGTGTGGAAGAGATGAAGGAGGCCTATCAGAAGAGACGAAATCTTATTGTGGAAAGGCTGAATGATATTCCCGGTGTGTCATGTATGACGCCAAAGGGGGCCTTCTATGTTTTTGCGGATATCCGCGAACTGGGTATCCCCTCCCTCGAGTTGGCCGAATATCTGGTCAAGGAGGCGGGCGTGGTACTCACCAATGGAAGCGGATTCGGCTGCGAAGGATTTATTCGCGCCTCTTATGCAGCTGATCCGGAGAGGATCGAAAAGGCCATGGACCGGATGAAGAAAGCAGTGATCAAGCTGCAATTAGGCAAGAAAAAGTGATTGAAGCGACCTATCTAAATAGTGAGCAAGAAGACCTGCCCTACAAGGCGGGTTTTTAGTTAATGGGAATGACATGGAGGATGATTGATGAAGTTGTTTACACCGAAAATGCGTGATCATGACGAATTTGGTCAGTGTTATCCTTATCCCATGGACAAGATAAAGCGGGTTGATCGCCCGACGACCAAAATTAACGATGACCTTGTGGAACGGGTAGACGAGCGGGAGAGTGGTTTCATGCGAGCAGGACGCGGAGATTTTGGCCCCCGACTCAAGAAGGAGTACTTCCGGTTCGTA
>Ga0209427_10007524_pt1 | contig 12335 bp, 7 predicted proteins | sample DeeMarSWOR136_30_FD_187465 | JGI IMG/M metagenome (GOLD analysis project Ga0209427, IMG submission 187465) | Marine sediment microbial communities from White Oak River estuary, North Carolina - WOR-1-36_30 (SPAdes) (version 2) | ecosystem: Environmental > Aquatic > Marine > Intertidal zone >... | reverse complement strand
CGCCCGCCCCCTGATGCAGCAGAATATAGAGTTGGCTGCCGGCGAGCTGGTCGGCAGAGGACTGGCCGATGCTCTCATCGTCACCGGGGAGGCCACGGGGTCGGGGCCTCAGTTGGCGGAATTGAAGTCGGTGAAGGCAGCCGCGGGGGATGTTCCCGTTCTGGTGGGCAGTGGGGTAACTCCAGAGAACGTGGGGCAGATGCTGGCCATTGCCCACGGAGCCATCGTGGGAACTTCCCTGAAGAGGGATGGTCGGACGGAAAATGAAGTGGATGGCCACAGAGTCAAGAAGCTCTTGAAAAGTGCCGGGAGGTGATGCTGGTGGCTTTGGTTTTGTTCAATACGTTGTCTCGCCGAAAGGAAGAATTCACCCCTTTAGTGAACAATCAGGTGCGCATGTACACATGCGGCCCCACTGTGTATGACTACGCGCATATCGGCAACTACCGGGCCTATGTCTTTGAGGATCTGCTCCGTCGCTATCTGAAGTACAAGGGCTATCAGGTGACCCAGGTGATGAACGTCACCGACGTGGACGACAAGAGTATCGCCGGTGTCCGCAAAACGGGCCAGAGCCTGGATGATTATACGGCCAAATACAAGAAGGCCTTCTTCGATGGTCTGGACACGTTGCGCATCGAACGGGCAGAGCATTACCCCGAGGCCACCAAGCATATCGACGACATGGTGGCGCTCATTCAAAGGCTCCAGGAGAAGGGCTTCGTCTATGAGGCCGAGGGGAATCTCTACTATCGTATCTCCTCTTTTCCGGAGTACGGCAAGCTCTCCCACATGAAGCTGGATGAACTCAAATGTGGCGTTCGCGTCAAGTCGGACGAATATGAGAAGGAGCAGGCCAGCGATTTCGCCCTGTGGAAGGCCTGGGAGGAGCAGGACGGGGAGGTTTACTGGGAGACCCCTCTGGGCAAGGGCCGGCCGGGCTGGCACATAGAGTGCAGCGCCATGAGCATGAAGTACCTGGGTGAGACCTTCGACATCCACACCGGTGGGGTGGATAACATGTTCCCTCATCACGAAAACGAGATCGCCCAAAGCGAAGCGGCTACAGGCAAAAAATTCGTCAATTACTGGCTTCATAATGAGCACCTGCTGGTTGAAGGAAAGAAAATGGCAAAGAAACTCGGCAACTTCCACACCCTTCGAGATCTGCTCAAACACGGTTACGACCCTATCGCCATCCGCTATTTGTTGCTGTCCACGCATTACCGTCAGCAATTGAACTTCACCTTTGAAGGGTTAGATGCAGCCAAAAGCGCTATTGAACGACTTAGAAACGTAACGCGTAGACTAAAAGACGCAAACGGAAAAGAAAGCAGAGGAAAAGTCACCAGCGCACTGCATGCGGTGCAAACAGGTTTCGGCTGCGCCATGGATGACGACTTAAACGTAAGCGTGGCGTTAGGAGCCTTATTCGATTTTGTTCGCGACTTAAACGCGCTACTTGATGCTGGCATCGTGAGCAAGAAAGAAGCAGACTCAGTTTACGCGATTATGCAAAAGTTTGACGTGGTTTTGGGCGTAATCGGTGAGGTTGAACAGGAAGAATCGTTGCCAAAGGAAGCAAAAGACCTGATTCAGAAGCGCGAAGAAGCAAGGAAAGCCAAGAATTGGGCAGTTGCAGACGCACTTCGTACAAAGCTAAGAGAGATGGGTGTGGTTGTGGAGGACACACCACAAGGTGTAAGGTGGCGTTTGGGGAAGAAAGATTAAGCTTTCGAGTCCTGGTTCCAGCTCTCAGTCACGTATTTGACATTATGAAGCTTTTTTGCCAGCGCCTGCTCGTACAGGGTTAGCTCTGCAGGGTTCAGCCGGATTTTTAGTGCTGCCTTGAAGCCATGTGTAAGGGCATTTGAGGCTGTTTCCGCGGTGACCGCGTGCCCCAATTCGGTTTGGACGCTGGTGATTTTGCGTTTGGCGGTTTGTGCCGCCAATCCGCAATCGTCGGTGAAAGGAACCCGCAGAAGCTGAAACATAAGGCCCAAATCAACACTCAGCAGAAGCGTGCCATGCTGCTGAATGACGTTTCGTTTTATGGTTTGAGCGCTACCGCTGATTTTGCGGGTGTTCACGGTGAGGTTAGGGCAGTTTTTATGGGAACCCGGATTGTAGTCGGCTGGAATGCCCAGAAGCCTTAGCGCGTCGGTGACGGCAGCATAAATTCGCGTGTAGACCTCTGTTACGTCCTTGCCGAGGTCGCGTGTCTGTGCCGTGACGCTGTAGGTTAATTCGCCAGCTTGGTCATGGAAAACTGTTCCGCCACCACTGTTTCTTCGGACAATGTCAACGCCGAGTTTACGGCAGTTTTCCACGTAAACTGTGGTGTTTGGGTTTTGATTTTTGCCGATGCTGACTGCGCTGGGCTTCCACTGGTAAAACCTAAGCGTGTTCGGTACCAAGTTGTCTATGCGTGATTGCAAGATGGATTCGTCAATTGCCATGTTCATAAACGCGTCATATGTTTCAAGTTGAATAAAGCGCCAAGTGTTCATGCGTTCCAGTCCTTTGTTATTGATGGTGAATGGTTGGCGAGGTTGCGGTTTAAAACTTTTATGCTAAGAAAAGACTATAGCTCCATTATATACACCAAACTACGTACAACTTTGCGTGAGCACTTGGACCTGATGCTTTCCACATGCAAAATGCTGTGAAAAACGTCAATAAGGATAGACTCCCCATTGTTCTGCAGTGAGCCACAATAAGGATCCTAATAGGGTCTAAATATGATGATTTTGCGCTTGCTGCCCCGTGGACGTTTACCTGAAGTGTTTTTGGAAGGGTACGCGTATTTTCTGTGGGCCTTCCAGCACATACAGGTCTTCCATGCGCCTTAGCTTTTCGACTTGTTCCACTTCTTCTTTTCTTACGCGAAGTTTCATTTCTTTGCCGTTTGGAAGTTTCGTGTACATTGTGCCTTCCTTGTAGTCTGTGGGCGCGATGTAGACAGGGGCGAATGCCTTTAGACTCATTATCGTTGCGTTTGTAAGCATGGTGTCGCCTATGCTGTTCGCTATTTTCGAGACCGTGTTTGATGTAGCAGGGGCGATGAGCAGGAACTCGTACTTGTGCATTTGCATCCACGCGGCGAGGAAAGGAGCATTCGAGTTTAGCTCAACTCGGACTTTGCTGAAATTTTGTTTCAGGTCTTCTTCAAGCCTGTAGTACTTTAGCACTTGATCTGCTGCTTTGGAGAGAAAAACTTGTATTTCCACGGTCTCCGCGTAGTCTTTCTGGATTCCCTTCATCACTTCTATGAACTCAGCGATTTTGTCGCCTGCACCCGTAATTCCCCACGCCACCTTTCTTTTTTTAACTTCACCTTTTTCAGTGGTCACGTTCTGTTTTCTCCTTTGATCACTATCTGTACTTTTTTAGGAACGCGGCGAACTTTTTTACTGTTTTCTTCAGGCTTCGGAACCCCTCCTCATCCTGCTTCGCGCCTTCCAACGTGTCTTTCGTCCAGAATGTAGCACCAAGGTTTGCACCAAAGAATCCTCCGCTAACTGGCATCATGCCATTAAGAATGTAGAAAGTGTGAATCTGCTGCAAAGCTGCTTCCTGCCCGCCAACGCGGTCTCCTCCCAGAGCAATGCCCATGCCCACTTTGCCTTTGAAGAAGTGGCGGTTGCCTGCTACGACCGCGCGGCACCTGTCCATGACGGCTTTGGTTTGAGCGCTGACCCCGCCGTTGTAGACAGGCGTGGCAAAGATTACCCCATCTGCCTCTTTCAGCAGAGCGTAAACTTCCTGCATGTCGTCTTTGAACGTGCATTCCCTGTGCTCCAGACAGTAGTCGCAGTGAATGCAAAAGTTAATGGTTTTTCCTCTGACTGTGAAGAAGTGGGTTTCAAATCCCTGCCCTTCTAGCAGCATTAAAGCATCCCTTAAAACGTGCTCGGTTGCTTCCTGCCGTGGGCTCCCACAGATCCCAACGATTATCATAATTCATCGAACTTCAATACGCGCTTGTAGGCATTAAACTTTCCCAAAGAAAAAATTAAAGGGTTAACGGCGTCTGAGGAATTGCTGGTCATGTCAGTACAGTAGCATAGGAATCGTTTGATTTAGCTAGTTGGGATGTTAACGTATTCCTTGAAGGCGTTCAGCAGGTTAAGCTATCATTCAGTTTTTTCTCAGATAATTTTCTATACTGCTTCATTGCTTTCTTCCTTAAAACAAAGACACTTCGAACTGTATCCCGTTATTATCCACGGACATTGTTTCAACCCATGCGAGTTGCAATTTTCCGGAAAGAAAAGGGGTCTATTCTGCTTCGAAGAATTCCTGTGGTTTCGGCGGTGTCGGCGACAATCCTCTGCGTTCGCGTATCTGCTTTATGGTGTCGGCTTGCATCTGTTCCGGAACTGGTGCCCAACGGCTGAATTGTGTTGCCCAGAAGGCTCTGCCTTGCGTACCGCTTCGTAGTTCGTCTGCGATTCCGAAGCTTTCGGACACGGGCATTTCCGCTTTAACGATGACCATGTCATCTTCGTTGGTCATGTCCAGGATTTTTCCACGGCGCTTCTGTACAAGGGCAATGACAGGGCTGACGAAGTTGTTTGGCACTTTACATTCGAAGCTTATCAGCGGCTCTAAGAGTTTCGGGTCGCTCAGCAGAAACGCGCACCATATTGGACGCCAAGTCATTGGTAAAATCTGTGCGGGTCCTCGGTGCACGGGATCCTCATGGACAGTGATGTCTTCTAAGTTAACTTTCAAACCGTAAGCTGGTTCTTTCGCCAAAACTGAGGTGTGCACGGCTTCGCGGAAGCCGGATTTTATGTGGTCTAACACTTCCTCCACATACTGGCGTCCTTTTATCCTGTTGACAAGTAGGTTGTTCTCTTCGATGGCTATAACGTTGCGGGCGTCGTCGGTTGACCAACCCAGCGCTTTGAGGTTTTTCTGCCTTTCCTCCCGCGTCTGCATTTCTGAGATTTTCTCCGTTTTTATTGCTTCAATAACATCTTCAGGAAGTTTTTCCATAGTTATCCACAGTTTGCTGTGCTTGTTCGGGCTTTTACCCATCAGTGGAGCGCCTTGGTAGTCGTGGCTGATGGTTTCGCGGTAAATCACAATGGGCTTGCTAAGCTTCGCCTTCAATCCAGCCTCCTGCATTCGGTACGCCGTAATCTCAAGGTGAAGCTCGCCCATGCCGCTTAACAGGAACTCGCCGCTCTCCTTGTTCATAGTGAAATGCAAGTTAGGGTCTTCCGTGGTCAGCTTGTGCATTACTTTGTCGAAAAGCGGAAGGTCTTTTACGTCTTCGGGCTCCACTGCCACTGTAACCACTGGGTCTGACACGTACTTTAAGCCTTCAAACGGATGCGTCTTCACATTCTCTTCCGCCACGGTTTCACCCACATGGATTGACGGCAGCCCAGAGATGGCAGCAATATTTCCCGCAGGAACCTTGTCCACTATGACTCGGTCGGTTGCCATGCTCATGTAAACCTGCTGCACCGTGCCCTTCTGATGACTGTTTACAAGCTGCACCGTCTTACCCTTCGTGACCGAACCGCTGAAGACACGCCCAATGGCTACGGTGCCGCTGTGGGGGTCAACCTCGATTGTGGAAATGCACATCAAAAGCGGACCGTTCGGGTCAACCTTTGCCATACCTTTACCAACAACGCTGTCTGTTTCACCTGGCCAAATCTGGCTCTGCCTATAAGGCTGTGCCTGCAAAGGATTAGGAATTTGCTCACAGAACATGTCCAAGATGGGCTCAGGCAAAGGCGCCTTCTTGCTTAGTTCGTCAACCTTCTTTCCAACATCTTCAGGCGCACCAGTGTAAGCGCTAATAATGTCTCCAAAAGAGAGCCCCTTCGCCTTCATGTGGGGCAGGTTTAGACCCCACTTGTGAAGCGCAGAACCGAATGCCACACGACCATCTTCAACCTTAACCTGCCAGTCCTTCTTGTGCTCTTCTGGCGCGTACTTTTCTATTAGCGTGTTTATTCTCGTAATTATCTTCGCGAACTTACGCTGGATTTCTTCAGGCGTAAGTTTTATTTCTTTTATGAGGCGGTCAACCTTGTTGATGAATAATATGGGTTTGACGCGTTCGCGAAGCGCCTGCATTAAAACGGTTTCTGTCTGAGTCATAGGCCCCTCCACCGCATCCACAACCACGAGGGCGCCGTCAACCGCTCTGAGGCTTCGGGTTACTGCTCCGCTAAAATCAATATGCCCTGGAGTATCGATTAGGTTAATGAGGAAATCTTTTTTCTTAAAAGTGTGGACTAAGCTGACGTTTGACGCGAAAACGGTCATCTGCCGTTTCTGCTCAAGGTCCCACGAGTCCAAGAAAAGTTTCTGTCCAGCTGTCTGGGTGCTGATTATGCCCGCGGCAGCCAAGAGGCTGTCTGACAGCGTGGTTTTTCCGTGGTCTACGTGCGCGATTATGCTGGTGTTCCTAATGATTTCAGGGTTATCCATAAGCTTGACGATTTCTTCAACTTGCTTATACCTTGCCATAACTAAGCATACTCCAATCTAACTAAACTGTCATTCAAACATTCTTTTAATGTGAAAGGTATTAATCGAATCATTTTTTTAATTCGCTCTCTAACGAGACAAGCTACATGGAATTAAAAACTGTCGCCTATTAAGTTTATGGCAACAGTTCATGGAATGTTTAATGGAAACAGCGTATATTAAATCAAAATCGCGTCTCCCATCCGATTGGTTTAAATTAGACCTTAGCTTCCCTATCCAAAAAACGCTATAAAAGCAAATAAAGTAGAGAAAAGCAAAAATTTTGGCAGGGATTTTTTGGAAAATGCTGCTTCTATGCGTCTCAAAGAGGTCTTCGACGCCTTAGATGCGTCACCTAACGGATTAACCAGTGAAAAGGCTGGAGTGCGCCTCAATAAGTACGGTTTTAACACGCTGGTTGAAAAGAAAAGCAGCCGCTTCACCTACAAGCTGCTATCACACTTCAAAGACCTGTTCGGTATACTGCTGCTTTTCGCAAGCTTGCTTTCAGCTGTCAGCGGGCTATGGCAGCTAAGCCTAATTATCCTCGGTGTGGTGCTGCTTAACATTTTCTTCAGCCTCCTCCAAGAATCACGAGCCGAAAAAGCCATGCAAACCCTAAAACACTGGATGCCCGAGTACGCCAAAGTCGTCCGCGACGGCGAACTCAAGAAAGTGCTGGTTAAGGAGATAGTTCCTGGCGACATCATAGTCTTGGAGGCAGGTGACCGCGTTCCAGCCGACGCTCGCTTGATAGCTGCCTTCGATCTGTGGACAAATAACGTTCCGTTAACGGGTGAGTCGGAGCCTCAGCCAAGAAACGCGAAGCCCACGAAGGCGTTTGACAAGGCATATTTGGATTCGCCCAACCTCGTGTTCATGAGCACCAGCGTCGCCAAAGGCAGAGGAAAAGCGGTTGCTTTCGCCACTGGCATGAAAACCCAGTTCGGCAAAATAGCCAACCTAACGCAGACAATACAGGAAGAACCCAGCCCGCTGCAAAAGGAAATCGGCAACATGGCAAAATACGACTTCATCATAGCCGTCGTGGTGGGTGTCGTTTTCTTCTCCGGCAGCAGAATCCTGCTAAACCTGAATTTCTATAGCAGCATACTTTTCATGATTGGTGTCATGGTTGCTTGCGTCCCCGAAGGGCTTCAAGTCACCGTCTCCAGCGCCTTAGCTATAAACGTTCTAAAAATGGTGAAGCAGAACGTGCTTGTCAAACGCTTGTCAGCGGTGCAGACTTTGGGCAGCGTCACCGTGATATGCACCGATAAAACAGGCACAATCACCAAGGGCGAAATGACCGTCAAGAAACTTTGGGTTAAAGACTACGTAGTTGAAGTTTCAGGCATAGGCTACAGCCCTGAGGGTAACTTCACCCTGAACGGCAACCAGTTAAAAGAGCAGGATGCGGGGGGTGTAGAGAAGCTTCTCGAAATCGCCTCTTTGTGCAACAGCGCCAAAATCGAGCCGCCTTCAGACAGAAACCCATCCTGGGACGTGATTGGAGACCCCACGGACGGCGCGCTAACCGTTGCAGCGCTGAAATACGGAATTAATGTGCAGGACACGCTCGCTGAAAAACCCATCATCCACATCAAGCCTTTCGATTTTGCACAGAAACGAATGACCACCGTTCACAAACTCAACGGCGACATGCTCATATACACGAAAGGGGCACCCAGAAATATCCTCTCTGTCTGCAATAAAATCCTCGTCGACAGCCACGTTAAGGACCTTACACGCAAAAAACTACGCTCTGCGGAAACCAAAATTCGCCAGTTCGCCAATGAAGGACTCCGCGTCATCGCCGTAGCGTACAAGATGCTACCTAAAACTGAGTACGCCAACGACGCGGATGTTGAAAGGGACATGGTTTTCGTAGGCTTAGCTGCGATGCATGACCCGCCTAGGCTGGAGGTGAAGGCAGCGGTGGAGAAAGCAAAGCAGGCGGGGATAAAAACGGTGATAATCACCGGCGACTACGGTCCCACGGCGCAGGTGGTCGCCCGAGAAGTGGGCATTGTAGACACAGAATACTGCAACATTGTGCGTGGGGTGGATTTGGAGGCGTTTGATGACGCGGCGATTGTAGACGCGGTGAAGAGGGGTAACGTCATTTTCGCGCGAGTTTCGCCGGAACAGAAGCTTCGCATCGTTGAGGTGATAAAGAAAAGCGGGGAGGTTGTAGCGGTTACTGGGGACGGTGCCAATGATGCTCCGTCATTGAAAGAGGCCGATATCGGCGTGGCGATGGGCGCGTCAGGCACGGATGTGGCGCGTGAAGCGGCAGATATCGTTCTGCTAGATGATAGTTTTGAGTCGATTGTTAAGGCGGTTGAGTCTGGACGCGCCATTTACGAGAACATCAGAAAGTTCATCGTGTACGTTTTTTCGCACAACTGGGCGGAACTGATTCCCTACATGCTTTACGCATTGCTAGGACTGCCTCTGCCTCTGCTTGTGGTTCAGGTCTTAACAATAGACCTCGCCATAGACGTGATACCTTCCCTAGCACTTAGCCGTGAACCGCCAGAAGCAGGAATCATGCAAGAACCGCCCCGTAGTCTCAAGGAACGCTTGTTCACAACCAAAGTTTTCCTGCGCTCCCTCTACATTGGTGTGATAATAGCTGCAGGCGCCATGTTTGGATGCTTAAACGCTTGGATGGCAGGCGGTTGGCAACTTGGAATGACCCTGCCCGTGGACAGCCCCCTATATGTTAAAGGCGTAACCATGACCTTCGCCGGAATAGTGGTGGCTCAACTGGGCAACGTCATAACCTGCAAAACAAGGAAAGTTTCCATCTTCAAAACCAAACTTGCCACCAGCAAATGGCTAATCTTGGGCATTATTGCGCAGCTTTCCATCCTGTCATTCTTGATCTACGTCCCATTTGTGCAGCCGTTTTTCGGAACCATAGCTCTGGGAATATGGGACTGGATGTTTCTGGCTTCGCTCGCGTTAATAGTTGTTTTTATTGAGGAAATCCGAAAATTCTTCTCAAGACGATGGGCGAGAAACGTCTAGATCCTTCTACAAAGCCTACACTCCCGCACCGTGCTCGATGCAGCGCCTTTTCCATAGGAACACTGCGGTTGAACCTATCGGGTTTCAGTTCACTATTATCTTAATTTAACCACAGTCTTTCTTTTTCTACGTTTCAGCAACAAATAGCCCGTTGCAACTACTATCGTTATGGTTACTACTACGGCTGCAACCATAATCGTCGGGAAAGGTGTGATTTCGAAATAGACTGTTCTTGAGGCTCCAGTGTGCCCTACAAGGTCTATGGCGTAGAACGTTATTTTGTGGGAGCCGTCTGACAGCACCGCCAAGGTGACGTTTCCCGTGATTGTAACGTTATCCTGTCCATCAAGACTGTAGCCCATCCACGTTACGGGTTCGTCCACCGCGAAAGCTGATTGAACGTCGCTCTCGCCGTAAGTTCTGTTTTCAGGCGACAAAACCATAATCAGCGGGGGAAGCGTGTCCACATTAAAGGTAACGTTGCTGGAGGAAACCATATTTCCGAAAGTGTCGTTAGCGTAAACCGTTAGACGATGCTCGCCTTCGGGCAAGTCGGACAGTTCAGCGTCGCCCATAACCGTCGCGTTCGCCGAACCATCCAAACTATAACCTATCCAAGTTGTAGGCCTGTTCACAGAAAGAACCAACCCAATGTCGTTAGAAGTGTATGTGGCATTATTTTCAGGAGACATAACATACAGCACTGGCGGCACAGTCCCATACCCAACAGGGGTATACTGCTCGTTCACGTTGAGCCAGTTCTTACCGTCCAATCCACCGATGGCGTACAAAATATCATCCACAACAGCGACGGCTAGGTACACGCGAGACGTCGGCATCGAAGCGACAGTGTTCCAAACATCATCCACTGAATCATATGCGTAAGTAACGCTGCTGTATGTGGTCTGACTGGAACCGCCCACAAAGTAGAGGCGCTTAGGCGCTGTGACCCCACTGGTTGCGCCCGCAGCAGCATAACTTTCTGGGTTTGGAAGGCCTGTTCGGGTGCTCCATGCATCGTTTTCAGGATCATAAACTTGGTTGGAATTCACGGTGGATAGGTCCCACCCCGCCTGAAAGTGGCGTGAGCCTCCCACAACGTAGATTTTTCCGTTAAGCACGGCTGACGCAGCGCCTAATACAGGAATAGGCATCGGCGACCTTGTAGCCCAATAGTTTAGGATTGGGTCGTAAACTTCGGTTGCGTTAAGTTCTTGGTAGAACGGGTCAACGCCCCAGTACTTTTTTCCGCCTATACAGTAGATTTTGCCGTTCACGATGTTTGCACACATGTCGGCTCTCGGAGTAGGTATGGGCTTTTTTGTCTCCCACTTATCCGTTGCCGGGTCATAAACTTCGGTTGCCCCTGTGAACCCTGAGACAGAATTCCCGCTGTCGCCTATTGTTCCACCAATGCAGTAGATTTTGTTCTGGTAAACGGCAATGGCAAACCCGCTTCTGGCAGTAAGCATCGACGCCTTGGTAGTCCACGTATCTGTAACTGGATTATACTCCTCGTTAACGGCAAGTTGGGTGACACCATCAAAGCCGCCAATCGCGTATATCTTGCCGTTTACAACCGCGACCCCAAGCCCGCCTCTAGCTGTAGGCATAGGCTTCTTAGTCGTCCAAGAGTTTTCAGCGGCGCCAACAATGGGAAACTGCAAGGTAGATATAAGTATAAAAACAACTAGCGTAACGATTAGAAATGGAATCAGCTTCTTATCCATTAACGAAGAGTCTCCCACTTTCCATTCAGTATTAAGGTGTACTCTACCTTTATATGGTTACATGCTTTTGCGCCCAATTCGCAGTACAAACACCTTTCAAAAAACGCGGCTGTAAATCAATTTTACATGAAGGTGTAACAAAAATAGAATAACAACCCAAACCAGCAATTAGTGATGAGTGAACTATGTACAGAACAGGAGTTGCCAGCCTACCGCTTCACGGAGGCAAAGCGCCCAAATGGCTAACCGTGCGCATGCGCAAACTAGCCAAAGAAGTAGTAGCCATCATGATTGACGAGCATGGCACAGACAAGTTTCTGGCGCATCTATCTGACCCCTACTGGTTCCAAGCTCTCGGCTGCGTTCTAGCTTATGACTGGCACAGTTCAGGCGTGACCACTGTGCTTACAGGCAGTCTAAAGCAGGCGCTGTCGCCCGAGGAACATGGCATGGCAGTTTGTGGCGGAAAGGGCAAAACCTCGCGGAAAACCCCCACGGAAATCGCGGAAACTGGCGCAAAATTCGGTTTCTCCGAAGACCAGATTCAGGCGTTAACGTATGCGAGCAGGATGACCGCAAAAGTGGACAACACAGCCATTCAAGCGGGCTATCAGCTCTACCATCACGCGTTTGTATTAACCGAAAACGAGAAGTGGGCGGTGATCCAGCAGGGCATGAGCGTGGAAGACCGCACCGCACGCCGCTACCATTGGCTCTCAGGCACTACAGCCAGCCTCATAGTGGAGCCACATAATGCCATAGTCGGTGACGTGAAACGTGAAAAAGCGTTGAACATGACCGCGAAAACCAGCGAAGCTGCACGCAACGCTTCAGTGGACATATCGAAAGAGCCTACGGGGAAAGTGATGCGGCTGTTCGAGGCGACGAAACCGCGCCAGAAGTCGCTTGAATATTGGCTGCCCAAAGCCGAGGCTGACCCATGGCACCAGTCTGTGGAAGCGCTGAATATGCCGAGAAAGATAAGCTGGAAAACCATGCGCCGGGTTTACGAGTTCCAACCGAGTAACTACGCGGAACTCCTAAGCATAAAAGGCGTCGGACCCGCCACGG
>Ga0209427_10007523_pt1 | contig 12335 bp, 14 predicted proteins | sample DeeMarSWOR136_30_FD_187465 | JGI IMG/M metagenome (GOLD analysis project Ga0209427, IMG submission 187465) | Marine sediment microbial communities from White Oak River estuary, North Carolina - WOR-1-36_30 (SPAdes) (version 2) | ecosystem: Environmental > Aquatic > Marine > Intertidal zone >... | reverse complement strand
AATAGGAGAGACCAGCCTCTGCCCCTTGGTTTCTATTGAGACCTTGAGGTGTAATCCCGTCAAAGCAGCCGCCAGTAGCCGGATTATAGACCACTACATTCTTTGAGTTTCTCCCCATGAACCAGTCAAACACAGTGCATGCAATCTTGGAATACTTCTCCTTTCCAGTTGCTTGAAATGCTGTGGATGCCGCCTCCACCATGCATGATGCCTCAATTGGTTGTTGATCATAGAGGGCCCTCTCTCCACCTCTTCTATACCAAGACCGATTACCTACTGGCTGGTACATATCCTGAACGATCTCCTTTGCTGCAAGAAACTCGAAAGTCCTCTCAGCGATTTGAAGGTATTCTTGCTTTCCGGTTGTCTGATAAGCCCTGAAAAGCGCCTGAGGGAGTCGAGCATTTGCATAGGTAAGGTACGGTTCAAACCACTGCCACGATAGTGTAGACTCATGTCTGTAGACTTCACAGAGTCGATCAGCCAGATGAATCACATTCAGCTGGGGATTCTTGTCTTGAGGGAACGCCCTAGCATAGTGATAAAGACCCAGGATGGCTAGGGCATGGGTCCGAGGCGAACCAGACCTCGAAGCCCAAATCAGACTCTTGTCGAAGACCTCTTTAGATGTCATTCTGAAGTCTTCAGGAATCGGGGCATCTTGAGAATAGCCACAGGCCCAGAGAACCCGACCGAGTGAGTCCTCAGATCCCTTATCATCGAGAAAGCTACGATTATATCCAACGAAGTTGTGAACTCGCCCATCTTCTTTCTGCACGTAGAGTAGGAAACTCAGATACGTCCGTGCAAGGTTTAGAGCTTGCTCTTTTCCTCGTAACGTGTGGTATTTGAGGACAGCTACGAGAGCACGAGCATTATCGTCAGTAGTGTATCCTTCTCTCCTGTCAGCAATCGAGGATTTTGCATGTTGGAGGATGCCTGTGTCGTCGGTCAGAGATTGCAGCCAACTGCAGTTGATAGAAGGGAACTTGATAGATTCCATCCTCCTGTCTACCGAATCACGTCTTTGAATAAGGAGGCATATTTCGAGGCCACTTTGGGCCATGTCATGTCCTGACCGTATTCGTAAGCTAGCCTCTCGATACGAGCTTTTTGTCCAGGATTTTCTAGGAGTTGTCTGATGCCTTCTGCAATTGAACGAGGGCTTTTGAATTTGCACAATATTCCGCGACCATCAGCCAGAACTTCTACAGCGTAGTAAAAGGGGGTGGAAACAATAGCCCTTCCGGCTCCTAGTGCATAAGTCACTGTCCCACTTGAGAGCTGATCCACATTGATGTAGGGACAAATGTATACGTCTGTGGCCTGTAAGTATTGAATCAGTTCGTCTTTGGTCAGGAAACGATTGTGGAACCCGACATTCTTCTCTAGCTTTAGCTTCTTCACCAAACTCACAAGGCGTTTTCTGTATCTCTCACCCTCATTTAGTCTAACTTGCGGATGGGTCGCTCCAATTATCAAATACAGTATGTCAGGCCACTCTTTGACGAGTTCGGGAAGTGCTTTGATTGCAGTCTGAATTCCCTTATCTCGACTCAAGAGACCAAAGGTAGACAAGACAAGTCGCCCATCCAGACCCAAGGCTTCTTTCACGGGCTCACTCGGCACAAACGGTATAACAGGGGTTCCATGTGGGATGACTCTAATCTTGTCAACATCAATGTCATATGCCTCATGGAGGATGTTGGCCGCCATCTTCGTCATGACTACAATAGCAGAGCTGTATCGTCCTATCCCCTTCACCACTCTGTTATGGGCTGCTGCTCTTTCAGGCGACTGGAATACCCTCGAGTTGGGTGAGAGTGTCGTGTGCATTGTCGTGATGCAGGGCTTCCTAAGTTTTCTGAGGAAGGCCAAGAGATAATTCCCCCAATCTCCTCCGAAAAGTCCAAACTCATGCTGTACATTTATCAAATCGAAATCTGAACCGTTGATTCGATCGGCTACTTGGTGATATGTCCTCTTGTCATTCGCATCAATTTGCATTACTACTTCTTTTCCATAGTTATAGGATGAGCCGGAGTCATTCATGCCAATGATTGCTGCGGGTTTGAGTGTGTGGAGCGCGTCTATACTCTTAGTTAGATCCTCAGTGAAGGTGGCTATTCCGCACTCCCTAGGCGCATAACTGCTCACATAAGCTACTCTGAACATGGATTAGTCACATCATCAGTGGAAACAAAGACACAGACTTATAGTCAGAGATAAGCATTATGAATTGGTTGTAACCTGATAGCTCGTCCATAAACTTGGTGCGAGTGGATGGCATATCTGGCTTCTCTCTTCGATGTTATACAAGGATGTGGACCTGTGTTTGAAGCCGAATTAACTCCATGATCGAATGTATGTGGGCAATAGACCAGTAGGTGGCACGCTTAGTCCATGACCAGTTAGCTTTGCTTCTATCTTCATTCAAAGAGTCTTAATGATAACTATCAGTATACTTTGACCTCTCTCCCCATACGTGAGAACCAGACGTAGTTTCATTCGATTCATCGGGAAGATTGTTCCCTTTCCTTTTTCATCCTCAATCAGACTAATTGGTAAAGATATATGTCGTTCATAGAGTGAGCAATGTTAGATAGTTGCGAAACAAGAACTAGGATCCTTTGTGTCTAGATACTGTGCAAATGTTCCATTTTCAACAGTAATAACACAATTATCAAGGCACCCCATCATATCATTCTGAAGCGATATCAGACGATGGATGGAAGTTTTAGACGTTCTTTTTGGCACGTTCAATGAGCTCAACACCTTCCTCACTGAGGCGATCTGCAGTTTCCTGCGTCTTTCCTTCAGCAAAACAACGATAGAGTGGTTCGGTGCCAGACGGTCTGATGAGAATCCAGCCGTCATCGTGAATTATCTTCACACCATCTAGCGTTATACGATTCATATCCTTACTTAGATCAAGGAGTGCCTCTAGGAGCGCTTCTCTCTTGTCTTGAGGAACAGGTACTTTCACCTTTGTGTTGAAATATGTAGGAAGTTCACTGACAAGCTGTGAGAGGGTTTTATCTTCTAGGGCAATCATTTCCACAACTTGGGTAGCAGTCATTGCGCCATCACGAACAGGTTGATGAGCTGGATAGAACACTCCGCCATTTTCCTCACCACCCAATTCTGCACCAGTTTCCTCAAGTCTGTGTGAAACAACAACACTTCCAACTACAGTCCAATCTATCTTGGCGCCAGCCTTTCGGGCCACATCTTCAATAAGACGACCGCTTGAAACAGGCGTGACAAGGGTCGACCCATGTTTCATAGCCAATACACGCGAGGCAATCAAGGCAAAGGATTGGTCGCCCCACAGTACCCTGCCTGTTTCATCAACAAAGGTTGCTCTATCTGCATCGCCATCATGCGCTATCCCCAAATCAGCCCCAGTAACTCTCACTGCGAGCGCGAGATCCCTGATATTCTCAGGGATTGGTTCAGGATCTCTTCCCGGGAATGAGCCATCTAACTGAGAATTAAGTGAAACCACAGTACATCCAAGCTCTCTAAGGAGCCGGGGTGTCACTAAACCTCCTACACTATTAGCACAATCAACGATAACTTTCAGTTTCTTATTCTTTATTCTACCGACATCAAGGTGCGATTTGATTCCCTCTAAGTACACATCAATTGCAGAGTCATAATGTGTGACTTGACCAACTTTGTTCCAATCCGCAAACTTGAACTTGTTCGAGTGGTAGGTCATTTCAATCTGATTTTCAGTTTCACGAGACACCTCAATTCCCTTGGGTCCCATCACTTTGATTCCATTGAATTGAGGCGGGTTGTGTGAAGCTGTGACCATGACTCCAGCAATGCATCCTAGTCTGGGGATCATATACTGCAATGTCGGAGTCGGCACAAGACCAAGATTGACAACCGAACAACCTGTTGAGGTTAGCCCAGATGTCAAGACCCAAGTGAACATTTCGCCTCCCATCCGTGAGTCCCGTGCTATACCAACCGTACCGGGTCCTAACTCAGATCCTATAGCACGACTCAGGTTGAGAACCAGTTCAACCGTAAAACTCTCGTTTATTATGCCACGGACCCCGTTTGTACCAAACATCGTGGTCAAGGCCGTATCACTGAAATCTCTACAAGTAGGTGATGACTTAAGCGTTGTCACAGAGTGTCTTCCTGGGTGTGCGCTTGAGGAACTTGGCAAAGGCGGAGTACTTGGGATGGTGGTTGAGCACCTCGTCCTTGGTCTGTAGCTTCTAGGCATTCTACTCGTAAGCTCGTTGATACTCAAGTCAGCATGTTGCGGCTTTAGTGTCTTGGTTACCATATACAACATGCCATAGAGGCAGCTATGTAGTAAACGGGGTATCATCTAGGCCGCTGAACGCGATTGAGGGCCAGGTATTCAATCTACGATGATTCGAGATGTTGGCGAGATTCGGTTTGCTATCGTAGATTACGTTCCGAAAGTTCGGAGAAGGTTGAGCACAATAAGGAGCGCAGCAGCGATATTTGTGATTGCAAACAGCAGCTTGAGATTCCTTGGTTCCGATTTCAAAGCGAACCTTCCACCCAAGAGGCCACCAAACACAGTCACGACTGCTAGAAGCAACGCCAAGTACGGATTAAAGTGACCTTGAAACACATGACCTGAAAAGCCCATCAAGGCCGAGGTGGCAACTAACGGTGTTGCAGTGGTCACGCTAGCCCTCATCGGCAATCCGCAGGCTAGGACAAGCATAGGTACAAGGAAAGATCCTCCTGACACACCGATCATGCCACTGAAGAAACCAGTCAACACGGTTACCGGCATTACAATCTTGAGATTGAGAACGAGTTGGCCCAATTCAGTCGTGAGAGTGATGTAGCCGAATTGGTCCTTTTGCACCTCAGACTCATGTGGAGTATAAGGCACAAGCATCACCAACCCTGCAAGAATGAGTAATATGGCGAAGACTGCTTTCAAAGCAACTTCATCGAATAAGTATGACAGGAAACCACCAGCAAATGCTGAGAGTGCGACCAAAGCACCGACAGGAATGGCTAACTTCCAGGCCACCGCCTTGTTCTTACCAAAGACGATCATTCCTGCAAAAGAAGCGCAGAAGAGAATGAATTGAGCCGTGGTGGATGCTTCATGCATTGGAATAGCGGCAAAAACCAGTATCACGACATAGAAATTGCCACCTCCCTTCCCAACTAAGGTCATCGATAATGCAACTATGAAAATCAGAAGGATGACCAAGAACTCCATCATTCTTTATTCATCTCTCTCACTAGCATTCCCCTCGGATTTCTAGATTACTATGGCTGCATCCATTGAAGTTGGAGCGTGCAAAGACCCTTTGATCAAATGAATCGGGAATCTATTCATCCACATATCTCAAGACGGATAGCAAGAGCTCTGAAGATGAAACATTCCTGAAGTCATCCTTTGGGTGCTCAACAATGTGGGCCAAGGCAAGTTACTACTTTGGTGACTGGACAACCGTCGTTTCATTTTGACCACTAGTAAGACTCAACTCTCAAATCTTTGAAGAGCTGAAAATGTCTTGCATTGCGAGTTACTATGGTTTCATCATGCTGAAGGGCTATCCCTGCTATCTGTCCATCTATTGGATCAACCATCTTCCCTTTCATTCTTAATTTACCGATTTCAATTCCTGCCCTCCACGCAGAGATTGTGTCTAGAGGGATGACTTGAAAACCTGATAGTATTCCATCGATTCTCTTCTGCTCGCTCTTGGGCAACGCAGCCAGTGCAACACCCACTGCCAACTCCATGACCGTTGGTGATGTGATGTACTGTAGTTGTCGGGTCTCTCTTATCTCGTCTAGCTTCTTTAGTGCAGACTGACGCTTGCGCATGAGATCAATGATGAAAGATGAGTCCGCAATCACTACGATCTCAACCTATCATCTCTTCCATGCTTTCAGACCATGTCTTACTACGCTCTTTCCGAAACACATCCAAAGCGTCTGATAACTTACTGATTGACTCCGTTGAAATACATCCAACGAAGTCATCTAGAGACCGTCTGCTGGCTAGGCGAATTACCACCTGACTAAAGCTCTCATTGTTTCTCTTTGCTTTTCTGAGGATTTCATATGCCTCGTCTGAGAGTGATATTGTCTTGTAGCCCATCTTGATCACAGTCTGTGTATGTATGTGTATGTATTGATTTAAACTCACTGACAGAAGAGAATCACTGTAGTCAGACGAAGCAAGGAGTCTACTTGCTTATGATCGACTATTGCAAAACGAAGGGGCGTTCAGCACTGAACCGTCAGTAAGGCCCAGAACCAGCCCGGTGACAGCACCAAGCTGTGAGAAATGGTGCATTTGCTGGTTTAGCCTACAGGGTTAAGCCCTCACGACCATGGCCTTTCAGAGTTTGGTTGACGACAGCTATCTCTGCTTGGACTCATATCTGCCAAACATCGAGCGGCCGGGGAAGGGTCCTATGAGCCAATCTGCCCATTAGCCTCGGACCTCTTGCCAGTTTAGGAACTACTCCAGCCACTTGTATCCCTTGCTTCTATGGATTATCTCAGATATTCTTACTTCATCTTCTACTACAAAGTAGATTGCTCGATAGTCACCAACTCTCAATCTAAAGAGAGGTGGTTCATCCGGAGTCATGAGTCTCTTGATGTCTACACCAGACCTTCTTCGAAAGGGGTCATCCTCGAGGCCCATTAGAGCATCTTTGACCTTCTCTTTCTGTCCAGAGTCCAGTAGACTCAATTGTGACACTGCAGTCTGGGAGAGCAGGACTCTAAACTTGGTCAAGTGGAACGAACTCCTCCTCCTCGAGAATTCGTTTCTGCCTTCTAGCGAACTCGGTTTTTTCAGCAACATTGAGGAGGCGGCGGATCAATTCATCGTAGGTTTCTCCCTTCCGCCCATATCTTTTGAGGAGATCACGGGTTTCTTTTGTCAGTGGGATTGTAGTCGTTTCGCCCATATCTATCATGACTTATAATGTTGATAATTGCTTATAATCTCGTTGGATTTGTACCGATTGTCGCTCTCAAATGAAACAGAGAGTCTACTCGCTCATAGTCGACTATTGCGGAGTTGATAGGGTGGCCCTCTCTAAGACATCTACTCCACAAGTAGGGGCTGCCCGGGTGCGAAAGAAAAGACAGAAGTCCTCAAGATGTGCCTATTCATGGGGTAATGACCTCTCGTACTGCCCAAGGTATCGGCTTCATAATTGTGCTTGTCATCATCTTAGGATATCCCCCATTGGGGATTCAATACGGTACGCACACTAAGACGGGCTATGGAGACATAGGACCTGGTAGCATATTCAGAACGACAATACGTGGCAGTCAGGGTGACATAGTGGTATTCAGCTACGAGGCAGACCTTGGAGTCGTTGAGTGTGCTCTGATTGAGCTCGGAGACCGCAACGTCAGTGACTTCACGCGTGATACCGACTTGCATGAAATAGCGTGTTTCTATTATCAGGTTAAGATGAGGGAGGAGATGGTACTGACAATGACTTATGAATACAGGCTCCTTCTCTTCGCTAGAAACTATGCCAATGTCACCCAATGGTTCAGTTATGAATGGACGAGCAGGAACCCAACTCTGAACATCTATACTCATGCCATCATGAGAGTGGCCGTGGTCGTTCCCGTGGTACTCTGTGGCATATCGGTGCTATTGTGCAAGAAGAGGCATGAACAGCTGCTCAGAGATCAACGACCAGAGGAGTGGGATCATGTTGACGCATAGTAGCACCAACTCGTCCAGACCAAGAGCAATCTTGACTCTTCTCCTCTTGGTGTCACTGATTATACCTCACACTCTGGGGATTAGGCGTGGCAGTTCATACATTCGATTCACTCTGGTTGCTGCACTCTGGACACTCATCCACGAGTCTGGGAGCACGATTGCGGGTCCTTACAGCTATACTCTCTTTCCATTCCCCAATGAGCAAGCACTCCTGTGGACTGCTCTTTTCGTTCCTCTGCAATTGTGCACATCATATGTCATGTTTCGATTCGCAGGAGGAGCCATTGAGAGAGAAACAGCCTCACGTGTTGTGATAGCTGCCCTCATAATCCAAGCCTTCTTGTCGGGTGCATTATGGTCCGGATATGCTTCTGGTTCGGATATATCCCGGGTGTATTTGTTCGATACAGTCATTCCGCTGCCGATATTCCACATTGTAAGCGTGCACATAGTACATCGGTCCGAATGGAAGCCATCCGCAACATTATAACAAGCGCTCGCTTTCAATCAAGCAATCCTACTATCATAGCTCGTGACCAGAAGCACTAGCTCTGTCCCTTTCGAAGCGGCCTACCACTGCATCAAGAGAATACTGGCATCCATGCCAAAAAGGAAATATGATTCGCAGCTGAATTAGCCTACAGGATTCTGCGTGATGAGGAAAGAGAGAATAGGAGTCAACACGTCAATTCTGGTCAAGTACTTCAGACATGGGATCATCTTCTCATTGCTAATGTCTGGATACATTCTATTCTTACCGCTTGTCGAGTGGATTGTAAGATATACTGTTGTTCCAATGACATTTGAGCCAATGGCAGTTCTGTTCACCATTGTTTACATCTTCACTGGATTTTTCTTGATACTTGGTGCAATCAATTCCTCTCTAAGCGAAGGTCTCTGGCAAATTAGAATCGGCGAAGGCTGGCAATTCCTGCTCGGGAATGGAGTCATCCTATTCATAGTGCTCTGCATCGTTCAGGTACCTGCTGCCATAGTAACGACGTTACTGGCTTGGATGCAGCCGGGCGGGCTCTTTTTTGGCTTCTGGAATGCCCTACCCGCGATAGTAGTCCCTTCAATTGTGATAACGCCGATTCCTAACGGAGTCGTAGCCAAGCACGTGGCGTTGATGACTTCAAAGACAACAGGGCCAGAAACGATGCAGATGTAGGATGCAAATCCGTGTCCGAGCTGTGTTGATATTTCAATTCATGCTTGAAATGCCGTTCTGAAGAAGCCAAGTGAAAGTAGGTTCGCCCATCAAGCTAGCCCAAAGCGCCTGAAACTCCGTGGGCTGATACATGTAGATACTAGGTGCCCCAGTAAAGCAATCGCAATGCCACAGTTTATGACCAGAAGATGTCTAGCACTCATGAGAATAACCTATACTAATGGGGTGCACCATGAGAACGGATTACATCGCCGCAATCTTGTTCGGACTCATTCTTATTGCAGGCGGTATCATCATGGGAGCTGTTCCACATCATCCGTACATTGGACCACTTGGTGGTGGCCCGGGCTGGACGTTTGTAGTTCCGATTGGGATTGTGCTTGTCATCTTTGGCCTACTTGCCTATTACTCGGAACGAGAGGTGCCCCGTAAATCAAGCACAGGACCAGCCCAATGACGACGTCAAGCTATGAGAGATTGCTCTTGAGGAATCCTCGTCCTCTCAGTACCTGGCGAATGATTGCATCCTGTCTTTACCTGACCATCTCGAAAGGGCTTTCTGGAGAAGACGTATCTCTGAGGTCCCATGATTAGGAGAGGAGTCGACCCTTGAAGTGAAGAACACCATCTGGAGTCCCATCCGTATCGCGGTCTTCCTTGCCACATGGTCCCTTGTTACACCAATCCGCATCCAAATCTCACAGACATCACGCTCATTGAATGTACTCATCTGGGCTGGGACTTGGGGTTTCGGCAGAGTTTCTCCATTCACCGACTCGCCCCTTGTAATTGACCCTGCATACACTTTCTTCATGTTTCCATATTGCGTACCTGGGCTAGCTATTGCGTGGCTCGTCTGGAGATGGGCTCGAGATGGAAACCTTACCAAGTCCCAGTACATAGAGAGAACCCTTCTCCTACAGGTGGTTCATATGGTACTTGTGTGGCTGCTCTTTCCTTGTCCATATTCATCTGGGACAGCCATCACGTGCATCCCGGTACCTACAACTGGGATAGTCTCACTGCCCTTTGTGGCGCGAGTGGTGGAAGAGTTGCTATCGCCATGGCAGGACAATCTTCCAAGTTGACCCGGACGCTTTGACCCCACTCTATCTACATCTCCGGAAACAATTCAACTGTGTCATCCGGACTTCCCGAACTTTCAGTGTACCAGCAATCCTAATCATGCGTCAAACCAAAGGAGCAATCCGTCGGTTTCAAAGGCCTCACCCGATAGTTGTGTGATGCGACCACTAGACAGGATAGTGAAATTCAGGGGTCCGTCGACATTACTGAAGACATATGATGTGACTAGGGAACAATCTCTGACATTTAGCCAAACACGAATGCTGAAGTCAAATCCGAGGAGAGAGATGTTGTACCCAGCTCCTACAGGAAAGGATCCTGCCCCTGAGTATGTGAAAGTAGCCTCTCCAGTATCTCCCTGACCCAGACTCCACTCATGACCGTGAGGACTTGATGTGCCAGTGAGATTGTCCATCCAGATGTTGTACTCTTCAATCTCTGTTGCAGCAAAGAACCCTGAACCATGCCTATTGCAGCTGACTAGGCGCGCTTCAAGCCAATCCACACTCCCGGAGGAGCACCGCCATACTTCCCATGTCTGGTTGAGCGGGATAGCTACGACACCATGCCATCTCAGTTCACCCGGTGTTGCAAATGTAGCCGTTATGACAGCTCCATTGTATGCCCCGAACACCTCACGGCCAGATAGCGTTCCTTCGAACGTTATGGTCATCTCTCCCGAACCACTACGTGACAGCTCAGCATTGCTTCCGTTTCCGGGAGGATCGTATAGCACATAGACAGGGACCCACGCCTGAGTTGATGTGACTCCAATCATTTCTTGGCAGGGTTCGCCAATCATAGGAATCAGGCCTAGCACCAATCCTGCCATGACTATAATGAAGAGGACTGCAAATAGAGTGGGGCGCCTTCTCATCGCCTTGGACTGGCTAGGAATCCCCGATTGCTTACGATCTTGGTCCACGGCCATCTCTCCACACCCAGTCCAAGTCATGCGTGGTAGCAGAAGTATACATGAGTTCTTGAACACTTCTGAATCATCACTCTAGAAACTGCTGTGACGCACGACTCAGAGGAAGTAGGCGGTTCTATTGACTGCGATGCTTAGAGTCTCTGTCCAGATGATCTTTCTCAGTCCTTGCAAATATACAAGCCACTCGGATACCAAGACCAGAGTGAGATTCACGTCTGCACCAGGCGTTGTCCTCATTGACAATTCGAAGTCAAGCTTGTTTGTAGCCAGCTGTGGTTGAAATATCCCCGAGCCTGGAGCCACGGCAAAGCGCCACTGAAAGTCCCCTCCCCAAGATGCGTTGGAAGAAACAGACAGTTCGACCGCACCAGCCCCGTGATATTCGTTCCAAGTCCTAAGCATCTGGTCTGTAGTGGTGAGATTCAGGACCGAGTTTCCACCGAGTATTCTCCCTTCTCCATGCGCACCTGAAACCGACTCGTGGAAATAGAACTCGTAGTAGTCATATTTCTCCAAAGACTCGTTAGAAAAGCGAACCTCCCAAGTGAATGACATCTCGCCGACAGTTATGTTATCATCTGAAACTAAGATGTGACAGAGCACTGCATGCTTTCCTGAAGTCACGTCTTCCCAGCTGACTGGAGCACTTTGAATGCGTTCAACGGATGGAGTATTCAGGAGAAACACAGTAGAGATTAACAGTACAAGTGCCACGCATATGGCGGCGATCTTCACCCGCGAAGATGGGACTGAACTCGAAACAGCTTCACTCATCGCCAGTTGCAGCTCCCCAGATATTACAGTATAGGCGATATCAATCTAGTTTACCTCTGTGTGAATATAAGGACTAGCAACGGGCACCAAGCATACGAAATCCGCCGTCAGTGGATAGAAACATGTATCAATGTAACGTATGAAGAGGAGTACAAGGAGGGAAGCCCGAAGATGAGCTTCACAGAGATGCTCTTGATTGTGTTCTTGATAGGGACTATAGGAACGATGCTAGTTGCACTCTTGGTTGGATTGGCCTTCAGAAGGTATCGCAGAGAGCTGATAGAGGTTGGAGATGCTCAGACCACGCTTGGTGTAATTGGGAGTGTATACCTCGAAGGCAAGTCAGACATCTTGGTGGGCTCGTCGATAGCAATCCCAATATCGCTGATGTGTTATGGGGGCGTGGGACTTTATTTCCAATACTGGGGAATCCAGAACATACTTGCTGCAACTGGCCTCTTGCTTGGAGGTCTGCTAGTCTTCCTTCTATTGTTCTGGATCTTCGTGGATGTGAAAGCTAGACGGGAGGCAAGGAGAGTTCTCAGGAATTACTTCTCGCACCGAGATGAGGGAATACTCAGACTGGAACTTGTCAGACTGCTTGAGGGTGACGAAACACAGAGAAAGGCATTCGATTTGAT
>Ga0209427_10007522_pt1 | contig 12336 bp, 10 predicted proteins | sample DeeMarSWOR136_30_FD_187465 | JGI IMG/M metagenome (GOLD analysis project Ga0209427, IMG submission 187465) | Marine sediment microbial communities from White Oak River estuary, North Carolina - WOR-1-36_30 (SPAdes) (version 2) | ecosystem: Environmental > Aquatic > Marine > Intertidal zone >... | reverse complement strand
TGCCTCCAGCTCAGCAGATGCCCGTATCTTCACCCACCCCTTCGATAAGCAACCTACCAAGTAGCTTGTCACCAGGGGTTCCTACCAGTTGTTCACTAGCTAGCCTGCTCTTGAAATGTGGAGTTCGGTGATGATAGGGAAAGTGGGTCTAGGCAGACGCCAAGCTTCAGCTGCCGTTTCCTCTACCTTTACCCAAGACGCCAGCCCCCTCCCTCCACCGCCAAAACTATCTATCGATGTTATGATGATAGGAGCTTAACGCACATTTTGGCGGCGTTTAACGTGTACTGAAAGCATCGCTCCTTCCGCTCATCCGAGTCAAACCCGTTCTTGCGGAGAAGGTCGCCAAGTAACTCACCGCACACCTCGGATCCAAACTTGCTCTTGAACTCGCAGAAGAAGGCTCGGGCGACCTCATACGCTCGATCCCGGCTCTCCTCGGCCGGCTTCCGTCTGCCATACACCGACCCGATCGCCGCGACGCCCCCCGCAACCGCTCCGCAAAGACTGGCGTGGGTTCCGCCGACGCCGCCTCCGAAACCCGTGAGTAACGCCACGACCTCCGCGGGAAACTCGGTGTCCAAGACGCTGTATACGGTTAGAAACACTCGTTCAGAGCACGTCATCTTTGCATCCACGTATTGCTGGTGACGGCTTTCAACTTGTCTGTCTATCTCTTCCGGACTACCTTTCTTTAAGGCCATATCGAGGCTAGTGGGACTGTATCGCTTAAAACGTTTTCTTTACGACTGGGTCATCCTCCCTCTTCGGTGGGCGTGGAGCGTCAACTGGAAGGGTAACGCGGACATAATGGGGCGGTGGGGGGACGATAATCCGAGGAGGGGAGGCCAAAAGGGAAAGGTTTTCGTTCCGCCTCCTTGTTTCTCTATACGGGTTGGAGGATCGTGGATGGATGTCTTTGAGGCCATCAGGGCGCGGCGAAGCGTGAGACGGTTTAAGCCAGATGAGGTTCCCGACGAGTTGGTAGACAAGGTTTTGGAAGCCGCTCGGTGGGCGCCCTCGGCGGGGAATTGCCAGGGACGGGACTTGATCGTCGTCCGCGACGCAGGGGTGAAGCGGGAGTTGTGCGAAGCGGCCTTAAATCAACGATTCATCGAAGACGCGCCCCTCAACATCGTGGTCTGCGCCAATGCCCGACGTTCGGCCCAGAGGTATGGGTATCGGGGGCGAGAGCTGTACTGTCTGTTGGACGCGGCAGCTTCCGCGCAAAACATTCTCCTCGCGGTACACGCCGTGGGCCTGGGGGCCTGCTGGATCGGAGCGTTCAACGACGGCCGGGTCACGAACGCCCTGAATTTACCTGAGTGGCTGCGACCCGTGGCCATCATCCCCGTGGGCTACCCCGATGAGACGCCGTGGACGACGCCGCGCCTCTCCCTCAAAGACGTGGTCCACGTGGACCGCTACCGTAGACGACCTGGGTGGAGCTAGACCATGGGCGTTAAACACCGTCGGATTCCCTCGGTTACCGTAGGCGGGGTCGCCCTTCCCCGCCTCGTTCTCGGGCACCTCCCCTTCGTCGGCGAGTCCTATCAAGGAGCTGCAAGAAACCGAGAGTACGTAACGCGGTTCTCCCACGTGGAGAACACGGTTACGATTGTGGCTAAAGCCGTCAACGAGTACGGGGTTACGGCTCTGGCCGTCGACTCAGCCGTGGAGAGCCGGCTCTCCCACCTCCTCTTGGACGCGGTTCGGAAGGTCGGGGCCTCGGCTTGGACGGAGCTCTCTCTGCTTCCCTGCTTCAGTATCCCGTTAACCCTCGACGGGGAAGCCCTTGATGACTATCGGCGGTGGCTCACCTACTACACCGTCGAACGCAGGGTTCGGGGCGACGGTCTACTCGCGAAATACGTTCGTGACCCCATCCTCCGGTGCCGGCCGGGGTGGGCGACGCGGTTTCCCGAGGCGCTGACCCACTCCTCGCCCTACCGTGAGGACGAAATTGCCCGCCTTCAGCTCAACTACCCCAAGCTCGATCGGGCGCTGACGGCGTTCAAAGAGTTTCATCTCCTCTTTGCCCAGGCGGGGTCGGAAAGCGACTTTCTCACCATGACGGGACGACTTGATTTACTGGAAGCCTTCGTCCACTTCCTCGCTCAGGAACTCCATTGCCCCGTCCTCCTGGGTCTCCACCACGCCGGAACAAGCATACCCCGACTTGACGCGATGGATGTCGGTGTCGTGGGCTACGTCACCCCCGTCAACAGCTTGGGCGCCCTGATGCTTCCATCGCAACACCGAGCCTTGAAGGCAATAAAGGCCTCAGCAAAACCCGTCATCGCCATCAAGCCCCTGGCAGGCGGTCGCGTCGCTCCCAGAACGGCCTTTGACTACGTCTTTAACCAGGTGGGTGTCGACGCGTCCATGCTGGGCGTGGCGTCTGAGCAGGAGGTGGATGAGGACTTTCAACTGGCCTTGATGGCTCTGAGCGGGCTCTAAACGCGGGCCCGTAGGGACCTCTTGCCTTGCCCTCTCTATTTTAGGTCGATCGACGTCGTCTCATCCTAGGTGGAAATAAATATGCCACCGCCACGCGGGTCAGACCCGCCATAGACCCGTCCCTTCTCCCGGTCGAGGAGGATGGCTTGGACCAGGGCCATGGGCGCGTAACTCTGCGGCGCCTTGGCCACGAGGTTCCCCTTGGCCTCCAGTTCATCGCAGACGTAATCGGGGATCCTGGCGCCGACGTCGATGATGTCGGTGTGGAGGCAGAAGACCCTGGGGTGGGCGACGGCCTCGTAGATCGTCATCCCCTGATCGAGGACGTGGAGGATGGTTTGGACGAGGGCGCTGACGATCTTTCCGCCGCCAGGAGCGCCCAGGACGATGAAGGGGGCGCCATCCTTGAGGACGATGGTCGGGCTCATCTGGGTGAGCCGGCTCTTACCCGGCGCAATGCTGTTCGGGTGGCCTGGCACGGGATCGAAGTTGATCATGGCGTTGTTGTACATGAAGCCCAGGCCCGGGGTGATTACCCCCGACGAGGAGCCCAGGGTGTGGGTCAGGCTGACGGCGTTCCCCGCACTGTCGACCACGGAGACGTGGGTCGTTGAAGGCGGCTCCATGGGCCACTTGGGCACCCGAATTCGCTCGCCCGCGTCTATTCGTTCTCGCCACTCCGCCGCCCGCTTCTTGGAGGTCAACATCTTTGTGGGTACCTCGACGAAGGCGGGGTCGCCCACGTATCGCGCCCGGTCCGCCTGAGCGGCTCTCATGGCCATGGCGAGGAGGTGGATGTACTCCGCCACGTCGGAGCCCATGCCCGCCCAGTCGTACTGCGACACCTCGTATCCCTCGATGATGTTCAGGAGTTCAAGGAGGGTGAGGCCGCCGCCCGGGGCGTCGTTGGAGGCGATGGTGACGCCTCGGTACTCCGTGGTGAGGGGCTCGTATATGGTGGGCTCATAGGCTTCCAGATCCTCGTAGGCGAGGAATCCCCCGTGTGCTTCCATGTCGTCGACGATCTTGGTGGCGATCTCCCCGTGGTAGAAGGCGTCGACGCCGCTGCTGGCGATGATGCGGAGGCTCTTCGCGTAGTCCTTGTTCACGATGACGTCCCCTGCCCCGTAGGGCTGTCCTCCCTTGGTGTAGAGTCTAGCGGCCTCGGGCGTTACCAGGAATCGCTGGAACCGGTCGGGGTAGACCGTCCACGAGGTGGCCTGTTCCTGGCTGACCGTGAAGCCGTGTTCAGCGAGGTGGATAGCGGGCTGACACGCCTCCTTCCAGCTCAGGGTCCCGTAGCGCGTGAGGCCCTCGTACAGGCCTCGGACGGTGCCCGGAACCATGACGGAGGTATAGCCTGCCGCGTTCACGCCGCCCTTCAGGGCGTATCCAAAGCCTTCGCGTTCTTCGCCTAACACGATCGTCTCCCACATCGCTGGCGTGGCCTTGGACCCCGCTTTGGCGTGGAAGTCGATGACCTTCTCCTCCCCGGATCCTGCCAGATAAATATGCATCTGGCCGAAGCCCCCCACACCACACATCATGGGACTGACAATCATCTGAAGAAAGGCCGTGGTCACCGCTGCGTCCACCGCGTTCCCGCCGCGCTTGAGGACGGCTATCCCCCTCTCCGCCGCTTGGGGTTGAGGGCACACAATCATCCCTTTCACCGCATCTTCACCTTCCCCTTCATCCCGCAAATCCTATCCTTGAGTTTACTGCTGAACCCGTATAAATAGCTAATTCTCGCCTTCATCCTCCTCGTCGTACGAACGAGGACACGCCTAAGAGGTTCTACGTCCGTGGGTAACCCGCGGGAGCGTGCGTCACTCGCCCACGGGGGAACGGCGCCGCCCTTACGGGATCGTCTTCAGCGCTGCCGCCACCAAGGCGATAATAGAGAGTTCTGTGAAGGGGGGGTTGGTCTGCTCGGTGTAAAAGGAATTGGTGGTGATCAGCTCTCGGCTTCCCAGCACATTCAAGCGGTCGATTCCCCGAGTCGTCCACAGATGGGCCAACGCGATGGATATGCTCCTCGGGCTATCGGCTTCCGACAGCCGGTACGCCATCTCGGTCGTCCCGCCGGAAGAGGCGATGTCGTCGTAGATGATGATGTCCTTATCCGTGAGGTCAGACGTGGGCGGCTCCATGTCCACCCGCCCCGTCTCCGGGTCCCGCGTCTTGGGGAGGCACTCAAACTCGCAGTGGAGGTACGTAGAGAGCTCCACAGCCATTTTTTCGGGGCCTCGTCCTGGACCCACAATAAAGGGGGCGTCTAGCGCTTGGGTCGCAAGATAGTTCGAGAAGACGCGGGCTGCGCTGATATCGTACACCTTAATGGATTTGAAGAACGTTTGCAGGGTTCGCTTCTTCCCATAGAGGTGCGAGTTCACGGTGATCAAGTTGGTGAAGCCCAGGTCTTCGTAGATCCGCGCGATCTTGGTCAGGGAGTTGGATTCCCCGGGGAGGCGCTCGCCGTCCTGCCGGGCATAGAACATGTAGGGCAGCAGGAGATCCCTTCGGTCAACCCCATACCTCTTCAGCGTATCAGCCACGAGAATCGTCTTCAGCACGCAGTCGTTGGGGTTTGGCGCGTATCGCTTCGCCCGTACCACGACGAGGGCGGGTCTATCCCCAATGGTCTTCAGAGCAGAAATGTTCATCCGCGTCTTTAATTCCGTGTCCGGAAAGATGGTCGGCGTTATCTGGATGAAGTCCGTCTGAAGGTCTTTCGCAAGGTCTTCCGCAAACGCATCCTCACCGAGAACCACATACTTACCCATGGCGTTTCCCTCTAATTCCTAACAAGATTTGCTTCTAAAGGTGTACTGTGTCACCGTCTAACGTTATAAATGTTTTTAGCCTCCTTAACGGGTAATGGGGAGCGCTCCTCAGGCAGGGGGCTTCAACACCTCCTTGTCGAGGGGTTCACGCTGCGACCCTGCACGCCTCGGAGCATCCGCGATCTCTGTGCCCTCGCATCTTGGAAAGCCTTCACTTCCTCCAAATCGTTCAGGTCACAGATCTCTCGTCCCGCTTCTCCTACCCTTCCTTCCATCCGTACGGCACTCTCGCTCGCTGTGATACGTGTGCCTCTTTGACCCTTTCGCCTAAATCCGTTATTTGACAGAGCTTGATACTCCCTGCTTCAATACCCGTAGCTCAGGTCGGAGTGCGAAGAACCTGGATGAAGGGCAGAAAATTCGGAATCTTTTTATCCTATCAACCGGAATGTTGCTATCCTGTTGATGTTATGATGTATGGAACTACGGGCCAACTACTCCGGGTCAACTTATCGGATGGACGGATTCAGAGGGAGCGGTTGAGTGACGAAACCATTAGACAGTTCTTGGGAGGCAAGTGTTTAGGGGCTAAGATCCTCTTCGAGGAGCTGGAGCCCGGCATCGCCCCCCTGGGGCCTGAGAATAAGCTCATCTTCGCGGCGGGGCCCTTGACGGGCGCACCCTTCGCCGGTCACAGCCGATACGTGGTGATGGCCAAATCCCCCATAACGGGTGGCTGGGGCGAATCCCACGCAGCGGGCTTCTTCGGCCCCGAATTGAAGTATGCAGGCTATGATGCCCTCATCGTTGAGGGGCGGGCTGCGACGCCCGTATACCTGTGGGTGCATGAGGGCCAGGCTGAGTTACGTGATGCGAAGGGGCTGTGGGGCCTGATGACGGGCGACGTTCAGTCGGAGATCAGGCGAGAAGTTCAGGACGATAAGACGCGGGTGGCCTCCATCGGTCCGGGTGGGGAGAACCTGGTCCAGTACGCTTCCATTATGAGTGACCTCTTTTGCGCGGCTGGGCGATGTGGACTGGGCGCGGTCATGGCCTCCAAGCGGCTGAAAGCCGTCGCGGTGCGGGGGACCGCGATGGTTCCGATCGCGGATGACGCGGAATTCACCAGCCTCCTTGACGTCGCCTCGGAGTCCGCGATGGCGGGGTGGGGAGCCTCCCTCTATGCTTACGGAACCGACGGCGATTTGAGCCCGCTCAGCCTCTCGGGGCGGCTGCCCACCAAGGCCTTTACGAAGTGCACCTTCGATGACGCGGAACAAATTAGTGGGGAAGTCTTGGCGAAGACGATCCTGAAGGATCGGGCTACGTGCCCCGACTGCCCCGACGCCCACTACCGCATCGTGGAGACCACGGGCCGCTACCCGACGGATCCCCGCTATGGGGGCCCCGAGTACGAGACCTGCGCTGCCTTCGGATCTCTCTGCATGAACAACGACCTGGAAGTCATCGCGAAGGCCAATGAGCTCTGTAACAAGTATGCCCTTGACACCATCGCCACGGGGGTCTCCATCGCCTTCGCCATGGAGTGCTATGACAAAGGCGTCGTTACCCAAGCGGATACCGACGGCATCGATCTATCGTGGGGGAACGGCGCCGCCATCATCGCGATGATCCCGAAGATAGCTCGGAGGGAAGGCTTCGGCGACATCCTGGCCGAGGGCGTGAAGCGGGCCGCGGCGAAGCTTGGGGGCGGATCCGAGGCGTGGGCCCTCCACGTGAAGGGCGCCGAACTCCCCATGCATGAGCCTCGAGGCAAGAAGGGCGTGGGATTAACCTACGCCACGTCCGCGAGGGGCGCCACCCACCTCCAAGTCTACCACGATGACGCCTTCGAGAATGAGGCCAACGCGGCGCCGGAGATCGGAATCGACGCCAGCCTCATCCCACAAGGGCGGACGGAGACCGGGCCCCGAAAAGTCAAGCTCGTGCGGATCAGCGAGGACCTCATGGCGCTGTATAACAGCCTCGTCGTCTGTCGCTTCGTCTTCTATCCCGCGGGCGTCTCCCTCACGACCCTGCGGGGGCTCTTCCGATCCGTGACAGGGTGGGACGCCTCCTTCACGGAGTTGATGCAGGTGGGAGAACGCTCCTTCAACCTCACCCGCGCCTTCAACGCCAGGGAAGGCTTCACCCGGAAGGACGATGTCCTCCCCCAGCGATTGGCGGAGCCGCTGCCCGAAGGGGCGCTGAAAGGAGAAGCCATCCCCCGTCCCGTCTTAGAGGAGATGCTGGATCTCTACTACACGTATCGAGGGTGGGATGCAACGCGCGGTTGGCCCACGAGGACGAAGCTGGACGAGCTGAGGCTGGGCTGGGTCGCCGATGACCTGTCGAGGCGAAGCCTCATCTAACGATTGTACTAGGTGACTAATTCTGTACGGATACATTGAGGAGCTGGGGAGCGGACGGTGAGAAACAGTAAAGTTGGGAGCGTTGTGTGCAGCCCGAGCTTGTACACCTTTGATGGAAATTTCCAATCACGGGGTTCTAGTATGGGTTTGACTTCTACAATTCTTTATCTGTAACCGAAGGAGGGTAGTAAGTAAATTTTAATACAGGATTTCGATTAAGCTTGAAGCAAGCGGAGGATGGTGAACGGTAAGGGTTGTCGTCGGGATTAACGATTTTCATCAGAGATTTCGCCATCTTCTTTGGAATACAGCTAATTGTTGCATTGAGCCTCAACCTCGAGTATGGATATGCTGGCGTCCCGAACTTCGGCAAGGTGTTGGCTGTTGCGGGAGGCGCCTTCACAGCGGCCATTGTTCCCGGTAGGCTTATTGCAGGGATCTTCGGACTTGGCCGCGGACTGGATTACATCGATTCGAATACCGCGGTCGTGAGTGAAATCAATGCATTCTTGGAGGGGAATCCGGCAATTAGCGTCGTGGTGTTCTTTTTTACCTTAGCTATCGCCGCAGTCGTTGGGGCGGTCATTGGATTAATTGCCAGCTATCCCGCTATTCGACTTCGTGAGGACTATTTATCCATCACTCTGCTCGCTATGGGCGAAGCGATATACATCATCGGGTACAACTTTCGCCCCTTACTGAAGGGCAATATTGGGGTGATGGTCCCTGACCCTTTCCGGTGGGCGGGAGAGCTACGCTATCAGATTCTCCTGGTATGCGTGCTTGGAGTTGCCTTGGCTCTTTTTCTTTACTTGGAGAAACTGGTCAATACGCCTTTAGGTAGAATGCTGAGGGCGATTCGAGACAATGAACGTGTAGCTGAAGCCCTCGGGAAAAAAGTGACCAGCACCCGCATGAAGACCATCGTTCTTGCGTCGGCTATCGGTGCCGTTGCAGGCGCCATCGACGCCTTTAAATCCGGAGGCATCCTCGCCCCGATGTATCGCCGGGTGACTTGGACCTTTTGGCCCTGGGTCATCGTCGTATTAGGGGGCCCAGCCAACAACAAAGGCGTCGTCTTAGGAACCTTCGTCTATACTGCATTAAGACGCGTAATTGACTTTTACAAGAGCGAGTTTGAAGCCTTTGTTCCCTTTAGCGTCTTTTGGTTACATTCGTTATTGCTGGGAATACTGTTGATTGCCATTTTAATTTATCGACCCCAGGGCTTGCTTCGTGAAAAACCCATCAAAACGTTAAACTACGCCGAGATCCGAAGCCAGCTATTTCAGGAAACAGCGGGCGGTGAACCTTCCCTGAAACGAAGGATTATGGATAAGTTATCGGGGTGGCTGCATAAGCTTCGGAATGTTTGGAATCGTGACAAAGCGTAAGCGTTATCAACTTTCTGCTGTGACGGCCTTCCGGCGGAGTCTCCGCCGTAAAGACTCTGTGTTCAACCCCTTGACGCCCATAATCCCATTGGGCGCGAGAAGCAACGTGATGACAATCGCGATTAAGGGAATAAGCGGTCGATAGGGAATGACCCACGAGCCTAAGAAGGACGCTAAGTAGCTCGTTCCAAGGATTTCTGAGAACCCCATCAATAAGCCGCCAAGCACCGCACCATATATGCTGATGAGGCCTCCGACGATGCTTGCCGCAAACACGCTCACGATGATTATGGCGCTCATCTCGGGATATCCCGGGGTATATAACGGTAACAGGGCTCCCGAAAGGCCGCCCAATCCGCCAGCAACGACCCACGAGACGGCGTATACAAGATCAACGTTAATTCCAACCACGCTAGCGAGAGAGGGGTCTTCGATAGCAGCACGCATGGCAATGCCAAACTTCGTCCTCGTTAACAAGAGATGAAGGAGGGTGGCAATGATTACTGTAAGGCTGGGCGCAATAATCAATAAGCCCCGTTGTCCGATGAGCGTGATGTCGCTGGGTGCCAAGAAAAAGTATCGGGATCGGATCTTAAACGTCTTCGTCAGATAGTCTGCATAAATGTTGAGAACCGAAAGTAACACGAGTTCCATTGCAAGAGTGGCGACCATGAGCACAACGTTCGACGCTCCTCGTCGGATGAGGGGCCGAAAGACGAGGAGGTATTGGGTTAAGGCTAATGCGCCTCCAACCAGTACGGCGACAAACAGATAGTGATAGGGGTTCCCCTGCCAGACTTCGACAACAGTGAGTGTAATGTATGCTCCAACCGATGCAATGGCGCTGTGGGCGAAGTTCGAGACCTTCGTCGTTAAATAGGTCAGGGTAAGGCCGATGCTCAGGAGCGTCAGGAGACTGCTGAAGATCAAGGCGCCACTGAGCAGAATGGGATTCATGGCTACAGAGGATAAACTACGCTAAAATAAAAAATTTTCTGGTTCCGGTATTACCACGAAGCATATTTTCAAGCGGTTGATGGAGAAGACTTAATTACTATAACTCAATCTCTTGTTTTTTTATAGAAAATACCTAAAAAAAGTGAAAAACCATGTCGTCAAAAAACGGAAGCGTAACGACATCTGCCGTGACGTTAGCAATTATCGGCTTGATCATCGGTATTGTCGTAGGTATTGCCATCCAACCCGTGCTATTCCCTACAGGTGAAGTCGTGCCAAAAAGCGACTACGATACGCTACAGGCTCAATACACTACTTTACAGAGCGATTACGATGACCTTGAGGCGGATAACGAGGATCTGCAGCAACAAATCGATGACTTTACCGCGGCACAATTATCGGGCGAAATCAAGCTTGGGTTCCTCGGTTCCATGTCGGGTGATTTAGCATCCTTTGGAGAGAATGAGTTAGCCGCTGCTGAGTATGCTGCGGAACAGGTCAACGAGTATCTCGCTAATGCGGGCGCCAATTGGACGATTGCAATTGAAGTCGAAGACACCCAAACGGATGCTACTGTGTGTTTGGAGAAGGTGGAGAGCTTTGCAGCGCGGGGCATCAATCTTCTCATCGGTCCTCTGAGTAGTGGCGAGGTACGGAATATTATGGGCTATTTAAACAACAACAAAATATTGGCCATCAGCCAATCGTCAACCGCTCTCGACCTTTCTGTAGCCGATGACTATGTCTTTCGATTTTGTCCGAACGACTTAGGTCAAAGCCCTGCCATTGCACGACTCATCTTTGATGACGGAAAGAACGTCGTAATTCCTGTCGTACGGAATGATGCGTGGGGTGCAGGTCTTCGAGACGGGGTTCAAGCTGAATTTGTTGATTTAGGTGGAACCTTCCTCGAAGGTATTGCGTATGTGCCCGGCGCTACGGAATTCAGCGCGGAAGCCGCAGATCTCGATACCAAGGTTCAGAATGCTATCTCAACATATGGAGCTGCAAATGTTGCCGTCTTGTTCATTTCTTTCGAAGAAGTCGGCCCCTTCTTTACCGAAGCCAGTAACTACCCCGTCCTTTCAACCGTTAAATGGTATGGGAGTGACGGAACCGCGTTAGCCGCTGCACTTATCGACGACGCTACTATAGCCGACTTTGCCATTGCTACCGAGTTTCCAAACACCATCTTCGCGCCAACCCACTCCGCAAAGTGGGAAGCAGTTCGACAAAATAACTTAGCGGTTGTGGGTCGGGAACCCGATTCCTACTCCTATGCGGTTCACGATGTCGTGTGGGCTTATGCCTTATCCCTTATGGCCGTCGACACCTATGACGCTGAAGCCGTCAAAGAAGTCTTACCGTCAGTGACCGAAGCGATGTTCGGTGCCTCTGGTTGGATCGTCTTAGACACCACGGGTGACCGATTATCCTCTGATTACGATATCTGGCATGTCGTCGAGACTACTCCTGGCGTCTATGGCTGGGAACACACAGGAGTCTGGAACTTCGCATCCGACACCATCACCTGGGATTAACTCCCCTGCTTCCCCCTTTTTTTATATGTGATCACCTTGGATAACATTCTCATCTTAACCGATGTCACCAAAAGGTTTGGTGGCCTCACAGCATTAGACGGCATCAGCATGCGTATTCAACAAGGTTTACTCAATATGCTTATTGGCCCCAACGGAAGCGGTAAAACCACCTTCATCAACTGCGCGACGGGGTTTTACCAACCGGAGAATGGGCAGATCTGGTTTAAGGATACCGAAATCACGGGTCTCTCGCCTCATCGGATATACGAATTAGGCCTCGTCCGCACCTTTCAGATCCCCCAACCATTTCGTAAATTGACGATTTTAGAGAATTTCTTGACCGCGTACCGCGAGAACCCAGGAGAGAGCTTTCTCAAAGCACCCTTCAAAACGTCCTGGCTCAGTACGGAAGAAACAGCCACCGAACGAGCGTTTCAATTTCTCAAATTGCTCGATCTCGACCACATGTGGGATCGCCCCGCGACGCACCTCAGTGGCGGACAAATGAAGCTCGTTGAAGCGGGACGAGCCATCATGAGCGGAGCGCAAATGATACTCATGGATGAGCCCGCCGCCGGCCTCTTTCCGAAACTCGCACATGAGGTCTTTCACTACCTTACCGAAATGAGGGATAAGCTGGGGGTCACCTTTCTAATTGTCGAGCATCGCCTTGACCTGGTTCTGCCCTACATCGATTATGCTTACTGCCTCGCTCGCGGCCGCCTGATCTCCGAAGGAACGCCAAAAAAAGTCTTAAGCGATGAAGTCGTTATAGCTAATTATCTGGGAGCATAATGTTTCTCGAAACCAAAGCGCTTAACGCTGG
>Ga0209427_10007521_pt1 | contig 12339 bp, 13 predicted proteins | sample DeeMarSWOR136_30_FD_187465 | JGI IMG/M metagenome (GOLD analysis project Ga0209427, IMG submission 187465) | Marine sediment microbial communities from White Oak River estuary, North Carolina - WOR-1-36_30 (SPAdes) (version 2) | ecosystem: Environmental > Aquatic > Marine > Intertidal zone >... | reverse complement strand
TCCATCAACAATTCGAGCCACAAAAAGTAGACTAAGAGAATTCGAGAAAGCTAGAATTAAGAATGCTGAACATGTACCAGCTTCAGCGATTAGAAGCATAGGTCTTCTGCCAAATTTATCACTTAATCGCCCCCATATAGGTGCAGAAAAAAGCGTGAAAATAGCATTAGTAGCGAGAAGTAATCCAATAACTAAAGGGGTTGTATTATATATCTCCATAAGAGAAGGTAAATAAGGGATTATTATATAAAAACCTAAAATATCAATGAAAAGCCCTGTCCATAAAGCGAATAATTCAGGATACCTTCGTTTAATAGAATTTTCTGTGTTTTGTGTTTTCACAATTTTAGTAGAATTTTGCTTCATAATAATGTTAAAATATAATCTTATTTGTATTTCGGAAAATAAAGAATTCAATTTAAAATTTCCATCTATAAAAAAAAATAGGTTCTTAAGAAATTATTATTTGATTCTTTACATCTATTTCAAAAAATCAATAATCATTTTGTTAATTTCTGGAGCCCTAGATCTAGGTGAATCATGACCTGCTTTATCTATAATCTTTAGAGTATTGTTAGGGATTCTTTCATGCATTTCTTTCATAACTGCTGTTGGTGTTACTCTATCGTGAGAAGAAGTGATTAACAATGATTCATTTTTAATTTCACTTAGTCTTTCTAAAGTATGATGGGTATTAACTGCTCTTGCCTGTCCTTCAATATCTTCTATAGTTGGTGGATCAATCACACTATCTCTAATTAAATCATCTACCGACCACAATCCATACCACTTTTTAGAAGGTTCAGCTTCCATTTGCTTTCTGAACTTTATATAATAACCCGTACGTGTTGATTGCCAGAATGCTTTTTCTGGATCTTCTTTTCTTAATTTCAAATTTGCTAGTCGCATATTTTTATAAACTTCTGCTCCAGATTCATCAGGTGTGCCATAATTTGTATTAATTAAAACCATTTTTATGACTCGTTCTGGATATTTTATAACAAAATTCTGGACTATCATTCCACCAAGACTCCACCCAATTATATGAGCTTTAGCAATTTCTAGATAATCCATTAAACCAGCAATGTCATCAGCAAAAACCTCCATAGTATAAACTCCTTTAGGTCTATCTGACTTCCCAGCACCCCTGTTATCAAATCTTATTACTTTAAAGTGTTCTGAAAGGGGTTTGAACTGAGCAATCCAGCTTTCTTTCTTACTTCCAAATCCATGCACTAATAGTATAGGATCGCCTTTCCCTAAAATTTCATAACAAATTTTTATTCCATTCACATCAGCAAATAAATCAGTCATAAAAATCAAAATTTATTATTTAATTAAAAAGTAATTATGCAATATTAATTCAAGATTTTAAAAAATCAATGATGTATGGATTAATTATATGAGGATATTCCAATATTGATTGATGACCAGCATTTTCAATTACAATGAATTTACTATTAGGAAGTAGTTCATGAATTCTTTCATTCATAAATTTTGGACATGACTTATCTTTATCAGCTGCGATAATTAAAACATCATTCTTAATTTCATGTAATCTTTCATAAGTATTATGAGATGCTAAAGCTTCTGCTTGATGAACAATATCTTTCTCAGTTGGACCATATAAAATTTTTTCTTCTACTAAATCTTCTACAGACCAGATATTATGAAATTTTTTCATAGGATCCTCCTTCATTTGTTTCCAGAATTCTCGAGAGTAACTTTGTTTTGCTCCCGTTAGAAAAGCATTAAGTGGATCTTTTTTCCTTGCTTTAACACCAGCTATTGCGTTTTTTTTATAAATTTCAATTCCCTGATCAGGTGGAATTCCTGGAGGTGTCACTCCTGCGATTGTATTGATTAATACTATTTTATTTATTCTATTAGTATATATTATGGCAAAATTTTGTACAATCATCCCCCCTAAGCTATGTCCAATAATGTGAGTTTTCTTGATTTTAAGATAATCTAATAAATCATTAATATCATCGGCAAAAAGTTCCATTGTATAAACTCCATCAGGTCTATCTGACTTTCCAGCACCTCTATTATCAAATCTTATTACCTTGAAGTGTTCAGACAAATCCCCAAATTGAGCACGCCAATGCTCTTTTCTATCACTAAAACCATGAACCAGTAGAACAGGTTCTCCTTCACCTCTTACTTCATAGCAAATCTTTATTCCATTAACATTTTCAGCAAAAAATTCGGTCATAAAGATAAAAATCCTTCCAAAATTATAATTTTTATTGCACTAAAAATAATCTTAAATTAGTTAATTTTTTGAATATTAGTAAAATTAAATAATACCGATTGGAAATCCACAGTATTTGCAATTACCATTAGAATCTAAGAATAATTCTTGAATACCTAAAATTTTTCTTTTTATTACTAATTTAGAACATTTAGGACAATATGTGTCATCATAATCTGTACTATGCAAATTTCCAATATAAACATGTTTCAATCCAACATCTTTGGCAATATCATAAGCATTATATAGAAATACTAAAGGTGTTGGTTCATTTAATCCATATTTATATGATTCATAATGAGGAAAAAAACGACTTAGATGATAAGGTGTGAATTCACCTAATTCCTTAAAAATTCTTTCAGTAATTTTTTGGATAACGCTTTTCATAGAATTCAATTCTTGAATTATTAGTGTTGTAATTTCAACATGGACACCTAATTCCTTAGCTAACTTCGCATTTCTCCATACAATATCTACATCTGTACCACAATGTTTATGAACCATATCTGAATCTCCTTTTATATCTATGTTCATCGCATTAAGCCCCGCTCCTACTAAATCTCTCAAAACATCCTCCGTCATGTATCCATTTGTAACATATGTATTATATAAACCATTATTTTTTGCTAGCTTAAAGACTTCTAATGAATATTCAAACAATAATGTCGGTTCATTAAAAGATATTGATATTCCTCTACATTTCCTTTTTAAAGCAATCTCAATTAAATTTTTAGGAGATAAAAATTCTTCAACTGTCGCAAATTGAATAGCTTTTGCTGGATTGGTTTTTGAAAGGTGATGGTTTTGACACCAAAAACAATTAAAATTACACCCATAAGTACCAACTGTTAAAGCTATGCTTCCTGGATAAAAATGATATAATGGTTTCTTCTCAATTGGATTGAAAGATATAGCCGGGATTAAACCATAGACAATAGTATAGATTTCCCCATCTTTATTAATTCGAGTATTACAAATTCCTGTTTTACCATTTCCAATTTTACATCGTCTTTCACAGGTTAAACATTGAGAATAATTTTCATCAATTTTTCTCTGGTATTTAGCTTTCTTTATGAATTTTGAATTCATGTAATATCAAGATTAAATTTTCGCAATATCTTTTAATACTTTGTCATTTTGAATTATTCCATAATCACAAAATGAATTTGATAATATTCTCTCAAATATTCTATCCAATTTTCCTAGGATTTTAGCGAAGTAGAGATTTATTACTCCTCCATGGGCTACAATTAAGATCTTCTTATTAGAATATTCTGAATCAATTTCTTGGATTTTTTTTGTAAATCTTTCTAATGCCTGATTTCCGGTTTCCCAATTGTTAAACGATTGATTTCTTTTTTCAAAACAAAGTTTCATAATTTTGAGATATTCTTCTTTATTTTCTATAAATCTTCCAAAGTCCCTTATAATCTCATTTAAATTCTTATCTCGAATTATTTCTTTACAAAGTTTTTCTGATAAAGGGCGAGTAGTCTGATATGCTTTATCCTCGTTTGAAGAAATTATGATCTCAACATCATCAAATAAATTTAATTTTGAAATGTTGAGGGCGTCATTTTTGCCTTTTTTTGTGAGTACCCAATGAGATACATTAATATTCTTATTAACTTTAGTTTCAGCGTGCCTTAAAAATATAAACGTATTATCTGGCATAGAGTTGCAAATCTACCTTGTTTTTAATATCTTCATTAATATTAGGAAAAATTTAGAAAAAATATATCTGACTAAGGAAAGGTTAAATGCGTATCTAATTAATTTTAATAATCGATATTTCCTAGGCTTGAAAGTAGTTAACTCCTTATCATATGTAATCTTAGATATGAAAAACCGTTTCTTGATCATAGATATAAATAAGGAATATGTCATTATGGCTATTATATCCCATGCTCTCTTCTTATGATCTTTTGGATAATTCAACTTTTCTCCCATTCCCATTCTTACAATTTCAATAACATGGAAGATATCTATCTTGCTTCTTTTTAGCTCTTTTGTTGCCCATAGTAAATAAATACATCCACCACAATAGGAGACTAATGTATTTACTCCAGTTTCTTCTGCCTCTTTAAATTTTTTGAAACCTTCTGACATTATATCAAATATTATTGATACATTTTTAACCCATGACGCTCCTGCGCCGAACCCACAGCAAAGTGAATCTTTTCTATTATGCTTCATTTCAATAATTTGGCATCCGCATTTTTCTAATATTTCTCGAGGAACCTCCCAATAAGTATCACCAAGAGTTTTAGAATAACAATTATCATGAACTGTTACTGTCATATCTAAATGATTTTGTAATTGAATTTGACCTGATTTAATATAATCTAATAACCATTGATTAAAATTTACAAATTCTTGACTATGATTTACTCCCATTTCTTTAGGATGTACTTCCTTGAATATATATTCAACCGCATCTAAACAGGCAACAACTCTTTTAACACCCCAATTATCAAAATCCTTTTTTGTTCTCTGAGCAATCCTTTGAACAACATCTAAGTATCCTCCTTGGTATAAATATGCTCCACCCTCCCACTGGTCAATTCTATCAATAGGCTTGAAGTAATCTAATAATTTGCTCCCTCCAAGTATAAAAGGAAACAGGTGAGTATAATTACCAATTAATAATATTGTGTCATCTGATTTTGGGATATAAGAAATCCATCTATAAATCCATTTTCTCTCCTTATTAGATAAAAAAATATTTAGTAATTGCCAAATATTATTTTGTTCAGTCGGGCATACGAAACGATATAATGGAGGAGCTGCTCTTTTTCTATATAGATCATTCCATCTCTCGAGAATCAAATTATATGGATTTGCATTTTGAGGACAATATAAATTACAAGAAAAACAAGTGTTACACCTAGTTAATGCATATTTTGATTCCTTTCCTTCAATTAAATTCTTAATTTCTCTTTTAGCCTTATCTATGGGTAGCTTTAAAACAGGACATAAATGTAGACAATCACCACATAAATTACATAAATCTTCTCTAAAGGCAGATATTCTTTTAATTTCACTCATAATTACCAAGCCTCACTGTATTTAGGAGGTTCTTCAGTAATTTTCTCTATTTTAAATGATTTTTTTGATAATAATATTGGAACTTGCTTTCGTATTACACTCCAGAAAAAATGGTTACCCCTTTTCTTTTTCATTTTTGATGTTAACGAAGGTTTTTCGCCAATTGCCATTTGTAATAACTCAATAATATGATAAATCTTAATTTTTTTAAAATACAGTTTCTTATTTCCCATGAAAGTTGCTAGACATCCTGCGCAATATACGCATACTGCATCAGTGGTGGTTCTTTTAAAATCTTTAAAATTTCTAAGAACTGATGACCTGATTCTAAATGATTGATAAGCAGAATCCACTGAAAATCCAGCACCGATTCCACAACACCTCATATTCTCTCTAGATGAATCAGTTTCAATTACTTTTATCCCTATAGCATCTAAAATCTTACGAGGTAAATCCATATATGCATCTCCGAACATCTTAGAATAACAAGAATCCTGTATTGTTACCGTCATATCTAACTTATTCTTAATCTGAATCTCTCCATTTTCTATTTTTTCCCATAAATATTGAATATATGATTTTATCTCATCAAATTTATAGGATAATCCATAATGAGGAAGCACATTCTTAAACACATTTGTACCTGCGGTACATAGAACAAGTAACTTTTTTGGTTTCAAAATATTAAACCACTTATCTAATCTCTTAGTAACTTGGAAAAGTTCATCTTTATATCCAGTTCGAAATAGTGTTTCACCGCAACAATATTCTAAACGTCCTCTTATATCCAAATTTTTAAAAAAGCTTGTTTGAGTAAGTTCAGCAAATGTTATAATATTGCAGCCTGGATATGTTAAAGTTTCTCCTTTTAATGGTTCTAAAGAAGCCCACTTTTTAACAATTTCTTTTGTATCTTTAGGTAAATGCTCCATTACATAAGAACGAAAGTTAGGATAATGTGGGGACAATGTCATATAATGTTTCCCTCTATTTCTTAGACCATATTTTTTATATTGCTCATTCCAACGCTGTAAGATTAGGCTGGCTGGATGTGCATTTTCAGGACAGTAAAAATTACATGAGAAACAACTTTGACATTTTTCTAAGACTGTTTTAGTTTTTTCTCCTGAAATCAATTTCTTGATTTCTTCAGCAGCGAATTCAGCTGGTAATCGCATTATAGGACATTTATGAAAACATTCTCCACATAATGTACATGCCGCTTCATTAAAAGCAGAAAAAAAAGATCTATCAATTGGTTCAACCTTAACCATTTTTAGAATGCTCCAAAAATTTTAATTTTCTTAAAAATTAATCCCTTTATATAACATCATCTGAAATAAATATAAACTTTTGATGCTGAATTAAATTTAGTGTTAGATTTTATGGAGCTATAATTAAAACTATTAAATAAGCAAGCATAAAATTTCCCAAGATGATTCCTACATCTTTTAATGAGGTTCTTCCTAGTAAATCCATTCGTGGTTTTCTGTAAATATACATAATTCCTATAGGGAAAAATACTATTGGTAGGAATATCAAATATTTTGTAATAATAAAGGAGATTATTGCAATACTCAATGAAATTACACAAGCAACCCAAATCACCAATCGAGAAGTCCTCGGTTTTAGTTTAGCCAACGAATGGTCATCAATCATTTCATGAACCATTTGGCCTGTAAATGCTACTGCTGTTATAGCAGCTAATATCAAAGATTCGTATAATCCCATTTCTGGGAATATATTCAAGAAAACATCTCCAGCATAAATTTTAATCATAAAATAAGGTAAAATTATATGAGAAACGCCCAAAATAATATGATTAATAATAACAAGGGATTTGAACAAACAATAGAAGATTACCATAAAAACAATGATAGTCAAATAGACACCTAATATTGGATTTAATAAAATAATATTTATGAAACACATTGTACCTAGTAGAAAACTTGCAATAGCAAGAACTAATATTTCTTTTCTACTGTATCCTTTCACTCTCTCTAAAGTCTCTTTTTCATTAGGATCTTTCATGTCTATTGCATCATTAAGAGTATTTCCCGTTATAGCATAAAATCCAAATCCTGCTATAATCCAAAAATTTGCAATAATATCATAATCATTCAAGTAAATAGATAATAAACATGGAATAAGAACAGAAAACAAATATTCTAATCGAAGTAGTCTAAAACCCTTGCTCATTTGTAAAATCCACTTTCAAAACTACTGATTCAATTTAATTTTTTATATTAATTAAAAGATTTAAGATTTTACTTATCTATTTTCTAATTACCCAAATACTATTTCCACCTTCTTTTATGAATTCTACCCTTGTAAAGGGGGTGGAATCAATGAATTCTTTGAAATCTTCTTCATTATAAAATTTCGCATACCGAGCTTCAAGAAATTTATGCAGTACATCAAAAAGTAGTAATTTCTGTTTTGCAGCAAAAGTATCAGGAATCATACTCTCACCAACAAGCAAAATTCCTTCATCTTTTAGTAAAGAGTATAAACTATTAAAGATATTTAATCTGTAGTTAACATCATGTTCCATCTCATGTAGAACTTGATTTAATGTTATCAAATCAAATCTTTTTGAACTTTTTTTGGCGTACTCATCAATTGGGATTCTATAAATTTCCACTCTTTTTTCCCAGTTGTTTTTTTTTACCATTTTTTTTGCATAATCTATAGCATTTGGTTCAATATCAATTCCAACAAATTGTGCTTTTTCATACTTTTTTGCCCATACTTGAAGATTATATCCATATCCACACCCAGCTTCCAGTACTACTCCTTCATTTTGAAGTTTTTCACAGAATTCCTTATAATTTGTCGAGAATGTTCTTTCTATTAGTGTGCCAAATCTAGCACTCATTCGATTAATATCATGAATTACTTCGTCAGTAAATTCAAAATTAGGAACTTTTCCATCTTTTTTAAAAGCATTAAGAATTAAATCTTGGTAGGGTGCGAGATAGTAAAATGCACCTAACGGATCACCAACGTAGGCTGGTTGATTACGATTGATTAATAAATCATACACAAATGGAGCAGTTTTCAAACTTCTTTTACTGGAATCATCTATTTCCAATAAACCACATTCAAGAGCTGTGTGTACCCAAGCATCTACGTAATTCCTTTCTAGGTTTAATTTTTCAGAAACTTCTTCAATTGTAAAAGTAACTGAAGATATTTTACCTGTATTATTCTCATTTTTAGCTTTCTCTAGAAGATAATCTAAAATACCTACTCTTCTTCCTAATCCAAACATAAGAACAGTTAAAAACCCATAGAGGCTTTTAATAAGAAATTTTTTCACCTGTTCTTTCATAGAGATTTCGTTTTCAAATTGGTTCTTATCTGAAATTTCCTTCATCATTTTATTCCTTTTTTAAGAGACAGAAAACTATAATTAGAAATCAAAAGTAGTAATGAAGAAATAATTTAGCTAAATTTCTTTAAGAGAAATAACTTCCTCTGGTAGAAATGATTTCAAAATGTCGCTTAATTTCCTATTATCTTCTATTGGAATACCTCTGATTATAAATTGAGATTTTTTTAGAGGATCTACTTTCCAATCAAATTCACTAAGAAGATAACGTTTAATATCAATAAAATTATCATCTGAATCTAACATATAATCATCTATAAGCCTTTCAATGTCTTTTACTTTTACCATAATCTGTACTCTAATTATATTTTTTTTTGGATTAGAAATAATATTACAAATAAAATTTAAGTTTTAAAATTTATAAATTTTTTAGCAAACCTATACTAAAAGTACATTCTAATTGCTAAACCCATTAATACTATGGCAACAAAAAATCGCAAATAATTCTTAGGCATTTTACCAGACACATATACCCCAAATACTGAACCAGAAATTGCACCAATACCAATTAAAATTCCCATTAAATAATTTATTTGTCCTACAATGCTTTTAGCAATAGTATTATAAATCGCAGTAAAAAATATGATACCTATAGAAATTGCTGTGGCATTATGAATTGGGTAATGAAGAATCATATGAAGAGAAGGAGTATTGATTATTCCTCCTCCAATGCCCAATAAATTAGCTGCAAAACCAGCTAAAAAAAATAGAGGTATAGATTTTTTTAAATTACTGTGGTAATCATGATCCCTAAGTATAAAGTCTTTTTCCTGCTCTACCTCAATTTGCAAATTATTTTTGGATTTAATGGTTTTGTATATCATATTCAAACCAGCTATTAATAAAGTTGTTGCAAATAACATTTTTAATATTTTACTGTCTAAATGAATGAATAAGAATAAAATAGTACTTGTAAGACTACCTAAAATCGAAAAACATGAAAATATGATAACTTGTTTAAATAATAATCTTTCTGCTTTGAAGTAAGTAAAAAAACCTGCCCCAGAAGAGATTAATATTATAAAAGCTGACGTATCTACTGCTATCTCTATAGGTATAAAATACAATAAAACCATAAAGCTTACAAAAAATACTCCCCCTCCAATACCCGCTATTGAACTTATTGTTCCAAAAAGAAATCCAGCTATTAATATTATAATAACTGCAACGGTATCCATATTATGTGAAATATCATAAGTTATTATTACTTTTCTAAAATGTAATCACTAGAATAATAATATATTATTAAAACAAGATTATAATAATAAAATGTAAATTTTAATAAAATAACAATTAATTGTCTTTTTATTATGCCCGATTCTAATGACGATAAATTTATTTTAAAACTTGTATCTTGTCCTCGTTGTGGAAACCCTTTTATGATTAAAAATAATCAAAAATATGCGAGTGAGATAGTCTGTGATAATTGTATAAAACTAGAACAAAGAAAAAAACAATTAACATCGTCTGTGATTGAATCTCAAAATGAAATTAAAACTTCTATTAAGCAATATGAAGATCAATTAGAATCGGCAAAAACCCAAGACACTAAGAAATTTTTTTATGAAAAAATCAAAAAACAATCTGAGATCTTAACGAAATCAATAGAACTTCTAAAAAAAATTGAGAAAACTAGTGACGAAAAATATATCGAAGAATATAAAATATTATTTGAGAAATTGAAAAAAGAGTCTTCTTAAAAGATTCATTTCTTTATAAAAATTAAGCCAATATTCCGTACTCTTTTCTTACTACAATATTTAGCATCAATTTTCATAAGTTTAGAGAGAATTTTAACTATTATATTCCAAAACATTCGAAAAGTAATATTAAATTCATATCTCTTTCTTAGGTTTATCAAGTTCTCTTCAATTTTTCTTGGATTTGTAGATTGAATGTCTGCTATTATCATCAATCTCCCATATACTCCAAAAGTTGCTAGTTTCATAAAACTAAATTTTTTAAAAAGGGAGACAATTTCTTTTACTTCATACCTCCTAAAATGCCCTACTATTTTATCCTGATTTGTGTAATATTTCATTCTGTGAGGCACAGTAATAAGAACAATTCCATTTTTTTTTAAAATCCTACTTATTTCTGATATAGCTAACTCATCATCTTTAATATGTTCTAAAACATCAAGAACACTTGCAAAATCAAAGGATTTTTCTCTAAAAGGTAATCTTACTATATCACCACATAAAGGATGCCATCCATTTTCATTTCTATATTGCTTTAGAGGAAGATTTGCAATATCGAAGAAAGATTTGTATTTAATATTATCTAAAAAGGAAAGAATAGAATTTCCTGATGACCCAATATCAATTCCACATAAAAAATTTCTTTTACTTTTAAGATTATTTTTTAATATATCAAACTTACATCTTATTCCAGGAGATATATAGTATTCTGATAAAGTCCTAAAAGAAAAATTTCTATGTTTCTCATAAAATTCCTTGAGCATTAGTCTAAATTAAAATTGTTTGTTTATAATAATTTTTTTACTAAGTTTAAAAAAAAGGGAACATTAAAAATTAACATTGATCCATCTAATTAAAATTTGTTAAAAATGATTCAACTTAGTGTGTATTTAGAAGATCGTCCAGGTGAACTTGCAAACTTCATAAAATTGCTAATGGATAATAAGATCTTTATCCGAGCTTTAACAGTAGCAAAAACAAGTGAATATGGATTAATATTAGCGTTAGTAGATAATCCAGAAAAATGTATTGATTTATTAGATGAAAAAGAATTTACTTTATCAACAACTGAAGTCATTGCTGTAAGATTAAATGATCATCCTAATGCTTTATATGAAATACCTAAAACTTTGGGAGATAATGGATATAACATAGACTATTTCTATAGTACCCTTGTAAAAGATGAATCAATGCTCATTTTACGGGTGGAAGACACTATAATAGAAGAAGCTGTAAACATTTTAGAAAAAGCAGGATTTACGATAGTAGAAAGATAGTAAAAAATAGCCATTCCTTAGATATTACGTCCCATTTTTTTCCCAAATAACGTAAAATTTTATTTGAATAATAAAACTTAAGAATTTTTTGTAATTAGAAGTTATACAGTTCAATTATTATCAATATGGTAGGAATTATGAGTATTAAATTTACTGAAGAACAAGATATGATTAGAGAATCAGTTCGTGAATTTGCTCAGAGTAAAATCGCGCCAATCGCTCTTCAAATGGAAGAAACTAAGGAAATTCCTAGAGATATTGTCAAAGGAATGGCAGAATTAGGACTTATGACATGTACAGCTTCGGAAAAGTATGGTGGTCCTGGATTAGACGCTGTGAGTGCAGGCGTTATAGCAGAAGAATTAGCAAAAGCAGATTGTACCGGTTCTACATGTGTATATTACTTGGTTCCAGCATCATGGGGTTTTCTTTTAAATAAATACGGAACAGAAGAGGCAAAACAAGAAATATTTCCTAAGACAGTCTCAGGAGAATGGTTCCTTGGAATAGCTACAACTGAAAGTGATGCTGGTTCTGATGTAGGCGCTACTAAGACAACCATAAAGCCCGATGGAGATGGATTTGTTGTAAACGGTGAAAAAATGTATATCAGTGGAGTTCGAGAGGCTGCAAAATATGGAGGCGGGCATGTTACCATTGCTC
>Ga0209427_10007519_pt1 | contig 12340 bp, 6 predicted proteins | sample DeeMarSWOR136_30_FD_187465 | JGI IMG/M metagenome (GOLD analysis project Ga0209427, IMG submission 187465) | Marine sediment microbial communities from White Oak River estuary, North Carolina - WOR-1-36_30 (SPAdes) (version 2) | ecosystem: Environmental > Aquatic > Marine > Intertidal zone >... | reverse complement strand
CAATTAAGGCTTTTTTCCCTCCAACACGCCGCACGATTAAATTGATTCCCGCTTGGATAGTCCCAGTCCTGTTCAACACCCCGAAGGCCCCTCCGATTATAAATATGTAAAATACGATTTCAGCAATCTCTGTCAATCCTTTGGGAAAAGCCAACAAGACATCACCGATGTCGGCAGGATTGGCTTTGACTCTATGATAAGAACCGGGATCGATTATTTCTCTTCCTTGCTGCTCGACTCGAGCATATCTCCCTGCGGGTATGATCCAGGTGCTTAAGGCAGCCACCAATATCAGGCACATGAGAAGGACATAGGTATGGGGAACTTTAACCTTCACAACGACCTCGTAAAATGTAAAGAAGCAGCCACATATAATTCAGCGGCCAAGATAACATCTTTCAATCTGATGCTTTCCTCGGGTGAATGAGCGTAATCAAGTTCGCCTGGTCCCCAGATGATGGTGGGTATTTTCGCCTCACGGGAAAGCAAAGCCCCATCAGTCCAAGCTGGGAATACAGTCAAAGGTTCTGTTGGCTGTTCGAAATCCTCCAAAGCTTTTTGAGCGGCTTGGACAAGAGGATGATTGGATTCAATTGTTATCGGTCCGTGGATCATGGTGGCCATTCCTGCTGGTACTCTCGAGACTTTGGTCTTAAGTCCTGGCCGTTCTTCTCGGACTCTCTGTAACAGGTTTTCAAGATCTTCAAATACCTGCTCTATAGTCTCGGTCGTTACCCAACGCCGATCTAATTTAATCTGACAATGGGCAGCCACCGTGCTGGGCTGGTCACCTCCAGATATGGTCCCCATATTGATGGCCGGAGAACCGAGAACAGGATCAAGCCTCTTTTTGAGCTTCGGGACCAGCTCATTTTCGACCAACTGGATGAAATGGGCGGCAGCGGAAATGGCATTGATACCGGCTTCTGGGGTTCCACCATGAGCGGCTCGACCCTCAAAATCAACTTGCAGCCATTCGAGGCCCTTATGGCCTACAGCAATTTTGTTGCTCGTGGGTTCTCCCACGATAGAGGCATCCGCTTTAAAACCACTTAAAATGAGCGATTCAGCTCCCAGACTCTCCATCTCTTCGTCAGCCACAGCCGCTAAAGTTATTTTGCCCGCTTTTAACTCGCCAGATGCCTTGAGCCCTGCGAGGGCTCCAGCCATAGCGGCTACGGCACCCTTCATATCTGCAGTCCCTCTGCCATAAAGCCTTCCTTCCTTTATCGTGGCCGCAAAAGGATCCGTTGTCCCCTCAACGTTTGGCGGCACCGTATCAGTATGACCACAGAACAGCAGATGAGGACCAGGCTGGGAGCCAGCTAGGGTGGCTATTAAATTAGGGCGGCCTTCCTGAACCTCAGTGATGACGGTTTCGATATCATAGGTTTTCAAGAAGGCATCGAGTTCACGAACCACAGCCTCTTCTTGACGAGGAATACCGGGATGACTAGGAGCCCTCACCATTCGGATGAGAAGCTCAACGATATCCTTTTCATTACACCGTCGAGGCGGATTCTTTTTAGAAGGCTGCATGATTATTCCTCCTCTCCTGAGGCTAATTAGTTTTCAGTCCTTCTCAAGCTGCCAATTTATCAATTTTTCTTGATTTATTCCACTATTCTTTAGGAATGTTTATGCGCTAAGGCTGTCATCACTTTGCGGCAAACGGTTTATAGACGTTGTACTTGACTTCACAAGGATTTCCTCTGGCCAGCCACATGGTCAGCGTATTCAGATTAATAATAATCGAAAAAGTCGTCTTGACCCTCTCGGCATGCCGGCAGATAGAGACAGGGTAATTCACATGGTCAGACAGAAATTCCTTCAATTTCTCCACGTTGATTTTCCCCTTGTGGTTCTTAAGCAATCTCATCCCTCGATTGTACCGAACTAAAGACCCAGTAATCCGGTTGGGATTAAACTCAAATCTTCTCATCCAATCGGACACATAATGGTTGGTATGGACGAGATAGCCATCAGTGGCGTAGATGGGCTCATATTCTGTTGCCGAACCCTCTATGCTGTATATCTCTCCGTTATCATCGGTTATAACTTGGTTGTAATTGGAAGCCCTGTGCTTCAGTATGGCCGCATCGATGGCTTCGCCTATCCTTTTGGCAGCCAGTATCTTCCGGACCAACAGCATTCGAGGCACGCCTACCCTCATATCGTTTGAATTCACCTGATTGCCTGTCAAACTGATGCCGGCCGAGTTATAACCGACGCTGATACCCAATCCTCCGTAACCCACCGCTATAATCTCAGGCTCGCCCTCCACCTCATAGTGGACGATCGTGACATAGTCCTGGGAGGAAACCGAGGTATCGTTGTTATGGGCGACCAGAACCGATCCATCCTCGGTAACGTCATTCGAGGCGATCAGGTCACTACAGCCAACAGTATAATCATACCCCCACGATCCTATCTCTTCGCAAATAGTCGCGAAAAGCTCTTCTAATTCCAATCCAGCTCCATCGGCTGCTCCTTTCACCTCGATGACATATTCTGGCACATATTTTTTGGAGTACTGCAAAAATAATTCTGCTTCTGCTTTTACTTTTTTCCAATCCTCATCCTTCTTCATCCGCTCCACACTTCGAACAAGGTTGTCCTTCAATTGAGTGCCAAGCTGATAGCCAACCTCATAATGACTGCCCTTAACATGAACAATAGGAATAGGTATTTCCTTCAATACTTTTGCTCGTTTTTGCTCTTGAGACACTTCTGCATTAGAGAGTGAAGCTAAAACAAGAAAAAAGAAAACAGCAAAGATGAGGAAGTGATAAGATTTTAACCTAGGTGCTTTACTCATTTTTTTCCTCCTTTAATATAGGAAATTTGATTTCAATAGCTAGAAAGAGGTACACCTATTTTGGCGGCAAGGGAGGGAAAGGAGAGTCTTTCCAACTCTCCTCTTGTTTACAAGATCTCGATTTTCTTCTTAGAACTCAAGCTGAAGTCCCACCATGGCTATCCTGGGTGATATTATTGAAGTCGGAACCATAAAGTTAACATTTTCAGCATCATAGCTGACATATCTTCCAGGCGTATCCATGTTGAAAAGGTTGAAGACATCAAAGCTGAGTGTAGCCCTCAACCTAGATCCTAGCCTGAACATTTTTTCAATTTTCACGTCAAGATCAAGCTGATTGGGCAATCGGTTTGTTCCCAGAGGCTCCGCATTAATAGTCTCAGAACCCTGGTTAAGACGCACCCGAACCGATCTCTGCCAAAAGTTTCCCTGCTGGTAGATGATATTCGTCCCGAGGATTATTCCCAACGGAGCAACATAAACGCCTCCAAACTTGAATACCCATCTTCTATCATTCGATAAAGGTCCTTCAGCATTAATGAGCTCGTTCTTGTCTTCATATCCCTCTGGAGTAAACCAGGCTCTAGACCAGACGAAGGAAGTGTAGAATTGGAAGTTATTGGAAAAACGTTTATTGGCGACTAACATCAAGCCTCTGTAGGTGATTTTATCTCCAGGATTCGTCACGAGGTAGAAGTTTTGAATCGGCCTCACCTGATTATACACGGTGAGGGTTTGATTACCGTAATCATCATAGTAAGGGATCTCCTCGTACTGAGCCGCTGTATTTATTCGCTCTATAACGTTCAGGCTTTTCTTATAGATCAAGGTGGCGGATAAGGAGAAATTCGGAAAAATCTCTCGCTCAAGACCTACTGAAAATTGGTCGGTGTACGGTGCTTTTAGATCAGGATCGAGTCCTAAATCGGCTTGGGGCTCCCAAATATACCACAGGTCGTCATACTTACCTGTATCCCAATTGTATCCGTAGGCATACCAGGTTGCCTGAGCTGGGGTAGCATCTTGCCAATCTCCGATTATTAAAGCGTCATAATACCTCCCGTAAGAGGCCCGGAGGACTGTCCTCATGTCAGGAGTAAGCTGATAGTTTAAACCGAATCTGGGTGAAACAGTCTTCCAGTTACCCACATCTGGGATGCCAGGAATGACAGTCCCGGTAGGATTCTCATTAGCATCCAATTCATCATAATCTGGAATCCATCCGTGGTTGTAGTCGAAACGAACACCAAGACTCAAAGTCAGCCGATCTGATATTCTCCAGCTATCGTCGACGAAAGCGCCTATTTGATGGACTATTCCCCCATAATGGTTAGGATTCCAAAAATAAGCGGCGTAGGGGTATCCCATCCAATCGAAATAAGCGACTCCACCCCAGTAGCCCTGGATAATATCGGAATACCCCCTGTTGAATTGAACCCCGACCTTGAAATCGTGATCTCCCTGGATGAAGTCATCGGCAAAATGGGAGATTGAGCCATTGATCTGAATGCGGTTGGTCCACCAGTGATAATAATATTGGTGGTTGTCTGAATAATAACCAGTTCCCCAGTCTACACGGCCAGGAGTGGTCAGGTCTCCGTCTACGGGGTCGTACCAGAGATAGCAGAACCAGGAGGCATACTTAAGTTCAGAGTAAGTATTATTGTTCCATATAGAAAGCCATTCAAGCATGGGGGCGTGAATCCAATCATTTTCCCCGCTTATCGTTTCATAGGGCTGATATTCTGTTGGTGCTGGAGCCCACTGCCAAAGGTTAAATTGATAAAAAAGGCTGATCTTGTTCTTTTCGTTGATTTGCCAATCCATTAGGGTTATGAGTATATTATCTTGATTATCGGGAGGAAAATCAGGATCAGCACCTGTAGAGGTGATCTTCGTCCAGAACATTTTACCGTAAATGTGGAACCACAGCTTATCCCTTTTGATGGGACCACCAAAATTAAGAATTAAATCGTGATAGTGATCAATATGATAGGGCCATTTCTCGTCAGGAGTGTTGACAGAAGTGAGCTTTTCATGTCTATAAAAAAGCTTTAACGCACCGCTAAATGTGTTTGAACCTGATCTGCTCACACAATTGATGACCATCCCTTGGAAGTTCCCGTACTCTGCTGGGGCTCCTATTCCAGTGATCTCATACTCCTCTATCAGATCAATTTGAGGTGAGAGCCAGGATCTACCCGTCGAGGGAGCAGAAATGTCAGCTCCGTTAAGGTAATATGCGTTAGATTCTCTAAGAGAACCGAATGCACTGGTATTAGTTATACCAGGTGACATGCTTATCACCTTACTCATATACCGGTGCGAAGTAGGCAGGTCAAGGAGAAAATCAGAATCTATTTTCGCTGAAAAGCTTGTTTGTACTGTATCCACAAGAGGAGCTGCCGCTGTGACAGTCACTTCCTCCTCAAGAGTAGCCGGTTTTAATTCGATCTCTAAGACCAAAGTTGCAGCAATAGTGAGCCGCAGATTCTGCCTTGAGAAAGATTGGAATCCTTCCAACGAGAAATTGACTTCATAGTTTTTTCCGATGGGCAGAGCGGGAAACCTAAACGATCCTTCAGAATCGGTTATCATCGTCCTTGTCCCCATAAGAGATTCGCCTCTAACCTCTACCGAAACTCCGGGTAGTGGTTGCCCTGTTTCGTCTTTGACTGTCCCTTTTATAGCGCCCGTTTTAATCTGGGCAAAACCCTGAGCAGCAATAAGGAGCGATGTCACCACAGCCAAGACCAAAAGAAAAGCGTGTCTTTTTCTCATGTCATAACCTCCTTAAAAAAAGTGGATTGTTTATTTAATGATGGCTTATGTTCCCATGGTTTACCTCCGTAAAACCAATTAAAACAGCGTAAAAAATACATAGCTATTTTACCCCTTTTTCCCATTGATTATTCCCGTCAGTCATATCTTATTCCGCAATGCGAAACGATATTTCAAATCTAATTATATTTCTTTCATATTTTTTTCCACTTGTCAAGCCCTTTTCCCAAAATTTGGAAATTTCGATATGGAGATAGATGCGAGAATTCTACTCAGGATATGACTTGGTTTCTTTGGGCATTAGAAAATAAATGTTAGGAGGGTTAGACAATCGATAACAATATTTTTAGGAGAAAGAGAAAAAAAGATAGCCACGATATTTGAGGGAACAAGTGAGATTCAACAGAGTATCATTTCTATCTTTCGATTGAGGAGCACATTACATAAAAAGGGCGAATATTATCGTGGCATGATAGAAGAGCTCTCTGGCCTTCCAGAAGAAACTGATGACCCAATAGTTAGGAGAGCTATAGAATTGTTGACATTATAATCAATCATTCGAGTTACCAGACCAGCTCCATGAGCAGCAACAATAACCGGTTTTAGCATATGTGCAATTGTCAAGAATGACTTTTTCATATCTCGTATCCAACCCCTCTTTTTTCAATTTTTCCCCTTGTATCTCTTTGAGGTATTTGATAGCTTGTGTTTCGGACAAAAAATTCCGTCTATTCACACAAAACAAGTCGTATGGAGACTCATCGAATAAAAGAATGTTTAATCTATCTCAAGGGAGGAAGGAAATGTTCGAGGAAAATGTTAACAAAAGGACGAAAAAGGGCTTTATAAACGAAAAAGTGAGCCGCAGGGCCTTTCTCAGCGGCACGATGGGACTTCTGAGTTACACCATACTGCCTTCTTCATTGAAAAAACCTACTTCCCATTTCGCTTCAGAAGACGAAGTGCATGCGCCCGGTTTAGAATTTGCCTCCGCTCTTGAAGCTGCTCAGGCAATAAAAAAAGGTAGAATTTCGTCTGTGGAACTCACTCAGCACATTCTTGATCGGATAGATCGCTATAACCCTTCCCTCAACGCGATCGCTATCCTCACCAAAGACAATGCTCTCGCCCAAGCTCGCACCGCAGATGAGGCTCAGGCCAAAGGACAAGTGCTGGGCCCACTTCATGGCGTTCCTATCACCATAAAAGATGCCTTCGAAATGGCTGGAGTTCGAACCACAGCCGGAGCCTCTTCCTTATCTGAGCATGTTCCGAAAACCGATGCTGTGGCTGTCTCCCGGCTGCGGGAAGCGGGAGCTGTATTCCTCGGTCATACAAATGTCTCCGAAATGCTCTCAGACTGGCAGAGCTATAATGACATCTTCGGAACAACCAACAATCCCTGGGACTCGGAGCGAACCCCCGGCGGATCGACCGGAGGAGGTGCGGCAGCCTTGGCAGCCGGTCTGAGTTATCTCTCTTTGGGAAGTGACCAGGGCGGGTCCATCCGTGTTCCAGCTCATTTTTGTGGGGTCTATGGGCATAAACCCACTCTGAACCTGATCCCCCTGGAAGGACATATACCTCCGCCCCCGAACATCCGTCATATTCCTCCTTATGATCTCAATGTAGCGGGTCCACTGGCTCGGGATGCTTCGGATCTCAAGTTAGCCATAGAAATCTTGGGAGGGCCTGGACCGCAGAGGGAAATAGCCTACAGCTGGAAGTTACCTCTTGCCCGGAAAACACGCTTGGCAGACTATCGTCTCGGATATGTCATCAATGACCCCCTGTGTCCTGTATCATCCGAGGTAGCGGATGTCATCAGCGACGCTGTCGAAGCCTTAGGCAAGGCAGGTATCCATCTCAAAGAAGGATGGCCATCCCAGATTAAGCCCTCCGCCCAGTACGACACATACCGCTATCTCCTTGCGTCAACCTTTGCTTCTGACCTCAAGCCCGATCAGTTTGAACGACTGCGCGAGCGGGCTAAAAAACAGGATGGAACGCACGAGGCGATAAGGGCTTTGGCCTTGACCTCACTCCACGGACGTTTTAAGGAAGCCTCCCGAAGGCGCATCGCTGCTCGAGCAGCCTGGCAGGAATATTTTCGAGAATATGACGCCTTCCTGATGCCCACAGCTTTTGTCCCTGCCTTTTCCCATGATCACAGCCCCTCTTTTTGGGGCCGAAGGCTCACCACACCGGAGGGGGAGAGACGCTATGAAGACATGCTGTTTTGGATTTGCTTTGCCACACTGAGCGGATTACCAGCCACCACCGCTCCGGTCGGATTAACTCGCAGTGGACTGCCGGTTGGGATTCAGATTTTGGGTCCTTATTTGGAGGATGCTACTCCCATCGATGTGGCTAAAAAAATCGCCGATATTATCGGTGGGTTTCGGCCTCCAAAAGGATTTAATCAATAAGAGAAGGATTGACTTTGTGATGGAGACTTCTTAGACCATGGTAGCATGCTCTTTGAGCTTGTCCTTGCTCGAGCGAAAAAAAATCCAGAGAAGCAGTAATATCCGTCTCTATTTAAAAGTTTAGTAAAACGCGTTATAATCAAAAACATGATTAGAAATCCAGACAAATTTCTAATTATGAAACGTTTTTTCAAAATTCAGCTCTTATCGATTTTCCGGAATCTCTAAATAATTCGGCGGGATTCCGGGCACGTTTGTAAAATTATCTTTTTTGTATCTGGCAAATTCTTCTTTAATATTCTCTGAACAACCCGGAATAGTCAGGATATCAACAGCTGTCATCGCCATTACTTTCGAAGCCAGAAGGACAGCTTGATTACCTGGCTCAGAACCGACGTCTTCAGCAAATTCAGGTGTATGGAGCACATGTTGATTATCCCCGATAGAGCACCACCAATGAATTCCCGGCACAACCCAACTTACATCGGCGAAGTCGGTTGAAGCTCCGGGATAATCTAACTGTTCAAGTTTTCGTTGACTTTGAGCCAAATCGATAACAGGAGCGTTTAATAAAGAAAGATTTTGGTAAATCAGATCAATTAATTCAAAATTAGGAATCATGCTTTTATACTCACTTATCATTTTTACTTCCGCTTGCGCTCCCATTATGCGCGCGACGTTTGCGGCACATTGCTCGACTTTTGAAAAAGTCTCTCCGAGATAGGCGGCGTAAAACGCTTTCATAGCAATATGAGCGGCAGCTTTTTGAGGAATAATAATCGGGCTTTCCCCCCCTCCATCCACAATCGTATAGGCAAACATGACTCCGGAACGCCAATTGGTCTGCATACGTTTGACAGAATTGAGAAACAATAACAGGCTTTCCAACGCGTTGACACCTTCATGCGGCAAAGTATAATGAGCAGGTTTTCCTGTGAATGTGACATGAAAATCCTTTAATGGAAATGTATAGTCCCAAACAACATTAGGCCCGGAAATCGGATGCGTCATTAAAACAACATCCACATCGTCAAATATTCCATTTTGCGCCATTATGACTTTTCCGCCCCTTGACACAGGAGAAACAGCCTCCTCATCCGGCGTACCAAAAACCATGACACTTCCACCCAATTCTTCTATAATCAATTTTGTTCCAAGCGCGGCTCCCATAGCGGCAGCAGCGATGACATTATGACCGCACGCATGACCGAGTTCAGGAACACAATCATACTCCGCGACGAATCCGATTCGCGGCCCCGGCTTGCCACTCTTAAAAATCGCGATAAAAGCCGTATCCATTCCGGCGACAGGATTTTCTATTTGAAATCCCGATTCGTGGAGCTTGGTTGTTAATAGTGCGCAAGCTTTATATTCCTTAAGGCCCAACTCCGGATTACGGTGAATTGTCTGGCTGATTGAAAATAACTCAGTCTTTATCGAATCAATATATTGCTTAGTTTTTGCTTTATAATCAATAATATTCAATTCCTTTTCTCCCTGTTAATATTTCAATCATGATAGATCATCTGTTGATATTCAATAATTAACCAGAATTACGGTGTTTTGCTCTTTTCAATTTATCTGGGGATTATCGGCAATATCACCCTCGAAGGATGTTTTTCATCATGATAAATCGTCTGCGTGGCCTTCACGAGCTCCGCATCCTCGCCAAAAGGATGACCCGTGTTAGGATTCCGGTCTAAATGAGGGAAATAACTGCTGGTGATGGATACCCTTATCCGATGACCGGCTTTGAACACATGGCTGGTATACACCAAACCCTCGCCGATCCTGAACTTATAAATCTTTCCAGGTGAAAGAAGCTGCGGCTCCGACTCTGACTCGCGATATCTTGCCCTAATAACACCAGATGATGTCGGAGTAATGTTCTGAGAATAACCATCAGGATAAATATCGGTGACCTTGAATAAAAAATCCGTATCCCTGGCTGAGGAAGAAGCCCATATTTCGGCCACGATCGGACCGGTCACCTCTAAATCACTTTCTAAAGGCTTCGAGGTGTAGACCAACACATCGTTCCGGACCTCGACAGGTCTCTGGTCATGAGGACCGGCTCCCCCCCTCGGATGGGTCACTGGATTGGCAGGATCATAGATATAGTCATCTGGATTTTCTGCTACAGGCTGCTCTCTGTCCAGAAAGCCATCGCCGTTTAATGAGTTTGCCTTCCCTTGGCTGTGTAAATAGAAAGGAGTAAATTCAGTTCGGGCCAGCGGCCATTCCTGCTCAGACCGCCATCTGTTATCGCCCATCACAAATATTCTGATGGGAGGTTCATCCATGATGCCGTTGTCAATACCCTTCAGCCAATAATCACACCAGCGGATGACCAAGGCATTCAAGTCTATCACTGCCTCAGGCCCAAAATCCAGATCACCGATTTCTGAAGTGATATTGCCCCAAAATACAGGCAGATGAGTCCAGGGGCCGATGATCAGCTTCTGTCCCTCGCGAGCGGCTTCAGTCTTGCCGTTTTTTCTCATACCTGTGAAATTTATGATCGCCCCCGGCTGGCCATAGCTGTCATCAAACCAACCCGAAAGGTTATAAGCAGGGACTTTGATGTTTTTATGTTTCTTCTCGACATCGACAAAATCCCAATAGGGACCATCATCCGGATGATCAAGCCACTCATAATAATAGGGACAGAATTCCTTCAACAGCGGAAGTTCCTTAAGCGGGAGAAATCGATACCATTTCTCTCTATCTCTTGACCACTGCTGACCGGTTTCTTCGGCAGAAGAAACATCCATCCCTCGCCGCCGCTTAATATCAGGGATCCTCTCGTTTAGCCAGGAAATCCAACCTAAACTGAAAGCCCCGCCATAATAGAAAAAATGCCGGGCGTTGGCGATACAGCATTGAGGGAAAATGGCGACCAAGTGAGGCGGAGCGGCTGTGGCAAGCTGCCATTGAACCGCCCCCAGGTAAGAACATCCCTGGGTTCCCACTTTTCCGTTGGAGTAGGGAAGGGCCGCGGCCCATTCCACCGCATCATAGCCGTCATTTATCTCCTGCACATAGGGCAGGAATTCTCCTTCAGAAGAATAGCGGCCCCTAACATCCTGGATAATAACGACATAACCTCTTTGAACGGCATAGCGAGGAAAAGGAGAAAGATTTCCGTATCTTTCATTATTGTAGGGAGTCCGGATGAGGATAACCGGAAATTTGCCTTCTGCATCCGGGCGGTAGATCGTCGCCTGCAGTTTCACCCCATCTCTCATAAGCGCAGCCACGCCTTCCTCAATTTTGACCTGGAACTTCTGATTTTCTAAATCAGCCGGTTTCTCTGAAAAAACAGGGAAAAAGAACACTAAAATCAATAATCCCCCCAAAAAAACTTGCGCTGAATTTTTCACTTATTCCCCCTTTGTGCGAAATCCATTCTCATTTTATCTTCTCCTACGGAAGTCTCCATCTCTGGATTTCAGCAGTTGTTGCCTCTGTGAATTATTGAAGAATCCGGCCATGAACAGTCGGCATCATGCCATTTTTGCCACGGCCGTATTCTGGCCACTATTTCGTATTGCGGAAATATGTTCCAATTTTTATTATATTCTTGTCATATAATCTAACTTTGTCAAGCTATTTTGCTGAGGTCTTTAATGATATGATTCCATAGGGAATTAGCCACAGTGTCGACAACAGCTGCTCAACACGTTCTGCTGGCAGACCTGTTCGAGTATCGTCATCGAAGACCGCGCATACTCCCCAGTGATCCACCGGATCGGGCAGAACAGGCTAACCCGATGATCAGCGGCTGCCACTTGCGGCTTTCAGTGCTGTGTACACCGCCCTGGCTTTGGCTAGATTTCCCAACACCGCATCCTGCTCGGCTGGGGTGTTCCATTCTCGATGCGCATGGGCGGCTTCTTCCAGTCTATCAATCCACGCTAAAAAATATTCGGCATCTTCTTGGGAGCGGAAGGGCTCGTCAGCGACGAGAACGTAGATCGGGCTCGTGGTCCCGAACGGGTAGATGTCCAACACCGGATGCTGGGCCGCTTCGTTCCAAGCCCGCAACGTGTACCATCCGCTCCGCTCGACCGTGAGCGGAAAATCGAACTCTGCGGCCGTTCGATCGGCCTCAAGCGGTATAGACGTGACAACCTCTCCGTTTGAGAAAATCTCAAAATGATCGATCGGAACGATCGACCGCAATCTCCCGCGCCCTTGCAGCGAATGTCGACCACCCGGCAGCCGAATCTCATCACCCGGAGATCGTCCCTCGATTGTGAACTCGAGCAACGGCGCATTCGTCACGAACGTCCGTCCAGCACGAATCCCG
>Ga0209427_10007518_pt1 | contig 12341 bp, 10 predicted proteins | sample DeeMarSWOR136_30_FD_187465 | JGI IMG/M metagenome (GOLD analysis project Ga0209427, IMG submission 187465) | Marine sediment microbial communities from White Oak River estuary, North Carolina - WOR-1-36_30 (SPAdes) (version 2) | ecosystem: Environmental > Aquatic > Marine > Intertidal zone >... | reverse complement strand
CTTGAGCTCAGCATTCTCTGCGCTCACTAGGGACGTGTAGCCCTCTTCCAGCTCTCTTGCTCTGTAAGGATACTTCCTCATCAGTATCAGCTCTTTGAGATCTTCCGAACGAACTCTACTGCCCGCTTCCTGAACTCTTCGTAGCCTAGACTGAACTGGTTCATCGTCTTGACGACCGACCCGAAACTCGACCACTCTTCAACTCTCAATCCTCCGCCCCCGAAGTCGCCCTTTATGCCGATCTTCTCCAGATCCATCTGCAGCTCAGGCGTAAGCTCGTAAGCCTTGCAGAAGTCCTCTAGCGTCAGGAGCCTCTGAAGTACAACCAATTCGGGCTTCCTCAGGATCGCGTTGTTATACTCTTCGACGTTGAATCCTTTCTGCCTCGAAGTCTGAAGGACATTCCACTGATGATTAGGAAACTCAGTGTTCGTCATATTTCTCTCCGCCAGCGTCAAAAACGTGTCGGAAGGCTTCCTCTTTGACGCTGGGAGGACATCGATCTTGTCCATCACCTCTTCAGCTTCGGAAGGCAATAGACCGAATTCCCTCTGAAGATGCAGCAACCACTTTGGCCTATTCTCAGGGCTGAAGAAAATCCAGTAAACCCTTTGCGCGACGAGGGTCCCGGCTAGTCCCAGATCGCTCTCCAGACCGTTTAGAAAGTCAAGAGTCTCCTGCTTGGTCTTGCCCCTGCTCTTTGTTGAAGCTATGACCTCAACGAAGGCTGGATGGGTCAGGCTTTTCAGATAAGTGTAGCCGCCGCATACTCCTCTAATCTTCTCCTCCAACGGGACCTTCCTTTTCAGCTCCTCTTCAGCATTGAGTTCCTCTGCAAGTCCTTGCAAGATCTCATTCTCGTCCTTGGCTTTGCTTAGGGCTTCGAGTAGTAGCTTCTCAGCCTCTAGGTCTCGGAGGTGGCTCTCCAGCCTTCCACCCATGTTCGTCTCATATACTTGGGTCGGTCTGATGCCTCTCTTCACCGCCTCAGCCATCCCTCTCATCGCAGCCATGATGAGCATAACTTCTTGGGCTACTGTGTATGTGACGGTATTGTTTGTGCCGATCCCGAGACTGTTCAGGCTTGCAGTTATCTCAACCGCGGCTGGGTAGCCGCCTGCAACCTTGAAGACCATGTTCGGCCTCCCCTTCTCGTGAGTGTTTGAGAACCCCCAAGTTAGGTAGGCGTCGTATCTTGGCAGGAACTCTTCAGCCGCTGAGTATATTCTCAAAGCATCTTCTACGCTATCTTCGAAGGTTGCAGCAACATTGGGATTCAATTGATAGCTGACCATTCCATCATGGAGCTCTGATAAGAGGGCGATCGGCCTGAAGATTGCCAGATTCGGCCATAGTGCGACCATGGTAGCTTGCATCGCGATCTCATCGCCGAACTCTTCTGGTTTGGCCATCCATTCCCTATGGTTCTCGCCGACTTTTCTGAATTCACCCCAGAGCGCTGGATCATCCTCGTAGGCGATGGCTGCCAAGACTGGGTTCGTTGAGACTTGGACGAAGCCAAGGTGTCTGAGCCACCTCAATCCGAGAGCGTAGTCGTTGCCAAACTTGCATAGCCCCTGCCTTATCATCTTATAATAGACATTGCTCTGGATCACGTTCTTTGCCGCTTCGATGAAGCTTGAGGTCCACCTTCCATCAACCAGTCCCTCACGTATCTCCTCAGCCATCTTCGCAACCATGCCTTCCCCATGCATGACCTTCCCCATATCAAGCAGGAATCTCTCCGCAACTGCCTTGGCGACGGAGACTTCAGCTCCCTCATTCTCCTCCATGGTTTCCCAAGTATTCAGGGCATGGATGATGTGCTTTAGAGATTCGTCCACCTCCATATCGGAGAAGCCGACTGCGTGGTGCTCCATGCCGATTAGGTTAAGGGAGATCTCCATCAATGCCTCATATGCCCTTTGGCGTACCATTACCTTCTTGCTCTGTTTCTCTGTCATCTCGCCGGATGAAGGCTTGCTCTTGGATAACTCGAGGCTTAGCCTACGTATTATGTCGCCTAATACTTCAACTAGTTTTCCGCGCATCTCCGTATTCAGAAGATGATCGGCAGCAAGTTGTGGGTGTCCTTTGAGCGATGCGTAAACTACGTGTTCAGAGTGGCTAAGGCTGTGTATTGGGTATTCGAGTTCCTCGGTACTGGATTTGAGAACGCTGGACAGAACATCAATAGCGTACATTATACCACCACAGGTAACGTCAAATATCGGTAATTATGGACTCGGGATTTTATTTATAACTTTCAGCTCTCTGATTTGGAACGGTTAAGGAATGCGGGGGAGAATTATTCTTGAGGTTCGTCTGCCGGGTCGGTCAAGGTTTCTACCCATGAGAACTTCCTTCGCAGGGCCTTTGGGTAGTAGAGCTTCCAGTCATAGTTGACCTTCTTGCCCCATCTGTAGTATATGCGAGGATCGATGTAGCTCTTGAGGGAGGTTCCGAGGTTGTAGTCCCTGACCATCCTCATCACCTTTATCCTGAGGCTTAGAGCCTTGGCGGCTTCTCCTGCCCTCTTCGTCCTTTTCTCCCTGAGTTTTCCCAATCTTTCTCTCTTCTTCCTGAGAGATTCTGTCCAGTTCTTTGGCGGATTCCTCTTATGGTGACATACGATTGCGGCTTGAAGATTCGCCAAGGTGGCCGTGCCCTTCTTAACATATCCGGCGTCATCTGTCTTGACCGGGATCCTAGCCAGGAACTCTTTGACGACCTTCGAGGCATGATAGGTTCTGAAAACCTTCGCCGTCAAGCCTGGCATAACCTCGTCAAGGAAGAGAGACGTGTTCTCTGACCTCACGCCTTTGAAGATTGACGATTCAGCTTCGCCCATGAAATCTTCCAAGTTGTTAATCACGTTCTCGGGGAGCCTAACCTCCTTACGCCATCTCACAGCATCTTTCCCCAAGAAGTCGAATGTCACCAAACCATCCGATTTTATCTTGATGTGTTCCGGTCTCAGGGTGGTCGCTCCCACAGTGTCTGCTTCATCCCTGTTCTTCTCGTCACCGACACGAAGCTTCAAGACATCAATGAGGTAACATACCGTAGCTGTCTTCCGCATAAGATAGTCCTTCGAATCGAGATTGGCAGCAATGTGCCTCCTAACCTCATCTATCTTGCTCGCCAGCTCGATCGCCTTGTTGAACTTCATGATGTCGGCGGCTTGCCTGATATAGCAATTGTCCGACAGCCACACATACTTCATCTTTCCTGTCAGCTTGTCCGTCCATTTGGCGACCCACATCCCCTCAGGCTGCCACACGATCGCCTTCCAATTTCCGGCAGGTATCGGTGCCCCAGGTGATAGGTTCAGCATTACGTCCTCTTCTTTCGCTCCTGACTTCCACCTTCCACGTAGCGGATGTTCTCCCCGACCCATGAAGATTGAAGACGGCTCGACCACATAGTTGCTAATCTCGGTTCTGACACCGTCGACCATGGCGTAGCCATACTTGTCTTTAGCAACTTCCCTTTCCTGCTTACGCTGCTTGGTAAGGCGCTTCTTCTCCTCCCTCGAAAGGCCGAGCCTGAGCATCCGTTCTCTCTCGACCAACTGCAGCACTGGAGAGAAGTCAAAATCCTCAATTGAGAGTCTCTCCCTTATGTCTAGTGCCTCGCAGAAGTCTCCAAGGAAGTTTCTCACGAAGACTCTGTCGTTGATGTAGGACGTTCCCATCTTCCTGACAAATGCAACGGCCATCTCTTCTTGCTCGGGAGCCAGCTCTATTCTGCGCTCTTTCACAGTGATGTGGAGTCTTTTCCAATCATATCTGGGAACGAGCACGCCGTTGTGAACTAGATCTCTCATTAGACGGATTCCGCCATGATCGATTATGCTTCTGAGTTGTCAGAGATAAACTTATCTCAAATCTGTTGAGAATCTTAGAGCTAGACCTTGAGTCCTTCACGTATGGCGAAGGAACGAAACACTTCAAGTCTCAGATGCGGAAACCAGCCCATCCTAGAATAGATGAGGATTGGCTAGACCAGTGAAAAATGAAGGAGGGTTATGATGATCTGTCTTCAGAGCCTACTCCTCATAGTATATGAGTTCATCATCCTCAAGCTTTGCGTGGAGTTTCTCCACCGACTTGTACACGTCTCCCTCCTGCTTTGCGCCCGTGCAGACGAGTTTTCCACTGGCGAAGAGGAGGATAACCACCTTCGGGTCAACCATTCGATAGATAAGCCCAGGGAACTGCTCCGGCTCATACATCGTCTTTCCAAGCGTATATGCACATTTCTCAAGGTCGATCCTTCCGTACAGGTTGCCTGAGGCAACTATATTCTGTATCTTGAGTTCCGGTTTGCTCACGATGACTATACCGCTCTTCTTTAGCTCGCTTATGACCTTCAAGACCGCTCTCTTAGCCTCCTTCTCAGATTTGGCGCCTGTGCACACCATCTTACCTGAGCTGAAGATCAGAGTTGCCGTCTTGGGTTTCCTAAGCCGGAAGACCAGTCCAGGAAACTGCTCTGGCCGATACTCTACAGTAGGAAAACTCTTCACGATGGCGTTTAAATCAACTTTCTGGTTCAAGGTTGCAGAAGCTACGACGTTCTCAATCTTAACAGCAGCTTGGGACCTAGGCATGAACTATCTCCTCTCACAAAATCCACATTTCCACGTAGGGCACCTCTGTCGTGACTTATAAACTTTATATAGTGCCAATTCCTCGGCGGTGCCCGTAGCAAGAATCCCAGAGATGTGTAGCTGCCTCCAATCCGAGATACAAGGCAGCACATCTTATCAATTGTCTGGACCTTGGTTGACAGAATCCAGCTCACGCGAGGGACTAACAATACCGTTCAACGGTAGGGGAGATTGTTTTCTCTCTTCAAGAACGAGAACTGTATGAGTGTCGATGATATCCTCGGAAGCGTACAGCCTTAACAGGAAAGAATTGTACTCTGCAATGTTGCTTATCCTTATAGTGGCCAGCAATCCATAGTCCTCACCAGTCCTGTAAAGATCTAGGATTTCATCCATCGGCGTTAAGAGATTGTGTGCTACTGTGGCGTGAGATGCAGGATTGACTTTGATTCTTACTACAAGCTTTGTCCTCAAGCCCAGTTTCAGTTGATCTACCCTGACTGTGTGTCTGAGAATGACACTTCTGCTCTCGAGCCTCCTCAATCTCCTGAAAACAGCTGGTTGAGATATCTGGATTCCACGATCTGAGATGACCCCGCTGATTTGGGTCGTTGAAAGCGGACGCGGAGCACGAACATATATGGTCTGGTTCAGAAGTATCTTCAGGATTTCAAAATCGATCCTATCTAAATCTGGAGTTATTGCTTTCCCGTTGAATGGAACGCCTGACTCTTTAAAGGTGTTGATCGCGTCTATGGCTTGGTATTTCTTGAAAAAACTCTTTGACATAGCCTCATCTATTCTTTTAAGAGTCTTGTCGAAATGTCCTTCGTCACTGATTCTGAATCTTGCTAAAAGCGAATACTCGCCGGTTATTCCGTCAAGCAGATCACACGCCGTCATTTCTTCCAGTAACTCAGCCAGCCATGGCTCGTGAGGGTTAGTTTTCAATTCAAAAAATACAGTTCTTTTGAGTCCCACCAGAGCTGGATTGACAATGATTGTGGGGCCGAATATAACTCTGTCCGCAAACAATTTGTATATTCTATCCCTGACTGCGAAACGTGAGAGCCCTACCATTTCACCTATTCTGGAAAGGGGCGTCCTGCTGTCTCTTTGCAGGATTTCTAGAATCGATAGATCATCATTCTCCAGACTCATGCCTTTGAACTCCTTCCGAATAGAACGTTAGCTAGATTCGCCATTCTTGCTCTAATTATAAACACAGGAGGAAAGATATAAATATTTAGTGATCGCTAAGTACCGCATATACGACTGGGAGGGCAATAGATATGACAGACTTCAAAGTGAAAAACATTGAATTGGCAGAGAAGGGAACGCTGCAGATTGATTATGCCGAGAGTAGGATGCCGGTCTTGAGGGAGATCCGAAGGAATTTCGAGAAACATAGACCCTTGCCCTTACAAGGCATTCGAATAGGTGCATGTCTACACGTGACGAAGGAAACAGCTGTTCTCACAAGGACGCTCAAGGCCGGGGGCGCCGAGGTCGCTCTCTGCGGCTCTAATCCATTGTCAACCCAAGACGAGGTAGCAGCGGCGATCGCAAGGTCGGGTGTGAATGTTTATGCATGGCGTGGCGAGACGACCGATGAATATTACTGGTGCGTCAACAAGGTGATCGATACCAAGCCTATGATCACGCTTGATGACGGGGCGGACCTCGTCAGCACGATCCACGGAAGTAGGACTGAGGCAATAGGAGAAGTCAAGGGCGGGACCGAGGAGACGACGACCGGCGTCATACGTTTGAGAGCTATGGAGAGGGACGGAGCGCTGAGATATCCGATCATCGCCGTCAACGATGCATACTCGAAGTACCTTTTCGACAACAGGTACGGCACAGGGCAGAGCACGATAGACGGCATCCTGCGGGCTACAAACACACTCCTCGCCGGCAAAAGATTTGTGGTCTGCGGGTACGGATGGTGTGGGAGGGGATTGGCATTGAGGGCCAGAGGCATGGGTGCGAATGTGATTGTTACCGAAGTCAACCCGTTGAGAGCGCTTGAGGCTGTTATGGATGGATTCCAAGTTATGCCTTTGGCTGAAGCCGCAGAGACAGGAGACATCTTCGTAACCTTGACTGGCAACATCAATGTTATTCGCAAGGAGCATATGCTCAAAATGAAAGACGGCGCAGTGATCGCCAACAGTGGTCACTTCAATGTCGAGATAAGCTTGTCGGATCTGGCGGAGCTATCCACATCGAAGAGGACCATACGGCCGAACCTTGAGGAGCATACTTTGAAGGATGGGAGGAGGATCCACCTACTCGCTGAAGGGAGGTTGGTCAACCTTGCCTCAGCTGAGGGCCATCCGTCTGAGGTCATGGATATGTCTTTCTCGAATCAGGCCTTGTGCGTTCAGCATTTGGTTGAGCGGCCGAAGATGGAGCCAAAGGTCTATGATGTCCCCAAGGACATTGACGAACTGGTCGCGAGGCTAAAGCTTGTGGGAATGGGCATTGGGATAGATTCGCTAACGGATGAACAGAAGAACTACATTTCAAGCTGGGAGATGGGCACCACCTAGGTCAGCAAGGTTGATCGCCGACCTTTTCCCTGTCATAGGAAGTCTGAACAGCCAGAAAGAGTTGTGAGAGCTTAAGAGTCATTTTGTGCATAGTTATTCCTTGGGTTCCCATGGATGGTGTGCAGCTCTGCTTTGACGAGATTCAAAGACTGTTCTCGATAGACCCCGACATCAACAAGCTTGAAATATTGTTGAGAGAGACGGGCTTCCTCAATCCAGGGGGTTCCTTCTATAAGGAAAGAGTGAAGAAGTTTCACGAAGTGATCAACTTCAGCTTGCACGTTGTCAAAGCGTTGGATAGGGTGTCTCGCAGAAGCAGAGCTGTGTTACTCGAATGCGGCTGTGGACGCTCCTATCTCTCATTCTTTCTGAGCTTCCTCCTATCACAGAGAGAGAACAGAATGATCCACTTTCTAGGAGTGGACCAGGACCCTGGCCTTGTTGAGAAATGTGTTAAGGCCAAGGAAAAGCTGGGGCTCAAGAACATACGCTTTTTCACTTCCAGAATCATCAAGTTCCAGCCGCCTGAGGACATAGAAAGAATCCATGGAGTTTTTTCCCTTCATGCCTGCGATACAGCTACTGACGAAACTATCGCGAAGGGGATCTTGCTGAAAGCGAGATACGTCATTGTAGTCCCGTGCTGCCAACGAGAGATAGTGAGACAGATGAGTCGCGCTCTAGGAGAAGATGAGCATCCATTCAAGGGAGTCTTGGGTAAGTACTTCCTAAAGGAAAGCCTCGGAATCACCATCACCGAAATCCTCAGAGTACTGGTACTTGAGATGGCTGGATACGAGGTTGATGTTTTCAAGTTCTTATCCTCTCGGTACACACCCAAGAACACGATGATACGAGCGGAGAAGACCGGACGTCAGAGTCTTGAATCCCTACAGAATTACCGACAGCTGAAGAGCCTGTTCCGTCTGAATCCAAGGATTGAAGAATACCTGCCCAACATGTTTAAGGATAGAGAGTTCAAATCCGTGACGTGTCACTAGATGAGGTACGTGCTTCTAGATGGGATGCATTCCCCTACCTCGAGGACAGGGAAAAGAATCTTCTCTCAATTCCTTGCAGTAGTGATGGATTACAGTATCAAGTAATTCCTAACCAGAAGGCTGCTTGTTCGCCGAAATAGGCCAAAATCGCGAAGACAACGAGTCTGGGTAAGAAGCTCAATAATAGGAAAATATCTAGGCGTGTCTTCAGAAATCCACAAATGAATGACAGAAGCTCTACCGGCAAGATGGGGATAAGTCCGAATACTGTATACAGGATCCAACCCCATCTACTCCATAGATGCGTCATCTCTTCGAGCTTTTCTGCAGCTAGCTTCCTCATAACATAGGGTCTTCCAAGATAATACGCCAGGCTGTAGTTGATCGCCATGCCGATCGTAAACCCGATTGTGGCAACAAGAGCGAGAGGGGCTTGTGGGACCCCGAAAAGCGCTGCCGCCACAACCAAAGCTGGGCTTCCCAACGGCAAAACTGTCCCAGCTAGAATGGTGGCGAAGAAGATGCCTACGAGACCGTAGTCTGCAACGAGGGCCTTCACATCCAAGAAGAGCTGTGTGCTCCCAAAGTTGATGAGTTTCAGAAGGAAAAGCATGATCAAGCCTATGGCTAAAGTGACGACCCCCAGAACTATGGAGGACTTCACCCATGAAGTCTTGAGTGCCTCTAGAAATCTATCGGGCGGATCCTTTCGGTCATTTGCAGACATGCTCATTTCCTTCAGATACGTATTGGTGAGCTAGATGAGCTTTTAGTAAGGGTTGCACAGCTGCGGTTCTCGGGCGTTCTCGCTCTTTCCAGTCTGCGCTGATTCCTCATCTCTCAGGTATTGCTGTAATACCCCTTGAATCGTTTTTCGGCTAACATATCGGTATCAAACCTAAAAACTATTCCCTCTCGTTCTTGAAGAGCGTCAATGCCTGTAGATTATCTTGATCATTACTTGATCCAAAGATGATAGCAGCATAGGACCGGGAAAATCGGGGTCCGATCGCTTTTCACTTTCTCAGCAGCAACTTCACGGTCAAGCATGAGATATTAATAAGAAACCGCCATATTAGCCAAGAGAGTGCAACAAAGTAATGGCTGAACCTAGAAGCGCCAGCACAGAATCAGAACTAAAGGGGACCAAGATCATCAGAATTGACCCCTTGGCGCCGGAGATCGAACCAATAAGGGAAGCGGCGAATATCATCAGGGTAGGTGGTATGGTTGCCTTTCCAACAGAAACCGTTTATGGACTCGGAGCTGATGCCTTAAACCCCGAAGCCGTCATGAGAATCTTCGAAGCCAAAGAAAGACCCCCCGACAATCCTATGATAGTGCACATATCAAGCGCCGAATGGATAGAGCAATTGGCTAGGGAGGTTCCGGAGAAGGTCTGGGAATTGTATGCTAGGTTCTGGCCTGGCCCGCTCACGATGGTCCTGAAGGCTTCAGATATCGTCCCAAGAGTGACAACCGGAGGCTTGGACACGGTTGCAATTAGGATGCCCAGGCACAGGGTTGCATTAGCACTGATCCAAGAGTCAGCGGTTCCGATTGCCGCTCCAAGCGCAAACCTCGCCGGCAGGCCGAGCCCAACAACAGCTGAGCATGTTATAGATGATCTCGCGGGGAGGATAAACCTGATTCTGGACGCCGGCCCCACCAACGTTGGTGTCGAATCTACTGTAGTCGATCTGACGAAGGAGCAACCGATGATACTCAGGCCTGGCGGAACCACATATGAGGAGCTAAGGAGCATTCTGGGCAGTCTCAGTGTTCACCCGTCCGTGCAAGCCAGAACTGAGCCTCATATAGAACGAGCACTCTCACCAGGCATGAAGTACAGGCATTACGCCCCGAAAGCTGAGGTCATTCTCGTGGAGGGGGAGCCGAATGCCATGGTGGGAAAGATCCGAGAAATGGCTAAAGAATACAGGAGCGATGGCAAGAAGGTCGGGATCTTAGCGTTCGACGACAGCGTATATCAATGCAGCAATTCCACAGTCAAATCTATGGGTAGCAGGATCGACCTGAAAACTGCTGCAAAGAGGGTGTTCAGTCTTCTAAGGGAGCTTGATAAAGAAGGAGTCGATGTCATCCTGGCTGAGGGAATGCCTGAGAGGGACCTAGGCCTCGCGATTATGAACAGGCTGAGAAAGGCTTCAGGCTACAGGATAATAGAAATATGAGGAACATCCGCCGAACGAGTCGCCCTACCTCCTTCAGTCTAGAGTGCCAGTAAAAGAAAGATTCGGAGAAACTCTATAGGCTCTATCTGACTAGGGGCAATGCATAAATCAGACTTCATTCTTTCAACATCCAGTTTTGGCTGAGGTATCAAGCTTGAGCAAGCTGAGAGTTGGTATGATTGGGTGTGGAGGAATAGCAAGAGTCCATGGGGAGAGGCTTAGCAGGTTGAACGAAGTCCAACTGGCAGCTTTCGCTGATATTGTGAGTGAGAAGGCGGCGGCCTTCTCGGAGAGCTATGGCGGTAAGGCTTATACTGACTGGCATGAGATGCTGGACTGTGAGAGATTGGACATAGTCTACGTCTGCTTGCCTCCGTTCTCGCATGACGATGAGATTATGGTAGCCGCCGAGAAGGGAATCCACATATTCATCGAGAAGCCAATCGCGCTGAAGATAGATCTGGCGAGGAAGATGGTCAGAGCGGTAGAGAAGAGCGGAGTGAAAAGCCAAGTAGGGTACAACTGCAGATTCGGACTGGCCGTTGAGGAGGCTAAGAGGCTAATAGAGAGCGGAGACGGGGGTCAAATAGGCCTCGCGTTAGGTACGTATTGGTGCCACTTTCTGGGAGGAGCATGGTGGAGAGACAAGGAGAAAAGCGGCGGCCAGATCATTGAGCAGTCCACGCATCTTTATGACGCCATCAGGTACCTATGCGGAGAAGTAGATGAGGTCTGCGGTTACATGAACAGGAAGTTTTGGACTGATGTGCCTGACATGACTGTCGAGGATGTAAGCAGCTCCACATTCAGGTTCAAATCCGGCGCGGTTGGATCGATAGTTGCGACGACTTGGGGGGTCTCCTCGCAGTGGTGGCTGCGCTGGATGATAGCCGCCAGGAACTACACTTTGGAATCGAGAGACGCCAACACTCTGACCTTTTACTCGACCGAGAGTCCGCTGAAGACGAGGATGCTCTCCGAAGTGAGGGACACATATCTGCTGGAAGCTAAGGACCTGATTCATGCAGTGTTGGAGGATGAAGAGACGAAAACCCCGATCGGGGAGGGCGCCAAAACGTTGGAGTTCACTCTTGCAGCGATGAGGTCCATGGAGACTGGGAGTCTAGTCAGATTGCCACTGGAATGAGCGTGAGTGAGATGAAGAGAGGAGTAAATGCTTGGATCTACCCCGAGGGATTCACGATCGATCAGACACTTGAGGCGTCTGGAAAGATAGGGTACGATGGAGTTGAGTTGAACATAGACGAGGAAATGCTCAAACAGGACAGGAAGAGGATAAGCTCGATCGCGGAAAAGGCTGATTCCCTCGGGTTGGAGCTTCCTAGCCTATGCACGGGACTCTTCTGGAAGTATAACTTGGCAAGTCCGGACAGATCGATCCGTGAAAAGGGCGTAGAGGTCCTCAAGAAGGGATGTGAGATAGCCTCAAACCTAGGCGCCAACGTAGTGCTTGTGGTACCAGCCGTGGCTGTTGCAGAGGTACCCTACCAGAAGACGTGGGAACTCTCAAAGGAAAGCATCCTGGAAGCAGCCTCAACCGCCAAGGATCACGGGATTTACATCGGAGTCGAGAACGTCTGGAATAGATTCCTCTACAGTCCGCTAGAGTTCCGAAACTTCATTGAGGATATCGGACACCCATTCGTCAAAGCGTACTTCGACGTTGGGAACATGCTCTTCCTTGGTTTTCCCCAGCAGTGGATAGTTCACCTCTCCGACCTGATCGTGTGCGTCCATGTGAAGGACTTCCAAAGGTCGACCCTTCAGTTCAAGCCTCTGCTCCAAGGAGATTTACCTTGGCCAGATGTAATGAAGTCTCTTCGCCAAGTAGGATACAACGGGTTCCTCAACGTGGAGGTCCCTCCCTATCCAGGGCATCCTACCAAGTCTGCAATGGACAGCAAATCCTCATTGGACATCATACTTAAGATCGCCTAGACAAAAGGTCCTTCCG
>Ga0209427_10007517_pt1 | contig 12342 bp, 10 predicted proteins | sample DeeMarSWOR136_30_FD_187465 | JGI IMG/M metagenome (GOLD analysis project Ga0209427, IMG submission 187465) | Marine sediment microbial communities from White Oak River estuary, North Carolina - WOR-1-36_30 (SPAdes) (version 2) | ecosystem: Environmental > Aquatic > Marine > Intertidal zone >... | reverse complement strand
GGTTTCGATTTCATGGGAGGCAACACCGGGATAGGTTGTAATAACTGTAACCTCTGGGAATTGGATATCCGGAAAGAAATCGATACCTATTCTGAAAAGAGCCACAACACCCAAAACCGTGATGATCAGAATCATCATGGTGCTGGTGATGGGTCTGCGAATAGATACATCAGGCAGGTTCACGACTAGATGCTCCTTGATCGGATAGTTCTTTAATGGTGACCTTGATGCCGTCTTTTAGGGCATAGAATCCCTCAGTTACCACGATATCACCTTCTTTGAGTCCCTCTGTCACTTCGACTATGGGATGATTAATGATGCCAGTAGTAATTAGTTTTTCCGCTGCCCTGCCATTTTCTACCACAAATACCTTTTTTACTGCTTCCCCATTAATGATAACACGCTGAGAAATGAGAAGAGCATTCTTAGATTCGCGTTCGATAATGCGAATTCTGGCAAACATACCTGATTCCAGTCTAAAATCAGGATTTGGGATCTCAATCTTTATCTTAAAGGTTCTACTGTGAGGATCTACCTTGGGATTAACGGTGGTGATTTTTCCAGTAAAAACCTCATCAGGGTAAGCATCCAGCTCTATCAATACCTCTTTACCCACGATGATAGACATTTTCTTTTCTTCGGTGATGCCACATTCGATTTTCACCCTGCTGGTATCCACCAGGTGGAAAATATTGGAGGGGGGCATGGTGGTAGCCATCTCTCCCTCATTCATCATCTTCTCGACAATAAATCCATCAAAGGGTGCTGTAATGACAGAATCTTTGAGATCTTGTTGCGCCCTCTCTAAGGTAGCTCTCGCACGTTGGACTCTGGCTTTGGCGAGGTCCCTTTCTGTGGTAACATCGTCAAATCTTTGGGAATCCACCACTCCTTCTTCAAATAGCTTTTGACTTCTCTTTAAAGTGGCTTCTAGGTTCTTCAATTGAGCCTGGGCCTCTTTCAACGAGGCTTTTGCCTCTTTAACCACAATGCGCAGCCTTTCTTGTTCCAGCTCTACCAGAGGTTGCCCTTTTTTTACCTGATCACCCTCATCCACATAGAGCTTTTCAATCCTCCCGCTTGTCTTGGGACTGATCATCGATTCCTGCTTGGGGAAGATAGTCCCGGTAGTATAGATGAAGGAGACAATATTGCCCCTTTTTACTTTAGTAGCAATGACGGGAACAACAGGTTCTTCAGTTGCCGTTTTGGCCCCATTCGAATCACATCCTGCGGCAGCTAACACTACACTTAGTAGAAATATCCTGATTGGGAGTTTCATTACTTCTCCTTTATAAAACGAGGGAATTATCCTGTTCTGGTAGCACCATTTAAAAAGAGATTTACAATGATGGGTGCTTTTGCGCTGAGTGAATCTTGTTGCCGGTTAAAGATCCAGTTGAATGAGAAGACGTTCATCATTCCCAAAAGGGCTGAAGAGAGATCATCAGCATTACCCTCTTTGAGCACTCTTTCTCGCAAGCCTTCTTTAATCACATCACTTATCAGCTTTATATAGGCAAAGTGTTTAGCGATGAGCTGATCTTTCAATTTATTGTTCATATTTGCATTGAGCACATTTAGTTCCCATGTGAAAATCTTGAAAAAATCAACATTCTGTTCAATAAAGGAAAATAACACCTCAACCAGACAGCTCAGCTTTTCCAAACACCGTTTATTCTTGCCTACCTCTGTTAAGAGAGTAGAATATAAAAGATCGAATTTCTCAATCATCATGGTGTAGTAAAGTTCTTCCTTATTCTTAAAGAATTGATAGAGAGTCCCAATGGCAAATTCAGACTCTTTAGCTATCTCGGCGACGGTCGAATTGTAAAAGCCATTTTGAGCAAATACCCTCTCGGCTGCTTTAAGTATTTCTTCTCTTCGCGCTTGATATTCCCGTTCTTTTCTACTCAATTTTTTCATACTACTATCATTTTGAACATATATTCATATAATGAACTATTATTCATTATTTTAACCCATTATTCATATTATGTCAATAGTATTTTACAGATTGTGCAGTTAAGGTTTGAAATTAACAGGCAACTATGGTCTCACTATTTAAAATTCATAATTAAAATTAATTTCTTCTGAAACTACCACAACGATGGAAATAGTGCTATCCCACTATCACTAATGAGCTCGCATAAATGAAAAAATTACCTAACTATCCTGATCAATAATATCTGCCTTGACCATTGGCCTAGTTGTGATCCATTCAGAAAGAGGGTGTATATCCTATTGTGTGGGAATGAGTGTAAAGAATAAAACTTGACTTTGAATGACTGGGAAATTATATATTTTTTACGATGTTTTTAGCACGAAACTATTAGAGGTAAGTATAACCAATCAGTCTTAAAGGAGGTGCCATATGGAGGGTGAAAAGAAAATTGTCGTTGTTGCAGGTGCAACAGGAAGGACTGGAAGTCTTATAGTGGAAGAATTACTGAGCAGGGGTTATAAGGTGCGGGCGCTTCTTGTCAAACCGTTCGATCCCCCTCAACCGCCAGGATTGCAAAAAGAAGGGGTGGAACTATCATATGGGGACCTCACCTCAATAGAATCCCTTGCAAAAGTCATGGAGGGGTCACACTTTGTTATCAGCGCTATCGGATCGAAAAAACCCTTTAGCAAAAAAGAAAACGACAAGATTGATAATATGGGCAACCAGAATCTGGCACAAGCTGCTCACGCACAATCCATTCAGCACCTGGTTGTTATCTCTTCAACAGGAGTGGGTAACAGTAAATATGCCGTACCCTTTATGTATAGATTGCTCATGAGTCCCATACTCAAGGCAAAAGGGAAATCAGAAGAATTCATAAGGACATTGGGGATAGATTATACCATCATACGGCCGGGTGGGTATGCAGGGGAAGAGCTTTCGGGAAAGACTGTTTTCGGGGAAGGTGGAAATTTTTCAGGCAGAATAACCAGAAAACAAATCGCTCAAGTGTGTGTCGATGCTCTCACCAATCCCTCTATGAAAAATAGAACTCTCGAGGTTGTGGATTATTCAACGGTAAAAGAGGAACTGCGTTCTTTTATCGTTACTTTAAAGTGAGAAAGAATGGTTATTGGACGCAGAAAAACGCAGATTCTCTAGATTAAAATACATATAGTTATCTGCGGTCACCCCGTTAGAAAGAGGAAACGCCTTGGTAGATTGTTACATTAGTGTTATCCGAAGCATTGCCGTAAACTGAAAGCAGAACCGGCATAACGTTGAACTGTCTTTCTTACTTTGAAGTGGATAGAGGTAGAATATAATTCCTATTTTTATTTTTAACGGGGTCAATCTGCAGAAATCTGTGTCCCAATTCAGCTTTTAAAAAGGAATAAGTGTGGGGATAGTTACGTGGCAAAAAAGTATGATCTCGTAGTGGTAGGTGGGGGACCTTCAGGGTTGGAGGCTGCCAAGACAGCCGCTGAGAATGGACTTAAAGTTGCTCTTTTGGAAATGAAAACTAATCCTGCTAAAATCCAGAGGGCATGTGCCCAAATGTTTCTTGTGAATATGGATCATTTCTATAATGAAAAGATGTACTTTTCGCGAGAACAGCAGAGGTGGGTTTTCCCTGTCAACAACTTCTCAGTTAACTATAGGGGTGGCTATCGTGAGTTCTATGCCTGTCACTTTATTGCCCCCAATGCAGAGGATCGGATTGAAATAGGTGACTACGAAGCCAATCAATCAGGTCGAGGAATACCAGCAGTAGTGTTTGACAAGGGTGCTCTACTTGAGGGTCTCTTTGAAGAGGGGAAAAAGGCAGGTGTTGATTACTACCTGGAACGTACGGTTATTGATGCGCGGAAGAGCTCTGAGGGAGTAGAGGTGAGGACAAAACGTGGTGAGAAGTTTATAGGAACTTTTTGCATTGCAGCTGATGGTATCAACTCACTGCTTGCCAGAAAACTGGGTATGAACCGGGAACGCACTTTTATTACCACCTCTGGGTCTGTGAGCTATTATATCATCGGCGTTAAATTTGACCGTTCTGAGATGATCTGCATGGGAAACAGTTATGATTATGGGGGGTTGGGAACAGTTCATTTCTGTATTCTCCCCAGTGTATATCATGATGACGAATACTGGCTCTACATAAGAGGTGATGAGAGATTTGATTATTTTACTAAAAGGAGTCCTTTTAGCAAATGGTTCCATAAGGTGGAGGTTACCCACAAGCGGTGTGCCGTTATAAGTATGTGGAGTCCTGTCAGGGAGCCATTTAGGGATAATGTTATTTTTGTAGGGGATAGTGTGTGGTTTGCTGAAGCCGAAAACACTGGGGCGCTAATTTCAGGTCACAAAGCGGCACATGCGGTATGTGGTGCACTCCATGGGGGGAAGCCGGATAGAGAAGGGGTAATAAATTATATTAACTGGTGGAAACGCAATTGGCCTGAAACTCATGACTACCGGGATTTTGTTTGTTATCCTGTTTTTTTTAATCTTTTTACTGAAGATGAGCTCAACTATCTCCATAGGATCATTGAACAAAAACTACCCTGGAGTTTAAATCCCTTTAAACTCTATGGAAGTATCGTGCAGGCTATAGTCCCACATATGGAGCGAATAGAGAAGGAAAAACCAGTCATGGCACAAAAGATCGCCAGTTTAACACCAGAGACTGCTGTCTCCTTGATGAAACCCGCCACTCGACTCGGCTTCCCGATTTACTTTTAAGGGAAGGTTGTCCTCCTGAGGGATACTAAATTTTATATTTATAGGGGGGGAAGTGTAATGAAAAAGATAGTATGGCAAGACGGCATAGCGGAGAAGGTTGATGCACTGTGTACAGTTTTTCCTCCAGTCATTAGGAATCGCTGGAGAGAGAGGCTCATCTACAATGCTGAAAAGGTTGCTCTCTATGAAGGTTCACCTCAGGTGACAGAGGAGATCTTATGGAGAGCTGTCTATGAAGTCTTTCCCGGTGGCTATGAACCTCTTATATTAAAGGTAAAAGACCCGGAGAGATTGAAGGCAGATATGCTTTCATCCAAAAATCAAGAGAGTATGGAACCAGGGGCGGAGCCAGTAAGGATTATCAGATGGTCTAAGGATCATAATATGTCTGCTCCTGTTCCGAAGGGGAAAAAGATACTCGCGGTAAATGCGAGTGCGCGAAAGGGCGGTAATACGGATGTACTTATTAATGAACTCTTGCGTGCCTGCGAGGATAAGGGTTCAGTTGTTGAGAAGATCTATCTATCTGATCTCGACATCAAACAGTGTACAGGATGCAGGGCCTGTCGAAAGGCAGATGTTAAAACAATCTGTGCCATCAGAGATGACATGACTCCTCTCTATGATAAGTTATATGAGATGGATGGTTTTATAGCAGGTTTCCCTATCTATACTGCAAGAGAAAACGGTACTATGGCTACTTTTATGGATCGCTGGGATTGTCTTTCAAACCCCTATCTTACCAGAAAGATGCCCGGCGTAAAGAAGGGGCTCGTTGTGTGTACTTGGATGTGGCCTAATCCCACTGCCTATGATAGTGTAGTAGAGACTATGGTTATTCTCTTGAGACTTCACCAAATCTTGACCACCGATGTGCTGGTGGTATCGGGTACACGTGGGAAAAAGCATGGAAAAGGTGTGGTAAAGAATCATCCCGATATCCTTACTACAGTCCACGAGGCAGGGATACAGTTTTTAAAAGGCTTATCCCCAAAAGGCTAGTGTTGAATTTAACTATCATGCGACCTCCTTTATTGAAAGAGGTAGAACAGTGGTAAACGTTTTTTATAGTTTTCCCCAAGTGCTGTGGTTGACTCTGGGTGTTGTTTTTCTAGTGACTTTCCTTGTACTTCTTGAGAAAAATCTTGCTCCGAGGATACGGAAGTGGGGAGACGTGCATCCTGCCCTGCTCAACTTTTTGGTAATCCTCTCAAAAACTGTTATTCCCCTTGTTTTGCTGTGGAGAATATCTGGCTTGAGTCCTAGCTCATTGAACTGGATAAAGGGTGGTTTCTTTCCGTCAGTCTGGAAAGGGGTGGTGCTGGCTTCCTTTATGATGGCTTTCATCTTCATCTACCAAAAGTATTCCCATCTATTATTCGGAGAACCATATACTTCGACAGGGGGACGCTTTCTAAATCGAGAGATATCTGGAGCAGCTATCGGGATAAGTATTTCTGCTGCACTGCTCAATGCCTTTGGTGAGGAGATCATCTTCAGGGGCATGCTTTTTCCATCACTATCCTTCTACCTGGGGATAGGCATTGCCCTCATTATCCAGTCTCTTATCTTTACCGTTTACCATTTTTTCCCACTTCAGAATTCAGTTCTTCTTTTTATTATGGGCATTTTATTCGGCTTAGGGTATCTCTGGAGTGGATCATTGTTGACTCCGATTCTGGCACATCTGATTGAAAATGGGGTTTCTAGTGTGTTTTTACTCATCCGTTTACCCCGTGAGAAAGAACGCCGACATAAGGAAGAGGAGTGGTGTGGCAAATAAAACGATCCTGGATAACAGGCTTGATACTAGGTAAAATACAAACTGGATATATACATCCAATATTAAGAATCAAGTATCCAGCATCCAGCATCCTGTCACTTGAGGGGAGCCAATTTAAAGGAGGCTGTAAATTATGAATAGGGTTGATATGGTTGTCATCGGTGGCGGTCCAGCAGGACTCACCGCTGCTAGAACAGCTGCTGAGAAAGGGTTGAGCGTTGTATTAGTTGAGGCAAAAAAAGATATTACGAAGATAACGAGGACATGCGCCCAAATTTTCTATCTCTCACACATAGGTGGTGGTCAGGCTTATACAAAGCCTATAAGACTGGAGATGGAGTCAGGGAGAAAAGTGAGGCTTGTCTTTCCTGACATCAACCTCTCAGTTGAGTATGGCGGCACCCTGCGGGCATGTTATGATTGGCGAAACCTCTCACCTAACGGGATCTGTGTCTGCACATCCAAGAACAGGTTGTGGGGCTTTGTCTTCAATAAAGGGATTCTGTTAAGGGAGCTCCTGGATGATGTTGAGAGACTTGGAGTTATGATACGCAATCAAACGATGTGTTTAAACGCTGAGAACACGAGCGATGGCGTCAAAGTTCAAGTCAGAGATAGCAAAGGAGAAACAAGCTTCATAGAAGCAAAGAATGCCATAGTAGCCAATGGAGTAAACTCGAGGATCGTGGAGAATCTAGGTCTCAACAAAACCAGACAGAAAATAGGCACAACCTTACGTGGCCTCGGATATGTAGTGGAAGGTGTAGCATGTCCCTACCCACCTAGCTCTTGGATATCCTTTGCCTATCCCAGCATTAGTTCCTATATCAATGTGTGGATGGGCCCGATGGCTGAGGGAACATGGCAGATAGGTACTACCGCCAAAGCTCCAGATTCCCCTGTAGACATCATGAATCGTTTCCTGTCCACTTCTCATTTCGCCCCATGGTTCAAGAATGCAAAAATTGTGTGGAAAACTGGTTTTTCAATAACTCCACGTTATCCTGTAGCTGAGCCTTTTATCGGCAACATAGTTATTATAGGTGATGCGGCAGCCCCCGCAGAAACATGGACTGTGGGAGCTATGGCATGTGCATACCAAGCGGTTAAAGCCATCCAAGAAGGGGACGTGAAAAAGTACATAGAATGGTGGAAAGAATCCTTTGAATTTAACACTCCAGACTACTTTAAGCAACTTGCGAGGTATCCTTATCTCAACATGTTTTTCAAAGATAGTGAGTTAGACTATCTCTACGGGTTAATTAAAGAGGAGTTGGTGTCGAACATTAGTGAAGAGCTTATAAAACGCGCAGACAAGATTCGGGCGAAGAGACCGGACATATATGAAAAATTGAAGAGACTAAAGGAAATTTCACTCAAAGACACATTTCCAAGTGAACAGTAAAACCTGTTAGAAAGTGAGGAAGGCTTTAAACCCTAATCAAACTTATTGCTTTTTTGTACTCCATGAATGGCGTAGCTTTTTTTAGCAAGGTGAAAAGAATTCTCTCAATCTATTGTTTATATATTCTTCTCCGCGTACTCTGCGGTAAATAGTTAAAAATTATCTATAAGAGGAGAATAGAGGTGGAGAAAGGTTTAAAAAGATTTATAGGAAAGAGTGCCTTTATAACTGGAGCTGGAAGTGGGATTGGTAGGGGAATATCTCTTCGCTTAGCACGAGAGGGTGCGGATATTGCTGTTTGTGACATTGTTGAAGAAGGGGTGAGAGAAACCGTAGCACAGATTGAAGACCTGGGACAAAGAGGCATGGTAATTGTGTGTGATGTGGGTAAAGAAGGAGAGATAGAGAAAGCAGCAGAGAGTGCTTTAGAAGCCTTTGGAAAAATTGATATTCTGGTGAACAATGCGGGAACAGGTGATACCAATAAGTCCTTTGAGGAGGTAGACTCTGAGCTCTGGGACAGAATATACTCCACCAACGTTAAAGGCCCCTTCTTTCTTTCCAAGATTATTGCTATGGATATGATTAAAAAGAAGATAAAAGGGAAAATAGTAAATATTTCATCCACGGAAGGTAAGACCAATCGAGCGGGAAGTATAGCGTACTCATCTTCGAAGCATGCCTTGATAGGTCTTACCCAGGGGCTCGCTATTCAACTTGCACCCTATGAGATAACTGTCAACGCGGTCTGCCCGGGATTAATTGACACCCCCATTTGGCACAGAGCTGATAAGACTATGGATCTCCCTTTGGGCAGTATGGTAAAAATGGTGGTAGACACAGCTATAGAGCAGAGGCAGTTGAAGATACTAAGGGCTGGAACGCCAGATGATATTGCAGCTGCGGTGGCCTTTCTCGCTTCAGATGATGCAAGTTACATGACGGGACAGGCTATAAATGTGTGTGGGGGAATAGAATTTCACTAAGTGTGAACAAGGAAAAGTTTTCAGTCAAATAGGAAGAAAGTTTATGAAACCTCTTCGCCGTATTATCTTAGTAGTAATAGTGATAACTATTCTTATCCTTACTATTGGACCTTTTTTAATACCCATCCCTCCTTTGGAAAATACCTTTCCAACTAGCGAGCTTGCAGATCCGGATAGTAAATTTGTAACTATTCACAATATAAATACACACTATAAGATTGCGGGAAAGGGAGATAATACCCTGATGCTCTTACATGGCTTTGGGGCGAGTACTTTTACCTGGCATAAAGTGATTAACCCACTCTCTGAGAAATATACGGTCATTGCATATGACAGAACTGGATTTGGATTCACCTCACGGCCTATGCCTGGTGAATGGAAGGGTGAAAGTCCTTATAGTCAAGAATCTCAAGCAGACCAGACAATTGCCTTGATGGATACATTAGGAGTTGATAAGGCGGTATTAATAGGTAGTTCTGCTGGGGGAATGATCGCAGCGCTCACTGTCCTAAAGTACCCAGAGAGAATAAAGGCACTCATACTGGTAGATGCTGCTATTTTTAGAGGTGGGCCACCTGGCTGGTTGATCTCTGTTATTCGAATTCCTCAAATAAAACGGTTAGGTCCTTTGTTTGTGAGAAAATACTTTATACGCTCTTCTGAGGGAGCGCGTGAGCTCGCCTGGCACGATCCATCTAAATTAACACTTGAGATACTAGAAGGTTACAAAAAGCCTCTGAGAGCAAAAAACTGGGATCGAGCACTATGGGAGTTTACTCTGGCGTACCGTCTTTTACATCTTGAAGAAAGGCTGAGCAGTATAGAGGTACCAGTATTAGTAATTACTGGAGATGATGATAGGATTGTACCTCAAGAGGATAGTGTGAGGATTGCCAAGGAGATACCAGATGCTGAATTGGTAGTCATTCCAAATTCCGGTCATGTGCCTCATGAAGAAACACCAGAAGAATTTTTAGAGGCAGTAAACAAGTTTCTAGAAAAGGTTTTATGAATGGAGGGAGCCTTTTTAAGAGATTTAAAAAATGTCATTTTACTCACTATTGCTTTATTCACTTCCTTAGGAGGGAGAGCCATGGCTTTTACAATCGATGTGGTCAAAGTAGGGAATATAGCTCTAGAACATTGCCTGCCTGATAGGGAGATCAAAGATAAAAAGCTTCTCTTTGTTCACGGCTCGGGGCATGGTTCCTGGATGTGGAAAAATTTTCTTTCCTATTTTGCGGAAAAGGGGTATGACTCATGGGCAGTAAACTTAAGAGGTCATCATCTCTCTGACCCTGTAGATGATTGGGGTAAGGTGGGAGTTTCGGAGTACCTGGAGGATATTGGAAAGGCAGTAAAAAAGGTTGGAGGGAATGTGGTGCTGGTGGGTCACTCCATGTCAGGCCTTTTGATACTTAAATATGCTGAGTCCCACCAGGTGGCAGGGCTCATAGTTTCTCAGTCTGGTTTACCAAAGCCTATGATGCAGAAGAGAGGCATAGAGATTAAGGGGCCTATGCCAGGCAAAGGTCAAAGGGAGATTAAAGCGGGAGCCATTATGCCTATGAAGGATAGGGAGATGGTAAAGAACGTGCTTTTTGACAGTGGTAACGTTGGTGAAGAGAGTGTAGATCTGGTTTTAAAGATGATGGGGGAGGAGTCTGTGAGGGCAACCGGGGAAATTATGAAGATGGAGCTTGCGCCTGCAAAGATTACCTCTCCTGTGTATGTGCTTGGGTTTGATATCTCTAAAATAGGTATCCAGACACCAGTTGATTTCAACAAGGTTGTGGCGGAGGAATTGAGAGCTAGGGACTACAAGGTTATCGAACCAGGTGGACATAATTATATGCTGGAAAAGAACTGGCAGGAATTTGCACGACAGTTTGAGGTATGGATCAGTTCCAATTAGTTTTGATTCCTTTATACTTTAAAATCATACTCCTTTGTTCCGAAGGTTTGATAGAGCCTTGGTAATCTCTGATGTTTGAGATTCGATAATCTCAATCAATTCTTCTGGTGTTCTGGTATCCTCTTTTTCTTTTCGATGGGGATTAACTGCTTTGAGGTCGTAGTTTTTTGCCTGAATTTCTTCTGTGGGTAGAGACCAGGAGCGTTCGCTTTCAGAGAGTTTAAGGGTGGAAGGGTTGAAGAGTTTAAAGAAATCGTCAAAGTGTCGTAGAGTAAGTGGTTGCTTCTTGGTTATATTGAAATCAGATAAATCGTAGTACCATATTTCTTTTGTCGGTTCACCTTTGGTGAAAAAGAGGAGGTTAGTTTTACTTGCTGCACCTGCATTCACAAAGACTTTAGGTGGGAGACTCACGATACACCATAGGTTGCACTCATTAAGGAGTTTGCGCTTGGTCTGAACAAAGGCAGTTTCATTGGTGCGGAAGAGCACTCCCTCATCCATTACAATTCCACATCTCCCACCTGATTTAAGACTATCTATAACGTGCTGAAGAAAGAGTACCTGGGTAGATCCTGTTTTATAGGCAAAGCGGGTCTGGGCATCTTTTCCCTCTTTTCCACCAAAAGGTGGATTGGTGAGGACAACATCAAAAAGAGATGGTGCATTTGAAAAAAGTCCACCATACACTTCATGCCCTGTGAGTGTATTTCCATGCCAGATGTGAGGTTCATCAATTCCATGGAGTACCAGATTTGCTAAGGTGATGGGATAAACTAGATCTTCCTTTTCCCTTCCGTAGAAAGTTTGAGTTTTTAGTGTCTCAATATCGCTTCCTGATTGTGCCTTTTCATCCATGTATTGATAGGCTTGTGCCAGGAAACCTCCAGTACCGCAGCAAGGGTCATAGACTGTTTCTCCTGGATTGGGGGCAATTACTTGCACCATTATCCGGATGACTTCTCTGGGGGTAAAGAATTGACCACCATCATTATTTTTCTCGCCCATTTTCTGTAGCAATCCTTCATACACTTGAGAAAGGGTAAACACATGGGTTTCATCTACCTGCTCGACTTTTAGTTCATGGATTCTGTCGAGGATGTCTAAAAGGTTACGTTCGGTATCAATGCGTGTCTTTTCCACAGAGGAGAAGACCTCACTGATAACCCTCTGCCTGGCAGTTGCTCCAGGTTTATTTTTGAGCCCTCGCAAATATGGTATAAGTTCACCATCAACAAAGGACATAAATGCACCTAGCGTGCCCTCCTGAAGTTCTTTCCTTTTCAATCCGCATTCTGCATTCTGCAATCTGCAATCGGTAGGTGCCGCCCAATCTTGCCAGCGGTAAGGATACTGCAAAGATGGTTCAAAATATTTACCAACTGCTTTTGCCTGTTCTTCATCCTGCTGTTCCTTTTCATCCAGTATCCTTAAGAATAGCATCCAGGTGAGTTCTGGCACATATTGCAGCGCCCCAGCTCTACCAGACCTGCGCATAATATCGCAAATGCCCTTGATGTAAGAATTAAGGCTTTGTGGGCTAGTGATTTTGCGTCTGTTAGT
>Ga0209427_10007516_pt1 | contig 12343 bp, 8 predicted proteins | sample DeeMarSWOR136_30_FD_187465 | JGI IMG/M metagenome (GOLD analysis project Ga0209427, IMG submission 187465) | Marine sediment microbial communities from White Oak River estuary, North Carolina - WOR-1-36_30 (SPAdes) (version 2) | ecosystem: Environmental > Aquatic > Marine > Intertidal zone >... | reverse complement strand
CGATATATTATTTGAAGTTTGAAAAGAGAGTTTATGGAAAATCTACAAAGCTAAGAGATAAACTAATAATCTATCAAGCAGCTTCTGAAGAGTTAAGGGAAAGCTATTGGAATTTAATTGCTAAATATAATATATTAAATAAAGATCTTGAGAAAATTAACAAAGAAATAAAGAAAACTAATAATAAAATTGAAAAAAGTGAGACAAGGAAAGATATTAAACAATTAGAAAAAACTATTACAAACTTAATAAAAGATATTGATATTGCTAATAAAGAGAAAGAAGGGATTAAGGTTAAACTAAATCAGATTTTTCAAGTGAATAAAAATGGATTAGTAGAATTAAAAAAAATTAAAAATAGGACAGACTTTGAAGATTTAATTAGTGAGGTTCAGTTATCAAAAAAAAGACCTACAGAATTATCAACTGAACAATTTAATTCCTTATTCCATGCATTTAAATCTATAAAATATATGGCGCCTCCAACTGATACAGCAATACCTGTAGGAGAACAAGTTTTAGAGAATACTTTAATTAAAGAGATTGGAATACAAATTTCGGAAAATATTGATGATTTTGAAGATCCAATTGAAGAAATTGAAACAATTAATGATGAGATTATTGATTCTAAAAAAAGAGCTATTATTAGAGAAAACCCCTCTGCAAATGATGAGATACTTAGAAATATTTCAGTAGGAAAACAAGAATTAATCATATTAAATTCTAGAATATTAGCAAATATAGCGATTCAAAATGCTAATATTGAATTGACCCAATTTAAAAAATCTAATGAAAAATTTTTAGCAGATGTAAAAGAAAAGGAAGATACTGCTTATCAAGATGTATTTGATTACTTTATCGAAAATTACACTAAGGATGATGATTTTGTGTCTGCTGAAACAAGATCCCCTACAAGTGGGAAAGGATTAGCATATGTAGTTGAAGCTGGGTTAGCTTATTGCAATGATGCTGCTAAATTAGATACTCCCAAGCGATCAAGGGATGTATTATCCAGGTTTGTAAATAGAACTCCAAAATTGAGAGATAGTGCTGATTGTGCAATAACTAAAGCAGTTCAATCAGTAAATTGGAAGAATTATAAACTAGATACTTACGATAATAATCTTCCAAAGGGACCAATTAAATTGTTAATTAATGTTTCTGGCCCTTATGTGCATTTAATGTTTAAATCACAGTCAAAAAACGCTTTAGCAGATGATGAAGATTTAATTAAAGAAATAAAATATTGTCTTGAAGCAATAGGTAGGAGATTACGAGTATATCTTAACAGAAAACATGCAATACATAAAAAAGAAAAGAGAGCAAGTTTAATTGAGAAATATATACCTCAATTCGTAGAAAGTATATACAATATAGCTTCTAAAGGAGAAACTAAATATAAGAAACAATTGAATATAGATGATTTAATAGATCTAATGAAGAATGCTATAGGAGTAAAACCAATAATGTCTATATCTAAAGAAGAAGTAATCGATACAAAAGACACGACAATAGTAAAAGCTGAGGAACAAAAAATAGAAGAAAAAGAAATTAAGATCGAGAGTACAAAAGAAGTTAAAGTCGATGAAGAAAAGATCGTTTATAAGGAAACCGAAATAACACCTGCTAAAAAAATTGAAAGAGAAGTACCGGTTGCGATTAAATCCCAAAAATCAGTCAAAAAAACTCCAAAAAGTAAAAAATTAGAAGTACCAATAATTACCACTGAAAAAATATTAACCGCTTTATCTAATAAAGATTGGCAACCAATTACTCATCTCATTTTTAAACTAAAAATCCAAGATATGATGGATGCTCGTTTTTTACAGCTTAAAATGAAAGAATTAGAAAGAAAAGGTTTAGTTGAAGAAAATATAATCAAATCTAAAAAGCATTGGAAATTAAAGTGATTCTAACATGGCAAAAAAAAAAGTTGATAAAAGTTATGATTTAAAAGCTGCAAAAGAATTATATTATGAATATTTAGAAAGAGGAAAGGAAATAAAAGATTTTGAGCAACCAGTAGATACTATTAAGATAGAAGATCTAAGTAGAAATAAGATTTTAAATAGAATATATAAACTTACAGATACTATTATTAAACAAATCTACAATACTGGAAGACCATCTATTGAATTACCTTCTAGATCATCATCAAACATAATTTGGGATGAAGAAAATGACTTATTATTACTTGGTAAACAAATTATGGAAAAACAATTTCATTCACTTACGAGTGTTGCTGATATTACACGATTAATGAGAGTTCTTGAAGTAGTAACCGAGCTACTTAATGAGGATCTTCATGCCACAAAAAGAGAAGTGTTTTATACAGATGTGAATTTATTTAGTGAACAAAAAAATAGCGATAAAAGCATTGAAGATGTTTCTACTATGTTGTATACATCAAGAAATTCTACACATATAGTCGCAGCTCCAAGAGGTTCATGTGTGGGGAGACTAAGAATAAGAGACAGAACTGATATTATAGATCTTGAGGCCCAAGGAAGTGGTGGATGGACTATATCACCGTTTCTGGATCAAATTGAAATTATTGAATCTGATGCTGAATTAATCTTAGTTATTGAGAAAAATGCTGCTATGATGAGACTTGCAGAAGATAGATTTTGGCGGAAATATCCTTGCATTTTACTTACTGCTCAAGGAGTAGGAAATGTAGCTACCCGTATGTTTTTAAAAAGACTAAATAAAGAATTAAATTTGCCTACTTTTACTTTAGTTGACAGTGATCCTTATGGACATTATATTCACTCTGTTTATCTAAGAGGCTCAAAAAGATTAAGTTATGAATCACCTTTCCTTGCCACACCAAATATAAAACTTTTAGGTGTTTTAACAAGAGATTTGGATAAATATCAAATTCCTAAAGCTGCAAGAATTAGGATGAATAAACAGGATGAAAAGCGTACAAAAGACTTATTGAAAGAAGATTTTGTAAAAAAGAATAAAGCTTGGGAAACAGATTTACAACTTGCTATAAAATTAAGAGAGAAAGCAGAAATCCAAGCGTTTGCAACGCATGGGTTCAAATTTTTAACAGATGAATACTTACCAGAAAAACTAACCACAGGTGATTGGATATAAAATTATTTCGAAAAAAAGATGGTGGAGTAATTCAGTTAGTAGACAAGGAAAAAATGAAAAACTGGCCAGTAGAATTACCCCTTATATTTATAGAATACATTAGAGAGAAAAAATTAGATAGATATGAAGATAATACAATTAAGAAAGATATAGAGAGTTATCTTGATGAGATCATGAAGGAAATTGCAATTCCACGTTTAATCGGTGTATTAGATAGCGAAAATGACGAAGAAATAATTCTCTCTCTTACTCGAATATTAGATGTAGCAAAAAAAAATATTGAAATGGTTAAACCTATTCAGAAGTATCTTGTTGATCTTCAAAAAAGTAAAAACAATAAAGTAGTAGAATTATCAAAAAACATATCAGAAATGTTTGTGAAAGCTGAGAGGAGAAAAGAATTAGCAAGAAAAAGAAAAATAATGCGGCAGAAGGAAAAAGAATTTTTAGATGGAAAAATTACTGCTCAAGATTATGCAAAAATTAGAAAAGAATATTTACTTTTAAAAGAATAGTATGATTTTTGATGAATTGGGAAACTGAAAAAGAAAAATTCTATGATTTTATTATTGATAATAAAGTAATCGGATTTTATAAGGAACCAGTTCTGTTAAAATCTGGCAGAGAGTCTCCATTTTATGTTAATTGGAGAAATATTTCTGAGGACGTTTATTTAACCGATAAATTAACCGATTATTTATTATCGTACATAAAATGTTTACAATTGGTTCCTGATTGTTTTTTTGGTGTACCTGAAGGAGCTACTAAATTAGGTATCATCACGCAATTTAAGTGGGCAAGAAAAAATCGAAATTATAAACCAGGAATTTTTAAATTGTCAATGGGCAGAGGAAGACCAAAAAATCATGGAGAAATAAAGGATAGATTTTATTTAGGAATACCTAATGGTAAAGTTGTAATTCTTGAAGATGTCACTACTACTGGAGGTTCATTAATCCAATGCATCGAAGATTTACAAAAACTTAATGTAAATGTAATTTCTGCTATTGGATTAACGAATAGAAACGAAATAAGAGATGATGGAAAAACCGTTAAGCAATTAGTTAGTGAAAAAGGAGTAAAATATTTTGCTATGAGTAATATCATCGAAATCTTACCTAAGTTAAATCCAAATAAAGAAATTGCATTATTAATAGAAAATTACTTTAAAAAATTTGGAGTAAGGCAAATAGAACTATAAATTTTTGATTGACTCTTTTTTAATTTATTGATAAGAAAAATGCTCTCCAGGCTTTAATAATAGCATATAGTCTTCTATATAATAATTTCTCCGCATAACTCAGTCTTTTTTCATCATCTAAAGATAATTCTGCTTTAGATAATCTAAGTAATTTTAATAATCTGCTATCAATGATATTTGTAGTGTAAGAATTGTATCTATCTAAATCAACCTTAGGTTTATGGTTGCGTTTAACGTCAATTTCCATAAAATGTTTAAACTCTTTAACTCTGTTCAAAAAGTAGATGTTTAATTGATGGATTAATTTTTGATCATCACGTTCGTTTATAGCATACCTCTGAACATCAATATTGTCACACTTTTCACTAGAATTAAGTTTTAAAACCTCATTTTGAATAAATGGTAATGCTAAAAAGTATTTCAATTTGTATTTATTTCCTTTCTCAAATGGACCATATTGTTCTCCTAATAAGGAAATCCCTCCATGGTTTTTTAAACATTCAGTAATAATTTCTTCATTTTTAAATACAAAATTAACTCTATTTAAATTTAAAGATAACTCTTCCTCAATTTTTTTCAAATTTTACCACACTATAATTTAAAAATTAAAATACTTTAATATATTAAAAAAAATGAACCACTATTGAAATTAAATGTTATTTATTAATAAATAAAAATTAGATTCTGTGGAAAATTTGCTTGTTGAATCAATTTTAGTTGTAATTTTTATAATAATCTTTATTTTTGGTTTTTTTATTATATATAAACAAGTTGCTTTAGTAAAAAAAGGAGAATTTAACACAAAAGATCGTCTTCAATGTATTATTTATGGTGTTATTTTCTGCTTGGCGGCTATGATTGTTATTTCTATGGGAGTTATATTTACTATTGAAACAGTTAACCCCCTTATTTTATTAATTCCTTTTATTATTTGCCTAATCTACATTTCTGTTTATCCGTTAATAGATTTTTTATTTATTGCCTTAAGCAAAGAATCTGATGAGGGTCTTACACCTTTTCATAAATTCATTAGCAAATACTTTATCAACATATCAAACAATAAATTAATTTCATTCTTTATGGCTCTATTGTTATATTCTTTGTTTGTTATACCTCCCCTTTTATTGAGCATGTTAGGATTACCTTTTTTATTGATCTGGATATTCTGGATGCTAGTTTACCCATTATTAATATTAGTGCTCTATGGAACAAAAGGTTATATTGCTGGAATTTCAAATGAATATTATCATATCCCAGAGATAAAAAGATCTCTATTTTTAAATTTTGAAAATAGTAAACGTGGTATGAAACAGTTTGTATCTTTTCCTAGACCATATATTATTTTAGGATTCATGATATTTGTATTTGTATGGGCTTGGATATCTCTAATTCAAACAATAAGTTTTTTCTTCACGGGTAAACTCGCTATATCCACAATGTCTTCATATTTTGTATATATAACATTATTTTTTGGAATCATTGGATATTTTACACGATTTTGGGGAAGAAAAATTAAATATCGTGGTATCGATATTTATTTTGCTGCGTATTTAATGGCTGCGATTGGTTTAAATGTATTTGTCAATTTTATATTAGTAAATATTACTACCTTAGCTAACACGTTAAATTTTTGGACCTTAACTCAAGAAATTGAACCTAATTATTTGTTATATGCATGGCCTTCAGTAATCGAAGAAATCATTCTAATAATTTTTACAACCTTTTATTTAGTATCAAGAAAAAATAAATTCAAATTTAATATTAGGTATTCTAAAATTACTAAATGCGGTCAAAGTTTTGACCCTATCCCTCTTTTTCATTTTATAAAAAATAAAAATCCAGAATTGAGAAAATATGCTGAGAGTACATTAATTCTTATGTTTGAGCGAATCCCATTAAAATATGAAATTTCTCCTAATGAATGGAGATTCAAAAATTTACTAATTGATGGCTTGTGTGATCCCAATATTAATTCAAGAAGAGTATGCTATAAAGTATTAAATCAATTGGAAGAAGATATTCCAGAAACAATCCTTCCTTGGATAACAGAGGGTTTAGACTCCCCAAATTATGATAAAGTCCTTCCTTTTGCGAGATCTCTATTAAATGCTAATATCGAATTATTACAAAAAATCCCAAAAAAATTAATTTTTAGCTTAATAAATGATTTCGAGTGGAGATTAAAATTAATCGGATTAAAATTAATTTCAAAACTAATTCAACAAGAAGAAGAATTAATTTTAAAACTTGATATGAAAAAGCTGATAAATGATCCAGATAATCAAGTACAGATTGAAATTTTTAATGTTTTAGAAGAATCTGCGTTTCCCATTCCAATTAATATCATATTGAATAAATTAAATCATCCTCATAGAGAAATAAGAGCCGCTGCTATTCGTAATCTTAAAAATATTTCTTTAGAAAATATTAATTTAGAATTAATTTCTCAAATTCTTCCCTTTATAAATGATCCAACTGCAAATGTTAGAGCTTCAGTTTTTGAAATTTTGGCAAAAATAGGGAATTTTAAGAAATTTTCAATTCCAATCACACCACTCTTTGAGGGATTGGTTGATTTTGATGAAAATGTAAGAATTTCAGCAGCTCAAGCACTTAGAAAATATTTTGATGAAAACCCTAAAGCTTTAAATATAGATATGATTATAAATAAAGTTGATCCAAGCAACACTAAAATTTTATTAAGTGTATTAAAACTTCTTGGCGATTTATGGGAAAAAAATCCGGAAAAAGTTTTAAGCATCCTCCTAATTTTCATAAAGTTTGAAGATAATGATCTGAAAAATGAAATCTCAAAGATTCTTATAACAAAATATCCTAAAACTCCAGATTTAATTTTTGAAAATCTAATAAAAATAAAAGATGAATCGAAATTTATATCAAAAGGGATTATTTCAAGCACCATAATTGAAATAGCTAGACAGAATCCAGATATCTTAATCCCAAAGCTACTGAAGTTCATTCACAGTGATAATGATGATATAATATTAAATTCAATTGTTTCATTAGAAGGTCTAGTTGATGATTATCTTTATAATATAGATAAAAAGATAATTCTTTCAATATTTCAAGAACCTTACAATATCAATGCTAAAAAGGAGGGATCTCAATTAATTTCAAAGATCGCGAAAAAAGATCCAATCTACTTAAAGCCAGTAATAAATGAATTATTCCAGTTGCAATATAAACAGGATTTATCAGTAAGAGTTATTTTAACAAAATCATTATTAGAAATTGCTAAAAAAGAACCTGATTTAATACCTGTGAGTACTATTATAAATTTATATTCAGATAAAGATTCATTTATCCGAGAAACAAGTGTTAAAATATTAGGATTTATTGGGTATAAAGTGCCTTTAGAAGCTGTGAATATTTTATTAAACAAGGCATTAATTGATGAAGAATGGATAGTACGAGATGCAGCTGTCTCAAGTTTAGGAAATATTATTCAAAAAGTTGATGATAAACGACAAATTATTGACGAGTTAGTTCTATTAATGAATGATAAAAATAATTGGGTCCGTAATTCCTCAATGAATTTAATTGCCTCAATAAAAAATATTGATCCCTCAATAATTCCAATTGAAAAAGTATTAGGAAATCTAAATCATGAAGATTCTAAAGTTAGACAAGGAGCTGCTAATTTACTAAAAATATACGATTTTAATATTATCGATGACAATTTTGAAAAAGTTTTAATTCTGTTAGGTGATGAATCTGATGATGTAAGAAGATCAATAATAAATACTATGATTCAAATCATCCAAAAGGTTGGATTATCTAAAATTATATCTAGATTATTGAAAAATCTCAGTGATTCTGGTTCTTTAACTACACAACAATCTATTGCCTTAATTTTAGGAAGAACAGCTAAATATGAAGATGAAAAAATAAAGAAGAGAATCATTGCTTTATTAAAGGTAAGATGTGAGATGTCGCAAGATCCTATAATATGCGAAATACTAGCAAAACTTAAAGAAACTTAAAAATTTTCCTTAATTGAAAATATAAATAAATCTATATTTTACTAAACTATATCTCTCTCTTTATTTTTTTCTAAAAAATTTTATTTGCAGTTTAATAAGCTTAAATCGTTAATATAACAAATTAAAATATCATTAAAAATAATTTGGGTATATTAACGTAAAAATTAAGGTGAATTTTCTTGGCTATACCTTCAACTAGTCCCAGTATTCCTATTCATCAAGTTCAGCGATTTGAGGATTTTATAAGGTTATTCGAAGATAGACCAGGAGTATATAAGTATCAGGACCAAATTATTGACATTATATCAAAAGGTGGTAATACTCTAATCATATTATATGAGGATTTATTGGCTTTTGACTCTCAAATTGCTGAAATGCTTAAAAAAGATCCTGAATTGTTGCTAGAAGATGCTGCTGAAGCTTTTGAAAATATTATGAAATTTCAAGGAGGAGGTAAAACAAGTCAGGAATTTTACGTTAGGATTACCACAAAAGATGAAAACAGTCCATTAATTTTACCTTTAAGAGGACTGAGAGCGAAAAATATTGATACATTAGTATGTTTCAATGGAATTGTAGTTAGAAGTTCAACAATAAGACCAAAGTTAGTGAAAGCAACTTTTGAATGTACAATATGTGGTTCTCAGTTTGAAGTGATTCAACTTACATCAAAAATAAAGTGGCCAAAATTCTGTATTAACAAAAGATGTAAGGCTAAGGCACAATCAGATTTTAGATTAATATCTAAAAATTCTTCATTTATAGATTGGCAAAGTATTATGATACAAGAAATCCCTGAAGATTTACCCCCTGGTAGAATTCCTAGATCTAATCAAGCAATTTTAATACAAGAATTAGTGGATTTTGTAAAACCAGGAGATAGGGTAAAAATTATTGGCATTTTCAAATCTGTTATAGCCCAATCGATTAAAAACATAAATAGTACTTTATTTAAAACCTTCATTGAAGTAAATTTTATCGATTCAGAAGATAAAACAGAAGACATCATAGAACTATCAAAAGAAGATCTAAAAGAAATTAAAAATTTATCAAAAGAGCCAATGATCCAAAGAAAAATTGCTCGATCCATTGCTCCTACGATTTATGGAAGGGATGAACTTAAAATGGCATGTGCTTTAAGTTTATTTGCAGGTACTAGAAAACAGAGGCCTGACGGTAGTTATAAGAGAGGAGAAATACATGTGTTATTTGTAGGAGATCCCGGGACTGGCAAAAGTGAAATCCTCAAAAGCGCAATTGATATATCACCGCGAGGTCTTTACACATCTGGGAAAGGATCTACGGCCGTTGGCTTAACGGCAGCGGTTATTAAAGATTCTGATACAGGACAAATGAACCTTGAAGCAGGTGCAGTTGTATTAGCCAATGGTGGTGTTGCAGCTATTGATGAATTCGATAAGATGAATCCTGCTGATAGATCTGCTCTACATGAACAGATGGAACAACAAACTGTTAGTATAGCTAAGGCTGGTATTGTAGCAACATTAAAAGCACAAACAGCAATTATTGCAGCAGCAAATCCTCGATCAGGAAGATATGACCGATATAAAACTCCAACTCAAAATATCTATTTACCACCCTCTCTATTATCACGATTTGATCTAATTTTTGTAGTTATTGACAGACCAAATCCTACTGAGGATGCTCAAATGGCTGAATTCATACTTCAGAATTCTATGATTAGTGCAAATCAAACAATTACAGATGAAAATAATAAAATCTCTCCGATATCGGGAGATTTCTTAAAAAAATATATTAAACATGCTAGGAAAACTTGTCATCCTTTAATAACAGAAGAAGCTAAAGAACAGATAAAAGAATTTTATTTAGATTTAAGAGGCCAATATGAAAGTGAGGATGCTGTTGTATCAATCTTAGCAAGAAATTTAGATGCACTTGTCAGATTAAGTGAAGCTTATGCTAAAATGGCCTTAAGGAGTAAGGTACTTAAGGAAGATGTAGATGAAGTTATAAAACTGTTTAAAAGATATTTAAAAGATACGGGTTATGATGAGACAACTGGAAAAATAGATATGGATAGAATTTTAGTTGGTCAATCTAGGAGTTCAATTAATAAACTTGATAAATTGTTAAATAGATTAAAAGAAATATTTGAAGAAAATAATTGGAAATCAATGGAGAAGAAAGCTATAATTCAAATTCTTGATGTAGAAGAGGATTTAGATGAAAAATGGATTAATGATGCTCTTGAAGAATTAATAAAAGAAGGAACTCTATATGAACCAAGAAATAATTTTATAAAGTTTACAAATAAGGAAGACTAAATAGAACTTAATTCCTAATTAAATATTCATTAAATTTTATTATTAATCGATTTTTTACTTAAATGAGAAGACTATTTGTTTATTTTAATAAAGCTTTTATTATGCTAATTCAAATAATTTTAATGTAATTATGAAAAAAAAGAGATGATTATTGATTAAAGCCGCTGTTTTTGAGGATATTCAAAGAATTATTTATAAAGAGGATTATCCTAAACCCACTGCAGGAAAAGATGAAGTAATTGTAAAAGTTCATTATTGTGGGATATGCGGAAGCGATATTACAAATTATAAATTAAAATTATACCAAGTTCCACTAATTATGGGTCATGAGTTTTCAGGTGAAGTTGTTGAAATAGGAGAAAATGTCTTAGGAGTAAAAATTGGTGAAGAAGTATGTGGAATAAACGTTGCTCTTGATTTAAGCCAAAGAAAGTTAAGTGGAATGGGCATCTTTGAAGATGGTGGTTTTGCAGAATATGCAAAAGTACCAGTTGAATATTTATTTCATATACCAAGAAATATTTCAACAAAAGAAGCTGTGATGATTGAATCATTTGCTAATGCAGTAAGAGGTACGAGATTATCTAATATCGAAGATAACCAAAATATATTTGTAATAGGTGGAGGAAATATTGGATTGTGTTTTTTAAAATATTTAATGCGTGAAAAAGATCCAAATTATCTTGTAATTATTGAACCTCATCAATTTTTAAGAGAAAAATCGCTACAATTTGGAGCAACAGATGCGTTTCCTCCTAGTGTAGCAAAAATCAAGAAATTTATCAAATCCTATGGATTACCTTCTTTCATTTTTGATTGCGCTGGTAATGAAAAGTCAATACTTATGGCAATAAATTTAATAAGAAAAGGAGGGACAATTCTCATCGAGGGCCTTTATAAAGGAACAGTATCCTTTCCCATGTCTATAATAAATTCGAAAGAAATTTGTATTAAAGGTTGTATAAGTCATGATAGAGAAGATATTTTAAATTCAATCGATTTTTTTGCTAAGAAAAAAGTTAACGCTGATGATTATATCTCCAAAATTGTATCATTAGAAGATATGCAAGACACATTTAAAATGATTTTAACTCCTGGAGAAAGAAAATTTATAAAAATTATAGTCAAAATCGATTAATAGAATAAAATTTTCTATTCTAATTTATATTAAAAATTAATGTGAGAATTTTAAAGATAATTCTGATATCAATTTGAATGATTCTTCAACATGTTCTCCATTTTTTGCTGAAGTATATATTATTGAATTAGCATTTATTTTATTGCTAATTTCCTCAATCTCTGTTTTTGAAATATCTGGTTTAAGATCACTTTTATTTGCTAGTAATATAATTGGAATACCGCTGCAATTTTTTTTCAAATCTGGTATCCAAAATTTAGTAATTTGATAAAAAGTATTCTTTCGTGTAAGATCTCCGACAATTAAAGCTCCATCCGAACCACTATAATATAAATGTCTCATTTTTACCCAACGTTCCTGCCCTGCTATATCCCAAATATTAAGCGATATCTCCTCATCAGAATCCGTAACTATTTTCTTGATAAATAAATTTGTGCCTATAGATGCTTTGTAATCTCTGGAGAATTGCCTTGATACAAACTTCTTTACTAAACTCGTTTTTCCAACTCCAGGATCTCCAATAATTATGATCTTTAAATTGTATGTTCGATAAACCATTGTTATTTTCAAATTTTCTTAATAATTATTA
>Ga0209427_10007515_pt1 | contig 12344 bp, 10 predicted proteins | sample DeeMarSWOR136_30_FD_187465 | JGI IMG/M metagenome (GOLD analysis project Ga0209427, IMG submission 187465) | Marine sediment microbial communities from White Oak River estuary, North Carolina - WOR-1-36_30 (SPAdes) (version 2) | ecosystem: Environmental > Aquatic > Marine > Intertidal zone >... | reverse complement strand
GCCGGCGCCCCGGTGCGAGCGGGCGACACGATCTGGCTCCGGACGGGATACCACGGCGATCTGTCCATCTTCAGGTATTACAACACCGGCACCATCACGCTGGCGGCCGAGGAAGGGCATACCGCGTGCCTGTCGTCACTGACCATCCGGTCCGGCTCCCACTGGACGATTCGCGGGCTGACCGTCAGCGCCGAATTCAGCGAGACCTACACGAGACACACCCTCGTCGACCTGGACAGCCACAATTGGCACGGCCCCGTCCACGACATTGCGGTGGAGGACTGTACGATTCGTTCCGTGGCAGACGCTTCCGCCTGGACGGCCGATCAGTGGGATCAACTGGCCTGCAACGGACTCCAGGTGGACGGCACACGTATGACGATTCGCAACAATCGCCTGTTGAACGTGAACTCCGGGATTTCCGTCGTCGCCAGCGACGCCCTCATCACCGATAATCTCGTCGAGAACTTCGCGGGCGACGGTTTGCGCGGGCTCGGTAATTACTGCACGTTCCAGTACAACACCGTGAAGAATTGCTACGACGTGAACGCCAATCACGACGACGGCTTTCAGTCCTGGTCCCTCGGCCCCGACGGCGTCGGCAGCGGCGAAGTCGTCGGAGTCGTGCTACGGGGCAACACCATCATCAATTACGAAGATCCGAACCAGCCCCACCGCGGAACGCTCCAGGGCATCGGTTGTTTCGACGGCACGTTTGTGGACTGGGTGGTTGAGAACAACGTCGTCATTACCGATCACTGGCACGGCATCACCCTGCTCGGGACGCGCCGCTGTCTGGTGATCAACAATACCGTGCTGGATCTTAACGACACCCGGCCCGGGCCGCCCTCGATTCGAGTCAACAACCACAAAAACGGGATGGCTCCCGTCGGCTGTGTGGTTCGCAACAACCTGGCCACCGCTTTCACCAACGCCGAAGAGGTGCGCGAAGAGAAGAACCTGGTCATACGAAACCCTGCGGATCTTTTTGTCGACGCGAGAAGTCTCGACTTCCACCTGCTGCCTGACGCCCCGGCCATCGACGCCGGCAGCAGCCGCAGCGCGCCCGAACTGGACCGTGACCGTATCCCACGACCCCAGGGTAACGGTGTCGATATCGGCGCCTACGAGTGGCACACAGATGACGTGCTGCCGGTCGAAGAGGATTAGGAATTAGGATAGCATCTGGTTACAATTGACGCCGCTACGCATCGCCAATAAGACCGTGTGTTACATTTTGATTACTTTAGATCAAAAGGAAATGAAAATGGAATACAATAAAATATTGGATTTGCTTGCGCCATGTGGGCTAAGCTGTCACAAGTGTCTCGCCCATATCAAAGGAGATATAAGTTTTCATAGTAAGAAACTGCAAGAGTTACTGGGAAATTTTGACATCTATGCTGAACGATTCTCACACTTCCGCCCGGTATTTAAAAACTATCCTTCTTTCAAAAAGTTGCTGTCCCATTTTGCAGAACCAGAGTGTAACGGATGCCGGCAAGGTACCTGCAAATATCCCAATTGTGGTGTAGCGGATTGCTATAAGGGCAAGGACGTAAACTTTTGTTTTCAATGTGACGATTTTCCCTGTGATAAAACGAATTTTGATCCTCATTTGAAAAGAAGATGGCTCCAAATGAACACGCGCATGAAGGAAATCGGCGTTGAAGCCTATTATGAAGAAACCAAAGACGTATGCCGCTATCTTTGAGTTTTGAGGAATGAAATCTTTGGTCTTTAAAACTTGCTGGGGCTGATCACTGTCCAGGCGATCAGCCCTTGTTTTTACAATATTGCCATGTGTAGCGAATTCATCTGCTGCCTCGATTTAGGATCGAGATAATCATCTGACCCCCAGACAAAATTTAGGTCAGGCAAAAACCGATCTTTCAAAGGACACAAGATAGTGTTTTTCCTTGACGAAATGGTCCCTGATTTGGTATATATAAAGCAGATGGGCCCCATGGACTTGTAGGCCAGTTGGATCTCCGTTTCCTGAAAAAATTGTCGTCAAGCCATGGTGATCGTAAGAGTTGTAATCAACCATTTCATTTAATTTGAAGGAGGTTCGTTATGTTCGGAAAACTAAGCTATGTGATCTCTCTTGTTCTGGTACTCGGCCTGTATAGCGGTGCTTCGGCCCTTGTGGTTAAGTCCGGCGAAACTATCACATATGAGTCCAGGACGCGAATTCCTGATGGCAACACCATCGTGGAAACTGGAGGAACCTTGATTTTTAAGGCCAGGGTGGATTTTGACGGAGGGGATGAGCTCCATGTTTACGGTACAGTCATTTCGGAAGATACCTGCAAGTTCCCTGACAGCAGTGGTTATCAGGGCGTCAAGGCGTTCATCTATAACGGAGGTCTGTGGGATGCGCAGGACATTGAGAACCGTGCCGGCGGCGAGGAAGCCGCTGGTGGAGGCCGAGGGGATTGGATTAAACTCTTTTCGGGCAGTACATTAATTGTTCGTACTCGCTATGGTGATGGTCATCAGTTCTATGATCCCTCCTTTTGGATAGAGGATGGCTCCCTGCTTCCGGGAGAAGAAGGGGAAGTGATAAGTTTTGAGCTCCTTGACGATGGAGCGGTTAAGATTACCAACGGCCAGCCCCGGGCAATACCTTTTGCCAGATCTCCTGACCCGGATGATGGGGCCATGCACTTAGACACATGGATTAACCTGAGTTGGAAAGCGGGTGATTTTGCCGTCTCGCACGATGTCTATCTGGGTGAGAATTACGACGACGTCAACAATGCTACACCAGACTCCGATTTGTTCCGAGGCCACCAAACAACGACATTTTATGTGGCCGGCTTTCCCGGATTTGCTTATCCGGAGGGTCTTGTGCCGGGCACAACCTACTACTGGCGAATCGACGAGATTAACGACGCCGATCCCAACAGTCCCTGGAAGGGAGAGGTCTGGAGTTTCTCGATTGTACCCAATACGGCGTACAATCCCGATCCGGCAGATAACGCCGAGTTTGTGGGGCCGGATAACGTGACTCTAAGCTGGACACCCGGATTCGGCGCCAAGTTGCACACCGTCTATCTGGGCGATGATTACGACGAAGTCAACAATGCCACCGGAGGAATGGTCCAAGGCGCTTCGACCTACAGCCCCGGCCCACTTGAACGCGAAAAGGTCTATTATTGGCGAGTCGATGAATTTGACGCCATCACCACGCACAAAGGCGATGTGTGGACCTTTACGACGCCAGGCGCGGTTGGCAATCCACAGCCGTCTAACGCCAGCACGGATGTGGCAATGGATGCGATTCTGAGCTGGACGCCATCTGAAAGTGCGGTTTCGCACGAACTCTACTTCGGAACGGATAAAGATGCCGTACGCTACGCCGATATCGGCTCACCGGAGTATAAAGGATCCAGGACATTGGGCGTTGAGAATTACGATCCCGGATTGCTTGAGGCGGAGACCAGCTATTACTGGCGGGTGGATGAAGTCGACGCTCAGGGCAATACTTCAAAAGGTCCCATCTGGATTTTCACGACGGGCGCCTTTCTGGTCGTGGATGATTTCGAGAGCTATACCGATGATGATGCGGCCGGCGAGGCCATCTGGCAAACGTGGATCGATGGCTTTGGCGTTCCTGACAACGGCGCGCAGGTTGGCTATCTGGTCCCCCCCTATTGCGAGCAGACGATTGTCCACCGTGGCGCCCAGTCCATGCCACTTTTGTATACAAACGAAGCCGGCGTAACGAATTCGGAGGGGGTGCTGCCATTGACGACTCTGCGGGACTGGACGACGGCAGGCGTCGCGGAATTGTCGCTCTGGTTCCGAGGTGATTCGGCCAATGCGGTCGATCCGCTGTACACGTCGACCTCAAATACCACCGGCTCTCCTGCCGTTGTGCCCTACGATGATCCGGGTGCGGCAACGATTCGCTCTTGGGTGCAGTGGCGTATCCCTTTACAGGCCTTTGCCGATCAAGGCATCAATCTAACCAACGTGGACAGGCTGACGATTGGCCTGGGCAGCAAAGGCGGTCCAGCGACCGGGGGTACGGGCACCCTGTTTATTGATGACATCCGGTTATATCGACCCTAACGGGAACCGCAAGTCGTAAGCCAGAAAACAATCTTAATCCAAGATTTTTTCAACTTGGGGCCTGTATCAATCAAAGCTGCAGGCCCCGAATCGACTCTCAATCCAATCAACAGCCCCAAACCGCATGGGCAGGGAACCTGCCCATCCTACATGCTTTGATTGTTAGGTTTCGTATCTCGTATCTCGCCATTTGGATCCGCGTTCTCTGAGCCTAAAAAAATGAAAAATTTTCCTTGACGGCGGACGGTTATTTTTGTATAATATATAACAAAATGTATATAGAATACAGGAGACAGGAGAGGAAAGTTAAAAGGGAAAAGTTCAAAGGAAAAACATAGTAAGACCCCAACAACGATTCATTCATCTCTCATCTCTAATCAGCTTAAGAATTCGTTCCTTTGTAACTAAAATTGCTAAGATTTTTTCAAAAATGATTAAAATTTTACAAAAACCGTGTAAATCCTGTGTGAATCAGTGTCTCAAGATAAAGAAACTGCGTTCATCTGCGCCCATCGGCGGTTCCATTTGAAAAAACAAACCCAATTTATCTATTACCGCCGGGATCGCCGGGATCGCGGAGATTATGGATTAACATAGAAGCCTTTGTGGCTAAAAACGGCTCAAAAGTGTTCATAAAATGTCAAAAAACTTACAAAAATCCACATAAATTCGCAAAAACCATGTTGAAATTCGTATTTCGTATCTGGTATCTCGTATCTCGCCGGGGAACTTTTGAGTTTATTGGTGTTCATTCGCGGTTCCATTTGGAAAAACAAAGCCAATTTGCAATTCGATGCCAGCCATCCCCATCCCTTTGGGATGAGGCTGCCACCCGAGGACGGCGGTTGAAAAAACAAAGCCAATTTACGCCCAAAGTGGTAGAAGCCTGAATACCTTAAAATAGACAAAAAAGGCGAACCTTGGTTCAATTGGAGGGCACATATGAAATAGAATGACGGAAGAAACAGAACAAAACTGGGTGGAATGGGCCAAAAAGGGCGATCCGGCGGCTATCGCCGAGCTTTATCGTCGCTATTGGCGGGCGGCGCGGGCGGCGGCTTTCGGCGTGACGGGGGATTTCTCGCTGGCTGAGGATGCGGCTTCCGAGGCTTTTTACGCGGCGCTCGACAATCTGCAACAGCTTAAAGATACGACGCGATTCGCCCCGTGGCTGCGTACTATCGTCGTTCGCACGGCAAACCGACTCAAAACCGCGAAATCAAAGGAAATTGGAATCGAGCAGTTTCATTCCGATCATCAGTCAACCACCCCCGGCGACCATCTGGAACAGAGGGAATTGGCTGGGCTGATCCATGAGGCTGTCAGCCATCTTTCTGAAAGCTTGCGGGAAGCCATGTCCTTGTTCTACTTCGAGGGTTACAGCCTCAAGGAGGCGGCTCACTTTCTGGATATTCCGGCCGGGACGCTCAAGCGCCGTCTTCATGAAGGACGCCAACGCCTTCGGGAGGCCGCCGAGCGCATTTTGAAAGGGGCAAGGCCCATGAATGCGAAGCGCGAACAAATTCTCCAACAGCTCAAAGATGCGGCGGACGAAGGGATTCAATCCGAGGCCTTCTTCCAGGCCATGCGCCAGGCGCTTCGCTTGCGTCCGGTGCCGCACGAGATGCTCCGAAAAGTCATGCAGAAACACTGGGCTGAAAAGCTCAAGAAACTCCCCATGTCCCCTGGGAAAGAACGCAAGCTCCGCGAGGCCCTGGGCCGGATCTACGGCCCTTCCCAGAGGGCGCAAGACCCAAATCATCCCGTCGGGGCGGTGGCAAAGGCCATTCGAGCGGCTCTGCCGGAGTTCCAGGAATGGCAGATCGACCTGTCTCAAGTCGATCTTTCCGAGGCGGCCCGGCGCATGTTCGAGGGCAAGGGCCAAGCCTTCTCGTTTTTGCAGCCGCCGGGCCTCACCACCAGCTCAGAGGGATCGTATATAACTGCATCGCGGGCATGGTTGGTGCAAGATGAGGATGGGCGCCTGTGTACGACCTCCGAGCTCATGCAGAGAAAGGCGACCGGGAAGGAGTTGAAGGAGCAGATACACCAAGGAAACAAGTTGAGCGACACCCTTTTCCTGTGGAAGCGATCAGAGGCGCTGGAACTACGAGACATCGAAGATCTGCTGCGGCGTTTGTCCGGCGTCATTGCTCCGGAGACGCCAGCGCGCTTTTGTGCCTATGAAGAACCGCGCTATCGTACGGGCCTGCGTATGCAGCTTGGTGACAATCCGATCCCGGCGGCTATCGGAGGTGTGCACACGCCCTGGCCGGGACTGCCGGAGGGAGCCAGCTTTGCCTCGGTCCTGATCTACCTCGAACCCTGGGCCGCCGCGCGGAGCGGCCAGGAGATCGAACTTGAGGACTTTTCGCTGGCCGATTTCTTCGGTAACAAGGATCGGGAGACACGACGATAGAGTGGATTCCCGCTTTCGCGGGAATGACAAAGTCTTGGGCGCATCTCATTCCCGTGCGAGCGGCAGGTTGCTGATAAGCTCTTCGGCGAACGTGCGCCATTTGGAGGGGCCGTTTTGCACGAAGTATTCGAACGACTTATCATCCACCAGCCGGCCCAACAAGGTCTTTCGGTCGGCGGGCTCCGGCACATCTTGGATGATCTGCTTGCGGAGCGCCTCCAGCTCGGTAAGGAATTGGCCGTGGTCCTCCGTGTAGATCTCTTCCAGCTTCTTTCTGACATGGCCGGCATAGGCGGGGCATTGCCCGTCGGTGCTGACGGCGATCTGGAGGTCGCCCCGTTTGACGACGGCCGGCACGAAGAAATCACAAAGGTCCGGCACGTCAACAACGTTACACAAGACCTCCAACTCCTGACAATCCTGATAGATCTGCCTATTGAGCTGATGGTTGTTGGTCGCTGCGACGGCCAGCAGCGCCCCGGCAAGATAATTCTTGGAATACCGGGATTTGATCAGTTCAGCATCGTTACCCCGGCAGAGGGCCATGAGCATATCATCGATGCGTTCAGCGACGACGATCAGCCGGGCGCCCGCGGCCAACAGCGCTTGAGCCTTTCGCAGGGCCACAGCCCCCCCGCCGATCAAAACCACACGACGACCGCCCAACTCCAGGAATATCGGGTACCTTGCCATAACACTATTGTACCACGCTTGCCCCGGCAGCAACAAAGAATTTCAAAGAAAATAGCCATTGGCTCGGAAACCAAGCGACGGGAATAAACTCACGATTCTATTGCCTTCCGGGGCATTTTGATCCTTTTCAATTGACGGCCGGACTCTTATACTAATGGTTCTGGTGTGTCCAGGCGCCATTTTGCGCCGCGTGTGTTTCGATGCTTTTATGAGTAAAGCCGTGAAATTGCAGGCTCCTTTGAGCGAAGCGGATGTGCGCTCTTTAAGAGCGGGCGATGAGGTTTGTGTCAGCGGGACGGTCTATACCGCTCGGGACATGGCGCACAAGAGGCTGTGCGAAGCAATAGAAGCAGGCCGGGAACTGCCCTTTGAGCTTGAAGGGGCGATTGTCTATTTCGTCGGTCCCACGCCGGCCCGGCCGGGTCGCGTCATCGGCGCCGCCGGACCGACAACCTCATCGAGAATGGATCCCTTCAGCCCAAAGCTATTCGCTCGCGGCCTCAAGGCCACGATCGGAAAAGGATATCGCGACGATCGCCTCAGAGAAGCGCTGAAGCAATGCACGGCGGTTCACCTTTCCACAATCGGCGGGGCCGGAGCATTGCTGAGCCAGCACATCGTCGCCGCCGAGATCATCGCCTATGAAGACCTGGGAACCGAAGCCATCAGGAGATTGGAGGTGGTTGATTTTCCCGCCGTCGTTGCGTATGACTGTTATGGAAATAGCGTGTATAAACAAGGAAGAGCGACGAAATGAAAGTAGCACTGATTGGCCTGCTCCAGTCCGGCAAGAGCACCCTTTTGGCGAGCCTGTGCGGCAAGGACATTCCAGCGGCCGGCGCCACGACCATTGAAGAGGCGATCGTACCGGTCCCCGACGCAAGGCTCGACTGGCTCACGGAGTACTACAAGCCCAAGAAGACCACCCATGCAACTATCGACTGTCTGGACCTGCCGGGCTTCAACTTCACAGATGACCACGGGCGCGCAGCGGCCAGGCGATTGATCGGCCAGGTAAGAACGGTCGATCTGCTTGTTCTGGTTGTTCGGGCATTTGAAAACGCCGCCGTGCCCCCCTACCGGACGACGGTCAATCCGGCCAGAGACTTGGCTGAGCTGCAAACTGAGCTGCTCCTGGCCGATCTCGAGCTGGTTACGACACGGATCGAGAAACTCGAAAAGCAGGTCCAAAAACCCACAAAAACCCAGGCACATGACAAAGCGGAACTGGCCCTGCAGAAGCGATTGCAGGAGGCCATCGAATCGGAGCAGCCGATCAGTTCGATCGTCGAAACCGACACGGAACGGGAGATGATTAAGTCCCTCGGGTTCCTAACCCTAAAACCCATCGCAGTGGCCGTGAATGTGGGCGAAGATCAGTTGGACGAGACCTTCGATTTCTCCGACCGCCTCGGCGGTTCCGCTCCCGTTATCACTATCTGTGCCAAGCTGGAATATGAACTGGCACAACTGGACGCCGGCAGCCGGGCTGAGTTCATGGCGGACTTGGGCATTGACGAATCAGCAACGAGCAGATTCGTCAGAAGCTGCTATTCGGCGCTGGGCTTGATCAGCTTTCTGACCGTGGTCAGCCATGAGCTGCGCGCCTGGCCGATCAAGAAGGGCACCACGGCCCTGGATGCGGCGGGCAAGGTGCATACCGATATCAAGCGCGGCTTCATCCGGGCTGAGACATTCAGCTTTGATATGCTGAAGGAGCTTGGCAGCGAGAAGGCGCTGAAAGCCGCCGGCAAGATCCGCCTCGAAGGCAAAGACTACATCGTTCAGGACGGGGACATTATCAATTTCCGGTTTAATGTTTAACCCAACAAGACTCTACGACGATGGTCACGAATCGACTCCTAAAGCTGTCTGTTCCGGCTGTTTTAGTACTGATAGTCGTGGTTTCTGTCCTCTCTTGGCTATATTTCAAGAAGGCCGACAGCTCTGAGGTGTGGACCTACAAGATCGTGAACACCTTCACTCACGACCCGGAGGCCTTCACACAAGGTCTGGTGTTCGAGAACGGCGTTCTGTACGAAGGAACGGGCATTCCCGGGCGTTCGGAGCTGCGCAAAGTCGAGCTGGAGACGGGCAGCGTCCTGCAGAAACACAAGCTGCCGGACGAGTTCTTCGGAGAGGGAATCACGATCCACGGGGACCATATCATCCAATTGACCTATCAATCGAATGTCGGATTCATCTACGACAAACACTCCTTCGAGCGGTTGCGAGAATTCAGCTATCCAACCGAGGGCTGGGGCATTACCCACAACGGCACGCATCTGATTATGAGCGACGGCACGCCGATGCTGTATTTTCTGGACCCCAACACGTTCACCCAAATCAATCGAATGATGGTATTCGAGCAGGACAATCCGGTGTGGGGGCTGAACGAATTGGAATACGTGAACGGCGAAATCTACGCCAACGTATGGCCGACCGAGCGCATCATCCGAATTGTGCCCGAGACGGGCAAAGTGGTCGGCTGGATCGATATGAAAGGACTCCTGGCGCCGCAGGACCGGGGCGAGGAGGTGGACGTCTTCAACGGGATCGCGTATGACGCCGCCACCGGCCGCTTGTTTGTGACCGGCAAGTTCTGGCCCACGCTCTTCGAGATCACGCTGATTCCGACGAAGTAATTCTGGCCTAACGTCCACATTCCTGCTATAAGAGCCTGTATCAGCCGTATCTTTTAACAAGTGAATTTTTGTATAGATTGGGAAAGGGTGGCAGCCTCAAGCGCAGCTTGGGGATGGCTTTTCTTCCCACCATCCCCAAAGCCTACAGCTTTGAGGCTGCCACCCAGTCGTTAGTTTGAGTTCGTCGTACGGAGATGATGAGAAATACCGGCTGCTTCTTGGAGAGATGGCATGAAAGCGATTTTGCTCACAGGTTTGAGGCAGATGGAAATGGGGGATGTCCCGGAACCGAAGATCGAAAAACCCACGGACGTCCTGTTGAAGATCGAGAGGATCGGCGTGTGCGGCTCGGACGTACACTACTTTGAGACCGGACGAATCGGTTCGCAAATTGTTGAATACCCTTACATCACCGGCCACGAATGCGCCGCGACCGTCATGGCGGTGGGCGATTCGGTCACACGCGTCAAGGCGGGCGATGCTGTAGCGATCGATCCGGCGGTATCCTGCCATCAATGCGCCCAGTGCAAAATGGGCCGGGAGAATACATGCTATAACCTGCGCTTTCTCGGCACGCCAGGCCAGGGCGGCGGTTGCCTATGCGAATACCTCGTCATGCCGGAGGAATCCTGCTATCCAACGCATGATGCCATTACGCTCGAACAGGCCGTCATGTGCGAACCCCTGTCCATCGCCGCGTATTCAGTCCAGCAGGCAAAACTACCTCAAAATGCGAACATCGCCATCCTCGGAGCCGGTCCCATCGGTTTGTGCACGTTTGTGAGTGCGAAAGCCGAAAACGTGAACACGTGCTATATGACGGACAGAATTGAGGCGCGTATCGAGGCGGCCAGGAAAGCCGGCGCAACCTGGGCCGGAAATCCCGACACGCAAGACATTGTCGAGGAGATTCTCAAGCAGCAGCCTCTTGGCGTTGATGTCGCGTTCGAATGTGCGGGCGAGCAGGAAACCATCGACCAGTGCGTGAACCTGCTCCGACCCGGCGGCACGTTGATCCTGACCGGCATTCCGCGCCTCGATCGAATCTCTTTTGGCATCGACCTATTGCGAAGAAAAGAGATCACCATCGTTAATATAAGAAGGCAGAATCAGTGCACGCAGAAAGCCATCGACCTGATCGCGTCCGGCCAAGTCAACGTGGACTTTATGGTAACGCACCATTTCCCGCTTGAACAAACGCAAGAAGCCTACGAGTTGGTGGCCGGTTATCGCGATGGCGTCATTAAAGCCATGATAAATGTGACAACATAAGCCTTATTGGAGTCAACGATGAGCTGGCTTAATTTGGAAGGACAAGTTGCCATCGTAACCGGAGGCGCTGCCGGCATCGGAAGAGCTTGCTGTGAAGGGTTGGCCGAAGTTGGTGTAAGCATCGTTGTCGCTGACGTGGATAGACGCGGCGCCGAGAAGACCGCCGCGAGTTTGAAGGACCGGTTCGGCGGCGAGCACATTTCGACAACAACCGATGTGACGAACAAGGAGAGCATCGATGCGATGGTGACTACGATTCTCGATGCTTTCGGCAAGATTGATATACTGGTGAACAACGCGGGGATTCTCATTCCACGTTTGCTTGTCGACCCGGCGGGCAAAGAGGAACTGACCGAGCCAATTCTGGACAAGATGATATCCATCAATCAAAAGGGATACTTCTTGTGCGCCCAGGCGGTCGCCCGCGTTATGATCGAATCCGGCAAGGGCGGCGTGATTATCAATATGACATCCGAGTCCGGCCTGGAAGGCTCGGAGGGCCAAAGCGTGTACGCCGCAACGAAAGGGGCAATCTATTCTATGACACGCTCCTGGGCAAAGGAGCTGGGCAAGCACAATATCCGGGTGGTCGGCCTCGCTCCGGGGATCGTTGAGGCCACCGCGCTACGCTCGGACGAGTACGAGCGCGCCGTAGCCTACACGCGGGGCATCACCGTCGAGCAATTCCGCGAAAAATACAAGCAGGTTTCCATCCCCCTTGGCAGAAGCGGCAAACTCAGCGAGGTCGCCAACACCGTCTGCTTCTTGGCTTCCGATCGCGCCGCGTACATCCACGGCACCGTCATCAACGTCTCCGGCGGCAAAAGCAGAGCGTGAATCCCGAACCTGGCAATCTTTGAAAAGGCTCGATCCGAACCAGGAAAACGCTCATTTTTGCGGTGGCAGGCTATAATCTTGCTGAAACAGGCAGGCCGGAGCAACAAGCCAACCTGGACGCGTGCGTACGCAAAGGCTTTGCCATTCGCATTAGTAAACGCAAGATCACAGCTTCGGCCATCCTTGTCGCTATCGATCAACTCCTCAACAATAAGAAGGCAAAACAGGAAGTAGTCAAATTCCAAACACAATTAGAAAAATGGGATGCCCCCAAAAACGCCGCCAAATTTCTCTATGAAACTTTCGGACGATAAGTTGAGATTTTATTAGGGATGCAAGTGTTGTAGGAATAACCATAGATCGAGACTTGTATAATATTTTAACTATCTAAATAATAT
>Ga0209427_10007514_pt1 | contig 12344 bp, 17 predicted proteins | sample DeeMarSWOR136_30_FD_187465 | JGI IMG/M metagenome (GOLD analysis project Ga0209427, IMG submission 187465) | Marine sediment microbial communities from White Oak River estuary, North Carolina - WOR-1-36_30 (SPAdes) (version 2) | ecosystem: Environmental > Aquatic > Marine > Intertidal zone >... | reverse complement strand
CGTGATATGAAGTCGTAGGGAGGCGAACCCTCTGCTGTCACGATCACTCCTCTGATCTCGCTTTCAGTGCTCACTGATTTCATCAGTTCATAGTCTGGCGTCAAGTTGTGGATCGCTTTCTCAGAAGGCAAACGGATTAGCAAGGATCTCGTTTGCTTGCCGTACTGGATATCGCTCAACTCTCTAGCACCAATGGCTTCCAAGAGGGATTTTGGGGGGTCAATTCCCGTCAAGGTGTCTGAAGGAAAATTGAGACGGATTCCCTTCTTGTCTTCTCTTGCCGTCAGAGTGCCGCTCTCTGTTTTGAATTGTATTTCATTTGCCTTCAGATTGACTTTGCGGAAGAGTACTACTGCAGTCGCCAGTGTTGCATGGCCGCAGAGAGGAACCTCGACTTCTGGGGTGAACCATCTGAGCGAGAACGTTCTTGCTTCCCGGAGATGCGTCCTCTCCAGAGAGTGAACAAAAGCAGTTTCGGACAAATTCATCTCCGACGCGATCTTCTGCATGAGTTCATCCGGCAAAGCGCTTTGCAGGATGCAGACTGCTGCTGGGTTGCCCGTGAAAGGTTCGTTTGTGAAGGCGTCAACTTGATAGATTGAAATTGCCCTATGGGTATTTCTGTCCATCTAGACCTCCCTCTTCTACACTAGGTAGTCTTCCTCTCTTCATGCTTTTGTAGGAGAAAGGGTTCTGAAGAAGCTTGCGCTTCGGGAGATCCGCATTGCCAGTGATTATGGAGAGATCCGTCGCAGATTCCCCTTTTTTCAGCGTGCGTGCCCGTATGCGCATACCACCGCATCTAGACCAGTAATCTAACGCGCGAAAAAGACCGAGTTCGCCCTTGCTATCTCTGTGAGCTGCATACCTGAGGATAGTCCCATCTCAAGGATATTCCGGTTTCTAGAATATGTCGGCGTTCGAAGGCAGGGATATATTACGATATCATATATGAGGTATTGGGTACGCATGCCTATTCATGAGAAGATATCGCTTAAGCAGTACGTAGAACTAGCAGAGGAAATCAAGGAAAGGTATGAATACTTGAATGTGGAACAAGCATCAGCTTCTCCCTTCATAAGGCTCTTCCGCGGTAGTTCAATGAGCTCAAATGCTGGTCTCTCGTCTATACATGCAGGCAAGCCGCGACACGCCCAGATCGATGAAGGACTCCCGTCAGCTCCCGACTCGACACGGTAAGACACAACAACAAGGAGAAGAATCGGACCAAGGCACGTTCATACAATCGTTCACTGAATACTAACGCTTCAGGATTATCAGAAGATTATGTGGCGCAGAGTAGCTTTTGCAGGCTGGCTTGTACGGTGTGGGTAAAGTCTGCACCTCTGATGCAGAAACAAGAGCTGAGATTCATAATGCTTTTCTACGTACATCTGGACTCCCTAAGACAGGGTTGATGATGAAAATCGAGAGACTGATGGTTAGAAAGGTTGTTACCTTGCAGATGGAAGCCTCGGCTCATGAGGCTGTGAAACTGATGAACAAGAATAGGATAGGTTGTTTAGTGATTGTCCACAAAGAAGAGATTGTTGGAATTCTGACTGAACGCGATCTGCTTGAAAGAGTTTTGGAGAAGTGCAGGAACCCGAAGGAGATTGGAGTCTCAGAAATAATGACCAGCCAAGTTATCGTTGGAACGCCAGATATGGAGCTTGTAGAAGCTACGCGGCTTATGTTTAGGAACAAGGTGAAGAAGTTACCGATAAAGCATGGAAACCGCTTAGTGGGTATAGTCACCCTGACCGACATAGCTCGTGCCACAAGAGTTGACAAAGACACCTTAGAACTGATCGAGACCCTCTCACACATGCACAAGATTCATGCTCGAGGAACGTCTTAGTCTCGAGAGTATTCGTGCACGTGCGTGCATACTAAAGACCCAAAAAATGGGGAAGCTGCGGAGACAGCTCCGCACGAAGAGGGTTGCGCCGTTCTAAGGAATCTCCCGCTCCATCAACACGTACACAGCAGAAATGCCGGTCGGGGCGCCTAAACCGCCTACAGATTTAGCTTGCCACCCTTCTTTTGCCATGCGATTGATCTTTGCGACGAGCTTCCGACAAGTGCCAGTATCGTATAGAATTTCATATTCCTTCATTTGAGGTCCTCCAATTTAAGCCCTGCAATGATTCCTTATGTACCTTTTGGAGTGCATGCTTGCACGGAAAGAGGGGTGCGCAGGTGACAGCGGAACACAATGTAAGTTCAAATCTGGATGTTAATGAGAACGAACAGGAGGACTGGTGGAATTAGGATGGAAACAAGAACATCCAGATCTTTTCGCCGAGTCTTTAGGAAGGGAATGAGGAAAGGCACTTGGCGCTTGTAGGCGTCAAAACTTCCTCCGTAGTTCCGAGATAAGAACAGCTCTTCCACAAGCGCCAAGACAATATAAGCGAGTAACTCAATGATCCAGACACCTATCGTTTGCGACGGACTCAGAAAGCCCCTGCCGAAGGTATTGTTTAGAATCCAAACGCTCCAACTTGTAAGCCCAAGGGTTGAGAGGACCATTCCCAGATACTGAGGATGTCTGACTAACCGGTAAGGTCCGGAAGTAACCAGTCCTTCTTCTTTCTTCATCCTCAGATGAGCGATAGAGTAACCCAGGACGAGGAGGCCGATGATGGTGAACGCCCGTTCGGGGATGAGGAATGGAGAGGGGGCGAAGAAGGCGGACAACACGTCGACAAGACTGACCGGAAGATTCAGGAAGAACGTGATCAGATACGTGGCGAAGGGTAAAGTCATCAACCCCACCCAGCCGCCAAGAGCGGGAAGTGACTGGACAAGAGGGACGAGGTAGCCTGCAAATCTCAGGAGCCAGGCTCGTATTCTACTTATCGGATGCACATTTGATCCCCCAAAGGGGGTAGGGTTCTGGTCATTCTTAAAACTAGGCTTCAGTACAGGCTGTTCTAGGTTGTCGAACAGATTAGAAACTGCATGCATCATGCGAATATCGAAGAACAGCCTCCTAGAGTAAGATTGGAAACTGCATCCCCCCATTTATATATCAACTACTGGCAGTCATACTCCATGCATGCACCCTGAGAGGGATTTCACACGCACACAGTTTCGGTGTGATCGGAGAACCAAGCCTTATATCGAACCCGTTTTTCTGCAATGTGAAAGAGTGGAATCTATGGAATTTGCGAAAGCAATTGGTCGGTTCAGGGACTTTCTGGGGCGGGAGTTCTCTTTCATTTCGGGTAACTATCGGATTTTGGTGTTCAGTTGGATGATAATGGATATTGCCTTTGAGTTGCCTGCAGCTAACTTTCAGTATTATGTGGAGGCCTTGGGAGGACCGCCTGTGGCGTTGGGACTGATAGGCCTTGGCAACTTCTTAGCCATGGCTATTGTGGCCTTTCCTGGTGGTTATCTTGCAGACAAATATGGAAGGCGTTGGCTCATTTCGACGATGACCTTTGCGATAGCTCTGTCATTTCTTTTTTTCGCTTTGGCCCCCACTTGGGAATTTATTTTGCTGGGGTCAATCGTTGGTAGTCTCTGTCTAATCTATCAACCTGCGTTGTTTGCAATGGTCCAGGATTCGCTTCCGCTAGAGCGAAGAGGCATGGGTTCTTCAATCATCCAGCTTATTCACGGCACCTTCAATACTCCCGCTCCTGTGATTGCCATTTTCATTCTTGGCTGGTTTGGGAAAGTGATTGGGCAGAGGCTCATTTACTTCTTGATGACTGGGCTCTTTCTTGTTGCAGCTGTCCTGCGGCTTAAGCTGGAGGAGACAGTGACCGATGGTGAGCCAATTCATTTCAGCTATTTCATCTCTTCCTATCCCAAAGCAGTTAGAGAAAGCGTTGGAGTTTGGAGGGTTGTTCCCAAGACGGTGTTGTCCTTGTTTTCGGTCAGGGCACTAGTGATGTTCGGTATGTCTCTCACAAATGTAATTAATGCGCTTTACGCGAGGGATGTTTTGGGGATACCAGAGGGACAGTGGTATTTCGTGCACATCCCGCTTTTAGTGACTATGGTTGTGGCTTCTCTCCCCATTGGTAAAGCAATTGATAAAGTTGGAAGGAAGATTCCGATGATTCTCGGTTTGGGCGCACTTGCTGTTGGCACGATGGTATTCGCCTTTGGTAACTTCTCAATGATTCTGATTTCAATGTCCTTGTTTGGTCTTGCCCACATGATGGTGATGTCAGGGGTAATGGCGCTATCAGCAGATCTTGTAGGGCCAGAGAACAGAGGTAAAGTATTTGGGTTCAACAACTTCATCGGCTACATTGCCATGGGCTTGGGCATGTTGATTGGCAGTTTTCTATATGAAAACATTTGGCCCCAAGCTCCGTTCTTCATACACCTTGGATTCGCCTTTGTGGCGTTGCTTGTTGTTCTCCTCTTTGTGCGTGAACCCAAGAAAGCAGTAGGTGCAGTCAAGCGAACACAGAGCGGTTAGTAATGTTGTAGGACGCAACGAGAAGTGTCAGTGCATTTCTTTCTAAGATAGGTTTTCGTTGTGTGTGGGGGGTTTACACCTTAGGCCCGTATGCATGCTATCTCCTGTAGAAACTGGACTTGTCTAGGCTCTCGGCAACTTTCTTGGCGTGGATCTTTCTGCGTTTTTCAGATAGGCGTTCCATTACTCCAGTGTGGCATGTTGGGCAGAGTAGAACGAGGTTACCTAGTTCATTGTTTCCTGGATCACCATCTATATGATGAATGCGAGGGGCCAAGTCCCCTGTGAGCTTCGCAGAGCAATCCAACCCTAGTCTGTAGCCTTCGCATTTAGCGCCTGATCTCTGACGTAATTCATGTAGTAGTTCTGAAACACTGACCCGCTTCTCTTCCCTTCCCATGACAGCTCTCATACTTGAAGTTCTTTCTTAAACCTTTATGCATGCATGTAGCTATGGCGTCAGATGGTCGCGGATTTTTCCTGCGATTCTGTCCAGCTCCTGCTTGCTTGCGTCCCGACGCTGCCACGTCCTTTTCTCTTCAAATCTTGGGATGATGTGGACATGGATGTGGAATACCACTTGACCTGCGGCGGTTCCATTGTTCTGAAAGATGCTTATGCCATCTGCGTGCGTACCTTTCTTGACTCCATCAGCGACTTTCTTCACAATTTTGAAGAGGGATGCCAGTTCTTCATCTGGAATCTCATGGATGTTCTCATGATGGTTCTTGGGAACGACAAGGGTATGTCCTTCATTCGCAGGTCTGATGTCCAAGAAAGCCATTGTTCTCTCGTCTTCGTAGACACGACTCGCTGGCAGCTGGTGTCTCACTATTTTGCAGAAGGTGCAATTTTCAGTCAAGGCATCGCGCCCTCTACTCTCCAGAGATTGATTGAGTTCTCGCCTTATGAAAATGCTGCCCACTTCGTTGCAGCGTGTGCACAGTCAGGGGTTTCTCAGGTCTTCTTTGATTTTCTCTGCAAGGGATTTCAGTTTTCCGTGTTCGGTGTAGCGAATGGTGGTGTTTAATCGGACACGTAGTCCCAGCGTGCGTAGGAGGAGATAGAGCTGTTCTCCGGTCACTTCCGTCAGCCTACCGGATGACGCCAATTTCACAAGTGCTCCTTTGATTTGGCTCATGACAGGGGGGAATTGCTGATTGGCGGCGTTGAAGACTTCCCAAGCTCTGCCCTGGAAGACCTTGTTCAGGACTTCATCTGCATCTGTTTTTTCAGGTTTTTTTTGCCTTGCTGCCCACCTCTTCTGAATGTCTCTGAGTTTGCGTTGTTTGATGGCTTCGAGTTCGCTGTCGCTCATATTCGTCACTAGCCTTAGTCTATGTAGTGTTGATAAACCTTCTTTTGATTCTGCACGCGCACGTGGGTGACAGCGAATCCTCTGAACTCGTAAGAGGCTTCTTGCATGCAAATTACCAGAAATGCTCATCTTCACGCTCCCTGTGTGCCTAAACAATTCCATGATCGATTTGTCGAGCTAGGGAGAAACAGATTGGTTTGATGCATGCATGCAGCAATTTTAAATAGATTGAACCCGCGAGGTGAAAGAGCGTTGAAGGGTGGCAACTATGGCTCGAAGATGGTGGTTCGCGCTCGTTATGCTTCTGATTCTGCTGCAGTTTGTCCCGTCATATGCTTCAAAGGGGTATGATTGGTCTGAGGTTGGCTTGGTCACGGGGGAGATTCTTAGCCACTCTCTGGTGTATGACTATCCTCTGGCGTTTCCTGTTTTCAAAATCATTCCGATACTGTTGATTGTTTGCATAGTTTTTCTGCAAAGCAAGGTCACGCGGTTTTTCGGTTTGTATGTGGCTCTCACGTATGTGCTCTTTGCCTTTCTTCAAAGCGTTGCGTTTACTGAGACGTATGGTTTGGGGATCATCACAGTTAATCTCATCATGTTCAGTCTTATTGCGGTGTTCTGGTTCTGGGAAGCGATCGTGCGGAAGAATGACTTCACGCCGACAAAGCAGCCTACATGGAAGTACTGGGTGATTCCGTGCGCGTGTCTGGCGTTTTGGTATCCGGTGAATCCGGTCACTATGATGCCCGACTTCAATCCCGTGTACTTGCTGACGAATGTTGCTGGGCTGACTTTCTGTATGATGACGCCGGTCTATCTGGCGATCCTCACACTCTACCATCCAAGAGTCAACATCACAACACTGCGAGTTACGAGCCTCGTTGGGGCAATCATTGGATTCTACAATATACTGACGAATTTCATCTTCTATCCAAGTCTTCTATGGTGGAATGGGGTGTTGCACATACCATTGATAACCATATCCGCCTATGCTTTGGTTCTATCTCTCAAGAATGAACGCCTTCAAACGAAAGTCCAATAGAACACATGCACAGCCAACAATGCTAGGGCCAACATAACATGGCGAAAATCCTTATTCGCGCGCGTTGCTTTGGGTTGGACTGGAGGCTGAAGTATGTTAGTTGATAGCCATGCCCATCTTCAGTGGGCGAGTTTCGATCGGGATCGGGAGGAGGTGATCGGGCGGGCGAGAGAGGTGGGTGTGGAGTACATTGTGAATATTGGGTTTGACGTTGACGGGAGTCGGAGGGCAGTTGAGTTGGCTGAGCGGTTTGAGGGGTTGTATGCCACGGTGGGGATCCATCCGCATAATGCTAGTCAGATGAATGACGTTGTCCTGGATGAGCTGAGAGGGTTGGCAAGGCACACGAAGGTTGTGGCCATCGGGGAGATTGGGTTGGACTACTATCGGAACCTGTCGCCTAGAGCCGCTCAGAGGAGCGCCTTTGAGGCACAATTAGGCCTGGCTGAGGAGCTGGGGTTGCCAGTGGTGGTTCACGATAGGGAGGCGCACGAGGAGGTTTTGGAGGTTCTTATGGGGTTTGAGGGGCGAGTGGAGGGTGTGATGCATTGCTTTTCGGGGAGTAGGGAGATGGCCGAACGGTGTATCAGGTCTGGCTTCTACGTATCCTTTGCGGGACCCGTGACTTTTCCAAACGCTCATGGACTGCAGGAGATCGCCAGATGGATAGACTTGAGCAAGATTCTTCTAGAAACGGATAGTCCTTGGCTGACGCCCCAGCAGATGCGTGGAAAGCGAAATGAGCCTGCCTTCCTGCTCTTCATAGCCAAGCAAATCGCGAAGCTTAAAGGGATCTCTCTGGATGAACTAGCTGAGACCACCACAAGAAATGCCAAAGAAAGATTCCAACTGAAATGGAGAGATGCACGCGAATAAACGTCATCATGCATGCACCGTCGCGTACAAACGTCTGGGCACCCAAAAAAAGGAGAAGGGGGGGTCTATCAGACGAATTGATGTCTTCGTAGCTGCGTTATCGCCTTGGCCCTCTGGCGCTCCGCCTCTAGCAGGGCAGCTTCAATGGTCTTTGAATCGTTGTAATTGAGAGGAAGGTTCACACGGACAACCTCTTCTCCTTGAGTGCCGATGGATTGAACGTAAGCTCTTGTAATTCCCAGGACTTCGAGCATTCTTCTTGTCAGAGACCCCTTCTTTTGTGGAACTATTTTTTCCATCTTTATCACGCGATATGCTATGTGAACCGACAGAGATAGGAGTTGTGCCGTCACGTGACGGCAATATCGTAGTAGTCATATGACGGCTAAACTAATATATCTCGTGATGCATGTTTTAATTTTGGTGCTCTGGAAGTGACGCTGTTTGAAGTTGCTTTGAAAGTAGCCGTACCCAACTCGTTTATTGCAGACATAACTCGCAGATTTCCATCCATGAGTGTGTTCATCTGGTGTAACAGAGAGAATGACGTCATCGAGGTTGTGGTGAGGAACCCGGACGATTATCCCCTCGTTATAGACGAGATTCGCGCACACCCAATTATGGGGGTAATTGAAGAGATATCGGATGATCGTAGAGTTTACCTGAATGTTCACGAATGTCATTGCATGAAAGAAGACACGATCGTGAGACATATTGGTGAATTGGATATTCTCAACATTTTTCCAAACATGGTTGAGAACGGCTGGACTTACCATCGTCTTATAGTGTTCAGGCATAAGGATTTGGAAGAGCTTCTGCGACGCTTTGAGAGTTGGGGACGGGTGTACAAGATTCTGCGTAAGGTTCCTTTTGATGGGTTCATCGCGAGTTCGCTGACTCTCTCAGCTGACACTCTATTCTCCGGCTTAACTGAGCGACAGGCGGATGCTCTTCTTGCGGCACACCGACACGGTTATTATAACCTGCCAAGGATTGCGGATGTTCAAACAATTGCTACCAAAGAGAAAGTGCCACGGACGACGTTTCAGGAGCACCTCAAGAAGGCTGAAAACAAACTCGTGACTGCTCTGGTCCCACACTTGAAGCTGTTCAGCAATGCTTCCTTAGAAAAAAGAAGAAGCCTAAGAGTAAAATAGCACGAACGCTCCCGCAGAGTGACCAACCAGGCTTTCATTTTGCTGTTGCGAGAGCTCCCATCTTCGTCATAGCATGCATGCAGTTGTGGTGGTGCTCAAATTCAGGAAAAAGCCACCACAACTGCAGCCTCCAGATCAGCCACTCAACCCTAATGTACGCATGCGCTTCGACAATGTTATATGAAATGCTCATTGATGCTTCTACTTGGCTCTGGAGGCATTGATGCATGCCAAAGGTCTACAGCAGAGACGTATGCCTGAAGTACCTCGGCAATTTGACGCCGATCCGCAGATTCTTGGAGTTGTGCAGTGCAAGCTCCCTCGAGAAGCGCGTTTTGGATTGCGGTGCCGGGGGAAAGTGTCCTCCTCTAACTCTATTCTATGACCATGGGTACGAAACGTATGGGATCGAAATCGGCACGAAGCAATTGGAGAGAGCTCAGGGCTTCTGCAAAGAGAACGGCCTAGAACTAAGCCTCTTAAGGGGTGATATGCGGCGAATCCCTTTTGACACTGCATCCTTCAGTTTCGTGTTCGCCTACGAGTCGATCTTCTTCTTGACCAAAGAGGACATAGCAGCCGCCATGCGCGAGATCGAACGAGTACTAAGACCCAATGGGTTGTGCCTCGTAACGTTCAGATCAGTGGATGATAGCGAACGGCGCATCTATCCTGAATCAAGCGCGGCACGAACTCTACTCGGAAGCAACGGACTCGCCTATCATGAAGATGGAGAGCCCGATAAATACTTCAGGCGATTCGAAATCCTCCAAAAGAAGAAACGGATCAGGCAAACAATCGTGAAAGGTGTAAAAGGAAAACGAGTTTACCTTGACTACATTGGCAAGAGGCTCTGAGGAGGACCCTCTATCTTATGTGGCACACTTTCTGCTCATCGCTGGTCCAGCCAATACACCCTCCATTCCGAAACACGCCCACTACGCACCTTGGCAGTCCACATACTAGGACCATTCAGTCGTGGCTCCTTGGAGCAGGTAGAGTAGCCGACCATAACGACAACACTGTCGTGGACGGTCACGGAGGTGAAGATGTTTCGGTAATCAGGATAGTTCGCAAAGAACTCGCTCCAGCCCTTTTCCATATCCTGATCGACCTCTCCCGAGTTATCTATGAATATGTGGTCCTCCGTCATCAACTCCACCAATCCATCGAGATCCCGTTGGTTGATCTTCTCGTTGAATCTTAACGCCACCATCATAACATCGAAGGCGTCCATCCAGCATCCTTCCTGGCTTGAGGATTGATCAAGGAAATTATAACACTTGCGCAAGTCCAGTCCAAGTTGCCTGCAGGTCTGGCGTGATTTCACGATCCGAAGAATGAAATGAGCACTCCTAACGCTATTGTTCAGAAAAAGGGTTACTTGTCTTATGCATGTATGTTGCTGTGAGTGTATTCCGCGTCTATATCAATTCCGCCAGTCGTGGTTCTCAGATGAACGTTGAAGTTGTGATCAGCAGGGTAGTTGCTTGACTGCAAAGCAGTATCAGGCCCAGAAAATCCAACACGCCTATCAACATCTACGCCTCCTACTGTGACGCTGGACGTGATCATGGCGCCCGCATCGCCCATAATATCTATGGCGAAGTCAACCCCACCAGTCGTAACTTCAGCATTCAGAGTGATATCGCCCTGCAATCCCGCATACTCCTCAACAGTCACCTCAACGCCGCCCGTAGTGACCAGCACCTCGACCTGAACATCCCCGGCCACAATCACATTCTTCCAGAAGAGTCGGACACTTCCCGTTGTAACCGTGGCAGAAACATCACCGCTGACAACAACATCCTTCACCAGCCTGGTCTCCACGCTGCCGGTGGTTACTTCGAGAGCCACTGAGTCAAGCACGACTCCCGCCTGAGTCTCCACCACAATTCCTCCAGTACTCACCCTAACGTTCAGACTGGAGTTCATGGAAGAATCAATGCGAACATCAAACGTGACATTCAGCGAGGAATAGTGCGGCCAAAAGAACATATCAACATCCTGTCTAACTGTCACCGTGAGAACATCACCCTCGGTTTCATCATGCCACACCGGCATGAAACGTTCCAGAAAGTCAGACGAGCCAAAAGCGCCAACCTTAGCGGTGGCCGAGGCGTTGAGAATGATCGAGGGTGACTGCCATTCCCCAGAGAGGTCCTCGAAAGAGATGTTAACGCCAGCAATGTCCGCAGTGAGGTTGAAGTTCAGTACGTTTACGTCTGACGCAGAGGGGACCGACATTTGTCGTGTAACTGGTCCTGCGATCTGAATAGGCAAGAGGGCAAAAGTTGCGACGGCGGCGATGACAACAGCAACTGTAATGAGGGCAATAAGAGCGATGGCTAGGACACCTATTGGCTTCCTCTCTCTTCTTCCCAAAGGCTCAGCCACTAAAGAAATGACTGAAGCCCCGCACCTAGGACAGAAAGCTTCTTCACCTCCTAATTTGGCTCCACACTTCGAACAGTAAGGCATCTTCCCACCGCAGAAGCATTCTTGACAACCGGGGTATAAAGCGATTACCCACTCGTGGACTAGACGATGCCCGCATGCACGAGTTTGATGCCCATGCATGCATGCATGCAAGACATCTATCTAAATATTGTGAGGCAATCAGAGGAAAAAATATGAGCACTATGAACATGACACTGGTTGTTGCACGGAAGGAACTAAGGAACGTCATCAGAAACAAAGGACTGCTTTTTGGGGGGTTGTGGATGGGAGGTATGTTTGGGATACTTAACGTGTTACTTACTGGACAAGTTTTTTCATTCAATAACTCAGTCTTTTCTGTAGCGCTACTCGTAGGGGTCATTGTTGGCTTCATGTTTTCTGCACAAATATTCTTGCGAGAGAAGCGAGAAAGAATCATAGAAACCATGCTTTGCGCTCCGATAAGTCTGAAAGCTATATGGTTTGGAAAAGTGTTGGGAGCAACCGTTCCAGCTTACTTGTTTTCCCTTTTTAGTGTTACCTTGGCATTAGTAGTTTCAGATATAGCGATGCATTCACCTGTGCTTCCTTCTCTCGCCATTCTCACCCACATCTTAGGCGTAGTACCAGTTTTCATAGCCTCTGCCATAAGTCTGATAGGTTTCTGTCAGTTTCTGCTTGGGATGCGTGAAAACAGAATCATAGGCTATTTGATCATTCTGGTATTACTTCCCTTTATGTATCCCTCTATCCTTAGTGGTCTCATTCAGGGAAACACGAATGTTGTTGTCTCATGGCCTGAAGTTGTAGTCTGTCTGATTGTCTCGATGCTTCTGTTATCCCTCACAACCTACTTATCCAGACATCTGAGCAAGGAGAAGATAGTCACAACCCTTCCCTGAAGAAACAATAGGACGGTCCTGACAGAACTCAGACTATCAGAAGGCAAGCGTGCAATTCTGACTTCTAGAAGTTGGAGCATCCCCAATGTCTAGAACCAACCATATATGCCTCTGAATTAAGACAGTTATCTATGGTGGTGAAGACGATGACAGAAGAAGA
>Ga0209427_10007512_pt1 | contig 12345 bp, 9 predicted proteins | sample DeeMarSWOR136_30_FD_187465 | JGI IMG/M metagenome (GOLD analysis project Ga0209427, IMG submission 187465) | Marine sediment microbial communities from White Oak River estuary, North Carolina - WOR-1-36_30 (SPAdes) (version 2) | ecosystem: Environmental > Aquatic > Marine > Intertidal zone >... | reverse complement strand
AAAACAAGAAATGATTTTTTGACTCAAAGAAGGGTTGCGGATTTGATATCTGAGCTTGATATGTTAGGAATTATTACTGCTCGTGTTATTTCAAAGGGAAGGTATGGAAGAACTAGAGAAATCAATCCTCCTTCCTCAGAAGACATATTACATACATTACAAGAAGATGATATATTCAAAGATCTTTCAAATTATAAAATAAGAGGACAAACTCGATTGCTATGAAATAAACTTTAACAAATTGTTAATCAATATAAATTCAAGAAAAGGGGGGAATTAGGCGTGTGCTCAATTTTTTGTGAAATTAAATTAATTTAAACGTATTTGGCGCCTCTTTCACTCCAAATACAGTCAAACCGAGGAATCGGTAATGGAAGACCCATCCTTTACCATAAAGCTGGTCCACCAAATTCCCCCACACAAACCTAATGCAATATGCCTAAATAAAGTTTTAGAATTATTCAAAAAAATAATAATAATATAAAAAAATATAAATAAAAGAAAAGGCACTAAATAAATATGCGGAGAATTAAATTATAATGAAAAAATATAATATTAAAAAAATAGCAGGTGTGTGCGGAATATTAGTTCCTATAATTATTTTCATATGTATCTGGCTTTCAATTTCAAGTTCCCCATGGTTTAGTTGGACACATCATGCCTTAAGCGATTTAGGTATAGAAGGACTTCCAGCTTTTATATTTAATAATGGTCTAATTTTTGGTGGAATTTTTACATTTATATTTTCTATGGGACTTTCAAAGATTTTATCATATAAAATTGGAGCCTACCTTCTTGCTATTAGCTCACTTGCTCTCATTGGAGCAGGTCTTTTTCCTAAAACATTATTTTTATTACATTATGTTTCCTCAACAATATTTTTTATTGCGCTTACTCTAGCACTTTTCATAATTGGTTACACTTTAAAAGAAACAAAATTTGAACATAAATTAGGTATAGCTGCAATTTTTTTTGCAATAGTTGCATGTAGCTCTCCAATCTTTCTAAATATCTTAAAAGGAATTGCCATTCCTGAAGCAATTGTTTGTTTTCCAGCGTTTATTTGGTGTATGGCATTTGGTATAAAACTTATTTTAAATGAGGAATTTGAAAAAACTTTATAAAAGCATATAAACTGATAAAATTCCAGCAATAATTGGTTGATGTATTAAATATATACCCAATGAATGTTGACCTGCCCATTGAAATAATTTTGCTGCTCTATATTTGGAGAGATCAGGCATTTTAAATCTTCTTTTATTTCCACAGTATAATATGTCTCCAATTACGATTCCAAGTAAGCTAATTCCAAACCAAGGAAGAAGTGGGAAGTAGTCAACTGTATATTGCCACACATTTGATTGGTGCCGTCCAATTATTAAATGAAATATGGATGGATTTTCAACAGGATGTTGGGCCAAAATAAAACCTGCAATAACGAATAAAAATGCAAATAATAGTGTAAAATTGCGGTATTTTAAAAATGGAGCACTTAGAATTATAGTAAAACCAATACAATGCAACACACCAAAAAAAACAGGTTGTGAAGGCATAAATATTAGAGACATTATAGTAATTATCATTCCTAGTGATAGTATTTTTAAGCCCCTTACTAAAAGATGTTTAAAATATTTTTTTTCATTTTTTGTTTTATTAACTTCGATTTTCTTTTTACTTACCACCAAACTTATACCTATTAATAAAAAAAACAAGGGAGGAACTGTTTGCTGTAAAAAGGAATACACATTGTTATTCATAGATACCACTCTAAAGTAATCAAGATCCCATAGAATGTGACCAAAAACCATTAAAAAAATAGCAAGGCCTCTAAGTATATCAATCTCAACAAACCTTTGAGATTTAGATTTGTGCATATCCCTCTTAGTGAGGCCATTATCCTTCAGTCAATCCACCTCTTTCTTATGTGATAGTGTACCTTGTTAACTTTTCACATTCATTATATATAAAGATAACGTGTTAAAATGTCAATTTGAAAAAATAAAAAAATTAATTTTCTATCTTATTAAAAAAAATATAAAAATAAAAAAAAGATGTTAGGTGTAATAAACTTATGAATATCCACCTATTTGTAGACTTGGATCACCCATTAGATGCCACTGTTGTACAGTCTTTTCATCTATTCCATCCCAACCATAGTCATGCCGCCAATATTTGAGTTCAAAGGTTTTATGAAAATCAATATAACCAGCAATTGCTTGACTATGGGCCAAACCCAGGTTTTTCTTTTCAAGTTCTGAATACTGTTTGAAAAATTCAGTATTTATCCATCCATCGCCAGTACCAATTGTACAAACGTCACCTTCAGAACCCCAGCCATAACCAGTATTTCCCATTGCTGCTATTGCACCAGTCTTAGGCAGTTTTACCATATACCATGACCAGCATTCAGGGACAGCAGAGCCATATGTAAACATCCAGTTATTATTCCATCTGTGAAGCATTGCAGGAATTAATGAAACATAAAACATGCTGTTATGGCAACCACCAACACAAACAACAGGTAGTTTGTTTGTATTTGTCAATTTATTCATTGGATAAGCAGGAAACCTTACAAATGGAGCTCTTACTGAAACTTGCGTTACCAATAGGCCGGGAACTTGGCCGTATCTTCTGTTGCCAGGTATTCCTGGATAATGATCGCCCCACCAACCTGGGCTACCGTGACCTGAGAAAAACGCAAGGCCATAACCTTTGCTGAACTCATCTATTACATCTTGCTGGGTAAACCATTTTCCATTTGATGTAAATACACTATTTATCTCAAAGTCATCAGATAGAAAAGTATATGCTCCTCCTCTTCCGCGAAGGGCTTCTTCGCCTACAATCCATTCTCCCTCATAATAGGTTTCAGTACCATTTCTATATTCTGTAAATATTGTGTTTCCACCACTGTCATTTACCCACACTTTAATGTGAGTTATGTTTCCATAAGGCTGCGGGTCATATGATTTTCCTCGAATTGTTAGAACCTCATCAATATATGAAACATTACCATACCAGTATAAATCGTTACAATATGCCTCTGCACCTGTTGGTTCATATTCATAGTCTGTATTACCAAGAGTGTTTCCATTTGAAATCGTCATGATTTCTGCAATTGGCGGTGCAGGATATCCATTACTTAATGCATCCTTTAGATGATCGTCATGGTTGTATGTGATCTCTGTTTCAACTGTTTTATCAAGGGTTACTTGAATTTCATCAACAGGACCAAGAACTCCATCTGGATTTTTGCTTTGTGCACATATTAAATACTCACCATCTGCAAGACCCTTTGTGTCCCATTGAATGTTCCAGTCCTCTTGGTCAAGAAAACCGTCTCCTGAGATTGCTGCATAATTATTAAACCAGCTGGGATCTGCCGGTTGTTTTTCATAGTTTATGATTTTATTTATTACATCTCTTGCTTCTTTTGACGTTCTACATGCAAGTCTTCCAACTGCAACATCTGGATAAAGATCTAATTCATCACGAACTTTCTCACCAGCCCATTCTGCAAAAATGCCATTTCCGTTGGAATCCCAGTCTTCAAATTCTCCTCCCTCCTTATAAATATCTGCATAATAAAGGTCAGATAGATAGCCTGGTTCACCACTTGAAAAGTTATATGTTGGTGCTCCATCCCACTGGAAGTTTGAGTATCTCACAGGTACATACCATCCTGATGCTCCGTGATTTATGTCATCTTTATGTTTTGCATAAATTTTAGATTTTAATCCACCGAAAAGTAAAACATAGGTAATTCCCTGGGTCTCGATCATATCTTTTATACAATATTTTATCTTTTCAGGTTTATCAACACCGGGGTAGTTTCTATAAATTTCACTTGTTGTTTTTAAAATTGTTTTCACTCCAAACTTTTCTTTATGTGTAATAAATTTCTGAAGTGCAAATTTATATTTTAACGGAGTTACAATCAATAGATCTGCTGATGCAGTTTGGGGAAAGATATCTAAATTTGGGTCATCATAAGTTATTTTCACGTCTACTTCCTTTGCAACAAGTACTTTGTCTTCTGCAGGATTATATCTTAAGGGAAATGTATTTACAGAAAGATGTGTAACCCTTTTTCCATCTGCATTTAAACCGCACCCAACATGAAAACCAACCCAATCATGTGGGTAAAGCTCATCGCTATCATAAATTGATACATCCTTTTTTGCTGAAAGAACTACATTTGTCTCTTGAGAAAGAGGCACAGGTGAAGGTGAGGGTCTAATTTGCTTTGAAAGTGTAATTTCTTCAATTCCTATTGGTTCTGCTTCAATTTTTATGTTTGTTGCTCCAAAAGGTAGCTCATATTTCTTATGTATTCTTGGTATCATGGGTTGACCAGGATTCATTAAATATTGTTCTTCCTCTTCAAAGCTCACCTCTATATAATCATTATTTTTTTCAGAAATCTTAAGAGAAGATACTTCAACATTTATCAATTCACTAAAGGTGTTTGTTTTAACTGGTCTATCATTATCATTTTTTATGTCAACGTTTACAGCAATTGCTCCAAATCCACTTATAACAAGTAGCCCTACTACCAATATAGGTAAAATTTTTTGCATTTTTTTAAACTCCCCCTATTTACATCTATTATAATTATCTTAGTATATAAAATCTTACATTTCATAAATTTCAAAAAATTTTTATGATTTACTAGAAAATTGTCTACTTATTAAAAAACCAAATTATTAAAATAACCATTCTTTCTTTAAAATTATATAAAAATGGAATAGATTTGTCATTTTACAATGCCAATTCTCCCTTTCTTAATGCTTCAACAGGGGAAAGCATTGATGCTTTTTTTGCAGGAATTGCTGCAGCAAGAACTGAGAGTAGTACAGGCAAAAGAATTGCAATGAGAAGTGTTAACCAATTTATTATAAAACCAATTTTTAGCTGGGTTCCTGCAATAAATTCGACACTCAAGCCATACCAATTAACAAAATTAATAACGATTAAAGAAACAATTATGCCTAGAACTCCTGCAATAAATCCAATGATTAAACCTTGATAAAGAAAAATTTTAAATATTACTCTATCTCGTGCCCCAAATGCTTTTAAAGATCCAATTTCCCTTGTCTTTCTCAAAATAATAGAATCCATTACATATTTTATCGCAGCAGCACACAAAAACAAAGTTACAGCAATACTTCCCCAGAGCATAATTGTTACAACATCCTGCATAGAACCTGTAACATATATTAGAAAATCATGCCAGCTGTAAACTTTAAGAAAGGGAACATTTTCAGTAATTTCTTCCTTTACTTCTTCTGAAAGACCTATTGGATTTAATTTATGTAGAGGCTCTGGTGCTTTAACAAGTACTGCATCTCCTCTATCTCTGTCAATTGTTATAGGATGATAACCTTTAAATGTACCAATCCCAGGAATATACCAGTCTTTCCCTGTTATTTCTCCATATCCCTTAATTTCCCTAAGTGAGTCACCATGCATAAACCACATTACAGCATCAAGAAGTGGTGTACCGCTTTCATATAGACCAATAATTTTTACATTAACAGTTGCATATTTTGTCTCCCGCCCTGACACACTTATTGTAATGGATAATGTTTTTCCGACATCAACAGAGGGATGAGTTTTTGATGCAGCAACACCTGCAATTATTGGATAGGGTTCTTCATCTTCAAATAGCTTTTCTCCTGTACCCCACGTAAAATCAGGTAGATTTCCAGGTCCTTCTATTTCGATATAAAGTGGCGTATGCCCTCTTAAAATAGGATCATCGTCTTTAAAAAATCTCCCCTTAACTACCTTTTTTGCTATTCCTGAGATGTCATTGTCCTTTTTTGGATCAATACCTTGTATAGTACACGCATCTGCAGCTTCCCCTTCCTCACCAAGCCCGTATGTTCCTTGTGAAGTTACCCGCACGCTAGTTTTGTAGCCAGGTATATCTCTTTCTATTCTTCTTGCGATTTCTCCTGCATTTTTTAGTTCAACTGTAGTACCATATAAGTCTCTGATGGTACTATCTTCATCGACAACAATTGCATCAGAAGTTACAAGTTTGGTGGTGTCGTCTACGACTTGCATCATATAATTAAGATATGCATTTTCAAGCATGAAAGAAGTCATTGTAAGTGCAATTACAATTACAATAATTGCATATATCTTCTTATGATCTTTCAATTCACCAATCGCCAGACGACTACTTATTCCCAATTTTTTATCCTCCTGTCATTCTACTAAATTTTTTAAGAATTTGTTTTGATTTTTCTCGTCTACCTTTAGAATCTTCAGCAATATTCCCATCTTTAATTACAATAACTCTCTTACCATAACTAGCTATTTCAATATCATGGGAAACAAAAATAGAAGTTACATTTCTTTTTCTGTTCATCTTTACAAGTAATTCCATGATTTCTTTACTACTATCAGAATCCAGTGCACCAGTGGGTTCATCTGCAAGGACTACTGCAGGATCATTAATTAATGCACGTGCGATTGCTACTCTTTGCTGCTCCCCTCCTGATAGGTGTATGCCCTTGTGATCTGAACGATGTAGTATTCCTACTTCTTTTAACAAAACCTTTGCCTTTTCCTCCAAAGATTTTTGATCTTTTTCCATAATTAATCCAGGTAAAAGTACATTTTCAAGTACAGTCAAACGTGGAATAAGATTATAATTTTGAAAAACAAACCCTAATTGATTTCCCCTAAACGAAGCAATTTCTTTACCAGTAATTTTAGACGTGTCTTTTCCACTGATATAAACCTTCCCAGAAGTTGGTCTATCTAAAAGACCCATACAATGTAAAAGAGTAGATTTTCCACTACCTGAAGGACCGATTATTGAAACAAATTCTCCTGAAAAAATATTTAGAGAAACGCTGTCAAGTGCATTAACAACAACTCCATACTCATCATATTTTTTAGAAATTTTTATTAATTTTATAATCGGTTTTTTATTTTTTATCATAGGAGATGTATTTAAAAAGTAGTAACTAATATAAATATTTAATGATTAATATAGTAATTTATTATATATTTTATATCTCCATCTTTTAATTTTCTAATAAAAATTTTAATTATTAAATGTTGTATAGGAAAAGCTTATCAAGGTAATGTGCATAAATATTTTTGGGAGTATTTTCATATGGACGAGAAAATAAATATATTTTTAAAATGTAATATTATATTAATAGGTGCAGTATTGCTAATCTCTTCGTTTTCTGCTATTGCTATCGAATACAATGAAAAAGATAAAGATATGATGAATTTCAGTTTTTCTTTTGATGCACCAGTAATAGAAAAGGTAACAGTTGAAAATATTGTTTATGATAGGGTTATTTTAAAGGGAGCAAGTTCTCTAGGCGACTTTGGTGAACCTGTTTTACCTGTTAAAGAAATTAAGGTTTTAATTCCCTATGAATATAATGTGGGTGATATTTCAATTAATACAGGTAAGATTGTAAAAATTGGATCAAATTTTTTAGTTGAACCAGGTAAAAAAGAGCAAACTTTCTCTCAAAAAACTAGTATTTCTTCTTATAATAAAAATAACGATATTTATACATCTGAAAATCAATATCCCGGAAAACTTATTGAGAAAGTTGGTACCTATTGTTTTAGGGGATATCAAATCCTTATTTTGACAATACACCCTGTTCAATACAAACCAGCAACAGGTGAGATATTTTATTACGACTCAATTGATATTTCAATCGAAGTAATAAAGGATACAAAATTATCAATTAATCAATTATTTAGAGGTGTAGAAAAAGATAAAACAGAAATAATTAAAAAGATAGATAATCCTGAAATCCTAAATACCTATCCAGATGCAAATATTGAACTGATAGATAGTTATGATTTACTAATAATTACAATAGATGATTTCAAAGCTGATTTTGAATCATTAGGGCATATTCATGAATTAAGAGGGATTTCTACTATTGTAAAGACTCTTTCAGATATTGGAAGTAACGATCCTGCAGATATAAGAAACTTCACTAGAGACGCATATAACGACTGGGGCATTGAATACGTTCTTATTGGTGGTGATTTTGATATTGTTCCTGCTAGAATGCTTTGGGTTTCAAGTGGAGTTGGTGCATATACTGATATGCCCTCTGATTTATATTACGCATGTCTTGATGGACCATATAACTATGATGGTGATGATAGATGGGGTGAGCCAAGAGATGGTGAAGATGGTGGGGATGTTGATCTCATAGCAGAAGTTTATGTAGGAAGAGCCTGTGTTGGAAATAGCCTTGAGGTTGACCATTTCATATATAAAACAGCAAGCTACATTCATACAGATGATCCTTATCAAGATGATGTAATAATGGTTGGTGAACTTCTATGGGATCCACCACCGACTTGGGGCGGGGACTATATGGATGAGCTTATAAATGGAACAAATGCTCATGGTTATACAACAGTCGGTTTTGATCCAGAGGTCTACAATATTGAAACCTTATACGACCGTGACTGGGTAGACAATGACTGGCCAAAATCAGAAATAATTGACAGAATTAATAATAACATCCATATAATCAATCATCTGGGTCATTCATGGTATAACTATAATATGAAGATGAACAATGATAATGCATACAATCTTACAAATGATAAATTTTGCTTTATGTATTCCCAAGGGTGCGACAATGGAGGATTTGACGATCCCTATGGCTATGATTGCATTGCTGAATATTTTACAATAAAAACAGATCATGGAGCATTTGCAACAGTTGCAAATGCTCGTTCAGGATGGGGAGTTGTAGGTAGCACTGATGGAGCATCCCATAGATATCACAGAGAATTCTGGGATGCAATTTTCAATGAAAGTATTATTCAATTAAGTAAGGCAAATCAGGACTCTAAAGAAGACAATTTATATAGAATTAACGGAAACTGCATGAGATGGTGTTACTATCAGCTGAATCTTTTGGGAGACCCAACCCTTGATTTCTTCAATCATGAGACAAACCTTCCACCTGCAAAACCTGGCGCACCGACTGGCCCAACAGATGGTGAAGTTGGAGTTGAATATACATATAAAACAACTGCAATAACAGATCCTGATGGAGACGAAACTTACTATAAATTCTACTGGGGAGATGAAGAGTCTAGCGAATGGCTTGGCCCGTTTAATGGAGGAGAAGAGATTTCAGAGTCTCACATTTGGACAAAAAAAGGCAATTATGAAGTAAAAGTCAGATGCAGAGACCTTATCTGGGGAATGAGTGAATATTCTGATCCATTAACTGTCGAAATAGATGGCCCGTTCTTAGAGATAGGAGAAATTAAAGGTGGACTACTAAAGGCAAGTGGAGAAATAAAAAATGTGGGAGCAGGAATTGCATCAAACGTTAAGCGTAGCATCACAGTAAGAGGTGGAATTTTAAACAAAATCTTGATTGTCACAAACAGTACAATTGACAAACTTGACCCAGGTGTAGTCACAATTGCAGAAACAGACAAGTCAATATGGGGACTGGGAAATGTAAAAATTACAGTTGTAACAAGTGCCCCAGGAGTATCTCACATAAGTAAAACAGTGGATGGATATGTCTTCTTATTCTTTGTAATCATTAAATAGAAAATATTTTAAAAAAATAAAAAGGGGAATTTAACCAACGTAATGGTCCATTCCTTTGTAATCATCTTTGCGTTGGTTTTCCTTAATATTTACAATATCTATCAGAAGAACCACATGTAATGGTATGATTCTAGTTTTACCAACTGCTTCACCATGACTCGCACCCAGCTCCATTAAAAGTCCTGTTTCTTCTACTCCTATTGTTATAAATCCTCTAAATACACCTTCTGTCTCAATAAGCATATCTCTACTTCCAAGTGAAGTAATTTTATATACAGAACCTTCTGTTAATTCCATCTTTTTTTCTTTATTCATTTTGTATCCCTCGTCTGTTTTTCAATAAGATTTTGTAAATGTTCTACGGTTTTTCCATAATTTTCTATTGCTACCTTAAGATGCGCCTCGACAAAATTCCAGGCTTTTTGAATGTTTCCATATCTCAGACGATATGCTTTTTTATTTTGTTTTGTATTTTCGTCAAGGACATGAATTTCTTCAAGAATATCAAATCCTTTAAGTTTATTTAGATGTCTGTATACTGTTGGTTTTGAAGTATTTAGTTTTATAGAAATTTCGTCGACATACCAAGCCTTTGTTGGATGTTTTAGGAAGAAATCTGCAAATATTTTATATGGTATATCTGGATCAGAGCCTTTTGACAGATAACCAATTTGTTCGAAAAATTTTTTTGCAACAATATCTGCATCATCTTCACCAATCAATGGTGTATTACTAACCACCTGCATTTCAAATGTTATTTAAAACACCTCACAGACGAATATAGTATCTAATTTATAATATTTGCTTAACAAAGAAAAGCATAAGTTGTAAATAATTTATTAGAAAGCTTAAAATTATAAAATAGGCAAATATTTTTCAATTTCCCATTCGGTTACTTGAGTTCTATATTCTTCCCATTCCTTACGTTTTACATGTAAAAAATTTTCGTAAATATGTTCACCAAGTACATCTCTTAAAAGGCTACTATTCTCCATAAAATCAAGTGCATGACCAAGGCTTTCAGGTAAATGATGAATATTATATTTTTTCTTGTCTTTTTCGGATAGTTCGTAAATATTTTTTTCAACTGGATCTGGAGGAACAATTTTATCTTTTAAACCTTTCATTCCAGCCCCAAGTAGCACTGCAAATTGTAGATATGGATTACCAGATAGATCTGGGCTTCTAAGCTCAAGTCTTGTTCCATTACCTCTACCTGTAGGTATACGAATCAGTGCACTTCTATTTCTACAAGCCCAAGCAATATATGTTGGAGCTTCATAACCAGGTACCAATCTTTTATAAGAATTCACTGTTGGATTTAGAATTACTGTTAATTCTTTGATATATTTCATTAAACCTCCCAGAAAATGTTTTGCTACAGGACTTAAACTATTTTTATCCTTTGGATCATGAAAAGCATTTTTTCCTCTCAATGTAAAAAGAGAGAGATGAGTGTGCATTCCTGAACCATTTAAACCAAAAAGTGGTTTAGGCATAAATGATGCATGAAGATTATGAGTTCTAGCAATAACCTTTGTAACATACTTCAAAGTAATCACTCTATCAGCAACAGTTAGTGCATCAGAATAACGAAAATTTATTTCATGTTGTCCATCTGATACTTCATGATGAGAAGTGTATGTATTAATTCCAAGAGCGTTAAGTGCTATTGATATATCTGTACGAACTCCCTCTGCAAGATCTCGATGTGATAGATCAAAATAACCTGCTGCATCATTTGGTATTAAGGTATTTACATCTCCGTCTTTTTTAAATAAAAAAAATTCGCACTCAGGCCCGGTATTGTAGATATAACCTAATTTTTTTGCGCTGTCTTGGATTTTCTCAAGTACATATTTTGAATCTCCAATAAACCGTTTCCCGTTAGGTTCATATATGTCACATACCAATTTTGCAGTCTTTCTTTTTTCAATTTCCGGTGGAAGAATTACAAAACTTTTAGGATCAGGTTTTGCAATTTTATCAGATTCTTCTATTGTTGCATATCCTGCAATTGATGATGCATCAAAAGGTATTCCAAAATCAAGGGCTTCCTCAATTCTACTAGTGGGAATTACAATATTTTTAGGATGACCAAGAATGTCAACAAACTGCAATCTAATAAAAAGAACCTTTTCTTTTTTTACAATATTTATAACATCATTTTTAGTATAATTCAAAGTCTTCATACTTATATCCCTACCCATAGCCTCCAATTTGAACTACTTAAGCTAAATATATTTTCAATATTAAAATCTACTCTTTTAAAAAAATGTCATGTATAATAAAGTATTAATAGAGATTATTGATACGGATTTCACCAATATTAAGGTGGTTATCTTATGGATAAAGATGTCGAAGTATTTATGGAAGGAATAGTTGCAAGAAATCCTGGTGAAATAGAATTTCATCAGGCAGTTCAAGAAGTTACAGAAAGCATAATGACTTTTATTAACAAAAATCCTAAATATAAAAAAGCAAAAATTCTAGAAAGAATCGCTGAACCAGAAAGAGTCGTAATGTTTAGAGTACCATGGGTTGATGATGCTGGTGAAATCCAAATAAATAGAGGTTTTCGTGTTCAGATGAATAGTGCAATAGGACCATATAAAGGAGGACTTCGCTTTCATCCAAGTGTAAATTTGAGTATTTTAAAGTTCCTTGCTTTTGAACAAGTTTTTAAAAATAGTTTAACAACACTTCCTATGGGTGGAGGAAAAGGGGGCTCTAATTTTGATCCGAAAGGAAAATCCGAT
>Ga0209427_10007510_pt1 | contig 12346 bp, 13 predicted proteins | sample DeeMarSWOR136_30_FD_187465 | JGI IMG/M metagenome (GOLD analysis project Ga0209427, IMG submission 187465) | Marine sediment microbial communities from White Oak River estuary, North Carolina - WOR-1-36_30 (SPAdes) (version 2) | ecosystem: Environmental > Aquatic > Marine > Intertidal zone >... | reverse complement strand
ATGCCCATAAGTGGTCCAAAGGCACCTTTCCCCCGTTCCTCTACGAGGCTTTTGTTCCGCTCTATCAAATCATCTATGATCCTCTCAAGTTCCTTCTGAAAAATCATCGCCAGCCCTAGGCTTTCAATGGCTTCTTTCGCCGTTGCTCCTTCATTTTTTGAAAGCCACGTAATAATTTCAGGTATAGCTTCCTTGGTGGTTTCTCCAGAGCCTATGAGACTAAACAACTCTCTAAACTGTCCGTCAGTGACAGCCTCAACATTTATTCCTTCGCGCCTCAACGCCTTCAAAGTTTCCGTCAACGCAACCGCCATAACAGTAGGCGAAACCCCTGTTTCTTTAGCTACAGCCTCAAAGAGGTCACCGTATTCAGAATCCAAAATCTGCTTGGCGAGCTTCCGGTTAAGTCCATATTCCTTCATCAAACGCCTCATTTTCTGCTCAGGCAATTCAGGAAGCCGCCTCCGCAATTTCTCAAGATACCCCCTCGTCAGCTGAATCGGCGGAACATCGGTTTCAGGATACATACGAGCAGCTCCGGGCCTCGGTCGCATGTATCTGGTGGTTCCATCGGGATTCGCTGCACGGGTCTCTTCTGGAACACCCTTCACGGCTTCTCTTGCCCTCTGCGCCACAGCTTTCAAGGCGTCGGTTGAGTTTTCTAAGGTGTCCGCGACAAACACCACGGCGTCTAGCGTTTCCCTTTTCATGATCCGCCCAAGTTGATTCACTTCGTCAACCGTTAAGCCGTAGGCTGGCAATTCATCCGTGTGAAAGATGCCTCCAACCCTTCCCCAGAAACGTGCGATTTCAGCCATCTCAGCTCCGAGTCTCATACCAAGCGCAAGCTCCCTTTTGAGGAGCCCAGCAAATTTGGGTAGTTTGACCGCTAACACCCGTTTGTTTTGTTCAAGGGCTTTTAGAATGACTTTGCACTTTGTTTGTTTAAAGACGGAGGTGACGTCGACAAATTCTTCTTTGATGTCCTTTTTCTTCACTTCCCGCTCCTTTAGTTCGTCCCTTATTTTTAGAAGGCTAAGTTGACGCTGAACTTCGTTTTCAATAACTCGAGAAACCAACTCTAGTTCTTGTACACCCTTTATTTCTGTCAGAGCGCCGTCTCGAATGGAAATGTTTAGATCCTGACGAATTGTTCCCAAGCCTCGTCTGACCTTGCGAGTGGTCCTCAATATTCGCCCAATTGTTAGGGCGGTTTCTTTCGCCTCCTGAGGAGAATAAATAACCGGGGCTGTCGTAACCTCGATGAGGGGGATTCCGAGACGGTCGATGCGATATCGAATGATATGGTCTTCTTCTCCCATTTTTCTGGCGGCGTCTTCTTCAAGGCTTACGTGTTGGATAGGCACCTTCTTTCCCTTGATGTCGATTTCTCCATTTAAGGCTACGACGCATGTTCGTTGGAACCCCGTTGTGTTTGATCCGTCTATGACTGTTTTGCGCATAACGTGAATTTCGTCTACGGGTTTGGCTCTTATCATGAGGGCGGCGATGAGGGCGATTTCCACAGCTTCTCCATTAAGGTCGTGGGGAGGTTCCTCGTCCATTTCCACAAGGCATGCTGTTTCTCCGGTGGCTTCGTAAAGTATCTTCACTCCCTTCTGAAACTCGAATAAAGCCGCCGGGTCAACTTGACCAAGCTCGCTTTGGGTCGGCCTTAATCTTCTGAGAAAAGTAATTTCGGGTTCTCCCTTGAAAAGTTGAGGCTTGCAAGAACAGAAAAGCTTCGCCGCTGTGTCTAATTGTTGATGTACCTCGAGTCCTGCCTTCAAACCGATTTTTGAATAGTCGATGCTCATATTACTTTCCTCAGCTTGTTCTTTTCATTCGTGAAGGGTTCTCGGCGATATTTCGTGGGCTATGTTTTCTGTGAGAAGCCTCTTAGCTTCTTCGATGTTGGTTGTTTGACCGAAAACCCACATGAGCTTCACGAGGGCTGTTTCGGGTAACATGTCTTCGAGGGGGAGAACTCCCATGGCTAGGAGGTCTCGACCTGTATCGTAAACGTTCATTCCTAGGCGTCCCCAGATGCACTGAGAGGTCATGGCAACAATCACATCGTTTTTAGTAGCCTTTCGAATAGCCGATAAACAGTAGTTTCCTACGTGGCCTAACCCCGTTCCTTCAAGGATAATACCTCTATAACCTTTGTCAATGTACCATTCAATGATCTGTGGATTTAGGCTTGGATGAAACTTTACGAGGGCTACTTTCTCGTCGAAGTTTGGTTTTAGGTTTAGTTTTCGTGAGGGATTCCGTTCTTTGTAATCTTCAACCAGCATTGTGATTTGCGCGTTTTCCGTTCTTGCAAGGGGCGTAGCGTTTATGGACCTGAAGGTGTCTCGACGGCTCGTATGGCATTTTCTCACTTTTGTTCCTCTGTGGAATACTATGGACCTGTCTGAAACCGTTTCGTGCATGGCGACAACTACTTCTGCAAAGGGGGCAGTTGCAGCTGCTTTAACGGCTCCTATCAGATTGGTTGCGGCGTCTGAACTGGGGCGATCTGCTGACCGTTGGGAAGCCACCATTATTACGGGCACAGGCAAATCTTGCAGTGCGAAGCTTAAGGCTGCGGCAGTGTATCCTAGGGTGTCTGTTCCATGGGCTACCACAATTCCAGCTACGCCGTTTTCGATGTGTTTGGCTACGTTTTTCGCTGTTTCTGACCAGTGTTTTGGGGTGATGTTTTCGCTGTATAGGCTGAAGAGAATTTCTGTGTCTACTATGGCGATTTCTGAAAGTTCTGGAACGACGCTGTAGAGGTCGCTGGCGGAAAGGGCTGGGCGTACTCCTCCTGTTCTGTAGTCTACTCGGCTGGCTATGGTGCCGCCTGTGCTTACGATGGCTACTTTGGGCAAACCTGGTTTTTGTTTTGGAAGGGCTGGTGGAGTAAAGGTTGGTTTGACTCCTGCTCCAACCTTTTCGACATGGGTTGTGGGGTCAACGCGGACTCCGACGTTGTAGCCGCTTTTCAGTTTTATTATGATGTGTTTTTCGTCGCCGTATTCTGATCGAGGAATGAGAATGCCCTCGTAGGTTTCTCCATTTTTTGTGATACGTATAATGTCACCGATCTCGGCTCCCGCCTTTTTTAAAAATTTTAGTGCTTCCCCTTTGTAACCTGGAAATTCTTCACTCAATTATATCTCTCCAGACGTGTTTAGAATTGAAATTAGGTTTATTTTTCTCCCTTCTTCTATTCTGATGAGAACTTCTTTTTATATAGATTGATCGAATAGTTGATGATTTCTTTTGCTTCTCGAGAGTTTTTCCATGCTTTGAATTTAACCCACTTATGGGGTTCCAGCCTCTTGTAAACTTCAAAGAATTCTTGGATTTCCCGTAGTTTATGAGGGTGAGCATCTGTAATGTCATGGAATCCGTTGAATCTTGGGTCATTTACTGGAACAGACAGTATTTTTGGGTCTTCTCCTTCTTCGTCTTCCATGATCAATACACCGATGGGCCTCACTTTGATTATGCAACCAACTTCTGTTGGTTCGTAGGTTAAAATCATGATGTCTAATGGGTCGTTATCGTCAAACCATGTCTGGGGAATAAATCCGTATTCTACTGGGAAGACAACTGACGAATGGAGCACTCGATCTAACACAAAAGCCTCCCAATCCAAGTTGTATTCGTACTTATCTCTTGACCCACTTATGACCTCGACGACTACATTGACAAAATCTGGGGGTCTATCTCCAGCTGGAATTCTCCGCCAAAGGTTCATAAAACCACGCTACTCAGCTTAGTGTCACTCGGTTATATGAATTTCCTGTTTTGCACCGAGTTATCCGGCTAATAATTTGGAAACGTAGGGTCCGTCATAGTCGTAACCAAAACGCTTGTAGTATTGTTTTGTTCCGAGGGCGCTTGTAACAACAACCTTTCTTCGGTCATAGTCACCCAGAGATATTCGCTCAGCTTCAGATAGAAGGACGCCTCCATACCCCTTGTGTTGCCACGCCTTAGCTAAGTGTCTCCCAACCGGAACCAAGGGACCGTAAACATGGAGTTCACGAACTATCGACGTCGTTTCAGAAACAATTTCAGGTCTATGAGCATTCCTTGAAGGAATACGCAACCTCAGATAACCCACTAAAACATCATCAACTGGGTCTTCAGCTGAAATGAAAACCTCGTCACCCTCAGACGCCTTTTCTTTAATGGTTCGTATCTCAATGCTATTTTCATCAGCCTTTACCTTATCCTTCAGCCATCGATGCCCAACCTCACGGCATCTTATGCATCGGCATCGCACCCCCTCCTCCTTAAGTCTCCGCAAAACCAGTTGCCGAAGGTTGCTTCTATTCACTCCAGCTTCTATTAGATAGGCTGGAATGTCCCTCTGAACCCTCATGATTCGAATCCAAGGAGGAACAGTCTTCTTAACCTCTAAAATAAGCTGAGCCGCCTCCTCATTGGTATAAGGCTGATATTCACCCCTCCTCCACCAATCGTAAGCCTTCGTCCCCTTCAGAACGAGGCAGGGATATATCTTAATCATGTCCGGCTTGAACAGGGAATCCGTGAATATTTTACGAAACCCTTCTAGGTCTCGTTCGAAACTGGAGCCCGGCAAACCAGGCATAAGATGATAAGCCACCTTTAACCCGGCGTCCTTCAATATGCGAGTGGCTTCGACGACATCCTGAACGCTGTGACCTCTTTCAACAAGCTCGTAAATGTCGTCGTACACGTTTTGAACACCCAGTTCCACGCGGGTTACGCCCATAGACAACATTTGGTCAACGTGTTTCTCTTTAGCCCAGTCTGGCCGTGTTTCCACAGTAATTCCGACGTTACGAGTTCGACTGGTCTCTGCAAGTTTTTTAGTCTCCTCCAAAGATCGGGTCTTCTTTTCAGCGACGGCATCTAGGCACTCTTTAACAAAATGCTCCTGATAGTCTAAGGGCGTACCGGGGAAGGTTCCACCCATTATGACGAGTTCCACTTTGTCAACCATGTGTCCGATGGCTTTAAGCTGTTTAATACGGTTTCTAACCTGCTCATGAGGGTCGAAGCCACTTTGCAGGCCCCTCATGGCGGCGGGTTCATGACCCGTATAGCTTTGAGGAACTCCGTAGGGAGGACCGCCGGGACAGTATGCGCATGGATTTTTTTGGGGGCAGGGCCAAGGCTTCGTCATCACGGCAACTATGGTTACTCCAGAAATCGTGCGGACGATTTTTCTTCGTAGGATGGGAAGCAGTTTGTCCTTTTCATCTGGTTTGAGATAGCATATCAGTTCAGAGTTGGAGGGAACCTTTCCTAAGTCATGTTTTCCGGCGACTTTCACTTTAATGAGGCTAACGTCGTCTTTTGTTGGGTTAGGAATCTCCATTAAGCGTTGGATGATCTCTCTGTAAGCCTCTTCACTCATTAGGAATCATCTACAAATATGCACTGGAAGCTTTTAGATAAACCTACATCCTTGCTCAACGTGGCTTTGCAAAAACCAACTACCCGTATGACAAAATGAAACGTAAACTATCTACGTCTACGTCCACGTCTACGTCCTCTACGGTCACCCCAGTTTTGTCCAGAGTTTCGCTGGAGAATTATTCTTTTTTCGTAATTTCGTCGCGACCGTAGTCTGGGGATTCGGCTTTTTTTGGGGGTGGAGTCCATTTTTGGAGTCTGTGACCTGACTTTTCCTGCTTTTGCCAAAGATCCGTGGGTTGGCAACTCTATTTCCTCGCGATTATAGATTTAGAAAGGGTCTTTTAAGTATTATCTCTACTTTTTGCATACGGCGAGGTGCCCTTTTAGTTGCGGATTTGTTTTCAGTGTGGAAGTTTTCAGTCCTGCTTTGTTGAGGAGTTTTGTATAACGTTCTTGGGTGAACTTCTTTTTCAGTCCTGTTACGACGATTGTGGATTGATGTTTGCTGACTCTTTTTATTTCTCCGAGGGTTTTGACGGGGTTCGGCATGTTTTGAAGGAGGGTTATGGCAAAAACTTGGTCGAAGGTTTGGTTTTGGAAGGGTGTGTAGTCGGCGTCGGCGCGGATGACGGCTGTGTTGGGTAGCTGTTCTGTGCGTTTTCTGGCTTCTCTGAGGATTTTTGACGCGACGTCTATGCCTACGACGAGTTTGGCTGATTTGGCGACGTGTTGGAAGAGGAGTCCTGTTCCGCAGCCCACGTCTAGGACATGTTCGTTTTGGCTGAGTTTGGTGTTGTTTAGGGCGGCTTCTATTTTGGCATTTTGTTCTTCTGAATATTGAGCGTCGTAGACTTGGGCTAGGTTGTCGTAGTGGCACATGGCTTTGCGCTTTTTGTTCCATTCTTTCATGTTTCTCAGAAGTTTTATCTGTGTTTCCTCTTCTAAAGATTGTTGGCGGTTTGTGTGTCTGGTCGAAAACCTGTTGTTGCTTTGGAGAATCCGGGTGTTGAGAGGGCGGCCGAGTTTATCAGAGACGCTGTTTCGGAGCGGAAGGTGGTGGTTGTTGTGGGTAATTGTTGGGTGGATTATAGGGGGAGGGCGAGTTCGAAGTTGGAGCCGGGTGAGCGTATCGTTGTGATTAAGGGAGATGGTTCGGTTCTGGTTCATCGTCCGGTTGGGTATGAGCCTGTGAACTGGCAGCCTGCTGGGTGTTTGTTTCAGACTCGTGTGGTTGGGGACGTTTTGCATGTGCGGGCTATTCGGCGGAAGCCTTCCGAGTCTGTTAGGATTTCTTTTGATCGTGTTTATTTGGTTTCGGCTATGAGTCTGGTTGACAGGGGAGAATTTTCTCTTTACGCTAGTGAGGAGGATATGCAGAAGGCGATTCTGGTGGAGCCGTCTATTTTGGAGTCTGGGTTGAAGCCTATCACTTATGAAAAGAAGGTTGAGCCTGGATTTGTGGACGTTTACGGCGTTGACGGGAACGGAAAGCTCGTGGTGGCAGAGCTTAAGCGAAAGACGGCTGGGAGGAATGCGGCTTTGCAGCTGGCGAAGTATGTCGATTTTGTGAAGAGTGTGGCTGGTCGGGAGGTTAGAGGCGTACTCGCTGCTCCTCGTTTGGCCAGGGGTGTTCAGAGGCTTTTAGCCACGCTGGGATTGGAGTTTAAGGCTTTGGATCCGAAGAAGTGTGCGGAGGTTTTGCGTAGATCTGAGACCCGTAAACTCGCTGAGTTTTTTGAGGAAAAATAGTTGGCTTCTTTTTTTGTTTATCGCAGAAATTCTAAGGAATGTAAGGATTGTGGCTTCTGCTTGGAGTATTTTGTTTGTCCGGGTGTTGGGAAGTCTACCATTGATCGTTTTGAGACTGCTTGTGTGGATTGTGGTGTTTGTTTTGTGGCTTGTCCTTATCAGGCGGTTGAGCGTGTGGTGGATACTGTTCCTAGAAAACAGATTACCCTCAGCGTTGATGGTGAGGATTTTGTTGTGCCTGAGCGTGTTACCGTCAAGCGGGCTTTGGAGCTGCTGGGCTTGGAGTTTGGGAAGTTTCCAGGTGGAACAGAGATTTTCGCCCCCTGTGAGACTGGGGGTTGTTTTGCCTGTGCGATGATGATTGATGGAGAGCCTAAGCCGGCTTGTGTGACGGCTGTTCGGGATGGGATGACAATCAGTTTAGATTTGCCCAAGGATTATGTTCCGCTTCGGAGGGTTTCCGGTTTTCAGCCTCATGCTGTTGGTGGTGTTGGTACGCCTTGGTGGGTTAAGAAGAGTGGTCGTTATTACGTGGAGGTGGCTTGTTTTGCGCATGGGTGTAATTTGCGTTGTCCCCAGTGTCAAAACCATACAGTGACATATGATAATGTGGCTCCGGCTTTGACGCCTTTGGAGGCTGCAGCAACTTTGACGGCACAGCGGAGGAAATATGGGGTGGATCGTATGGCTATTTCTGGTGGAGAACCTACGCTGAACAAGGCTTGGTTGATCAGGTTTTTTGAGGAGTTGGGTAGGTTGAATCCTGATGAGAGGGCTAGGTTGCATTTAGATACGAATGCTACGGTTTTGAAGCCTGAGTTTGTGGATGGTTTGGTGGAGACTGGAATGACAGACATTGGTCCGGATTTGAAGGGACTCAGAACAGAGACTTTCATGAGGATAACCGGAATAGCCGAAGGGAGGCTTGCTGGACGGTATTTGCAGAACGCTTGGTCCGTTACGGAGTATATTATTGACCATTATTATCCTGAGCCCTTGTTTGTCGGCGTTGGTATCCCCTACAACAAGTATTTTATAACGTTAGAGGAGGTTCGGGAGATGGGGCACAGACTAGCGGATATAAACTCTGAAGTCCAGGTTTGTCTCTTAGACTATTTTCCTACTTTTCGTCGAGTTGGTATGGAGAGGCCGTCTGTGGCTGAGATGAGGAAGGCTAGGGAAATGCTTGTGGAAACTGGGCTGAAAACGGTGCTAGCCCAAACAACAACAGGATACATAGGGCCATAAGGATAATAACAAGACTACTAGTGCGCACATACTTCCTCGATGGTTGGCGGTTGATCTGAGGTTGATGTGGAAGTAGCTGTCGCATAGTCCTTAGTGACTAGTTCTAGCCTGAGTGTTTTCGGTGGTGGGCGGCTGGTCTGGAAGGTGGGAGTTGTTGTTGCTTTCCTACTTTTGTAAACAACGACAACTGCTTCTAGGCTGAGTTGAGGCTTGGGCGGGTGTTTCAGAGGTTGTGTAGTTGTCGTCGTCCGCTGCAGAAACGCAGGACAACGACAAGCGTCGTCTTGGGAGAGGCGGCAAGGTCCTTGGTTTGTCGCTTGAAGGTCAGACTATGAAAGACTTACAACGTAAAAGTGACAAGATCTGTTGAGTCTTCGGATAGAACAGGACTTTGAAGAATGTTGCGCGCATTTTCAAATTATAGAGGAAATCTGTGGGTTGTTATCTTACGTAGTATGGGTGCCTATCCTTCTTCAGCCTAGTTAAAATGTTAATCAATAAAAAGTCGAAGTCTTTACCCCACAGAAGCCATCGTAAACCATGATAAAAACGCAGAAACTCCAGTCCCCTACTGGTGGCGCGATAAAAATTTTCACTCTCCTTCTCCACACTAACCAACTTCAAAACCACCATAGCAGGCATATACTTCTCCAAAACCTCGCGATTCAGGTCGCAGCCAACCATAATCTCCGATTCCTTAGAACCCAAAGCCGCCACCCGAAGAACATCAGCAATAACATCAAACTCGCTTCTCTTCTCCGTCATCAACGAACCGCCAACTTCAAAAGACGCGCCAACAACTATAATCATTATTTCAAACCCAACAATATGCCAAAGCCGATAGTAAAAACTTCTAGCTAATATTAACTTCAGATACTAACCCAAACTTCACAACCTTTACGTCAAACAAAACCAAACAACAAAAAGAAAAGAAAATGAACAAAATAGCCAAATACGTAACCGCCGCCATCTTCATACTAATCGCAGCCTACGGAGGATGGCTAGTCATAACCACTACCTTCCCCCTCGAAGAATGGTTCCAACAGAAACCAGAATGGAGAGCCGTCTTCAACCTCCTCCTAGTAATCGGCGTCATAGGCTTCCTAGCCGCTATAGTCGAAGCAAAAAGAAGATAGACCACACACTAGCTCACGTAAAAGGGATGCACATCTTTCTTAACCTTGCCCAGTTGACCCAAAAGACGCATCAACAAGAAATCGTTGTCGCTACCCCACAGAAGCCATCTCAAACGATGGTAAATACGCAGAAAATCCAACCCCTTCTCGGTGGTTCGATAAAACGTTTCATCCTTCTCCTCCACCGTAAGCAACCTCAATTCTGCCAAAGCAGACAAATAATTCTCCAAAACCGTAGAATCCAACTTACACTGTTCCATAATCTCTTCTTCCTTTGACCCCTTAGCCGTCACCCGTAGAATCTTCGCAACCACGTTGAATTCGTTTCTCCTTTTCGTCTCTCAGCACCGCCAAGCAAAATCGTATGTTGAAGATACGCTCGCAAAGATTTTAATGGTTATTTCAATCTCGTCAATAATGACCAAACCGATAGTAAAAACTTCTAGAAAACATCCTATGCCCTGAAATAATCCGTAATCCTCCTCTGAAAAAGCACATCTCTAAGCAGTCTACTCCTCTCTATCCAATGTTCCAGCGGAATCTGGAACCGACTCGCAATGCGGGTTAAAGCCTCCCCCAACGTGTTATATTTCAGCGGCTTCTGCCTCATAGCGTTCCTAACGTTCTCCCTCACCTGCCAAACGCCAACAGGCATAATATATCCCGGATGCGCCTCCCTCAAAACAACCACCGCAGCCTGCCGTCTCTCCTTCGCAAGCAACTCTCCAACAGCTAAACGAGCCGCATAATAGCAGCCCCCAATATTAGCGTAGGTGGTGCGACCGTCAAAGCCCTCCCAATCAGAAAACATAACCACATGCGTGCCACTTGGGTTCCAAACCGTGCCTGGATACCAAGCTTCCATAGCCTCGTAGCTCCAAGCTCCGGGAATCATCAAAACCTCGAATCTGTTGTCCAGATACCTAGACTCGTAGACGCGGTATTCATTGACCTCAGGAAAAGTTTTGATCTTCCCAATCATATCCTTTGAAATAATGCTGTCCACGGCCGTTATGCTCCAACGGGTGGGAACCAAACGTCGGTTATCCTTCAATCCTAAGGCGCCAACGCTAAAGGCCCGCTGAATTTTGGTGACCAATACCCCCTTCTCGTACAAGGTGGTAACGCCCTCAGCAGCCCTCAAGTCACCATCAAAATAAGCCTTCTCAATCTGATGATCCCACCGCGAAGTTGAAACCCTCATGTCTCTGACAACCGCGGAAGGCCCAAAAGGCTGAACTTCATCATCCAAAACAAAGCGCCTACTAGGCTTGCTCTTCAAAGTCAACTCCACATCCACTGGATCAACAGACAAAGCCAGCTCACGGGTTCGGTCCATTATTTTCCCAGCCTCCTCAAACTTCTTCACATGAACCCTATGCTTCCCCCTAACAAGCAAAGACCTGAAACCCACAATCTCATCGATGGACTTTCCAAACCAAAACTCAGGCAGATCATAGAGGCTCGTGTCCTCGTGAACTGGAGGAACCAAAGGACCCGCATAAACGTAGGGATAGCCAATCCGACCGACGAAGACGCCTGGCGGAGAAGCACCATCCACATCTGTGCCACGAAGAAGAGGAACAGTTCTAAAATAAGATTTCAACCTGACAACTAAGGGGCATCTGGTTTTGCCGCACAAAAACTTGCCACCTTTACAAGCCACGCAGAGGCCTTTTCCCCAAGCCTTCGTCGCCAGATAATCTGCATTATAATCCATGTCCGCGGCGAGGCTGGGATCATCGAGAAGTTGAAGAATCCAACGGTTATCCTTCCAAGATAACTTCGGCTTCTTCACATGCCCCACAATTTTGCCCTTTCTCTTCCCTTTGGTTAGTTTTCTCATGTTTACGCCGCCGGGAACGTCATCTAATAACTCTGATCAGGAACTTAAAAATAAGCTGATAACAAAGACTATTGAATAGCCGTTCTATCCGACAAGCATCCGCATCCAAAAGTCTTTAGTTCCCTTTCTAAGCTCATCAACGAAGAAGAAGATCAAAAGTGCAAGAAGCACGGACGTAACGATAACGGTGGCGGAGACCCAATCGCCCGTAAGTATGAGCGCGTCAAAAGACTCCTTGGCGAAGGGATAAAAAACCGGATTAAACTCGTGGTGAAGAGAATCTATAAACACGTGGGAAAGGATTCCGACAAAGCACAATACGACTAGAGTGCCAGAAAAACGGCACTTCTCCTTAACCTTTTCCTTGTCAAGCTTGAAAAAGAGTGAAACTGCTGGTGGATAGAGGAAAACGGTCAACAAAACCGACAGAAACGTGCCGAGGGTAGTAGCGCCTAAAACGCTATGGAGAACGAGTCTGTGTTGAAGACCACCAGTCAGGAGATAGGTAAACGGGATTTCTAGGTCTGGTACCATGGTGCTCACGAGAAGTGCTGGTAAGCTCAGTTGCGATTTCCATCTGTTGACTAGGTAAGCTATGCTGCAGTGGAGGGGTGTGACAGGCATGGCGATCAGTCTCAAAGCATAAAACACGTTTTAAGCTGATTTAAATGCTTGCAATTTTGATTCACTACGTTTTCGATGAAGACTAGGGATAGAATCTTCTGAGTTTACAGCCACTGGTGATATCTCCCGCAAATTCCCCTTTTTTTGTGTTTCTGGCTTGGTTGGAGCGCTGTGGAGGTGATGTTGTGGTGAGCAAGCGGCGAGAAGAGCAGGATGTGATGGACAGGATCATTCTCGAAACGCTGAAGAAGGGATGCGTTCGCTGGACAGATCTGGAGAAGAAGGTTTTAGGTACGTGGCATCCTTCTGCGACGCGCACCAGATTCGACAACCG
>Ga0209427_10007506_pt1 | contig 12350 bp, 13 predicted proteins | sample DeeMarSWOR136_30_FD_187465 | JGI IMG/M metagenome (GOLD analysis project Ga0209427, IMG submission 187465) | Marine sediment microbial communities from White Oak River estuary, North Carolina - WOR-1-36_30 (SPAdes) (version 2) | ecosystem: Environmental > Aquatic > Marine > Intertidal zone >... | reverse complement strand
AAAAAGGGTACATCCATAGAACCGATAATCCAAGGTGGGGGTCAAGAACGTGGATTACGGTCAGGAACCGAAAATGTTGCGGGTATTCTTGGTTTTGCCAAAGCTGCAGAAATTACTCGAAACGAAATGCAACAACATAGCAAAAGAATAACTAAACTCCGAGATGATCTTATTGGAGGCTTGATTGACCCCATACCATGTGCGTATCTAAATGGTCACCCAACTCAAAGATTACCTGACAATGTATCAGTGAGATATAGCTTCATCGAAGGAGAATCAATCCTGCTAAGTCTAGATATTTTGGGAATAAGTGCATCATCTGGATCAGCATGTGCAGCAAAGACCTTGCAGCCTTCACATGTTTTGCTTGCCCTCGGGCTTCAGCCTGAAGAGGCACATGGCTCATTGATGTTAACCTTGGGAAGAGATAATACGCAAGATGATGTGGATGAATTAAAGAGCGTTATCCCAGATATAGTGAAGAGATTGAGAGACATGTCCCCCTTGACACCTAAGGAGTTGAAGTGTTAATGTATACAGATAAAGTGATGGAGCATTTCAGAAATCCGAGAAATATGGGTGAAATACCAAATGCCGATGGTATAGGCACAGTCGGTAACCCCGTCTGCGGAGATTTAATGACAATGTACATAAAAGTTAAAGACAATCATATCGAGGACATAAAATTCAAGACATATGGTTGTGGAGCGGCCATAGCCACAAGTAGCATGACCACTGAACTTGCCAAAGGAAAAACGTTGGAAGAAGCAATGAAGATCACTCGTGCAAGTGTAGCTGACTCTTTGGGAGGTCTTCCAAAAGTGAAAATGCACTGTTCCAACTTGGCAGCTGATGCACTTCACGCAGCCATAAAAGATTATAGAGAAAAAACCAAGAACTGAAGAGGTGTAAGAATGAAGAAAGCAGAAACCAAGTGTAAAAGTTGCGATACAAAAACTGATGAACCTTGTGAGCTCGCAAATTATACCACCGAGATTGACGGAAAGACTTACACTTTTTGTTGTCAAACTCGTGCTAAACAATACAAGAAAGAAAAAGCCAAAGAAAAATAGGCCACTCTCCTACATTATTTCAATCTTCCATTTTGTATGAACAGGGCAAAAAGTCTTTATCCGTCTTTGATATGTGCTTTAACATCGTTTGTTTAACATCAGGCTCTTGATGTCGTTCAATTCCTAATCAACGTCGCCAACGGGAGGTGAAAAGCAAAACGAGCAAGACAAAGAGATTGGCTTTGGTAGTACAAAGTGGAACCATCGATAAGCTTTATTGCGCCTTTATTTTGGCGTCCACTTCTGTAGCCATGGGATGGGACGCGCACCTGTATTTCACATTCTGGGGTTTGCAGAGTCTAGTAAAAGGTGCTATGGAAAAAGCAAAGTTGCCTGGAGATTATAAGCATCTTGAAGAAACTATGCGTAAAAACCTTGAACGAATGAAATATCCATCTCCATATGAGATGCTCAAACGTCTCAAGCAATCTGGCCAATGCAAGATTTACGCTTGCACTCCCACGATGGAAATGTTCGGTGTTAGGAAGGAAGATCTTGTCCCAGAAATTGACAACATGGTTGGTGCTGCAACATTCCTTAGCATCGCAGCAGAAGCAGATGTAAACCTATTCATATAGCAGGCTGGAAAACATCGAATTTTCATCTTTTTCCTCTTTTTTTAGAAATAATTACAAAAAACAGGTATATTGCTTAAGCTCTCGTGTTGTTTTCATCTGTTTCTTTTTGAGGACTTACCTTGGTTTTTCACAACATTGAGGAAAAGCACCTATCTTTTTAAACGCAATAAGAGTTAGAGTTATGCTTCATCTGTGGCATTAGCGGATCCGCATTTTGGAAAACAAAGATAGGAGCCATGTAAAGTGACCGAGGAGATTAAGGTTTATGGCATTGACTTCTGGATTGAACAGATAAAGATGGAGCAAGGGTTCAGCTATCACAAGGCTAAATAAACGCTAAGGAGCAAGCTTGAAGCAAAACATTGGGTGGTCAAATCACAATCGGCACTTCATGAATGAAGAATTTAAAATGACTAAGGAAGCGCACGCATTCTCCATTTAGTACGTGCTCTTGAACCAGCTATTTCTCCCACTCTTCCAACAGCCTCATAGTAGCCCGTGCTTTCGAAGTACTTGTCAATCGGAAAAATCGGGTTCTTCCACTAAACCTTTCCGTAACTATGTCTTCCTTCTTAAGAATAAACAAATGTCTCAGCGTGGTTGCGTAGTTTGCTCCGAGCCTATGTGCGAGATCTGAAGTGTTCAATTGCCCAAGCTTAAAAAGCAACTTTAAGATCCTCATTCTTGTCTTAGAGCATAAAACGTCCTCTAAATCCAAGGTAACTCGCCATTTTAGTAAAAAAAAGTTTGCGTAAGCCTCCCTTCCACTCAGAGAGCACGAGATAGCAACCGAGGGATTGTGCAAAGCGCGTAACCTTTTTTCTGGGGAAAGCAGGTTTCGCAAACTCCGAAATAACATTAACATTAAGCGCATAAAAAACCACGGAAGAAACGACAGCTATAAGAAGTAGAGAGAATAGTTAAAATAAAAACCGGTCCAGGGCTTTCCAGTTAAGGAATGAGTCGCTGTTGACCATCCGCCGTGATTTTCTGCCATAGATACCCTTGTGACTTGCCAGCGTAACCGTAGCTATCGGAATTTTCAAGTCAACACTTGACCGCAGAATATCGCCAGCTAGAACACCTAGCCCGCCACTACAGGTGGGAATATTGCTTTTCACCGTGATCATAATCGAGAAATAGGCGACCTTGAGATCCTCCAAGAAGATGTGCGTGCAGAAATGGCTGCAAAAGTAGTATTTTCTACCCCGCCTTGCCACCTTAAGGGGCGTTTTTTGAGGGCCCACGGGAACGACGCAAGTCTGTTCCCAGACAACTTTCGTAAAGAGCCAGATTCGAGGCTTTCCTTACAACTTTAGATAAACATAGCGGTTGAGGCTAAAGTGTGTTTGTGGCTGTTGCGCCTTTCATAAAAATTTAACCCATGTTAACTCGAATGCAAATTGAAACGAACCAAACAGCCATGCGCGAACCCTGTTACGTTACACTTAAACTGGACTCAGGCTATTAAGATGAGTGAGGCGTTTATTTGCCTAAAAAAACCAAGATTCTATGCACTGTTGGTCCTTCGAGTTTTTCAGATGAGATATTGCGCAAGATGTTTAAGGCTGGAATGAACGGCGTAAGAATAAACACGGCTTATGGAGACTCCGACCAATACAAATCAGTCATCGAGAAGATACGGGAAATCGCAGACATCCCAGTGATGATTGACATAAAAGGACCAGAAATCAGAATCAGGACAACCCAAAAAAAGGTCGTTAATAAGGGAGAAAAAGTAGAGGTGGGCTTTAACAGCGAAGAAATTAGTTTTAATCATGATTTTTACGACAAAATGGATGTTAACGACGTGGTGTACATCGACAACGGTAAAATAAAAACCCGCGTAGTTAGGAAGAGTGACCGAAGTTTAACTTTGCTTTTTATGGACAATGGCACTATAGAAAACGGCAAAGGCGTTAACATTCCAAACAAGCACCTTTCAGTCTCAACCTTCTCAAAAAAAGATTTAGAACTCATAAAATTTGCGGCCAAACTTGATGCCGAATACATCGCGCTGTCATTCACAAGAGACGTTAAAGACGTGGAAAATCTGAAGACCCAAGCAAAAAGTTTTAAGGGCGGAATAGTTGCAAAAATCGAGAACTTTGAAGGGGTAAAAAACTTTGAGGAAATTTTGAATGCTGTAGATGGCATAATGGTGGCCAGAGGCGACCTCGGAGTCGAGATAGAACCGGAAAGAGTGCCGCTGGTCCAGAAATCACTAATTAAGAATTGCAACCAAAAAGGCAAGCTTGTTGTTACCGCCACTGAAATGCTCGAGTCCATGATTCACCAGCCAATACCAACCAGAGCGGAAGTGAGCGATGTGGCAAACGCCATACTGGACGGTACTGACGTGTTGATGCTTTCAGGAGAAACAGCTGTCGGTCAACATCCTGTGAAAGCTGTTGAGATGATGTCCAGAATAGCTTATGCCACGGAAAACACGGTGAAAAGCCACGTTGAAGATTATGGGACCTTCATAAATATTTCTGACACGATAAGCAAGGCCATTCAGAGAATCAGCCAAGACATGCCCGTTGACAAAATTATCACGATGACGATTTCGGGCTACACCGCTAGAATGATCGCTCGGTTTAAGGTTGCGCAGCCCATAATAGCAGTTACGCCAAAAAAGAGAGTGAAGAAACAGCTAGAAATGATTTTTGGCGTATATCCCGTGCAAATAGACTATCGGAATAAAAAAGACCGCATTGCGTCAGTTGCAAACCAGCTGCATTCGCTGAAACTTGTAGACGAGGCGGACATTATTTTGTTCACTTCAGGCGTTCGAACCACGGTGAAACACTCTAGCAACTCGATTGAGATACATAAAATCAGAGAGCTACGAAAGTTCACTTCCTCATGAGCGGAATGTAAATTCACACATAATCAGCTACTTAGCTAAAATAACCCGTAGCAGCTTGAATCAGAACATCGAAGAACTAGTTCTAACTGCTTTAGCTCAGTCACTTTTTTTGAAACTGGACTTTTAATTTGTGATTGTGTAATAGTAGCCACAAAGCTTAATTGACTTTTTTGCCTTTTCCTACGTTCAGAAAGACAGGTGAATTCTCAAAGAGTAAAAAAACCTGTTAAAGTCTATTCTGGAGAAGATTGTAATGCCTAAAATAATGAATATAATAGCAAGGGAAATTCTTGATTCCAGAGGCAACCCCACAGTTGAGGTGGATTTATTTACTAAAAACGGTCTGTCAAGAGCCTCAGTTCCTTCAGGTGCAAGCACGGGTATACACGAAGCCTTGGAACTCAGAGATGGCGGAAAACGCTATTTGGGAAAGGGAGTTCTTAAAGCCGTTAGTAACGTGAACAATGTGATATCTGAGAAACTTGTCGGCATGGATTGCACAAAACAGAAAGAGACAGATGAGCTAATTTTAGAGCTGGATGGAACACCTAACAAATCAAAGTTAGGAGCCAACGCCATTCTAGCTGTAAGCATGGCAGTGTGCAAAGCCGGAGCATCCGAGTCGAACATGCTGCTTTACGAGTACATCGCCAACTTGGTTAAATCAAAAGGGTTGACTCTGCCAATTCCGCAAATGAATGTGATTAATGGCGGGTTACATGCTGGAATCGAAAACGATATTCAAGAGCACCTGATAATTCCTCGTGGCGCAAAAAGCTTCTCTGATGCTTTGAGGATGTGCTCTGAAACCTATCATATCTTGAAGAAAAAATTGAAGGAAAAGTTCGGAAACTCGGCGATACATGTTGGCGACGAAGGGGGATTTGTTCCGCCGCTGAAGAGCGTGGACGAGAGGCTTGAATTTATTACGGAAGCAATTGAAGAACTAGGTTACACGGCGGAGTTAGCTTTGGGAATAGACGCTGCAGCATCCGAATTCTACAACAACGGAAAATACCAAATTTTAGAAAAAGAGTATTCGGTTGCGGAACTTTCAGACTTCTACAGTGAACTGTGTGAAGAATTCAAGGTGATTTCAATTGAAGACGCCTTCAGCGAAGACGACTGGAACGCTTGGAACATGCTGGAATCAAAGCTTGGCGCAAAAATCCAGATTGTTGGGGATGACCTTTTGGTCACGAACGTAAAGCGTATTAAAAAGGCGCTGGAGATGGATGCTTGCAATGCTCTGCTATTGAAGCTTAATCAGATTGGAACAGTTTCCGAGGCTTTGGACGCATTTAAGTTAGCTAGAAAAGCTGGGTGGAAAACCATTGTTTCTCACAGGTCGGGAAGCACGGAAGAGACTTTTTTTGCGGATTTGGTTGTGGGTTTAGATGCGGGGCAGTTCAAATACGGTGCGCCTGCAAGAAGTGAAAGAACCTGCAACTATAATCAGCTACTGAGAATTGAGGAAGCTTTAGACAGTCGAGCTATTTACGCGGATGTTTTGGGATGAAAAAGAATTGGTAGTTTGCAACCTGTTCGTGTTCAGGCATGCAGAGACAACTGATAACGCTAATGCGATTTTCTCGGGATGGCGTGACCCGGACCTTACTTCAAAAGGCTTCTCGCAGGCGCAGGAAATCGCGGAGCAACTCAGGCATAAGAAAATTGATTACGCGTTTACTTCGCACCTTAAGCGAGCACGAATAACTCTTGAGGTGGTTCTTGAAGATCACTCGGATGTGCCCGTTTTCGTTGATGATCGCCTAATCGAGCGATGCTACGGCTTGCTTCAAGGCGAAAGCAAAATCGAAGTGGCAAAGGAAAAACCTAAATGGTTTGCGAAAGTGCACCGGGGCTATGATTTTCCACCTCCAGAAGGAGAAAGTCTCAAGATGGTTGAAAAACGCACAGACCCATTTGTTGCGCGGCTTGAACGGTGGCTGCGGGGAAACTCTGGCAACGTGGCTATCTCTTGTCATGGCAACTCATTGCGCCCAATTCGTAGGATTTTTGAGTACCTAAGCCTGAAGCAGATGCTTCAGCTTGAGAATCCACAGGATAGGGCAATGGATTACGTGCTAAACATTAGCAGTGTCAACGTCAAGGACAATGCGAAAAGCGCTGGGTGTTCAGATTGGCAGGGCGTTTTGGTGCCTCAGGACGTGCAGTTGGCGTCAGACCCGAGGAACCCGTTGAAAAAGTACTATTAATTCGGTGTTGAATAGACTAATAGCTTGATTTGGAATTGGTTAGGAGAGATGAAAAATGAGTATCTTCAGAGCATATGACATTAGGGGAATTTACGGGAAAGATTTGACAAAAGAAGTTATGAAGAAAATTGGTATGGCTGCTGGAACATACACTCCTGGTGATTTTACTGTTGGAAGAGACTTCAGGGAACACAGCGACGAGCTTGAGGTCTCATTCGTATCGGGCGTTACAAGCACTGGTTCAAACGTTCGCATGGTTGGAACTTGCCCAGCTAGTCTTTGCGTCTTTTCGAACTGGAAGTTGAAGAATAATGTGGCTGCTTATGTTACAGCCTCTCATTTGCCTGCGGAGTGGAATGGCATAAAGTTCTTCCATCAAGACGGAGTTGGGTTCTTCGAGGATGAAAACAAAAAACTGGAAAAAATCCATGAGTCTGGGCCTTTCAGTAAAGGCGAAGGCTCGATGGAAAAAGTGGAGGGCATGGAACAGGAGTACATTAAATTCATCAAAGAACGCATAGCGCCAAAAAGACTGAAGGTGGTTGTAGATTTCGGAAATGGAGCTGCTTGCCTCATAGTGCCGAAGATTTTAAAGGATTTCGACATCGAAGCGAAATACCTGTATGATTGGCCTGACCCAACTTTTCCGAATAGAGATCCGGAACCTAAACCTGAAACCTTGACTGAACTTAGCAAGAGAGTTGTTGAGGAGAACGCGGATTTGGGAATCGCATTTGACGCAGACGGTGACAGAGCGCTTTTTGCTGACGAAACAGGCAAGGTTATGATGGCTGAGCAAAGCGCGGTTTTCTTCATAAGAGACCTGATGCAGATGCGAAAAGGTCCTGTTGTCGCCAACATTGAATGTTCGAGTTTAATCGATGAGGAAGCCAGAAAGTACGGTCAACGCGTTTTTCGCATACCTGTTGGGCACACGTTTCTGGTTCAGCAGACAAAAGAGCACAATGCAGTTTTGGGAGTTGAAAAGTCTGGTCACATATGCGTGCCCAAATTCTACTGGTTTGACGACGCCATAATAAACAGCATATACATGATTGAGATAGTGTCCAAGCTTGGCAGAAAAACGTCCTCAATCATTGAGGAGATGCCTAAAGAGTTCTTCGACAGGACAGAAATAGACAGCACCGACGAGAAAAAATTTTGGATAGTGGAAAAAATAAAAGAGAAAGCCGCGAAGAAATATGAATGCGTAACAACGATAGATGGCGTTAGAATAGATTTTTCAGATTCATGGGCACTAATACGAGCTTCAAACACGTCTCCGAAACTGCGATTAACCATAGAAGCGAAAAACGAAGAAAAACTATTAGATTTGAAGAAAGAGATGCTGCTTTTGATAACTCACATTGCTAACCCGGAAATGGATTGACTGTGTCATGGCCACCATGAAAACTGAGAACGGAAGAAACTTCCTTTATCTCACCAGTACTCGTAATGGACTATTTCTTCCATTGGTTTTCTTTCCTTAACTGGCCCTTTTTGTTCCGCAGGGTATCCTAACGGGGTCAATGCAACTGGACGTACTTCCTCAGGTATTCTCAGTGCGTCTTTTACTCTGTCTTCTTTAAACGCGGCAATCCAACATGTGCCAAGGCCAAGTTCGTGGGCGACAAGCACCATGCTTTGCATGGCTATGGCAGCGTCTACTTTCCAATACTCTTCGCCATCCTCTCTAGACCACGCCTTTAAGGGAGTTGAACACGCCACGATTACCACAGGGGCTTTGACGAACCAATCGCGGTTGTACGCTGGAAAGAGTTTTTCCCTTACTCCTTTGTCAATAACCACTATGAAATGCCAATGTTGATTGTTGCATGCTGAAGGCGAAAGTCTAGCCGCTTCAAGAATTTTCAAGAGCTTTTCTTTTTCCACGGGTTTATCCTTGTATTTCCTTATGCTTCTACGAGTTCTTACTGCTTCAAAAACGTCCAAAGCTAAATCACCAACCATATTGACGCATACACCAAAATATTGTTATCTTTTCGATTATAGGCTCCAATTCTCGAAAAGTCTACAAAGACTGGCATCACCACCATTGTATTTTTAGAAGCTGCCTGTGACTTTGAATATGAGGAAAGAATTTAAAACCAGAAACGTTTTGATTGAAATAGAATTGGGTGGTGTTTTGTTTGTTGACTTTTCTAACCTTCAATGGTCCTGATTGTAACTACCGAGTAATTGCTGCAAGACCGATTCTGATTAAAGCCCAGAACGACCTAATGCGAAAAACTGTGGCCCTAGACATGTTCGTTAATCTTCCTTTTGCTTTTGAGATTTCCAAAAGTGTCTCAACAAAAACAATCAAAATTGAAAAACGGTTTTTAGCGACACTCAAAGTTTACACTCTAAGAAAAGTGGGGGCGTAGGAAGTGAGTTTATGGCATTCTTTGAGGTTTTAGATGTGGATCAGAATTTTGAAAATTTCGTCAAAGCCTATTGGATATATCCAAACTACATAATCTTTGAACGCATTGAAATAGAGTCGATGTAGCCACTTATTGGCTTGGACCCAGCATTTGGCTCAAAACGTTTATAATCATCTCTGAAGACTGTGGGTCTGGAGACTCTGGGTCTTCCGGATTCGGTTCGGTGCCCGCAAAGAGGCACAGGGCATCAATACCTTTTCGTTTCGCCAAGCCAAAAACTAAACCTGAAAACCCGTAAAATGGACCTACATAAACCACTTCAATCTCAAATCGCTCTTTCATCTCTCGGACTAAATCGGGGTTCGTAGCCGCGCAGCAGACCTTTCTTGTTTTCGAGCCATAGCCTGCTGCTACAATAATCTTCGTGACCCCTAACCTGCTTAAAAAACCTACAATTTCATCAGCAACATAATATTGACCTGCAAAATTTGCTTGGTATCCCTTTGCCAAAATCATCGACGGCGAAGAACACGTGTAGACCTGAACTTTCGGCAAATCTACTTGACCTTGTTTCACAGTGGCGCCCCCGATGCCTGGCAGCGCGTAATGCGATGCATAAGAAGGTTTAGTTTGATAAATCAGTGGGAGATGTGTTGAGTAGAGTTCCGCAATCAACTCTGCTCGCGTTTTGTTGACAAGTTGCTCAACGACGAGTTTGCCTACGGACCGTAAACCCGGGGAGCCTACTATGGCTATCGGCTGCGCCAATTCAGCTTTTCTCCGGTATTCTATCCAGATATCCGCACCCATTAAAAATTCCTTCAGTATCATGTTACGTAGCTCGGTTTCTTGGCGGATTCTGCCATTTCTTCCTTTATTCGACGTTCGACTTCCGCTATCTTGGCGATTATGTCATCCATTTCCCTAGCCTGCTTATCCAGCGGCTCCATGTCTACCTTCAAGTTTAGAATTGACGTAAGGAGTTTCAACACTGCCTTGGTTGCTTTGGCATCTAGGATATACTGCCCTGTGGGCGTTTGATAGCCACGCGTTTCTCCCAGCAGACAAACCGCTTCAACGTCTCGCTTTTTAGCTAAACCCATAATTAATCCATTCTCACCGGAAATGATGCCTTGATCCAAAGGCACCACGCCTTTCTTCTTCAGTTCTTCGAGCGCTTCAGAACTCGTCGCGGTCCCATAAACACAAGGCGTTTCAAACATGCGATCCGTAACGTACGCTGCAAGAGAGAAAACTTTCTTCACCCCCTTAGCAACCGCCCAGTCCAACAGCCTATCGGCTACCTCATACTGCCCCTCAGGAGAAAAAGCCTGCGAATTACCTGAAAAGAACATCAAGTCGTCTGCAGCGTTGTCCCTGAAGAGGTGCAACTCGTTCCTGAGAAGCTCCACCAAACCATCTTCTCTTATCAGCACGTAAGGTGGAAAATACTTCGAATAGACCTCTCCAATTAGCTCAGCCTTAAGCTGCTGGATAAGATAGTCCACCGACAGCTTTCCAATGTAGGCTATCCCTGGAAGCCCACTGACGAGCACGAACTCTCTGGGCGCAAACTTCTTCAAAATCTTAATCTCAACGTTCATAGGCTAATTAAATCAAGGTTGTCGCTATTAAGCTAAATGCTTCTCGGAAACACGGCGCGTGCATCTTTTTGAGACGTCCGTGAAACTCGGAAAAGTTGCCGCACTTGAAACCGCATGATTTTTAGGACACTTGAGTTAGACTGGACTAACAAGAAACTTTCGAATGAGACACTGGGGCAGCTTTTGCAATGTTTGAGGCGGTGATTTTCGATTGGGACGGAACGTTAGCTGAAACCACAAGTGCGGTTGTTGCTTCCTTTCACACGCTCTTTGATGAACTATCACTTAAATTCGGAAAAGGGTTTATCGAAAGTCGAACGGGAACCAGCGCTAAGAAAATTTTTTGGAAATTCTCCGAGCTTCACGAGTGAATTTTAATGAGGAAACCTTGAAGAATTTGGTTAAGAAGAGAATCGAAGCTGAACTGGAAATGAGCGACCAAGTCAAGCTTAAAACAGGCACACTTGAGTTTCTGGAGTCTTTGAAGGGAAAAGTTAAACTCGCCTTAGCTTCAATGAACAATAAACCCGTAATCGACTGCATGCTAACAGCGGGTAACGTGAGAGACTTTTTCGATGTGTCTCTTTCGGCAGACGATGTTCTCAATCCTAAGCCTGACGCTGAAATATTCCTGAAATGCGCGTCTAAATTGTGTCTTCAGCCAGAACAGTGCGTGGTTATAGAGGATTCTGTGCTCGGCGTGAGAGCTGCTAAGGCGGCGAGGATGAGGTGCGTCGCGGTGCTTTCAGGAACGGCGTCTAAAAGTGAGTTGGAACAGGAGCAGCCTGACAAAATGGTAGCTTCGTTCGACCAATAGGAAGTTATTCTGAAGTTTATATTCTTCTTATGAAAGCAGGTTTGATTGTGGATTTGCTCTTTGTTCAGGTTCTAGTTCGAGTGGACTCAGCGTTTCGCCCGTAAACGAAATATAAAAAAGAAGTCTTTTACAATTTATACCGAATGCAACAATCCCAACGGTGATTTTAATGAAACGGAAAGATTACCTCCAGAATCCAGTGAAGCACATGAAGATAAACGGGACACTGACGGTGAACCAGTTGATGCAGCAGTTTCAAGGTTCCGGTTCTTTCGGAGCTGGAAGAATTTCTAGAGCGTGTAACATATACGAAAAAATGCTTCGAGACAAAGACTGCACTGTTTTTCTAGCTCTTTCAGGAGCGGTGGTTCCTGCTGGAATGCGTACGCTCATCACCGACCTAATTCGCAAAAGACTCATCGATGTCATAATTAGCACGGGCGCCAGCATGGTCCACGACACAATTGAAGCCTTAGACGGGCACCACTACAAAGGAAGCTGGACCGCAGATGACAGCGAGCTCTACAGATACCACATTTTCAGAATTTACGACGTATTCGTTCCAGAAGAAGACTACGTGAAGCTGGATTACAAAGTTTCAGAAATGTTCCGGGAGATTGCAGCTGAGAGAAACGGGGAAAGCCTTTCTTCAAATATGTTTGCGTGGGAACTGGGCAAGAAGCTCAAAGACCCAAGCTCTATTCTGCACGCCGCATACGAGGAAGATGTGCCCATCTTCATTCCCGCAGTTCGCGACTCGGAATTCGGCTATGTCCATCTGCTTCACGCTTTACACGAAA
>Ga0209427_10007505_pt1 | contig 12350 bp, 11 predicted proteins | sample DeeMarSWOR136_30_FD_187465 | JGI IMG/M metagenome (GOLD analysis project Ga0209427, IMG submission 187465) | Marine sediment microbial communities from White Oak River estuary, North Carolina - WOR-1-36_30 (SPAdes) (version 2) | ecosystem: Environmental > Aquatic > Marine > Intertidal zone >... | reverse complement strand
AGTAGTCTTTGAAGTAAATAGAATTTTAAAAGAATTTCGAGCAGCGATGTTTCTAGTAGGAGTCGATAAGGTTTCAAAGATGACAGATATTGGTGTAGATTTATGGATTTAAACAACGAACTTAAAAAAAGAGCAGATTTTTTTAATAATCAGCTTGAAAAATTTCTTCAAAATGGGGAACCAGAAATTCTATATGATGCAGTTAGACATCTTCCAATTGCTGGTGGTAAAAGACTTAGACCTTGTCTTGCAATGATTTCTTGTGAAGCAGTCGCAGGAGATGTAAAAAATGTGATTCCTCTATCTATTGCGCTTGAATTGACCCATAGTTTTACACTTGTTCATGACGATATAATGGATAAATCAAAATTAAGACGTAATATTCCAACAGTTCATTTAAAATATGGTGAACCAACGGCTATTATTGCTGGTGATTTATTATTTACCAAGGCCTTTGAATCTTTACATAATCTTGAAGGAGATCTTTCAATTTTTAAAAATGTAGAATTTGGCCTTGTTGATTGTGTAAAAGAAATAAGTGAGGGTCAACAATTAGATATGGAATTTGAAAATAGAAATAATGTTACTGAGGATGAATATCTAAATATGATTCTTAAAAAAACAGCAGTTCTTTTTATGTATTCTGCAGAAGCAGGCGCAATCCTTGCTGGAGGAACAAAGGACCAAGTAAGAGCTTTAAACGATTATGGAAAAAATCTTGGTCTTGGTTTTCAAATAACTGATGATTATCTTGATATTAGTAGTCAAAAAAAGGTTCTTGGAAAAGATATTGGAAATGATATTAGAAATGGTAAAAAAACATTAATCGCTGTACATTGTTTAAATCATATTTCTGGAGAAGATAAAAAACTTTTTTGTAAGATTTTTGGTAATTTGGATTCATCAGAAGAAGAGGTTAAACAAGTGTATGATTTATTTATAAAAACAGGATCTGTCGAATATGCAAAAAAAACTGCTATAAATTATTGTAATAATGCAAAGAAGGCAATAAAAATTTTACCAGAATCTGATGCAAAAAAAATTCTTCTCGAATTAGCAGATTTTTCAATAAAAAGAGAGAAGTAATAAAATATGTCTACAGATAAGATACAAAAAATTGCTTGGAAATATGCTCTACAAAATGCTATTAAATTTAATGGCAAGGCAAATCCAAAAGCTGTTGTTGGAAAGGTTATAGCTAATTTGCAAAAAGACGGTTTTTCTCCAAAAGAAATAATTCCAGTTGTTAATTCTGTTATAAAAGAAGTTAATAAAATTTCAATTAAGGATCAAATAGAAAAGCTAGAAAAAATTGATCCAGAATTACTTAAAAAAGAAAAAAAAGTTAGAGATTTTACACTACCTAATCTTCCTGATGCAGTAATTGGAAAAGTTATTACTAGATTTCCACCTGAACCTAATGGATATTTACATATTGGTCATGCAAAAGCTGCAATTGTTGATCATGAGTATGCTAAGATGTATGATGGGAAGTTTATACTTCGTTTTGATGATACTAATCCTGAAAATGCACATCTTGAATTTTATGATGCCCAAAAAGAAGACCTTAAATGGCTTGGGATTGAATGGGACCTTGTTTATAATACATCTGATAACCTTGAGAAACATTACAAATATGCAGAGCAACTGATTAAACAGGATAATGCATATATTTGTCAATGTTCACCTGAGGAAATAAAACATGGACGTTATCATGGTAAAGAATGCACTTGTTGTGGAACTGAATGTGCAGATAATATTGATCTTTGGAAACAAATGTTATCAAAATCTTTAGATGGCGCGATTGTTAGATTACGAGGAGACATGACATGTGATAATACTGCAATGCGTGATCCGACTCTATTTAGAATAATAGACTCACCCCATCCGATACATGGTGATAAATATAGAGTTTGGCCAACTTATGATTTTGCTGGACCAATAGAAGACAGCATTGGTGGAGTAACACATCCTTTTAGGACAAAAGAGTATGAACTTCGCGATGAATGCTATTTTAAAATTCTTGATTTACTTAATTTAAGAAAACCTCATTTAATGGAATTTGCTCGACTTTCAATAGAGGGAATGCCTGTTTCAAAACGTAAAATAAAACCATTAATTGACAAGGGATTAGTATCAGGTTATGATGATATTCGCTTACCAACATTAAGAGGGCTTAAAAAGCGCGGTATTTTACCTAAAGCAATAAAACAATTTGTTTTAGAACAAGGTATTTCAAAGGTTGAATCCACCATTAATTTTGGTCTTTTAGAGGCAACAAACAGAAAAATGATAGATTCCATTGCAAAAAGATATTTTTTTGTTAAAGATCCCATCAAATTAATAGTTGAAAATGCTCCTAAATTAACTAAAAAAATCAATTTACATCCAAATAACAAAGAACTTGGAACAAAGATTGTAAAAACAAGAGATGAATTCTTTGTTCAAAAGTCAGATTTAGATAAAATTAATGAAGGTGAAATATTTAGGTTAAAAGAACTTTACAATGTAAAAATTTTAAAGAAAAATAAAGAAATTATTGCACAATATGAAGGTGAAAATTTAATTCCTAATTCTGCAAAAATTCAGTGGACTAATGATGAGTACATAAAAATGAAGGTCTTGATTCCTCATCCACTATTTGTTGATGATAAATTTAATGAAAATAGCCTTGAACAAGTAAATGGATTTGCAGAAAAAGCAATTTTACAGTTAAAAACAGATGAGATAATTCAACTTGAACGCTTTGGTTTTATTAGAATTGAAAATATTGAAAATAAAATAACTGGCTTTTTTTCGCATAGGTAAACTTTTTAAATTACAAAGCGTTTTATTTTAATAATAATCAGATGCAGAGGTATTGGAGATGGGATGACATATGCAAGTCTTTAATAAAATAAGGATAGGTTCGTTAAGTGTTATATTATTTTTATTTTTCTTAACTGAAGCAGTATTTGCACAGACTGTTAAACCTGCAATTGATAGTGTAGGAATTTCAATTGCTATTGTTATTGCAGCAATAGCAACAATTATTGCATTTTTTACACTAGGTGGAATAAAGTATGTAACACCTGAAAACGTCTTGGATACCGAGATCAGAAAGAATCTTTATGAATATATTGATGAATATCCAGGATCACATCTTAGGGAAATAGCAAGAGAACTGGATTTGAAACCAAGTAACGCTGCTTGGCATTTAAGAAAACTTGAACAAACAAACCTGATTAGAAGTCGAAATATTGGTGGAAAAAGAGTTTATTATTTAGTTGAAGGTGGTGTTGAAGCTCGAAGAGAGGCAATTGCTGAAGCGGTTTTGAAAAACCTAAACGCTCAAAAAATTATGTTTTACTTGCAAGATAATCCAAGAAAACACTTACTTGAAATTGCAAATGCTTTAAACCTTAATCATCACACAGTAAAATGGCATATCAAAAAATTATATATGGCTGAACTTTTAGATGGAGATACAAGCAACTCTGTTTATCCTGTTTATTTTCCAACAGAGGTTGGTATTAGAATAATTGAAAATTATTCAAAAAATAAACAAAAGCTTATTGTAATAAATCAATAAATCCTTTCCTTAAAATTATAAGGTAAGTTGCGCCACACAGTAATTATATACTAATTTATAAAAAGACTTTATCTGTGATTTTGAATTGGTTGAAACGAACTTTTATTTTTTCTAGTTAGATTTTTAGAGCAGCATTATTGGAGTTATAGTTCATAAGATTAAAAAAAGAGAAAATAAAAGCTAGATAATTTATTTTGTTTACAATCGTCCTACGTCTGTTACTTCTGCACTATCAACATTATCAACTTTTAATATTTCATCAGCTATTGGATCAATTCCACCAGCATCATCTGGTACTAAAACCGTGACATCAAGACCTTTTAGGCCAAAAGCAATTTCTTTTATGTTTATTTGTCCTACTTTTGCTGGTGGTTTTATTATATTTTTTATATCACTTATCATCTGTTGAAGTTTTTCATCACTTATTACTTCACTGGGCATAACACGTATTAATCCGATTACTTCCCCCATTAATATCTTCCTCCTATGGTCCTGTAAATCCACATTTTGTACATATATACTTTACACTTTGTTCTCTGCAACTCGAACATCTTCCAATGATTTCACTACACATCGGGCATTGAAAAGTTGTAGAACCTTGTTCTAATAGTCCTTTTCCACATGAAATGCATTTTTCTGCTTTTTCCATAGGATAGGCTGAATATTATTAGTATTTTTAAATGTGACGGCTATTAAAAATAAATCTATTTGTATATATTTTTTATTTACATTCAGTTTTTTGATCTTTTCTAATTGCATCCATTGAAAAAGAAGCAACTGATTTAAAAATCCTATACTGGAAAAATGCACCTGCAATAAGATTCATATGAAAAGAAATAAACCTATATAAAATGATAAAAACACCAATGAGACTTCCTTCACCAGTTCCAATTAAAACTCCATAAAGACCAAATATTCCAATTTCTGCAATACCAGCGCTACCTGGTGTTGTCGGCATCATAATTATTACTAATAAAAGTATTTGAGCTGCATATGATTCTATAAAAAAAGGTGGTAATCCAAGTCCTAAAAGCACCATAGAAGGTATCATAAATCCTATTGACCAGAACAATATGGTTAAAATTGATGCTTTTAACATAGTAATTTTTCCTTCTGATGCTAAACAATGCATAGCATTGTGAAAATTGTCAACCTCTCTATTTATTCTTTTAATAAGTTTAATTTCAGTATCTTTTTTCTTTGAAAATCTACTGAATTTTTTCCCAATATAGATTAAAAAAGCCTTTGTTTTTTCTGGTTTTAAGATTGAATATATAAAAACAATCAGAAGCAATATAAAAACCAAAACACCAATCCATAAACCAATGCTTATTATTTGTAAACCTGGTTTATCTTTAAAGATAAAAACTGCAATTGGAACAACTGATAAGATAAATACTGCATCAAGCAGGCGTTCCCCCAAAACTGCAGCTGTTGAACTACCTAAACTCATTCCATCTTTATTTAATAAATGAATTCTAACAGGTTCTCCACCAGCCATTGAAGGAGTGATACATGCTAAAAAAAGATTGGCAATAACAATTTTTGTGGATTCAAATAATCCAATCTTTACATTTTTACTCATTGAGTTGCTTAAAACCTTTAATCTTGCCCCCCAAAAAATCCAATATAGTATATTTAAGATAATTGCAACAATAAAAAATTCATATTTTATTTCAGTACTGGATAATTGATTTATTGTATTTTCATCTATTGTAAAATACAAAATGAGAATTATTATTGCTATACTTATTGTTATACTGAGCATAATTGATAGTTTTATTGTCTTTTGTTTCTCGGGTTCAACCACGAATATGTTATTTTTGGAATGATTTATTTTGTTTATGGTTATTTTAAACAATAAAACTTATCTTTCCTTAATTATTGTCAAACAAAATCTGGTGTCTTATGAAAAAGCTACCAATAAATAAATACATTAACACAATGAAATATGCTTTTACAAATAAACTTGCAGGAGAATCTATATATCCGTTTTATGCATCATATAAGGTTACCCATAAATGTAGTTTAAAATGTGAATTTTGTAATGTATGGATGGAAGATACACCGGACCTAAAAAAAGATGATGTTTTCAAGGTTATTGATAATATTGCAAATTCTAGTATTGTAGTTCTTAGTTTGGAAGGCGGAGATCCACTTGTAAGAAAAGATTTGGGAGAAATTCTTGAATATGCCTACCAAAAACCGTTCACATTATTTTTTACTACAAATGGACATTTGCTTGATAAAAGACCAATGAAGGAATATGGTAAATACATCGATTATTTACATATTAGTATTGATGAGGGACACGATAACTTAGAATTTTTTGAAAGACTCAAGGAGTTTCAAAGTTATGGCCCTGAAATATGCATACAAATTGTTGTTACAAAAGATACATTAAAATCATTGGAAGAAAAAGTAAAAAAAATACATAAAGTAAATGCAAGAACCGTTGTTATGCCTGCATGTCATTTGGATGGTACAGATGATTATTATCCAGAACCAACAAAATTTAGAGATGAAATTATTAGACTTAAAAAGATTTATAAAAATACGATAACAACACCTTCAGGTTTTCTTGATAATATAAACAAGACACATGGCTGCTCGACCTCATCAATAATAATTGACTCAGATGGTGGTCTTTTTTACCCATGTAGAACTGTTGGAAAAAGACTTTATAATTTCACTGAAGGTTCATTTATTGATTTTCTAAAATCAGAAAAGGCAAAAAAAGCAAGGGAAGATATGGCTAAATGTGAAAGAAATTGCGGATGGTATCAATACTTTGCAACCGATGTTTTTGCATCCCCAAAAACAATTATTTCATCTCTAAGTCCATATCTTTTTAAAGAAAAATTTTAATTATATATACATAAAATCACATTTAGGACTGAAAATATATGAAAATACTTCTTGCAACAGAGTCATATTACCCAAATATTGACGGAGGAGCAGTTGCTCAATATAACTTAATGCGAGAGCTTAAAAAATTAGGTCATGAACCTATGGTTGTTGCTCCAGGTAAATCAATAAGAAATTATATAGAAGAAATAGATGGATATCAGGTTTATAGGACAGGATCTATTACTTTACCTTTCTATATGAAGTCAAGATATCGCTTTTCACCTTTTCCTTTTTTTAAAATCCGAAAAATTATAAAAAAATTCAAACCTGATATTGTCCATATTTGTTCACCTTATCCAATAGGTGGGAGTGCATATTTATGGGCAAGAAAAAATCATATTCCAGTTATAAGCTCAATTCATATTTTACCGGAGAATTTTCTTTCTCCATTCCTTGGGTCTAAACATTATAAAATAATTAAAGAGAGATTTTGGAAATACCTTATTTATTTTTTCAATTTAGCAGATTGGACAACAGTACCAACGCAATCAGGTGCAGACATTTACATAAAAAATGGATTGAAAAATAATATAACCCCAATATCAAATGGTATAAATACAAAAATTTTCAATCCAAAAAATGATGGAGAATATCTTAGGAAAAAATTTAATCTTCCAAAGAAAAACATCGTTCTTACTGCAGGTAGAATAACTCCAGAAAAGAATCTTGAAGTTTTAATTAATGCAATTCCACATGTCATAAAAAAGGTTGATGCACATTTTCTTTTTGTTGGTTCTGGAGGGGATTACAAGCAAAGTCTTCAGACACTTGTGAAAGAATTAAATGTTTATGATAATACTACTTTCACTAGTTTTTTGGATTGGGAGGATTATCCAAAGATTTTTTCAGTTGCAGACTTGTTTACTCTACCATCTGAATTTGAACTTCAAAGTATTGTAACTCTCGAAGCAGTTGCTTCAGGTCTTCCTGTTGTTGTAGTTAATAAAGGGGCGCTTCCTGAGTTAGCAAATTCTGGTAATGGTTTTGTTTTTGAACCAAAAAATAGTATAGAAATGGCAGAAAAAATAACAACACTACTAAGCGATAATAAATTAAAGGAACAAATGAGTAAAAATAGTTTAGAACTTGTAAAAAAACATACTTTAGAATCTGTTGCAATGGAATATGAAAAAGCCTATGAAAATGCAATTACGGCTTATCAAAATAAGTAGTGGTTAAATATTTGTCTATATAAGTCCAATTAACCTCATAAATTTCAGTCCAATGAATTGGTTCCTCTGTTAAAGAATCGATCTTAATCGACTCATTTCTATAGATTAATTTAAAAGGTGGATTATCAAATTTATCATATGCAGCAGTCCAGGTCTCATTTGTCATATAAAGTGTTCTAAAAACCCCTTGATAAGGTCCAATATGGACTAATTGATTTTTCATTATGTCATCAATTATAATGTGTGAAATTCTATAGTAATTTTTACCAATTCCTAATAATTCCTCGATGAATTGACTCAGATTTTCAGAAATCCAAAGCTTAATAATTTCGTCTTCTGATGTATTAAATCCTTCAGCTTCTACCATTCTTTCTAAACGATGATCTGATACTATCAAACTTGTATTTTTATCTAAATTTTCTCCTATCCAATTAATTGAGTTTACATTTTCAACTGTTATTTCTTCTCTTGATTGATCTAACATTTTATGAACTTCATATGTTGTTGATGCAAGTGATATTACAAAAATTATTGTAATAGAAAAAGATATTAAACGTTTCTTTTGAGGAATTTTGATTTTACCAGATATATAGTTTACATATAGATCTTTTTTATTTCTTAATTTTTCAAATAGTTTTTTATAAAAAGGATCTGAGAAAATACCTCCTATCCCAAACACAATAATTATTGTAAGAGGAGCCATTATATATTCTATATGTCTATGTGGAAATATTGTTTTATTATCTACAAACAACATTAGTAGGAAAGATATTGTAAGTGAAATAGTCCATCCTCTAATAAATAGACCATTTTTAACAAACCAAGTATATCTAAATCCAGCAACTCCAAATGCAACTGCAACAATAAATGGTATTGCATAAATTATAGCTAAAAAATTCAGAGAAAAACCCACCCAAAAAAGTTCAGTTGTTGAAAAATAAAGCATTGTGCCTAGAATTATGAATATTACTATTAAAAATAATAAAATCCGCGATCTAAAAGAAGGCCATTTTCTCTTAATAAAAGGATTAAAAAGCCAAATTGGCAAAATTAAATATTTACCAATTTTTGATTTAGTGGCTTGATAAAGATTTACAATAAGTTCATTAATTTTTCTTATACTTTTTATACCTATAGTTAATAAAAACGTAAGAAAAATGAAGTAAAGTAATATAATAAAAAATGGTTCTATTCTTAAACCAATAACTGAAAATCCTGACATCATAAAATTATTATAAACAGTTTTAGCAACAAACGCCCAATAAATAAATGTTAGACCACTAAATATATACAAATAGAATATGTCTTTTTTATATGATACTGTCTTATTTTTTGAGCAAACATTTTCAAAGAAAATAATTCCAATAATTGATATTAAATAAAAATATGTAGAAAGATGATGAGACATAATAAGTAACATTGTTGAAGATAATAAAGGGATCACAAAAATTGTTTTTTGTCTATATTTTATAAAATTAAATAATGATAAAATAATAAAAAAATGACCTAAAGTAAGTGGTGAAGCATGACTTGTTTGATAAACATGAAATGGTATAACTGCAAAAAATAAACAAGAAAGCAATGCAATTTTTTTGTTCTCTGTAAGTTCATTTACAACAAAATAAAAAATGACAACTGAAAGCCCTCCAAAAATTGGGATTAATTTTGGCATAAAAATTAATACATCAAGTCCAGTTAACCAATGAAAAAAGGCATTTACTATATATAAAACTGGAAACTCGTTGTATGAACTACCCCATCCAGTGTATGGAGGAAAAAGTACTTTTGTTTCAGCAATAGTTTTTGTAATACCTAAATATATCCCAAAATCACATCCCCATGCAGCATGAATCCACGCGGGAATTGACCTAATAATTATAGCTATAGCTGTTATTATGATTAATAAAAATATCAAGAATTTTTGGTCTTTAAGTTTTGAAATATCTATTAATTTCTTCCTCTGCATTAATATAAACCGATATAAACAATTTATATAATAATTTGGCTCTATAAAAAAGGGCTTTTTTTAACAGTTGACATTATATTTATTATTTTTTCAACGGATTTATCAACATCACATTTTCTCGTTATACCTGTAGTTTTTTTTGCATTTTCAATATCTTTCAATAGATTTATATTTTCTTGATTAACAGAGTAAAATGTTCCTTTTTTATTGTGATATTTACCTAAATATTCTTGTTCAACTTGTCCTGGTGTTGGAATCATTAATGCTTTTGTTCCAATAACACCCAAATCAAGAATTGTTGAATAACCACTCCGTGATATTACCAGTTTTGTACGATTTAGGAAATCTTCACGTTTTTCTTTTGAAAGAAATGAGTAAGTTTCAATATTTTTTTTTGAAAATTTTCTAATTGATTCTGTTTTACCAAGAGTTATAATAATTTTTCCTGATAGATCTTTTATTTTTGTAATTATTTTTTTTTCAAGAATTGTTCTCTGTGGTTCAGGTCCCGAAATTGATATCATATAATCAATATCTTTTTTCTTTTTTTTCTTTTTAAAATCTGATAATACTCCAACATAATGAAGTTTTTTTTCATCTATCTTGTTTAAGTTATGTGATAATTCACCTGATAAATCATCCTTTTCAAAATCAGGAACTATTACTCCACAAAAACGTTTAAAAAAGAAAAGATTAAAGGTTTCACTACCTCGTTCAAAGATACTAATTCTTAATGGATTCATTATTCTAATCTGATGGGTTATGAAAAATGATGGAATTTTTCTACTGTACATATCATAACGTGCATCAGATATTATTCGATCGTATTTTCTTTTTTTAAGTATCTTATTTAAAGCCTGTAAACCTGATTCCATTCTTGCAATAAATGAGGGCCAATAGATTACACTTTTTGCCATAAACTGTCGTGAGTTTTCAGAGAGAAGCATTGGATAATCTGGGATATCATAATATTTGGCAATATCTCCAATCTCTTTTTTTAAAAGATCAAGACTTCTACCATTTGAAATTATCGTTAAATCATTATCTTCTTCCTTTAACTTACGAATAACCGGTAAGGATCTTGTTGCATGTCCAAGTCCCCATGAACAAACTGCATATATTATTCTCATTTAAGACGCTGTATTTTGTAATTAAATAAATATCTAACTGGATGTCATATTTTTATATATGAGTATATATTACCAGGTTTTTGAACGTATGAAATTTAATGAAAAACTTGATAAAATTGTAAAGAAAAATAATAGTCTCTTATGTGTTGGTCTTGATATTGATAAAGAAAAAATACCAGAATTTTTATTTGAAAAAAGTAAAAATCCATACTTAAAATTTAATAAATCAATTGTAAATGAAACTAAAGACCTTGTTTGTGCTTATAAAATAAATATGGCTTTTTATGAATTTTTTGGAAAAACAGGTTATGAATTGCTTGAAAAAACAATAAATTACATTCCGAAGGATATTATAATTATTTTAGATGGTAAACGAAATGATATTGGTAATACTGCAAAAAAATATGCTCAAAGTTTATTTGAAACATTAAATGCTGATGCCGCAACTGTAAATCCATATCTAGGAATTGATGGTATTAAACCTTTTTTAGAATACAAGAATAAATGCTCATTTATTTTATGTAGAACTTCAAATACATCTGCTAAGGATTTTCAAGATTTATTATCAGATAATATCACACTATATGAAAAAGTCGCTCACAAAATTAAAGAATGGAATAATTTTGGTAGATGTGGTGCTGTTGTTGGTGCTACTTATCCTAAAGAATTAAAAAATATAAGAAAGATTTTGGGAGAAGATATTCCACTTTTAATACCAGGAATAGGTAAACAAGGAGGAGATGTTGAAAAAACTATAATGTATGGAACAAATAAGAAAGGTGAGATGGCAATTATTAATTCATCAAGGGGTATAATTTTTGCAGGTAAAGATGAAAAATATCTTGAGAAAGTAAGAAAATCTGCATTGGATCTAAGGAATATTATTAACATATATAGAAATGAAAAAATTAAATTTGATATATGACCAAAACCCATATTAACTTGATTGTCTTTAATCATTATTACCTTGATTCGAAGATCTCTATGATAAAATGATTAGGGAAGCAAGATCAAGGTTACAAATTGATATCAAAAAGGGTCCCTCTATGATCTATAAGACGTAAAGTCAAGAAATGATTTGAGGACAACCATGATATCAAAAAATTGTCGCGACATTAGTTCCAGTACCATTCCACTGCTGCTTATTGGATTGTACTGAAACTACACCCAGCACATATCCTATATTGTTGGGTGACAGCGACAAAATAAATGGTTTTTCTATTTTTTTTAACAAACAAAAGATTTAAATAAATATGTAAGTTTTATATATCGGTCTAACATACAGCTTAGACCTCAACTTATAACCCGGACCTTTTCCGGTCGACCTTTGAGTATGCATTATTGCATTTCCTGTGATTAGGTCATTTCTGTTCTGGGTTACAAATGGATGTGGAGGTTCAAGATAAGCAGGATATGCCCTAGACGCTTCTTGCGCTCTCTTGAATCTGACGATTGACATGTGTTGGTGAATTTTGATTCACCCGCCAAATACAATAATAGTGTGCTAGATTCCGGTTGATCCTGCCGGAGATCACCGCTATTGGGATACGACTAAGCCATGCGAGTCGAGAGGGTTCGGCCCTCGGCTGACGGCTCAGTAA
>Ga0209427_10007504_pt1 | contig 12350 bp, 15 predicted proteins | sample DeeMarSWOR136_30_FD_187465 | JGI IMG/M metagenome (GOLD analysis project Ga0209427, IMG submission 187465) | Marine sediment microbial communities from White Oak River estuary, North Carolina - WOR-1-36_30 (SPAdes) (version 2) | ecosystem: Environmental > Aquatic > Marine > Intertidal zone >... | reverse complement strand
TTACAAATTGCAGAGGTAATGGTAAGGAATTCATATTTGATCGTAAATTTTTTTATGGTTGCTTTTTTAAATTCTTTGGTATTGTTCCGTTTTTTATTATAACTTGATTTAAAAGTACCATAATTGCTTCAAATCTTGGGAAATTGATTATATTTATTGTAAAGGGTGCGGTATATGTGCCAAAGAATGTCCAACTAATAATATAGAAATGATAAGAGAGAGTGATGTAAAAGATGATTAAACCTGAATTAAAAGATTTTTTACAAAGTGAGGAAACAAAGATTATCAAAGGAAATGAGGCGGCTGCGTATGCAGCAAAGTCTGCAAGAGTCCAAGTAATTAGTGCCTATCCAATTACTCCACAAACCACGGTGGTTGAGAAATTATCTGAGTTTGTTGATGGTGGATTAATGCCTGGAACGCAATATATTAAAGTAGAATCTGAGCATTCGGTTCTTGCGTCCTTGGTGGGGGCAAGTATGGCCGGGACAAGAACATTTACAGCTACATCAGGACAAGGTCTCTTCTATATGTATGAAATGGTTCATTGGACAGCTGGTGTAAGGCTACCTATAATAATGGCTATTGCATCAAGAGGCCCGGCACCACCTTGGAATATTTGGGCAGATTTCACAGATGTAATTAGCTGTAGAGATACAGGATGGATGAGTTCTTTTTGTGCTACTCATCAAGAAATTTATGACGAGATATTAATGTCCTACAAAGTATGTGAAGATCATGAGGTTTTATTACCAAAATTTGTCGCTTATGGGGGATTTATTTTATCTCACACCTCAAAACCGGTAATAATAGAAGATCAAGACAAAGTTGATAACTTTTTACCACCATTGCCAGATGAAAAAGGGTGGCCACATATATGGATTGATCCTGAAAGACCACTTATGCACGGAAACCTTATAATGCCCTCTGGATTTTATAGTGAATTTAGAATGAAAATCCACGATGCTCTGATAAAATCAAAAGCAAAGATTAAAGCTGTTGCGAAGGATTTTGAAAAAACCTTTGGAAGGAGTTATGGAAATGGCTTAATAGAAGAATATAAAATGGCAGATGCGGATGTTGCTATTTTAAATTATGGTGATTTAGCGCTACAAATGGAAGAGGCTGTGGATCAAGTAAGAGAAGAAGGATATAAAGTTGGAATGGTTAAATTGCGTCACTTTAGACCTTTCCCGGTAGAAGATGTTATTGAAGTTGCCAAAAAAGTGAAAATTTTAGGTGTAATGGACCGAGCAACTGCCTTTGGTTCACCAACGGGGGGACCAATAAGTTCTGAAGTAAAAACTGCCTTACATGGAATAAAAGGAACTGCCATGATTTTACCAATGATGAATGGTCTTGGAGGAAGGGAAGTTTCCTTAGAACAACAAAAAGAACAACTCAAAATATTAATGAATATAAAAGAAACTGGAGAATTACCAGAAGATTTGCTTCATGGTACTCTCTGGCACGGAAAATTAGAGGTGAATTAAGATATGGCATCATTAAAGAAAGTAATGGAAGATGAGATAGCTTGTAAGGAGTGGTTTTTACCAGGAAACGCGTGTTGTACTGGATGCGGTCTTGAAATTGCCCTTCGCTGGGCGATGAAAGCTTTAGGACCAGAAATAGCCATGGTTACTCCTGCTAGCTGTTTAAACGTAGTTATAGGACTTTGGCCAAAAACAGCCCCTGACTTTCCTCAATTTAACATGGCATTTGCAGCAGGAGCGGCAGTAGCCTCCGGTTTTGAAGCTGCATTTAAAGCGAAGGCACATAAATTTCCAGGTAAAGTTTGGGATAGAATGACTTCAATTTGTTTCGCCGGAGATGGAGGAACTACTGATATAGGGATACAAGGTCTCTCTGGAGCTGCCGAACGTAATAGTGATATCATTTATGTATGTTATGATAATGAGGCATATATGAATACGGGTATTCAAAGATCCTCTAGTACTCCGCATGGTGCAATTACAACAACAACTACCTTTGGGAAGGATAGATATAAAAAGAATCTACCTGCCATTATGAGGGCTCATGATATTCCTTATGTAGCGACATGCAGCATCAGTGAACCTTTAGATATTTATGAAAAATTCAAAAAAGCAAAATCTATTAGAGGTACTAAATATATTCATATTTTAGCTCCCTGTGCTCCCGGATGGGGTTTTCCCTCAGAGGATACCATTGAAATTGCAAGAATGGCAGTTAAAACCGGATTTTGGATACTTTACGAAATTGAAAATGGTGTTTTAACATTGTCTAAAAAGAGTAAATCCCTGTTAGATCCATCAAAAAGAGTGCCCATCATTGAATATGTTGCAACCCAAAAAAGATTCGCTGGTATTTCTGAAAAAACTCTAATAGAGCTCCAAGAACAAATTGACCGAGATTGGGAAAACATTAGCAAAGAAATATTTTGTCAAGAAGAGTACTCAAAGTAATCTAGTTAAGTAATATTTTTTTTATATCTTATTAATTTTATATTATATTTATCCTAAAATAATGAAATTAAATGGGTTTCTTAGTTAAACTATCCGGAAATTTGGATAAGGATACGGAATTGTTCCTTGAGACCGCAGTAGACTGGATCATTGAAGGCAAATTAATAGTTTTTCCAACCAATTCCGTATATGGTTTGGGAGGAGACCCTTTAAATCTTAGCTTAATAGAAAGAATATACAATATAAAATTTCGGGAACGTTCGAAAGGATTTTTATTATTAGTTTCCGATTTTGATGAGGCTGTTAAAATCGCAGAATTTAACGATATCGCTAAAAAATTAGCTCAACATTTTTGGCCAGGTCAATTAACATTAATTTTAAAAAGAAAAGAACCAAATATCATTCCTTTAGAAGTAACTGCTTCGCAAGATACAATAGGGCTAAGAGTTCCTGAAAATAAAGTAATACTAAAAATATTAGAAATTTTGAAAAAAAGAGGTCGATTTGGAGGAATAATTGGAACCTCTGCGAATTATTCTGGAGAGCCTCCCTCTATTAGTGGGGCTGAAGTTGCAAAAAAATTCCTAGGGACTATCGATTATATTCTTGATTCTGGAAAATCACAGTCTCAGATTCCTACTACAATAGTGGATTGTACATCAGAGGAATTAAAATTCTTGCGAATTGGAAAAATTTCGGAAGAAGAGATTAGAAGTATTTTATGAAACAATAGTTGTTATAAGAATATGGGTGATAAAAACGAAAAACTTCAACTTATTAGTATCCACCTCAAGATATAACGAAACTAATGCAAGCGCGGAGTTATGGTTCACCTTGTTCATTGCGGGGGATAGTTACCCCATTATTTCAAATTTAGAATTCTTAGGTTTATTAACAGCTTTATCTAATATAGATGCAAAACTTGTAATCAAAAAAATTAAAGAAATATTACATGAAGATCCTAGTTTCTTCAAATTTATTCTTAAAATTGTACCTATTGATTTTGTTTGTGAAACGAATCTTAAAGTTATAAGCCAAATTGTAAAGAATCATTATACGGAGTTCATTGATAAGACCGATACTTTCAAAATTGATTTAAAGCGCAGAAAAAATAATAACATCGAGAGGGAACGTCTTATCAAATATGTTGCTAACAACATCGAGAATCGAGTGAATCTTGAGAATCCGGATAAAATTATACGTATAGAACTATTAGGAAATTTTTGTGGTGTAGCGTTTATTAAACCAGATGAGATTATTAGCTTAAAAAGTGAGAAATATGCTGATTAATCGAGTTTAATTTTTTCCAAACTGAGTAAGGACATTTTTTCACAAATTAAATCATTTAAAGATAAATAGAGATCTTCAAGTTTATAACTCATTAGGTCTTTATATATATTGATAATTCCATAAGATTTTAACACAATTATAATTTGGTGTTGTTTTATCTCAAAATAATCTTTTATTCTTTGAAATTTATCGTAAGATGTGTTATTGATATTTAAGGGTAATTCTTTAGCTTGAAGGATTCGTATAATTTCATTATTTATCTCATCCATATTATTTTCAGGGGAGATGATACAATAAAGCAGTTCTCCTTTTTTCACATCTTCAAATTTAACGCCAAAAGCTTCAATAGCAATTTTTATCTGCCGATTAGTAGCTAAATACAACAGCAATTCAATATTTTTTTTATTTGAGATATTTATATTATTAAGAAACGCTTTTTCCATAAAATAGGAAGCATTAAAAATATGATTCTGGTCTAAAATATATTCTTGAGAAAAAAATTGAATAGCGGTCCCTTTAAATTTGTGTTGAATTTTTTCAATTACATCGAATATAAAGTCTAAAACTTGCATCTGGTTTTCTAATATATGTGGATTTAATAGTTTTGATACATCGATAGATATTTGATTGATCCCTATAAAAAATCTTAAATTCAGTTCAGATATATTAAATTCTTTTATAATCATTTTACACAACCATTATTTTAAACTCCCATTTCCCAAGCAAACCATTCTGGCATAAAACTGAAGTGGATTCGTACATAGATGGTAATTATAAAAAAACAAATTAAATAAATGGTGAAAAGCCAATCCTTAAACTTGTATTCTATAATGTAATAATATGTACGATCTTTAAAGCTACCAAACGCCCTCGACTCGAGAGCTTCTGCCACATTAAAGGCTCTTTTTATTGAACAAATGATAAGAGGTACTAATAGCGGAAAAAGATTTTTTATTTGATTGATTAATCCGCTGGTTTTCATTTCGTACCCTCTACTTTGTTGCGCATCCATTATATTTTGAGCTTCGTTGGCTATAGTGGGCACAAATCTAAAAGCCAATGAAAAAGAAAAAGCATACGGATAAGGCACTTTCATAGATATTAATGACAATGCTAAATCATTAGGATGTACTGTTAAAAAAAAAATTGAAAAAGCGGTTATCATAATGCTTATTCTTATAATCATAGCTATCGCGTATCCTAAAGAGATAAAAAAGGTATTTAATACAATAATCATAATTACTAAAAATGAAAGACCTCGAATACTTCTTATCCACTCTTTAACCATTTTGCCTAACAAAATCATGGGAATCAAGGTTAAAAAGATAATAAATAAAGGGACAATTTCAGTAAACATAAGGGCAGAAATACTATATACTATTGAAAACAATAACTTGGCTCTTGGATCCAAATTATGGACAAAGGTATTTTTCTTTTGGAATTTAAATGCATTGAGAAATTCAAGAGACATTAGTTATTTTCACCTGATACTACTTTGGATTTATTTCTTATATAATCGGCTAGAAATTCAATCATAGTATTCTTAGAATAAATAGTATCTGGGCAGGCAATTCCAATTTTATTCAACGCAAGATTAAATTGGCTTATTTGGGGTAAAACTAACGCAGATTTTGTTACTAAAAACTCATGTGTTATGATTTTTTTTGTCGGACCATCAGCAACAATTTTGCCATCCGCCATTAAAACTGTACGGGGGATGTATTCCATAGCAAATTCTATGTTATGCGTTACTATGATAATAGTTTTCCCCTTTTTCATTTCACTATTTATTAATTCAATAAAGAAACTGATTTCTTTTGCATCTTGTCCTAAAGTGGGCTCGTCAAAGATTAGGATTTCCGGATCCCTACAAAAAATTGAGGCTACTGCTAATTTTTTCGTTTCTCCTCCTGAAAGATTCAAAGGGGAGCGTTCCCGATATTTATCCAAATTAAACTTCTTTAAAATTTCATCCGTTTTAAATTGAGTTTCTGATTTGCTAAGATTGAGACTTTTTAATGAATATTTAATTTCTTCTTCTACAGTGTTAGAAAACACTTGATGCTGAGGATTTTGAAAAATTATGCCTACTTTTTGAGAGAGAGTCCCAGTCGTTTTAGATTTTATATTTTCCGCATTTATGTAGATATTACCATTGGTGGGTCGTATTAGCCCGTTAAAAGTTCTTATTAATGTGGTTTTACCCGCCCCATTTTTTCCCATAATCCCAACTAATTCCCCCTTGAAAATTTTTAAATTTATTTTTTTTAATGCAACAGTTCCATTCAGATAACTGTAATCCACATCATTAACTACAATTAATGGGTAATCTTGGGGCATATCTTATCCTTTATTTAATTATAATTTTGAAAATACCTGATAGCTTCATCAATAGAAGCAGGAACTTGTTCCTTATACAACTTTTCATGTTTTAATTTAGAAAAAACTGAATATATAACTGGTTTATTAATATTTAACCTCTGGAAATTTTCACCATTCAATACTTCATCGCGTTTTCCATGTTCAAGTATCTGAGCGTTTTCTAATAATATTATTTCGTTCACATAAGGAATAACTAAATCCATTCTATGTTCACTTATAATTATCGTTACCCGTTTTTCCATCTGAATTCTTTTTAATAATTTGATGATTTTATCAGCCATACTTGGGTCAAGCAATGCAGTTGGCTCATCTAATACTAACACTCTTGGTTCTAACACTAAAATTGAAGCGATGGCAACTCTTTGTTGTTCTCCACCACTCAGTTCAAACGGTGCTTTATCTAGTAGATGTTCAATTTCGGTTAATTTAATCACCTCCTTAATTCTTTTTTCCATTTCTTCACGGGGAACTCCAAGATTTTCCATGCCAAAAGCAATTTCATGTTCAACGTTCATTGATATTAATTGATTTTCAGGATTTTGAAATACAATTCCAATTTCTGTAGATAGATCGGCTATGGGGGTTTCAGCGGTATCTTTTCCTAGAACATTAACATATCCTCTATAGAATCCCGGATAAAATTGGGGGATCAATCCATTCATACACCGAATTAAAGTAGTTTTACCCGAACCCGTTTGACCGCATAGTAATATAAATTTATTATCATCTATCTTGAGATTAATGTCATTTAATTGATACTCCTTATTTTTTTTATACCGAAAGTGAAAATTATGAAATTCAATTAAATGCATAATAAACGCCAACTAATTATATTGTTTTATAAAAATTCTTATTAATTTAAAATTTGTTTTATTTTCTCAATGATTTTGTTTAGAACCTTTTTTAAATCATTTTCTCCATTAAGAGAAGCGGCACCATCATGACCGCCACCACTCCCCTCATACTCCTTAGCAACTTCTTCTAAAATCTTTCCTAAATGCAAACCTGTTTTTAAGCAAACGCTTTTCTTTGCTCTCATACTAATTCGAAATGTCCTCTTCTTTTCAGAATATACGATACTCACATCTAAGCCTATGTTAATCAATAAAGATGCAACACTTGCTTCAAAACTACTTACATATGTCATTCCTATTAACCAATCCTTTGAACGGATTAGTTTAAGTCTCTGCAATGCTTTTATTCTTGCAATTTTTTCAGAGATCTCTTGATCAAACTCAAGTGTTGAAATAATTTCTTGTAAATCTAAGTTTTCATCCAATAATCTCGATACTCGCATTATAGTACCATTATTGCCATATTTGAAAAAACCAGAGTCAGTTAAAATTGCTGAGATTAAAAGAAATTTGTGGGAAAGTTCCAATTTAAAATTAAAGAATTCACATATATCATATATTATTTCCGAAGTAGAAGAGATATCATCGTTAATAATATTTAACGAGGAAAGATTGTTCTTGTAATCCTTTTTAAGATTTAAATGATGATCAATGAAAATGAAAGGAATCTGGGCACCAGTAATATTCAATTTATCAAAAATACTCACTTGGGCTAAGTTATTTGTATCGAATATGAGAATTAAATCTATTTTTGAGATATCAAAATCTTGGTTAAAAAAATAAGTCAATTCGCTAAACTTTTGTGAAACTTTTTCTAGATATTCCCTTGTAGATTTGGAGATATCTGGTAAGAATAAAACGGCTTCATTTTTAAAATAATTAGTGAAAAAAATTTTAAAGATATAACAAGAGACAAATCCGTCGAGATCTGTTGACTCGTGTGTTGTTATTAAAACATTTTTATCTTTCAAATACGCTTTGAAATCTTCAAATTTATTTGGTAACATACAGCTAAGCACTTTTACTTTGAAGATCTGCCTGGATTGAATTTCTCATAGTTTCGATCTGGCTCTTCGTTCTATCAAGTTTCTGTGTGATAGTTTTAGAACGCATTTCTAAGGTAACTTTTAGTGATTTTTTTTCATCGAGTAGCTTATTCTTTTCACTTTTGACTAATATTCCACCAATAGATTTATAGACAGTATCATCTGGATTAATTTTTTCGAGTTCTTCGATCGCTAATTCCGTATCTCTTAAGCTTGTTTCAATTTGGAGTTTTTGTTGCGATAAATATTCCATTGTCGTGGAAAGATTCTGCAGGTTTATCACCTTTTTCCTTACTTCCTCATCAAGGCTATTTAAATCTATACTCATAATTCTTCACAGTTGTTTGTATAAAAAATGTAATATAAGAAGTTATAAATCTTTTATGCGCATAAATTTAAAGTATTATCAATAATTTTTCCAAAGCTGATAATATCGCTCACAGATGCTCTAAAGGCAGTTATATCAGCACTTTCAATAGTAAAAATTAAAGTATTACTCTTTTTTTCTAGTAAAATTCGTGATCTGTGTGATCTAGACTTTTTTAATTCTGGCAAAAACGAGTTATACGCGAAAGTACAAGTATTTAAATCCTTAAAAATTAGTTCTACTGTGGATTTTATGGAAAAATATGTAGAATAACTCATTATTCTTCAATTACTTCTAATTCACGTTGCTTTCTCTTCGCAATTCGGAATGATTCTTCACCTCGCGCAGTTACGATATTATAAGCTCCACCAGTAAATTTAGCACCACATTTTTTACAGTGCCAAATCCCCGTTGAAATACGATACACTGAACCAATTGTCTCGCACCGAGGGCATTTAATTTTTCCCCCCTTCATTTTTTCCACGATTGAGAGAACTCTTTTGCGCACAGTAGAGCCATATCTTGGTCCATAACGTCCTGTCCAGCCCACTTTCTTAGTTTTTCCCATGTCTTTCCCGAATTTTAATTAAAATTATTGATAATCTATTAAAATTATTATAAAATAAAAATTTTCGTGAAAAAAGTTTAAAATAGTAAAAAACAAAGATATTAGGTAATATACTTATTCAATTTTTACCTTATATTGCCAAAAGTTCAATTTATTTCTCAATTCTCTACCAATTTCAATAGATTTTTTACCTAACATACGGATTTCATCTAAAGAAAATGTTGCAGCACCGCTTTTTTGGATTGATGTAATTTTATCTTCAGTAACAGAAACTGATATTTTTCCATCGCAAACTAGTTCTTCAGGCAGATTTGGGTCTGAGAAGATAATGTCTTCAATTTTACCATAAGTTAAAACTAAAGGCAGTTCATTAACAATATCCTCACCTGTTAAATAATTTCCCGTCCATTCTATACCATTTTCAGTATATTCTCCTTCAGGTATATGGGCTGAAACCAATGATGCTAAGGTACTTACGCCACCACAGTCAATTAGATTACCAGCATAATTTATAACATACATATCTACGAATAAAATATAAACTGCTTCTTTTTCCTTAATGCAAAGTTTTTTAGTTTGAACGCAATCAGCATGACGAATTCCTCTATCTACGACACGTGCTAATTCTATTGATTGTTCATCTGGAGGTCCTCTCTCAAATAAAGGAGATGCCAGAGGTAATAGCTCAGCCATTATCGTGCAAACACCTTCATTAGGCAAATCCGGGAAAGGTTCACCAACATCATACTTTAATCCAGTAATAATTCTAGTTTCACCAAGCGATACGTCAGCAGAACCTTCTGCAGAGGCTACCATATCCGTATCGATTTTAAAATCTCGATATTCCCATAAGCCCCTTCCGTCAACCCTTTCTTCTTTTTTTAAATTATTTATAATGTATTTTCTTTCGATCGTTGAGATAACTCTTTTAACATCCATCATATTTATTCTTCACCTCCACTTGCATTTGAACTTCCGCTGACACTTTCTTGAATTGAAATATATTTCTTTCTTAAAGCATCTAGCTGAATTTGATATATTTTTTCAGCGGCCTCCTTCCCAAGTGTTAAACATTTATTAAACTCCTCAACATCCATAGCTCCATCAAATTGTAATAATGAAATCTCACCATTAAACCAAGTAATTGCTAAAGGAAGATCTGCTTCTCCTGCTTTATCTTCTATTCCTGAAAGATCTACCACTATTTCCCCGTCAATCTTGCCAATGGCTACGGAGGTAACTAAACTTTTCATAGGTACACCAGCATCAGCTAATGCTAAAGAAGCAACGGTCGTACTGGCACATCTAGTTCCTCCATCCGCATCAATTACTTCTATAAATACTTCAAAAGCAGTACCTGGATATAGTTCAAGGAATAAAACCGGCTCAATACAATCAGAAATGATCATTGAGATCTCTTTTTCACGACGACCTGGTGCCGGTCTTTTTCTATCAAATACCGAATAAGTGGCCATCCTATAAAAAACGCGTAAAATTCCGCGATCGGGCTTTGCTAGATGATGAGGATGTACCTCTCTAGGTCCATATACTGCTGCAAATATTTTGTTATTACCCCATTCTAGATATGCAGAGCCATCTGCGTTTTCTATCACTCCCACTTCCATCTTTAGTGGGCGCAATTCAGTTTTATCGCGTCCATCCAATCGTTTGCCATCTTCTCTAAATAATTTTTCTGGATATTCGTCTTTTATGATTAATACCATCTTTATTTAATACCTCTTTTTATTTTTTCATTTTCTATAAATGCTTGTATTCTATCAGTCAATCCTGAAGTATGGGCCTCTCTTTCAATCTTATAGATTGCATCAATAAGTAGGCGTTCATGAGCTATATCATCCCCCTTTAACCATATACGACCATTTTGCGTTACAAATATATTACAATTTGTCAAAGATTTAAGCATCTTAATCATTGAACCACTACGTCCTATGACTCGAGGAATTTTGGGGGGATCAATTGAAATGACAATGCCACCATTTTTCTTCCCGAGATATTTTCCAACAGTCGTTAGTTCTGGTTTATTCAAACGATCCGCCGAAAGAACTTTTACAATCAACACGTCTCCTATTTCAAATCTATCTGTGTTAGAGTCGTCTCGCTGATAGTCTCGGCCTCTTCCTAATCGAGCTTTTATTCGTCTAGCTGTATTCTTTGGTTTAAGTTGAGCCTCATCTTTAGCATTTATATCACATCTATATTTAACTGGATTTTTATCAGTAACGATTGCGATAACTTTATCGCCTGGTTGAGGAGTATAAATCCCTTTTAATGGAATTACATTTATATAATTCTTGTTGATTTGTTTCAATCCAATATGAAGTGAGATTATTTTATCCCTTGTATCATTTAATATTGTTCCCCTTCCTGGTAAAAAATTTTTAACATCTTCAGTCAATACTTCTCCAGGAACGACGAGATCTCGAGTTGTTTCCTCATCCTCAAATTCATCGTCCTCAAGTATTTCTCCTTCTTCTTCTTCCATTTATTTTTACTCACTCTTATTATTAATTTTATTTATTGACCTAACTTATCAAAAAAAATAATGTATTTAGAACAAATTAAAAAATATTAAGTTAGGATTTTAAGAGTTTAGTTTGAACTCTTCCATGGGTTAATTTATTTAGTTTATCAATTAATTCCATTTGTAAACCTGCAGGTAAACTTACCACGGCAACCCAAGAACCATCTGATTGCCATTCTTCTTTCTTAATTTGTGATAATTGAGCAACAATGTGATAACCTTTCGCAGTAAAGGTGGTAGGGATTTTAATCGCGAGTTCCGTTTGTTCCATACGAATTGGGATAACACTTTGTATTTTCTTGATAACATCATCAACTTGTTCTTCAGCATTTTTCATTAAGTCAATTTTAACATTAGCTTCTTCAATTGCTTTTTCTATTCTTTGATAAGGGTGGGGTTTATTATTTTGAGGGTTTATTGCATTTTTACTAATGATAGTTATAATTTGTTTCAGTTTTTTATTTCTCTCTTCTTCTCTTTGAGCTTTAGTCCATTGAATCTCTCCTTCTAGAAGGATATGACTACTAATTGTTTTCCCATCAATTGTATTGAAAATAGCTTCCATATCACCGTCAGTGGCTTTTTTGCCTCGTCTTAAGTCTTCAAAAACGGTAAAACTTTCAAAAATCATTTCTAAATTGATTTTAGGGTCATTCATTAATTCCTCAACGGTGATTCGAGATTTCTTTTTACCTTCTTTTAATCTTCTATTGATCTCTTCCCGAATTATTTTTTTTGCTTCCCATGCTTGTTCCGGATCAATAAGCATTTCAAAGGTTCTTCCCCCTTTTTCAATGCGTCCAATGATATACCCGCCTAAATCTATTCTTGCCCTATCAATCATATTAGATTTTACC
>Ga0209427_10007503_pt1 | contig 12351 bp, 12 predicted proteins | sample DeeMarSWOR136_30_FD_187465 | JGI IMG/M metagenome (GOLD analysis project Ga0209427, IMG submission 187465) | Marine sediment microbial communities from White Oak River estuary, North Carolina - WOR-1-36_30 (SPAdes) (version 2) | ecosystem: Environmental > Aquatic > Marine > Intertidal zone >... | reverse complement strand
CCAATGACTAAAGGCTGCCCTTCAGAGCGGACACTAAAATACCAAATATGTCCTCTTTTTGTCCAATACTTATGTAAAATTAGGGGCTATCTCTCTCAACTACGGGCCAAATCAAAGTCCGGCAAGCTGGAGGGTCTGTCACTCGGCTTGCCAATAAATCGAAAATGCTTATAATCCCCTTAGACTCTTAAGGCATTTTTGGGGTAAAACCATGCGGTCCCGTTTTGTCGTTCATGAGCATCATGCTTCACGTCTTCACTTTGATTTTCGCTTAGAGATGGACCAAGTTCTTCGTTCCTGGGCCATACCCAAAGGCCCATCCATGAATTCGTCTGAAAAGCGTTTGGCCGTCGCGGTGGAGGATCATCCGCTGGAATACTTTGATTTTGAGGGAATTATCCCGGACGGACAGTATGGCGCTGGCCCGGTGGTCATTTGGGACAGCGGGACTTATGAGCTAAAGGAGGAGAAGACAGACAAGATCTCGTTCATCCTTGATGGCGAAAAGTTAAAGGGTGGCTTCACCCTGGCCCGGCTCAAAGGAAGGGGAAAAGGAAACGAATGGCTGCTCATTAAGAAAAAGGACGCATATGCCGTTTCAGGTTGGAAACTGGAAGTGAGTCTCACGTCCAAGAAGCGGGCCTCTCTGAAGAAACGGATACCACCCTGCGAAACCTCGTAACGATTCCTCAAAGATCTTGGGGTATTGGAGTGATGGAGTAATGGAGAACTGGAATACTGGGGTGTTAGAAGCTTAAGAAAAAGATTTCCCACGTCTGGGGATTTGGTTTACCCATTACTCCAGTACTCCATCACTCTAGTACTCCAATCCTTAAACTTAATTATGGAGGTAAAAAATGGAAGTTTTGAATCCAGGCGACAAAGAAGAAAAAAAAATCGAAACCTTTCCCTATAAGGGGAAGATGCTAGCGGTAAAAGATGTGACGATAAAGTGGTTGACTCAAGCTGGCCCCGAAGAATCCCCTGAGTATGGTCTCAGGTTTTTTACGGTTGGCCCTGGCGGTGAGATTCCCATACACAATCACTTTTATATTCAAACCATGTATATGATGAGCGGACATCTATCCGTATGCTCATATGATGGAAAGACGGACCAGATCAAAGAGGAGAAAATCGTGGGCCCCCATGATGTGGTTTTTGTCCCGAGTATGGAACCCCACAGCGCGCAAAATAGGAGTGACACGGAAAGTGCCACTTTCTTGTGCTGCATAGGCTGCGTAGATGAGAAAGGGATGTGAAGGGCATAAGGGGCCTATTTTGCGTTTTCAGTTGATTTTGGAGCAAATAGGCCTTATTTTTCGAGTATAACTTTAGGGCATGAAAACTTCTAAAGAGGTGAATGAGATGAACTTAAAGAAATATCTGTATCTCTTTATAATCCCTGCTTTTCTCGTGGGTCTTACCGCTGGCTGCTCCGCAGTCAAAGGATACGGTAAACTGGGTTACGCCCAAAGAAACGAGCCCAAAATGACGCTCAATCAGCTCGTCGAGAACTGGAACGATTACGACGTCTATTACTCTGGTGTGTGGAAAGGGTATGTCTATGGGGTTATGTTTGATCCCAAGAACGACGATAGGAAGCTGGTGGGTCATGAGTGGTGGGCCCCCGTTGAAACCCGGGAAGATCTATCCCAGATGATTCGATTGATTAACGCCTTCCCGTTCGAACCGCAACTGTGGAAAATATTGAGTCCGGACAACCAGCTCCATGGATTCATATATACTTTCAGGCATCCTGTAATGATCAAAGTGATCGACGATCGAACCCTGTGGGTAGACGAGCTAACTTTCCCACCTTTATTTATAGCAGGGGATTGGGCTGATAGAGAATAAGCATCCAGTGATTGCATTGGGATGCCGCTGAGCCCACCTCGCCCCAAAATGATGCCAGGGAGCATGACGTTTGTCGCATCCTGCTCCCTGGATCTTATCTTTGATCCCATAAGCAAGGCCCTTCCCCTTCAGATTTAAGCGTGGCATGCGTTATTCGTGAGTGGAAGTGTAACTCAGAGGTTCACCTCTTCCCTGAATCCGAAACGTATGCTGTTGTCCAGGTAGTACACCAGAGTGGGTTTGAACAGGTAGAGCTTCACCTTAAAGCGTTTTACAAAGGCCTCTAAATTTAGATCTTGCCCGGGTTTGAAGAAATCCTTTGTGAAAGGGAACTTCTTGAGGTAGGCGTGTATGACCTGAATGGCCCCCAAGCCAGGGCCCACGGTTTCCATTTGACCAGACATCTGGATGCCTCTGATCTCTTGCCAGGTGGATGCATTGGCGTAAATGGAAGAAGAGGCTTGACCACTGGCCAAAGACTCTTGGATGTGCCGGGAGCTGGGGTCGGAGAAGAAATAGAAAAAGGATTTGAAAAAGACATAATAAACGGGGGCAGACCAGGCCACATCCCCTTTGGCCGTGGCCAAGGTCATGGTGGACTGCCCTTCAATGAGATCTACTGCCAGTTTCTTAAGTCCCTGATCGCCCGGGCCTACATGCTCCTTATCAACCATAACTCTCTCTTGCTAAAACATCTCTCCCTATACCTTGGGCTCCTTCCACCAGGGGTAGAAGTCCGGCATATCGGAGGAAACCCGCAGAGTAAACCTTGGCGGGCGCTTTTGCAGGAAACTTTCAACGCCCTCATAGGCGTCTTTTTGATGGCCCGCCCAGTAGAAACAGCGCGAGTCAATAAGATGGACAGATTGGGGATCCGCTTCGCCCAGTCCGTGCCAAAGAAGTGCTTTGCTGAGCGCTACGGATACGGCGGAGGTATTCTCCGAAATCTCCTTTGCCATATTCATCGCCTTGGTCAGTACCTCATCATGTGGCACCACGTAGCTAAACAGACCAGAATGGGCCTCTTCTATGGCACGGAACACGCGCCCCGTGTAGACAAGTTCAGTGGCCTTGGATATACCCACAATCCGCGGCAAAAACCAGGATGAACAGGCTTCAGGAACCAGGCCTCTTCGCGTGAAGACAAAACCAATCTTGGCGTCTTCGGCCACGATCCGGACATCCATGGGAAGCGTCATGGTAATACCCACGCCCACTGCGTGACCATTAATGGCCGCGATCACTGGCTTGCGGCATCTGAATATGGCCAGGGATATCTGACCGCCTCCATCGCGATGTTCATTTATTGGGATCTCTTTTCCCTCTTCGCGGGAATAATCAAACCTGGAACCCCCTACCGATAGATCTGCGCCCGCACAAAAGGCTTTGCCAGCACCCTTCACCACAACGACGCGAACATCATCATCCCGATCCGCCTCCCCAAACACCCAGATCAACTCCTCTCGCATTACAGTCCCCATGGCATTCATCTTGTCAGGGCGATTCATGGTCACCGTTGCGATACCGTTTTCCACCTCGTATCGTATCTCGTTGAGATCCATTGAACTGACCCCCTTTTTAAGCTAAGGCTAATATACTGTAAAATGATCATGCCTTGAACAGCACAATTCCCTCTTTGGTCAAGAATTTCTTTTATAGCTCAAAATCCCAGTTTCTCATGGGGATTCATAGGCCGCCACATCCTTCCTCACAGGTATCTTGGACTCACAGGGAACCTTTGTCTGGCAGAGTCCACAGCCATACCCATCGAAACCATACTCGGATGTCACATAATCCTTGGTAAAGAGGTAAAGGTGTTTATAACAAGTCGGCTTATCCTTTCCCTCCTCTGTAATGGCCCCTACCGGGCATCGCTTGATGCATATTCCGCAAATGCCCTGGGTAAAAAAGAGGCAATACTCGTGATGGTCCTTATAGGGCCTTGGAGTGGGAGGTATTGGAATTCGGGCCACGACAGATCCCGTGCGCATCGCTTTACCAATGGGGGTGATCAGGCCGTCGCAAAGACCGAAGGTTCCCAAGCCAGATGCATAGGCTGCATGGCGCTCAGACCAGGTAGAGGCAAATCCGTACTTGGGGGAGATCCTCAAGCTAAATTGTGGTGTGAGTGAGGGGGCGACAACCTGGTATCCTTTTGACTCCATAGACGCCACCACATGCTTTCTCAGCTTCTCATTGACCTGTTCACCGAATATGCGGGCCCTGGCCCATCGTTCCGAGGGATAAAAGTTCTCTTCTCTGTTATCGGCCTTGGTGGCCGCAGTCTGAGGCAGAACCCAGCTTATGACGGTGAGCTCCTCTGGTTTCACACTGAAATCTCGGAATGTGACCACGAAGATCTCCCAGGGAGTCAAGTAGAAAGGGCCCACGTGATCCTTGTAGGCTTCGTATAGGGGGTCATCTCCCCTTGAAAATCCCACCAGGGGTGTGTCAAACGCCTTTTCATGGGCCTTGTCTTGGAGTGTATTTTCTGGGGATTGTCTTATAAAGTCCTGAATAATGCTTTCCAACCAGGCTGCCAGATCATCGGGTTTTTCTTTAGTCATGATTCTCCTTTCTTATCCTTAGGCCAGAAGACTTCTGTGTGTCATAATCAATAACGTGGAAATGGAGGTTCCACATAAGACGTGACCATTTCGATAACCCATAAACCCTTAGAGGCGAAGGCCTTTTTCAGAGCAGCGTCCAGGGCAGACGGAGAATCCACCCTGGTGCCCTCTGCCCCGTATGCGTGCGCCAGGGCCACAAAATCAGGGTTGGTCAAATCCGATTCGTAGACATTTTCATATGCACCCCTTTGCAGGTACGCGATGACGCCGTAGGCATTGTCATTGACGACGATAACGGGAAACCCGATCTCGTGCCTCATGCAAGTGGCCAATTCTTGGGCGCCATAGAGAAATCCCCCATCCCCAATCAATGCCAAGACTGGCTTTTCAGGACATGCGGTCTTGACCCCCATGGCTGCGGCAAAGGCAAACCCGATGGTTGCCGAGCCCTTCGCCGCTACCAGGCCTCCCTGGGAATAGGTGGGATAAAAATACTCAGCCCAGTACCCGAGCTGGGTGTTATCAATGACCAGGCTACTCTCGCGAGGCAACGACCCACGAATAACTTCCAGATATTGCATCTCTACGTGGGCTTCACGGACCTTGTTCAGCTCCGCTTCCAGTCTTTTCCGCATCTCTTTTATCCAGGTCAGCCGCTCGTCTGAAAGGGCAGATGGCGCAGCAAGACCACGGCACATGGCTTCAAGGATGCTCGGAACGTTCCCCATTAACACCACCTCGGCTGGAAAATTCTTGTCTACCCATTGGGCATCCCAGTCCACATGGATCAGATGAGAAAGCCCTATGCCACGGCGCTTAGCATCCACCTCTCGGAGCCTGGAACCGATGACCAGTGTCACATCACACGACGCAATGATTTCTCGAATAACGCCTTTTCTCGTTATATTGCCAAAAGCAAGGGGATGATCCTCGGCTATGACCCCTTTGCCACTTACCGTGGTGAGCACGGGTGCGGCCAAGTTTTCAGCGAGGGTGTTGATATGTGCGATCACCTCTGGATGACGCGCCCCGGAACCTACCACAAGCAGGGGCCGTTTTGCGCGGGAAACAAGGGAGATAGCCTCTTCCAGGCCTGACACCCCTTCTTCCCCTGCATCCCCCTTTCCGGAATTCTCTCTCCCCTCATCAGTAATGGGTCTGCCAAGCAAATCCGTAGACACTTCCAGATAGACGGGTCCAGGTCTTCCAGAAAGTGCTGTATGGATAGCTTCTCGTGTGAGAGCCCGAACCTCATCCTCTGATCGCACAATCAAGGCGGCCTTGGTGATATGACGAAACATCGCATCTTGATCCTGCAATTCGTGTAAGGCTCCAAATCCCCGTCCAACTTTTTCCGCCTTGATATTTGTGGTAATCATGAGTACAGGTGAACAACTGCCCCAGGCCTCGTGTATGGCAGGAACCATATAACCTGTACCGGGACCTGTAGAGGAGATCGCCACACCTAACCTGTGGCTTGCCCGCGCGTACCCATCAGCCATGTGGGCAGCCATCGTCTCCTGGCGACACAATATGTGCCGAATGGAGGAATCTTTTCGCAATGCTTCATAAAGACGTATATTGTGGACGCTGGGTATACCAAAGAGCACATCCACACCCGCTTCTTTCAGTATCCCCACAATCTCATCTGCTGAACTGCTCATCTGAAATCTTCTAATCCTCTATCAAGGTCTTTTGCCTTTTGCTTCTTTCAAGGTCCGAGCATACCGCCACATTTGGGCGAAAACGCGAACGGCCATCTCTGGAAACATATAAAACGGAATCCTGTTTTGTTCCATGAATTCTCTGCAGGCCGCCACCTTCCCGTTCTCCCCGAGCAAGGCAAAGAAGACGGGCTTGGTGAGCCGATTCTTTATCATCTCCACGAGAGGGCGATAAGGGTCGGGCCCATAGATGGCAAAGGAAATAAATACTATGCCGTGCACCCCATCATCCTCCAACAGGGCGTGCAGAATCTCGGTGGCGGTTTTCTCAAAGCCGTGGGCCATCATATCCGGGAATAGATCCACTGGATTTTGGGCCTTACTAGGCGTGGCAATGACGCTGGCAATTCTTTGTTGCGCCTCTTTTGATAATCGTGCCACCTTGAGGCCTTCATCCGCGGCCGCATCCATGCTCATAATGGCCTGGGCGCCGCTATAAGTCACAAAGGCGAGGCGTGCTCCTCGAGGTAGGGGCATACACTGGAATCCCATGATCGTGCTCACCAGTTCGCCCATATCTGCCATGCGCAAGACCCCTGCCTGGCGTAAGGCGCCATTAAGCACCGCGTCATCCACGGCCAGGCTAGCTGTATGCGATGCGGTGGCACGACTCCCTGTAGGCGTCCTCCCTCCTTTTAACAGGAGAACGGGCTTTTGTATGACACCCTTTCGGGCCTCGTCCAGGAATCGTCGTCCATCGCGGATGTCTTCCAAGTACATCCCCACGATACGGGTCTGCTCATCTTCTATGAGATAAGCCAGGGCATCCGATTCGTCCACGTCCACCTTGTTGCCCAGGCCTAACACCTTTGAGATTCGAAACGGTTCAAATGAAGTGAGGTATCGCATGAGTGCTCCGAGGAAAATCCCGGATTGACTCGCAAATCCAATGGACCCGGGCCTAAGCATGTGCTTACTACCGAAATAACCGGTGGTCAAACCCGTGGCTGTGTTCACAATTCCCATGGTATTCGGGCCAAAACCGCGCATCCCTGAGGATCGAAGGATGCTGCGGACCTCCTCCTGGTAACGCCTCCCTTCCTCTCCCGTCTCAGCAAACCCTTCCGAGGAGATGACCACACCCTTTACGCCCTTACTTGCGCATTCCAACAGAGACGGTGCCACGGCCTTTGTGGGTATAATCAAAACGGCAAGGTCCACGGAAAAGGGTATTTCATCCAGACTGCGGTAGAGGGGCATTCCATGGACCTCTCCTCCTCCGGGATTTACCCCGGCTACCTGCCCTTGAAACCCCGTATCCTTCAAGACCTTAAGGAGCAAGGCGCCTGGCTTCTCCGGATCCTGGGAGGCCCCTATCACAGCCACATTTCTGGACTCCATCACCTCTCTAACTGTAGTCATCTCTTCTCCCATAGAGAAACCCCAGAACAGCAAACTTAACCACTCTCCACACAAGTCAAAAGATATTTACCCATGGAGACTAACTAATATGACGAAACTTATGGGTAAGTCAACCGACTCGCTGGACAGCGCCTTGACGAACCCGTGGCGAATTCTATATCTTTGGGTCATCTCTTAGCCCTGAGAGGGAAAGCGATGAGCGATAATCCTGTGGTCATTGTGACAGGGGCATCCCGAGGTATCGGGGCCTCTGTAGCCCGCTGGCTGGGAAAGGTGGGCGCTTGTGTAACCCTTGTGGCCCGATCTCCCGAACCCCTGGAGCGTGTAGGCCAAGATGTGGAACACCTGGGCGGTGTGGCACTCACGATCCATGGTGACGTGGCCAAGGAGGAGACCTGCCTTCGAACTGTGAAGAAAACCATAGATCGATTTGGACACCTGGACGCACTCGTGAGCAATGCGGCCATTTTTGAGCCCATAGCATCTGTCATGGATGCCGATGCAGAGGCGTGGCGCCACAATATCGAGGTGAATCTGCTTGGTCCCTTCCTCATGGCAAAGGCGGGTATCCCGCACTTGTTGAGGCAAAAGGGACGTATTATAAACGTAAGCAGCGGCGCTGCGAACATCCCTGTCCAGGCAGCAAGCGCTTACTGTGCTTCAAAGGCGGCACTGGTCCAATTCACACGGGTTCTGGCCGCAGAAGAACCATCCCTCACAGTCGTTGCGCTCCGTCCTGGGATGGTGGACACAGAGATGCATGCCTTAATTCGGCGCGAGGGCCCCAAGGCCATGTCAGCAGAACAGGTGGCTTACTACCAGAGCCTCAAGACTGAAGGAGAGCTCGAGCCCCCTTCCGTTCCTGCACGCTCCCTTGCCTGGCTTTCTTTACATGCGCCTCGCGATTGGAGTGGCCAATTCCTCAATTATGACGATCCCCGAATAATAGGGCCCTCAATAGCCTTCTTCGGTGAGCACCTGGAAGCGCGGCCGCAACCCTAAGCCCCCTGACTTCCCCTCTGCTTCCCTCATCCTCTTTCCCTTCTCCATCACCCGCAATAGCCTTCCACTGAGGATGGCATAGCCGCCAAGCGCCCAAAGGCAAAAAGAGACAGGCCTTCGGCCATTGGGGTATCTGAGTTACATACTAGATCTCAAAACAATATGTGAAGCATTGCTTTTACCGTCCCCGCACTGAGTGCGGGGACTGATTGGTTTTCCATCGCCGTCTTCTCAACGGCGATGGAAAAAATATTCATCTCTGCGTCCTCTGTGCCTCGAGCGAAGCGGGCGGTGATTATTAGCTTGCTGAACTGCAAGGCTTGACAGATAACCAGCCCACCTGAGCAGTTGCGGGAATGACCACGCTTGCTATTTCCCAGTGATGATGACCAGGAATTATGATAAGCTAAACAGGAAGCACACGGTAGAAATAGGGTTTCTGCCCATTTTCCAAGGGAAATTTTACCAGCTGAGAAAAATGAGCAACCTCGAGGAAACGGATTATCTCACTGATCTGAGGGCATGTGAACTCTGCGAGCATAGATGCAGGGTGAACCGCTTGGAAGGACAAACAGGGGTCTGCAGGGTATCCATGCCTACTGTTGCTTCTGCCACCCTCCATCCAGCACCCCCAGAGAGCTATACCGTATTCATGGCGGGCTGCAATTACAAGTGCTTGAACTGCCAGAACTGGACCATCTCCCAATATCCGGACAACGGATTCAGGCAGAGGGGATATGAAGATCCCGAGGAACTGGCCCTGGAGTGCATCAACAGGCTGGATTCCATTCCAGGTAAAATGATGGGCGCTGACAGGATATTCTTTTCAGGTGGGGAGCCAACAGTGCACCTGCCCTATATAGAAAAGATTGTTCAAGAAGCAAGGAAGATGAGACCAGAGATAAAGGTAAACTTTGACACCAATGGATATATGACAGAAGAAAGCCTGAAGAGGATTTTGGATTTTACCACCTCCATCACCTATGACCTGAAGGCCTATCATGATGAGTTGCACCTGGCCTTGACCGGGGCCTCTTCCGGCCCTGTTCTGAGGAATGCCCAGTTTATCGGAATGGAGGCAAGGGATAAGCTCTGGGAATTCAGAATTCTCGTCATTCCTCAGATAAATGAGGAGGAAATAAAACCATTAGCGGAATTTATCGCCGATCTCGATCCCTCTTTGCCCGTATGCTTTTTGGCCTTCAGACCTAATTATGCCTTAGAAAACCATCCGGGTGCGGGGCGACGTCTTATGGAGAAGTGTGTGGGAATTGCAAAGCATTCTGGTCTGGAAAATGCCTACTGGTCTGGCCACGCAGACATACCCGGAACAGAGATTCCTGTGGAACCTGGTATGGAAGAAACATATGTGTCAAAAGGGGCCAGAATCGCTGGTTCCTATGCCCTCCGTTCAGGTTGCACCACCCACCCCAGGGGCTGTGCCACCTGTCCCTCTAACCAGGCATGCGAGTTGAAAAAGCACATACCCCAGAGATCCACGTAAAGGGCAACTATTTCCGCTAGACCTTACCCGCGTCAAAGGCCTATCCCCAAACCCACATCAGCGTCTCAGTCCCCTTATGTGGATGCGCCCCCTTCTGCGCTGCCTTTCAAGCCAATCGCCTCAGCCACGTCTCGCATACCCATGATCGTATCGGTGATGAGTTCTGTGAGATCCACACCCAACATCTCTGCCCCGTTTTCTATGATGGATCGGTCCACCCCGGCTGCAAACCTCTTGTCCTTCCATTTCTTTTTCACTGATTTTGCTTTCAGGTCCATAACGCTTTTGGAGGGACGAACCAACGCTGTGGTCACCACCAATCCTGTGAGTTCGTCAATAGCATAGAGCACCTTTTCCATCTCTGTTTGTGGCTCCACATCTGAACAGATTCCCCACCCGTGGCTAACCACGGCGTGAATGTAGTCCTCGGGCCAGTCGTGTGACCTGAGAATTTCATCGCTCTTTCGGCAGTGCTCCTCAGGGAACTGCTCATAATCCAGATCATGCACCAGGCCAATGATACCCCATTTTTCCTCGTCCTCTCCCCGCTTTCGGGCAACGTAACGCATAACCCCTTCCACGGCCAGGGCATGTTTAATGAGACTCTCATTTTTGTTGTATTCTGTAAGGAGCTTAAAGGCTTCTTCTCGGGTCGGAACTTTCGGGCTCATTTCAAGACCTCCTGAAGTGTCAACATATTGTTAATATTATAAAAATTCACTGTGCCTGAGCCGGGGATGAAGTGGGCAAACCTGTGGACACGTGATGGATCTCTTTGTCGGTGGCCCATTCTACGGAAGAACTGAGGATAAAGCAATTTCTGAATCACGCTCTCATCTATTATTTGCATTTTCTACTTTACCTCTGTAAAGAAATAGGGACTGATCGACGCGCGGTTTCAATTAACTTCTGGAGGCAAGAGCGAATGATAGAGTTGAACCAGGAACAGAGAATGATCTTGAAAACAGTCAGAGATATTGCCCAGGAAAGGATCAAGCCCAGGGCTGCTGAGATAGATGAAAAAGCAGAATTTCCTTGGGACACGGTCAAGACATACGCAGAAAACGGTATTCTGGCACCCCTTCTTCCTGAAAAATATGGGGGTATTGGCGCGGAATATTTGCTCTTTAGCATGATTTTGGAAGAGATCGCAAAAGTCTGTGCATCCTCGGCACTCATCCTCATTGCACAGGCCGATGGAATGCTACCCATTTTTTTTGGAGGAAGCGAGAAACTGAAAGAGAAATACCTCCCAGATTTGACCAAAGGTAAACTGGCAGCCATTGCAGCCACAGAACCTGATGCTGGCTCAGATGTCCTTTCCATGAGAACCCGAGCGGTTCGGAAGGGAAATGGCTATGTGATCAACGGTCGGAAAATCTTTACCACAAACGGGAGTATCGCTGGCATTATAACCGTATACGCCTATACGGATCCTGAAAAGAAGGCCAAGGGCATAACACCTTTTGTGGTGGAAAAAGGGTCAAAGGGGCTGGTCTATGGCAAGAATGAGAACAAGATGGGTATGCGGGGGGCCCTCAACTCACAACTGTTTTTTGAGGACTTGGAGGTACCGGAATCAAACAGAGTGGGTGAGGAGGGAAAGGGCATTGGAAATCTGATGGCGGCCCTGGACACGAGCCGCCTCTTTTCTGCTTCCCAGGCCGTTGGGTTGGCCCAGGGAGCCATTGATGAGGTGGTCAGATATGCCAAAGAGAGGGTCCAGTTTGGCCGGCCCATTTCCAAGTTCCAGGCCATTCAGTTCATGATGGCCGATATGGTGGCCGCCACAGAAGCAGCCCGGCTATTAACCTATCAGGCCGCCCGATATCTGGACAAGAAACAATGGAATCTTGTCCCCAAATTCTGTGCCATGGCCAAATTTACAGCCTCAGACACGGCCATGAAGGTCACCACAGATGCTGTTCAGGTTATGGGGGGCTACGGATACATGAAGGAGTTTCCATTGGAGAGAATGATGAGGGATGCCAAACTCATCCAGATCTACACGGGAACGAATCAAATTATGAGGGTTATCACGGCCCGGGAGATATTCAAGGAGTAAAGCTCCCTGCGGCAAGCCGCGGGGCATCCCATTCTATCCGGTCAACCGGGGGCATGGGGGTCTCTTTTCAAAACCGAGGCGTATCACGCCCAGCGCGTCAGAGAAGCTGCCAGGTAGGGCGGCCGGGGGACCTCTCCAGTCATCCCCATCGATCTCATTGACATGGCCCTTTGACGGGGCGGCCCGCCAGCCCCCTTAAGGTAGGAGGTGCGCCGCGTCAGAGCTTCTAACTTTCGGTTTTGAAAAGAGACCCCCATGTCCCCGTTAAAG
>Ga0209427_10007500_pt1 | contig 12352 bp, 10 predicted proteins | sample DeeMarSWOR136_30_FD_187465 | JGI IMG/M metagenome (GOLD analysis project Ga0209427, IMG submission 187465) | Marine sediment microbial communities from White Oak River estuary, North Carolina - WOR-1-36_30 (SPAdes) (version 2) | ecosystem: Environmental > Aquatic > Marine > Intertidal zone >... | reverse complement strand
CCCTCTCGATCTGAACGATCCTGTCGCCCGCCTGTATGCCGAGCCGGTATGCGGGAGTATCCTCTATCGGTGATATGACTGTGGGAAAGTCGTCCCTGATCGAAATCGTGATGCCCAAGCCACCAAACTCCCCCCTCGTATCGATCATCAGGTTCTCCCACTGCTGTTTGTTCAGGTAAACGGAGTGGGGATCCAACTCCTTGAGCATTCCCCTGATTGCAGAGTCGATGAGTTCCTCGGAGCCGATTTCATCGACGTAGAAATCGATAATCCTCCCGAGTACATAGCCAAAGCGATCGATGTCTTCGAGAATCGCCTCGTTCTTCTGTTCTCTCCGATCCTCGGCCCATACATACAACGCGGCTGCAGTGACAACTGCTAAAAGTACCAATGTAATTAATAGTTTCCTGTTTAGTCTCAAAGTAAACCTCCAGAACTATATTCGCTGGGTCAATCGATGGATGTACTTCAATACGTGCTCAGTATTCTCTATCATAATCCGTGCCTTAACAGACCAACGAGCTATGAAAATGAACGAAAACAGATGTATCAATTCAATATAATAATATTCGATAAAGTGAATCAAACCCTTTCGGTTTCATAACAACTTTACGTGAAACAGCTTCTCAAGGTTCCGGAAAATCTCTCCTAACACATCCTCCAGTGCCAATGTGGCGTCGACGACAACGAATCGCTCCTTTCTACGCTCGGCCAGTCTCAGGTAACCTTCCCTCACACGTTCGTGGAACGAACGGTTCTCCCGTTCGAGGCGGTCCTTGGTCCGGAGGCCTGTCCCCTCCCGCTTCTCCGGTCCCCGGCGAAATCCGACCTCGACAGGGAGATCGAGAAGAAACGTCATTGCAGGGACGGTATCGCCGACTGCAAACGCGTTCATATCCTCAACCAACTGCTCGCCGAGCCCTCTCGCCCAACCCTGGTACGCGACCGATGCATCCATGAAACGGTCACAGAGTACAGAGGTACCCTTCACGAGTCCGGGCCGTATTGTTTCCTCTACAAGCTGGGCCCTGCTTGCCAAGTACAGGAGGAGCTCGGATTTCGGGGAAATACTGGATCGGCCCGGATCGAGCAGGATCCTCCTGATGTCCTCAGAAAGACCCGTCCCTCCCGGCTCCCTCGTTAATATCACCGAAATCCCCACTTTCACCATAGCCTCGTATACAGCTTCGGCAACGGTGGTTTTTCCGGATCCTTCGATTCCTTCAAATGTTACGAAGTGGGCTTTCATAATGCTCCTCCAGAGTTAAGAAGCGAGCTGATGAAGCCGCCAGTAAAAACGCTTTACCGCAAGAGAAACCTTGAATACCTCATCTACGCCCTGGGCGAGCCAGAGTCCCATCAGTGAGAGACCGAACGTAAACGCGAGGTTGTATCCGAGAATGATCTCGAAAACGAGTACACCGAAGATCGCGAGATACATGGGGTAACGATTTTCCCCAACTCCCCGCAGGCTGAAAGAGTATACATATGAGAGTGCTTTCGGGATCTGTATGACAGCCGCGATCTTGAGCACCCGTTCACACACCGCGACAACATTCGGATCGTTGGTAAAAATGATCACGAAGTAATGAGCCCGCCAAAATGTAACGGCGGCGAGAAAGAAAACGACAGCGCCAACGAGCCAGAAGAAAAGGACTGTCGTTTTTCGAGCGTGGTCGTGCTCATTAGCCCCATAACGCTGGCCGACCAAGGTGAGTGCACCAATGCCGAATGATTGGTAAAGCATCGCGAAGAGCCGCTGAAAGGTCAATATGATGATATGGGCAGCGGCAGCGGCGGGTCCGAGGCGATTGCTGTACCCGATGACAATGGTGATACCGAGCATCCAGGCGAGCTGCTCGAGGGTTATCGGCGTGCCTGTTTTCACGACCTTCACGATACTTTTCCTCTTGATCGTCTTGAAGTCACTCCAGTTGAAAGTGAGAGCGCTCTTCCCCCTGAGGATCACGATAAATGTAAACAGGCACCCGATCGTATGTGATATCCCGGCAGCGAGCGCGGCTCCCCGAACGCCGAGCTCGGGAAAGATCGAGAGGCCGAAGATCAGGAGAAACGCGAGCACGAGATGCAGGCAGTTCACCAAGAGACCTGTAATCATCGACAGGTGCGTATCTCCCGCTCCTCTCACAATACCGATCGCGACAAAGTTCATGATGATGAAGGGAGCGAAATACGAAAGAATCCTGAAGTAATCCACCCCGATAACCGTCACAACTGCAGATGTTCCCAGGCCGATCCTGAATGTGATCGGTGCGAAGATATACCAGATGGCCCCGATCCCGATAGCCGCAAAGAGCGTGGTAAAGAGAGCCTGACCCATGAAATGATTTGCCTCTTCTCTCTTCCCTTCACCGATCAGCTTGTTAATGAGAATGGTGGCGCCGAATATGAAGATTAAGAGAACCGTGCACGTGAGGATGATGATTTGGACGACGTTTCCAACCGCTGTCAATGCATCTACACCCGTCGCTCCCATGCCCGGGTAGAACCGTGCCATCGCAGCGGCAGAGATGTGGCTCACGAGATTGATCTCAACCGTCCACATCACGATCTGTGCGGCCAGATCGACAATGATCGGTACCGAGGTCTTGAGGATGGAACCGAGATTGGTCTTCATTGTTGTATATGTACCACGTAAGCGTGTGGATTGATTCACTACCGTACAATAATCCTCGTGAGAACGCACTTAAAATACAATCACGGATTGATTCTCCATTTCCTCAATGAGACGAGAGATGCGATCCACGGCTACCGGGTCAACCATCACTCAGCGTGATACGTCTGACGTAAAGAACTCTCTGAATGAAAGTAAAAACGGTCAGGACTGCAAGTAAAACGATAAGTGCGATTAATACTACCCGTCCGAGAAGAAGTCCCACGGCGAGTATGGCAACCCGCTCCGGTCTCTCAAGCCACCCCACTTTGCACTCGAGGCCCAGTCCTTCCGCCCTGGCCCTGACATAGCTCGTCAGGAATGACCCAGCGAGAGCAATGAGGAGGAAAAAGATCATCACACTGTTCGCAGTATCTCCCCTCAGGAAGTATAGTATCAGCGCACCGTAGTAGGCGAGCTCAGTCACCCGGTCACTGGTAGAGTCGATGAACGCGCCAAACGTCGTTTCTGTGCCCGTTCTCCGGGCGAGAGAACCGTCAATCGTATCACACAGTCCAGAAATAATAAGAATAATCCCGCCCCAGAAGAGGGCCCCCCGAGTGACAAATACGGCCCCGATCAGACTCAGTATGATTCCAACGATGGTAACCGAGAGTGGTGTGACCCCGAGGTACGAGAGGAATGTGACGACAGGATCGAGGAGAGATCTCAGTCGGTTCTGTATTTCTGTCTTACCAGGCAAATCGTACTTCCAGTCTGCACACGCTTGATGCAGTATTATGAAACGGTAATGTATCTACTGTCAAGCAGTTCCACCCCTCCTTTTCTTCCCCCTCCCTCGAATGAGCAGGGTGATCTCACCTCTCACTCCGGTCCTCTCGAAATGCTCCATAATCTCCGCCGCCTCCCCCCGCACCACCTCTTCGTGAACCTTCGTCAACTCACGTGCAACCACGACCTCACGTTGACCGAGGAGTGAACCGATTACCTCGAGCGTTGCGATCAACCTGTGCGGGCTTTCGAAAAAGATCGAGGTGCCGCGATTCTCACCAGCCTCGAGGAGCATTCGTTCGCGCTCTCCCTTCTTCCTCGGTATGTAACCAAAGAATGTGAATCGATCGGTCGGGAGGCCGGAAAGCACCAAAGCGGTGTGGACCGCACTCGCACCAGGCACCGCAGTCATCGATATTCCTTCATCGATCACTTTCCTCACCATATAGTACCCCGGATCGGAGATCGAAGGAGTACCTGCATCCGCAACCAGTGCCGCTCTCTTTCCCTCTTTGAGCTGCCTGATAATCATCGGTGTGATTCGTTCCTTGTTATGATCATGGTACGAACGAACGGGCGTTGAAATGCCATGCGCCCTGAGGAGGATCCTGGTTTTACGAGTATCCTCCGCGAGTATCAGATCGACGGACCGGAGTATGTCCACCGCCCGGGCACTGATGTCACTCAGGTTTCCGATTGGTGTGCTCACGAGATAGAACTGATACGATCTCATGACACTCGTAGAAAGGTATATGCCAGACAAAACGTGGCTACGCCTGAAGGAGATGCGAGAAGATTTCCTCCAGGCGGTCTACATCATCGAACGAAATATCGAGATGGGTAACCATCCTCATGAAGCGACCACCGAATGTGAGGGCGAGGACACCTTTCTCCTCGAGAGTTTTCCGCAAATGTTCGATGTCGAAAGACTCACTCGCCCCTTCGAAGATCACAATGTTCGTTTCCACAGGGAAGGTGAGCCGGAGTTTCGGTGTTCCCTGTACCATTTCACCGATACGCGCGGCGTTCTCATGATCCTGCGAGAGACGCTCTACGTTGTTGTCGAGTGCATACAGGCAGGCTGCCGCAATGATCCCGACCTGTCGCATCCCTCCCCCGAGACGCTTTCTCCAGAAACGCGCCTTCTCGATCGTCTCAGCATCGGATACGAGTATAGAGCCGATGGGGGCTCCCAGACCCTTCGAAAAGCAGAAGGTGATAGAATCGGCCAACGAGCCGTAACGATCGAAGGAGATGCCGGATGCGATGACAGCATTGGCAAGCCGGGCACCATCCAAGTGAAACCGCAATCCGTTCTCACGTGCGAATGTGGAGACCGCTTCGAGCTGATCGAATGGGTAGACTCTCCCCCCAGCGCGGTTGTGCGTATTCTCTGCTGTGACCAGTGATGTTCGTGGGTGATGAACATTGATGGGGCGTACCGCCGATGGGAGTCCCTCGAGTGGGAGAAGACCACCGACGCCGTCCAACGGGTGTAACTGCAAGCCACCGATGACACATGCTGCACCAGCTTCGTAGTTGAATATGTGAGAGTTACGATCGATGATTACCTCACCCCCGGGGCTCGCTTGCGATATGAGGGAGAGTGTGTTCGACATCGTGCCGCTCGGCACGTAGAGGGCCGCTTCTTTGCCGAGAAGGGTGCCCATCCGGCTCTCGAGGATCTTCACAGTCTGATCGTCACCGAGCACATCGTCCCCCACCTCGGCTTCTGCGATTGCAGCACGCATCCCCGGGGAGGGCCTCGTCACCGTATCACTTCTCAGATCAATCGGACGTTCGGCCATTGCCCGCACTTCCGGCTATCGATTCGGGTCATCCAGCGAACATAGTTCTCCCTTTCATCCACTTCGAAAGAACGCAGAGCAATGAACAGACGAAAGGAAGACAACGGATTGGCAGCTTACGATTGAGCCACCAGTTCTTTCAACTCCCGGGATACTTTGAATACTGGAACCTTGCGGTCGGGAACAGGAACTGGCTCACCAGTTCTGGGATTTCTGGCCATTCTGGACTTGCGGGCCTTCACCTTGAACGTCCCAAAACCTCTGATCTCATAATGTTTACCCTCGGCGAGACCTTTCGAGATGCACGCAAGGAACTGATCGACCGCCTCCGCGACCTCCTTCTTCGTGAGACCTGTCCTGCTGGATATGTTCTCCACTATCTCCGCTTTGGTCATTTCTCCTTCCTCCTTCCAACCGCAGGATTAACTTACCCTCATTATAGGAGACACACTTTTTGAGCCTAACAACTTACTACATGATAAGTTAGAAGGTGTCAAGAAAATTCTCCAGGCATTCTCCCTCATATTCCCAGGAACACTGAGCGTCCTTGGGTATTCGCCATCACGGGTAAAGGGTAAATAGGAGGATGAACGAATACGATCTGATGCCACAAGGGAAGACGATACCATCACCGAAGGACCCCACGAAACGGGTCGGATGGTACTGATTGCAGGAACGCATCCGGCCGATTGCAAAATTGATAAAACCGTGACAAGCACCCGCCGGTACGGCAGAAACGATAGGGAATCGTTGGGATTAATGAGGAATACGGGTGGCGAGAACCCAAATCTGTAAAACACTTTTACAGACAGCCGTTTCCCTTGTATCAGGTCACTATTCACATAACTCTGGTATGCCGCTTGCTCTCCTTGTTGAACGCTGCGAGGTGGTCGCCGCCTTCACGAACCCGACCCTGCATCGCACTATCTCGCAGCATTTTTCTATTCCATTTACGGCAGCCCCAACAAGTGATGACACTGTGGCATGACCCGAACTTGTTCGAGGTGTCTGCTCGCCAGCTCGTAGTAGGTGACGAGTTGTTTCCCAGCTATCGTTCCGCACGAGGCTACAGGGCTTGCAGGTTGGATGATAAACGGTATTTTCTCATCGAAACAGGCCACGAGGCGAACCGCCTCGAGGAACTCTCTCTCATCGAATCCTTCTGCAACGACTACCTTACAGAACAGCTCCTTGTCTTGGAAGAGGGGCAGCACTCGCCCGTACGTGGGAAAGAAATCTCCACCGCCACACAGGGAAGGAAGCTTAACATCCATTGAGACGATGTCAACGAGGCGAGCAACCCTCTTTGCAGAATCCTCCTCGAGCCCGTTCGTTTCAAGATACACGGGAAAACCGAGGGGCTGGAACCTGTGGAGAAACGCGATGAGGAAATCCGGCTGCTCGAGGGGTTCTCCTCCTGTGACACTCAGTGAATGAACACCGGGTGCCACCTCGATCAACGAGCGGGTAAACGATACGAGCTCGTCAACCGGCACCGGATTTTTAAGCCTCTGTAAGCCCCCCGGGCCTCTCAGTATGCATTCGGCCACTCTCTTCTGAGCACGGCCGGTATCACAGTATCGACATCTGAGCTTACATCCGGCAGTCCTTAAAAAAACTTGAAGGAAACCTACATAGAGGCCCTCGCCTTGAATGGAGAGAAACACTTCCGAGACATAACCTGCCGCCTGCACGCCCTACGATACCCCCCTGACTTTCCTCAGAGCCCCCTCGATCGACTCGCACTCGGTGCGATATCGATCCATCACCGATCTGGCAAGAGAGACGGCGTCGATCCCGAGCTCATCCAGCCCCACTGCAGGGACGGGCGCTCCAGCAGGGTCGATATTGATGCCGAAGTGGAAGAGAATCGAGGTCGGACTCGCCGTGCAGATCGCGACGGTAAGCTTCCTGCCATCAATGAACAGATCGTCTCCCCTCCTGGCGATCTTCATGCGGGTATCCAATCCCTCGAGGACCTCCTTTACAATCGACGTAAAAACTCTGAGACGGAGGTTTCCTTCACGAAGCGAGCACGAGAAGTGCTCCCCAATGAAGTGAAGCATGCGACGGGCAACGATCCGACTCCCCCGCTCCGCATCCTCGAGATCGACGAGCATCTTCCCCTCGACATGACACCGCCCCGTAAAGGAAACAACGCCGTCTCCCTTGATCCCTGCATTCTCACGGATGAAGTGGCTTCGTAACTCACTGCCAGAATAATCAATATCGCCCTCAATACGTATCGTCTCTACAAGAACGAATCCTTCCTGTCTCAACGATCCTCCTCTCCAAAGCAGATATCACGCCCTGCTGGTGTATTAGCGACTGCTCGCCTCAGCCTCTGACATGACTCGCAGCGACCGCACATCTCCTCACCACCTCGGTAGCAGCTCCAGAGCAGCTTCCAAGGGATGTCTAACTGTAAACCCACTTCTACGATGTCACGCTTCGTCATTGAGACGGTAGGGCTCTCGACGCGGACGGGCTTTGCAACGCCGAGTTCGAGAGATCCATTCACCGCTTCAAGAAACTGCTCGCTGTTGTCAGGAAAGGTCTCTGCCTCTTCCCTGTTGAATCCTACAATTACGATACGACAATCGTGCTCCACAGCATATGCAGCCGCGATGTGTATAAAGATCCCGTTCCTATTCTCAATCCATACGTCTCGGGATGATGCACCCGTTCCCGTGCTCAACTGTGACGCAGAAATCTCCGGCACTTCTCCCTTCCCCGCAATGAGGGCCGAAGAGGAAATCTCCCCCAGCCACGGGAGCGTTACTTTGGTAAAGGCGAGACCGTAGTTTTCGGCAATGCCCCTCGCCGCTTCCTCCTCCCTTCGTGAAGCGTGCTGCGTGTAATCGAAGAACAGTGCTAATACAGGCTGGCAGTACCGGGTTGCGAGAGCGAGAGAAACGGTTGAGTCCAATCCGCCGGAAAGTAACGCCAACGCTCTGTTCGGGATTTCACTATTTTTTTTCACTGTAGCGTACCATATCGGTGGAGGTTTCCCAGAGCTCAACTTCGCTCAGGGAACCATGTTCGAGATCGATATTGTCTCGGCAGAGCCTGTAGATCTCGGCCGCTATATTCTCTGAGGTTGGGTTGATCACATCAAACGGAGGAAGATCATTGAGGTGGCGATGGTCGAACCGGGGGAGGATCACCCTTCTCAACTCAGACTTAATTGTTTGATAGTCGATGGTCAAGCCCTGTTCGTTGAGTATGTCGAATTCGTAGTAAACACGTAATACCCAGTTGTGCCCGTGAACCCTGGCGCAGTTTCCATCGTAACCTGCTAATGAGTGTGATGCGGAAAACTTGATCTCGGTCGAAACCGTATATCGCACCCCCATCTCCTGTTAAACACCTCCCAGCTCACAGGTAACTGTTTAACTGCAAATTGCTTATGCAAATTGCAAGAACATCCATCCCCTCTTGGCATAGTGCCACGATTAATTTACACCTAAATCCTAAAGTTATCAACGATTAAAGCGATCAGGAAAAATTTCGTTATGTGGTATGCATTTCGCTCGACAGTCAGACCGGTTCGGTGTATGTCGGGCAGCTTTTTAAACTTCGAATCGTATCAAATTGAGGGATCGTTTTGTTTATCACTGAAGAAAAGGTACAAAAAAAGATACAGCAAGATCGACTGCGCGGTGACCTCAAGCGGGCACGCGCCAGGGCGCTCGATGCTCTCAAAAAATGGCCTGACAACATCAACCTCGCGATGGAAGCAATCCAGGCTTGTGTCGATCTCACCGATTTCCACCAGGCGGTTTCCCTCCTGAAAACGATCCTGCGGCGTCATCCCAAACGCCGGAGCGAGGTCCTCGAATACTCACGTGAACTGTTCATGGCCTCTCTCAATCCGTTCTTCGGAAGCTTCCTGATAGATATCCTGCTCCGGGAGAAGAATATCGAAGAGATCGAGGGCATCCTCAGGAGGAGCCCCGATTCATTTATCAGTGATCTCATTAAACGCTCGGAAACGAGATCAAAGAGCCACAAAGAAGAAGGGTTGCCACCGTCAGCCGATAACGAGCTCCTTCTCGGCCTTCTCTACAAGCTGAGCAATCAGGTCCAAAAGGCAACGGCACCTTTGGGAAGGGCCCTCGAAATCAACCCCGACAGTGCGCAACTGATCGGGTCAATACTGGTCGAGCTCGAGCGCGAGCATCCGAATAGTGCAGCTGTCAAATTCTACTTGGGCTTAGTCTCGATAACACTCTCACACCCCGACAAGGCAGAGACAAGATTCTTTCAGAGTCTCGAACTTGATAATCCTCCTCTCGAAAAACTCCAGCAGACTGTTGAATCGATGCGCGAAGTATCGGAGAACCTCCTGCTTCTGAAAGGCGAAATCCTCATTCGATTGGGAAAATCACAAGAAGGAGTCGACCTGATACGGTTATACCTATCGGAGCAAGGAGATGCACCTCACCAGGAACAGCAACCACCCGGAATGGAGCACCTTTTCCCTCTCCAAAAGGATAGAGAGGATCTCGCGGGGAAAAGGCTCTTGAAACTGCCAGCGGAAACGTTCAGGCATCCCGACGTCACCTTCCTGTACTGCGATGTCGAAGTCAGTCTCGGACACATGAAGAAGGCAATCGAGGCGCTCGAGAACCTATACCAGGAAAACAATGAATCCGCCCCAGAAATCATCGACTGGATCGAGGAAAATGAAGATGTCTCACTGACCGGTCCGGCAAAGAAGCTCCTTACCGAACTATACCTGAAGAGTGGAGATCATACGAAAGCAGCCGAAGCCGCCCGGATGGCCGCTGACATGGATTCGTTGCTCCTGTCCTCGGTACTCGAATTGATCAGGAGAGAGGTAGAGGGATCAACGGAACGTGATCCGATCCTGAGGGCGCTCCTGGCAGAACTCTATGCCAGGTGCGGTGACGGTGAGAGTGCTGAGGAGGTCTTGAAAGACCTTCAGAGCAACGAAGTCCTCGAGGACAAGGAACTCCTGAATCTTTCCGGGGAGATCATGAAACACGCCGGCGTGACTCTCAGTGGAGTGACTCACGCTCTCGAAGCGAGCATCAAGAGCGGAAACGTTTACGATGCTGTCCCCTACGTCTTCGCACTCTACCGGGAACAACCGGATGACCGGGAGAGACTGGCCGGTGAAATCAGAAGATTCGCTGAGGAGAATCCGGATTACTGGCGGCCGGTTTCCGAGCTCCTGGACCTCATGGCACAGGAAGAATCCCTTTCGAAGTCGTTCCGTTTTCTCCAGGCTCTGACACATCTCCAAGAAGGCCGGGTGGAAAAAGCTGTTTTCGAGTTCGATCAGCTCCTCATGATGGACCAGGATATCCGCTCTGAGCTCATCGAAATCTATGAAAAAGCTGTGGAGCGATATCATGACAATACAACACTGCACCTCGCGATGTACCAGCTGCATTGGGAGGAAGAGCATCTCGTCGAAGCTGCACACTTCCTGTGCCGAACACTCGAGCTCGATCCGAGCCAGATCCGAGACGTGTTGATAAGGTTCGATAATCTCATCGAGAAGGAGCCCGAGAACGTTGCCATCTGGGAGGAGATGCTGAAAACGTCCCTCAAAATGAGCCGCTTGAGTCTGACGAAGGAGATATTGAAACGCGCCATCTCGACGCTCCCCAAGGACAATTCCGCCGCCCTCCACATATACGGCGCCAAGGTATCGATCGCCGACAACAAGTTGGAGGATGCCCTCCGGTGTCTGGCTGTAACACTCACCTCTCAACGTGTCGATTTGCGATCGATCGAGGAACAGCTCGAGAACATACTCATGCGGGAACCTTCGAACCAGGAGGCACGGTACCTCCTCGGCGAAACGTACCTGCGTCTCGGCAGAGAGGAAGAGGCCGTCGCGGCATTCAGGGATTGCCTGGAACTTTCAGTCATATACAGGAAGAAAATAAGGGAAGATCTCGAGCAGCTCCTTCCCATGAGTATTCAACCGTGGCTCCTCTCAAGAACGCTCGGTGAGATCGCATGGATAGAGAAACGCTTCGAGGATGCCTATCGATACTTCACATCTGCGCTGAAGGGTCCAAGGGAATCACTCACCGGGCTGAGCGATTCGTTACGTAAGTTACGAATAGCCGCACCGGATGACCACCACCTCGCCTTCCTCTCCGCTCGTGTCTTTCTCCTGAACAAAAGGTACGGTGAATCCGTAGCCGTCCTCGAAGAGCTGGTGAACACTGACGCCCAATCCGTGAAACCGGTCATGGAACTGTTGCTCGAGCTCCTCGATGCCGAGCCCTCCCAATTTGAGGCGAACAGGCTCCTTGCCCAGCTCACAACAAGAATGGGAGAGGGGGAAAAATCACTTGAATTCGTCATCCGAATGCTCACCTACACCGAAATCGATCCCGAAAGGCTCGATGAGATTGTTGACGAATTTCGTCCAGTCCATGACAAGAACAGCCTTTTCCTCATACCGTATGCCAGCCTGAAAGCGAGAAAGAAAGAGAGCAAAGAAGCGCTCGCTCACTACAAGCGCGCTCTTGAAATCGATCACGAAAGCTGGAACCGAATACTGGGAGAGATGGAGACCTGTACCTGGCCCGAAGAGCTTGTCGTTCGGAGCATACTCCTGAAGATCGACTGCCTCGTGCATGGAGAACTCTTCGACGAATCATTCGACCTCCTCAAAGAGATCCCCACCGTCGACCCGGAAATCACCGGCGAGGTCATCACGAGAATTTCGACCCTGATAGAAAAGAAGCCGGCAAAGCAACTCTTCTCGTTCGGGAGCTATCTCCATGCCAGAGCTGGAGACCTGGAGAAGGCTCGACATCTCATTGAGAGAGGATGCGAAGCTCTCAGAGGTGATGATTGCAGGGACTTGAAGATCGAGCTCGCCGAAATCTTCCAGAGCCACGGCCGGGTCAAAGAAGCTCGGCATCTATTCACAGAGGTCCTCTCCCAGGCCGAGGAGAAAGAAAAGATACTCAAGCAGATAGAGGATTCATACTGTCAACTGGCTGAACGTGAGATCTCAGCAGCTAGGAAGCGTATTGACGAAGGAAAAGCCACCGATGAAGAGGTAGCCGCATTTATCAAGCTCGCACTCGACTGTCACCGTTCCGGTGAAGCTCTCGAGATTCTTACCCGGAGCACGTTGGAG
>Ga0209427_10007494_pt1 | contig 12356 bp, 11 predicted proteins | sample DeeMarSWOR136_30_FD_187465 | JGI IMG/M metagenome (GOLD analysis project Ga0209427, IMG submission 187465) | Marine sediment microbial communities from White Oak River estuary, North Carolina - WOR-1-36_30 (SPAdes) (version 2) | ecosystem: Environmental > Aquatic > Marine > Intertidal zone >... | reverse complement strand
CTCGCCATGTCGTTGATTCGGCCATTGGTGACGTCGACGCCGGCCCACACTTCGCCCTTTTCGTGGTGGGACCGCAGTTCGACGAGGATGTCGATAGGATCCAATCCTGCGTTCTCCGCCAGGGTAATCGGGATGGCTTCCAGCGCCTCAGCGAAGGCGAGGGCGGCCAACTGTTCTTTCCCGGAGAGGGATTCTGCCCACTTCCGCACCCGCGAGGAGACTTCCAGCTCGGGGGCGCCTCCGCCCGCGACCACGCTCGGCGTCAAGACGATGTCGCGGACGACGCAGAGGGCGTCGTGGATCGATCGTTCCGCCTCGTCCACCACCTTCTCGGTGCCCCCCCGGACGAGCAGGGTCACGGCTTTGGGGTTCTGGCAGCCCTCGATGAAGACCCACTTGTCTTCACCCACCTTCCGTTCCTCCGCCACCTCGGCGTATCCCAGGTCGTCTGCTGTGAGGTTCTCGAGGTTGACGACGATCTTCGCCCCGGTGGCCTTCGCCAGCTTCTCCATACTCGATTGGGTGGACCGTCGAATCGTTAGCACGCCCCGCTTGGCGAGGAAGTGCTGCGCGAGGTCATCGATGCCCTTCTGGCAGATCAGGACGTTCGCGCCGGTGCCGGTGATCTGATCCACCATCGCCTCTAACATCCGCTCTTCTTCGTCGAGGAAGGCCTGCATTTCCTCCGGCCGCTCAATGCTGATCTTGGCGCTGAACTCGGTTTTCTCGACCTCGAGGGGCGCATTGACGAGGGCGATGCGGGCTCCTTCGATGCGCTTGGGCATCCCGGAGTGCACGACCTCCTTGTCGATGGCGATGCCATCGATGAGCTGCGTGGCGAGGAGGGACTCCCCGGCCTTTTTATCGACCTTGATGTCGTCTAAGTCGACCTTGTACTCGCCGCCAGCCTTCTGCGCCACCTTCAAGACGGCGTCGACGACGAGGTCGGCGAGGTACTCCCGGTACTCCCGGACGAGCTTGCTCCCCATGGAGGTCATAGCCGCCTTCTTCAGCATCACGCGATCCGTCGGCGCGACTGGGATCGCGATGTCGCGTAAGGAGGCCAGGGTCTTTTCGGCGGCCGCCCGATAGCCATCCACAATGATGGTGGGATGAATGTTCTTGTTTATGAGCTCCTCGGCCATTTCGAGGAGTCGCCCCGAGAGCACGACGACGGAGGTCGTGCCGTCGCCCACCTCGTCGTCGGTGGTCTTGGCGACCTCCACCATCATCTTCGCGGCGGGGTGTTGAATGTCCATCTCCTTCAGCACCGTTGCGCCGTCACTGGTGATCGTGACGTCGCCCAAGCCGTCCACGAGCATCTTGTCCATGCCCTTGGGCCCCAGGGACGACTTGACGCTTTCCGCCACGACCTTGGCCGCGGTGATGTTCGCCCGCTGGGCCTCACGGCCCCGCGACCGCGTCGTGCCTTCTCGAAGAATTAACACTGGTTGACCGCTTACCTGAGCAGGTATCGCTTCCACTTCAAGTCAACTCCGTTGTTCGGATGAATTTTTGGATGAGATGAACCCTTTTTTTATTTAAACTTACCGTTTACTCCCCTTCCACGGGGGTGAAAGCCCGATCAGAGGAGGTTCGTTGGCAGCGTCTAGCGCGCGTGCAGGCGCCGACACACATCCTGTGACGCCGGCGCCCCTCCCCCGGACGGATTAGACGACGGCTGCTCCCTCGCGGATCTTCGCCAGCTCCTCCGCCACGCCACTGCAGCCCCGGGCCTGCTTTGCGTGGACGATGGCAAAGGCGTGCGTCGCGGTGAACGACGCCTCCCGTATCCCCGCGCATTCTGTTAAGAGGTACCTCGCCGCTGACAAGACTTCCCCGTTGAGCGTCGCATCCGCGTTGTCAGCGACGAAGGTGACTAAGGCCTCGATCGTCCGTGGGCTGATGGGGCCGCTGCGACCGTGGTGGGCCGCGACCGCATGGACCACGTCGAGGGGGAAGCCTCGGCGGATTAACTCCGCGACGATGAGGCTGAGGTGGTCCACCCGCTCGCCGAGATCGGACATCCCATAGGATTCCTGCGCCGTTACGCGATACACGTGGCCCTTCATGAGGTCGTGGGTGATGACGGCGGCCAAGACCACATCTCTATCGACGACGCCATGATAGATGTCTGCGATGATGTCACACAGAGTCAAAGCGATGGTGGCGGCGGCCACAGTGTGCTGGATCAGGCCTTCTCGATACGCGTGGTGCTGTCGCATCCCTGCGGGCGCGGCGTCCAAGGAAAGGCCGTCGAACGTGACACCCCCGATCTCCACCGTGACGCCCTCAATGAGATCTGCTACCTGTTTCCTGAGGGCCTCATCCGCGATTGTATTCACCAAGCGGTTTAATTCGTGTCTCATACCTGTCTCCTCTCGTGTTCACGGTTTTATGCTTGACGGTTCACGATGGAAGAGATCACTGTCTCCCCATGGGCGCCCCCATTATACCCCTCATCTCCCGCCCCTCTAGTCGCATCGTCTCCCTCATCGTCAGGGTTGACGCGAAGCGTGCGCTATGAGGTTGGGCTGCCGTCGTCAATAAGCCGTGGGCTTCGTCGGAACGGGTAGACTTAAAAATGGGGCGATATCATGTTTACGCGGGAGGGTGAAGTTGGTTTTTCGAAGGCGCTCTCAAAAGTACTCCTTGGAACTCCTCAAGCTTGACGACGTGGACCGCTCCGTTGAGGAAATTGCGAAATCCGTCTCCAACCCCCTTCTTCGCAACAAGGCGTTTCTCAGGAACGCTCTGAGCAACCAAGAATCGAATGTGACCATTGTGGCGAAGAAAAAAGAGGAAACGGTCGGCCTCGTCAATGGCATTGCCATGAAAAACCAGCCCCTCAACCCGCAAATCACCTTCGTCTGGACTAAGAACCGAGAGGCGTCCTTGGAAGGCGTGCCTCAAATGCTCCTCGCCAAGTTCGAGGAGGAAGCGAGGAAGCGGACCCCCCAGGCGTCGTCCATCACCGTCAACATCCAGACCGTCGACTTAAACTCCATCGCCCTCTACTCCATGAGCAACTTCATCATCGAAGGGTTCGTGAAGGGGTCCTCTGGCGACTCAGACGTCGTTATTATGCGACGGGGCTTCAACAAGCCATCGGGAACACCCATCGCCTAAGCGCCCCGTCGCCCATCTTGGGGCGTTGAATCCTCCGCTTTCAGCGACGTGACCGCTGGCCTCCCTCGGTCTTCGTGTTCGCCCCCCTCCTCTCAAGGGTCTCCAGTGGTGTTCGGGGCTGAGGTTTCGTCCTGCTGCGCTGCTTCGTCGCACCGCTCTGCGCGTCGTGGGCAGGCAGGAGCCTCTGCAGCGCGGTGTCACGAGGCGAGTCACTGCGTGGAACATGGCGTAGCATAAAGGAGTTCAATAGAGGGTTGCGCCGTGGATGCCGCCTGCACCACGCCACCCATTGGATGGATTTTTTAGCTCTCTCTTCAGGTTGAGATGAGTCATGCATGGGATTTATGCGTGCAGAACAGGCGGACGCCCGTTCTAAGCACAACCCAGATGTCATTCGACTCGTGACGATTTAAGATTTATGAAGGGTTGATTCTGTTCCTTCAAGCGTTAACGGCTTATCGCAGACCGGGATGCGATCTCTGGTGAGACGACGGGCGAGCCTTCGCCCTCGTTGCAGGCGGTCAGGAACCTTCGAAAAGAATATCAAACCCAGCGTGGTCCATCTGAGCAGGCCTGCCTCGGTGCGTCGTCATGTTTCCCCTCTACGACGAGAACCGCAGTCGAACACGCCCCTTCGTCACGTGGGCCCTCATCCTCGTGAATGCCGTGGTGTTTTGGTGGGAGTTCGAGACTGGCTTTGATCCGCGGCTCTTCGAGGTCTACGGCGAGGTCCCCGCCGTGGTGTTGCAGGGACAGCAGCTGCACAGCTTGATCACCTCCATGTTTCTCCACGCGGACTTCTGGCACATCCTCGGCAACATGGTCTACCTCTTCGTCTTCGGGGACAACGTGGAGGATCGGTTTGGCCATGGCAAGCACCTTCTCCTCTACCTGCTTTTCGGCGTGACCGGAGGGCTCGCTCACTCCATCACTGCGGTGGTCGCGGGCGGCGTGGACGCGGGCATCCCTGCGATCGGCGCGTCGGGCGCGGTGTCCGGGATCCTCGGGGCGTATCTGGTGTTCTTCCCCCGCGCACGAATCATGAGTTTGATCCCCTCCTACTACTTTCTGCGGGTAGCGCGGGTGCCAGCGGCGATCTTCATCGGGTTCTGGTTCGTCCTGCAGCTCCTGTACAGCGGGGAAGCGACAGCGGTGGCGTACATCGCCCACATCGGCGGCTTCCTGATAGGCCTCCTCGTCGCCGTGCTCTTCAAGACGACTCGCCGGTAGCCACGGCTCCAACCGCATCGACGCCCGTGGGGCTCGTGCAGAGACGCGTGGCCTCCACGTGCTCTCCGTCACAGCCGAGCGCGCGGGAACGGGCGAAACCCGTTCCTCAAGGGGCCTATAGTGGGCGATTCTTCACACCCGACGATCTCCAGGGGCCCCCGGTTCACCGTGGCTTCACGTCCTCGTGTGAGCTGCCCCCGGCCTTGAGGCAGCTGGAAGGTGAGTGACCTACTCCCGCGTTCACCTTTATATAGTTAGACCGAAGCACTAGGGGGTGAGGTGATTCGGATGATCTATGAATGGAGAGTCTATGAGGCGGTTCCCGGCAAGATGGCGGCCCTGAACAATCGGTTTGAGAAGCTAACGTTGCGGTTGTTCAAGAAGCATGGGTTGAAGGTCGTAGGGTTCTGGCAGGCCGACATCGGCATCAGTAACGTGCTCTACTACATGCTTGCCTTCGACGATCTCGCTCAACGCGATAAGGCCTGGGCCGCGTTCCGCGTCGACCCTGAGTGGGTGCAGGGACGAGCCGAGTCCGAGCGGGAGGGCCCGCTGGTCGCGAGGGTCACGAGTTCCATTCTGAGGCCAACCAGTTACTCGCCGATGCAGTAAACTCACGGATCCCGGGGGCCGCAGGGGCTCCGAGGAAGCCTGGCCCAGAGAGACGGCAGTCCCAGGCCTTCGCGTCGTCGCTGAGCCGCCGGCTCTTGGCGCGGGAGTCCCCTCAGTAACGCCCCTCAAAGATAGCGGGTGATTCCTTCGGACCCGCGGGACCCGCAGCCCAGCCCACCGTCTTGGCGCCAGTGCTTCAGATCGCCTTCCACAGAGTCAGTGGAGGCGGCCAGGTCGCTCCAGGGGCGGTGTCGCCCCCCGCTTTTCACGAGGGCGATGGGGTTGCGGGAGTGTAGCAAGGACCCTGGGCTTCTGTTACGAGACGCGTATGGGCTCCCCGGTGGGGCGTGTCTTGTAGCGTCTCTCCTTGCGACCAGTGCTTCCCGGGATTAGACAGTGTAGACTTCCCCGGTCTTGGGAGCGATGGCTTCGAAGCCGAGTTCGGTGCGCACGACGTCCGCGAGGTGCTCACAGTTTTCCTCCGCCCCATGCATGAGAAAGACTGCGGAGGCGTTCTCGACCTTTTTCACTGTCTCGAGGAGGTGGGTTTTCCCGGAATGGGAGGTGAAATCGAAGTGGTCGATGTCTGCCTTCACGGTCCGCGTCTTGCCGCCGATGACGAATTTTTTGGTCTCCATGAGCCGTCGTCCTGGCGTATCCGGCACCTGAAAGGAAACGAGGAAGACCGCGTTTTTCTTTTTTTTCGCGATCGCATTCATGTAGAAGACGGCGTTCCCGCCCTTCAACATGCCTGCGGGGGACACGATCACCCCGGGCTTCTTCGTCGCGTTCCGTCGATCCCTCCAGCCACCAATCTGTTCCGCCCGATGGACGGCGTCTTGGAAGAGCTGGCCGTCCCGCAGGTACGGAAGGTGACGCAGTAGTATTTCATTGGCGTCCTTGGCCATGCCGTCCACGTACACCGGGTGTTCGAAGTGGTGCGCCGCCAGCACGCAGAGGATCTCCTGGGATCGACCTACCGAGAAGGCGGGGACAAGGACGGTGCCGCCGCCTTCCACCACTGCGCTGACCTTCTCGATGAACTGCGCCTCCACAGTCGCCCGGTCTTGGTGGTCTTCATCGGCGTAGGTACTCTCCATGACGAGGACGTTGATGCCCTCGTAGGCTTGATCGGCGCCACGCAGCAGTCGGGTGTCCACGGCGTTGAAGTCGCTGGTGTAGAGGACCCGTTTGCCCCGGCGCTCAACGATGGCTTGCGCGCCGCCCGGGATGTGGCCCGCTCGTAGCAGCTCCAGGGTCAGCCCGCCGATCTTCGTCGGGTTTCGGTAGCCGATGTCCACGCAGTACTTCATCATGGTCTGGAGTTCAAGGCTTTCGAAGGGCAGGAAGTACCCGGAGAGGTGAATGAAGTCCCGGATCAAAAGGTGAGTGAGGTCGAAGGTGGGCTGGGTGCCGTAGGTGGGCGGGTTACCCGTGACGTAGAAGAGGGGCACCGCGCCACTGTGATCCAAATGAGCGTGGGTCAGGACAACCCCCGCCACCTCGTTGGTAGGGACGTGCATGGGAAAGCCGGGTTCGCGGCCCACCATCACGCCGTAGTCCACGAGGATGCTCGTGCGGCCTCCCGTCACGATGATGCCGGATCGCCCGACCTCTCGGGCTCCCCCGAGGAACTTGATTTTCATGGGGTTCTTAGTGTTAACCACGGTATACCACTCTGATCGCGTTTCGTGGTTCCTGTCGGTCTCGCCACGCCTCCCTTAATCATCTTCAGCATCGTCTTTAACCTTTCCGCTTTGCAGGGCGCAGACCACCTGGGCCACGAAGCCCTCGACTGCCCGTTTACTCCACGTCTTCGCCGTGCCCTCGACGGCGTGAAAGGAGAGTCCTCGCTGGGAACACGCGGCTTCGCACGCGTGGGTGAGCCGTGGTCCCCAGGCATCCGCCTCAGCGTGAAGCACCACCGCGGAGCAGCCGTGGTGGCCCTCGCGGATGTAGGTGCAGACCTCATCGATCACGGCGTCCTCCGTAGCTCGATCTATGGGGACGCTGGCTTCATACTGGGACAGCGGGTAGACCTCGTCCAGCTCGAGGGGGACCACCCCGAAGGGCGCGGCGTAGACGCAGAACTGCAGGGCCTCCACCACCGCCCCCGCCTTGTCGATGGCTCGCCGAATCCGTTTGACTTCACGGGATCGGTGGAAGGGCTTTGAGGGCGGTGGGGGCAAGAACACGAGGACGCGGCCGCCTCGTGGCGGCTGCCATCGGCTGAGCTTGATCTGGTGGCGGAGGACCGCGGGCCGCGTCAACCCCGCAGCGTCGAAGAAGAAGAGGCCTCGGCCCTTCGATGCGGGGCTGTGGGCCTCGAGGACGTGGCGGTACGTCTGCAGGCGTTTCAAGGCGTCCAGAAGGGCGGGGTGGCTGCGGCTCCGAACCTCGAGGAGCTCCCACAGCCGTCCCTCGCGTATCGCCTGTTTAATCCGTCGCACCTCGGTGAAGCAGGTGGCCAGGTTGTGGTGGGCCAGCAGGCGTTCCCGCTCCTGCGGCGGCATCGCCCGCAGCTCCTTTGGCGTGTGCGTGGCACAGACGTGGCAGCTGCACGGGAAGTACTCCAGGGTACGCAGTCGACTCGTCCCGTGAGGGGTCAGGTACTTGCCTTGTCGGGCGTAGAGGGCGTAAGCCGCGGAGTCAAAGAGGTCGCAGCCCATGGCGACGGCGAGGGCGAGCATGAAGGGGTGACCGGCGCCGAAGAGGTGCAAGGGCCGGTGGAGGGGGGCATTCTGCTTCGCCGCCATGATCATGTCCACGAGGACAGGAAAAAGGTATCGCTCCATCACTTGAGTGGGGCTTCCCAACGCGGTGATGTGAAAGCCCATGGCGCCGATGGCAGTGGCGGCGTGGGCCACCAAGTCGAGGTGGTTTCCGCCTTGGATGGGGCCGACCCACAGGACGTCCCGTCGCGTCAAAGCCGCGAGGGTTACCCGGGCGCGTCGCAGCGTCTCCTCCACCGTGGCTTCGGCCTTTTCCCGGGGCAGATTCCACCCGGTGGGCACATCCAGCATCACGGCGATGTCGGAGCCGATGTCCTCTTGAAACCGCGCGATCTCCACGGGACTCACCTCGACATCGCCGTACACGAGGAGTTGATAGGCCCCTGAGTCGGTCATCACGACGCGGTGGAAGCCCAGGAACTCGTGGATCCCGTGAGCCGTCACTTCGTCGCCGAAGTTCTTCTTCAACAGGTAGGCGTTGGCGATGAGGGCCTGACAGTCAAAGTCTCGCGTCATCACCTGTGGCGAGAGGGGTTGAACCAGCGGGTTGACCACCGGGAGGAGGAGGGGCGTCTCGATGACGCCTGTCTTGGTGGCCAGTCGACCGATGCGCCCCAGCAGATCCTTCTCCACGACTTCAAAGGCCAACCCGTGGTTCCCCTCGACTCCGTGTAAGCGTTTAATAACGTTGCCTTATATGTGTCTGTTGGAGGACCGAGCGGCCATGCACAGCAGCATCCGTGTTTCCCGCCGGGTCCGCCTCCGAGCCCCCGTCTTCATCGTCGGGCTGCCCGGGATGGGCTTCGTCGCCGCCCTCACCGCCCGATCCCTGATCCGACAGTTGAAGGCGCAGCGGTTCGCGGAGGTGATATCTCCCCATTTTCCGGATCTAGCGGGGGCTTCCGCGACGGGCGCGCCGAGGTTTCCGACGACTGCCCTGTACTTCTGGCGATCGGGAGCCTCGACGCGGGACCTCGTGGTCGTGGATGGGAACACGCAGCCGGTGACGGTCTTTGGCCAGTATGAGGTGAGCGGCCGCCTCGTGGCATTTGCCCACGATCAAGGCTGCTCTCGCCTCATCTGTTTAGGCGGCTTGAAACGGGAGGCCTTGACCGGGCTCCCGCAGCTGTATGGAACCTGCACCGATCACGAGGCCTTGACGGAGGTACGGCAGCATGGGGTAACGGTGTTGGAGGGTAAAATCTATGGCATGGCGGGAGTGCTTCTCGGTCTGGCTGCTCTCCGAGGTATGCGGGGCTTCTGCGTGTTAGTGGAGACGCTGGGCACCGCGCCCGACGCGACGGCTGCGAAATCCCTCCTCGCGTTTCTCAGGGCCTATCTAGGGCTGCCCGTCGATGAAGCGGCGCTAGACGCTGTCGCCCATGACGCCGAGAAGGCGCTGAAGCCGCTGGGATGGGCTGCTCCTGTCAGAAGGGAGGAGATCTATCGTCGGTTCTAACTCTGCCCGCCGCCCCGCGTAAACTGGTCGTAGACCCGCTGCACCCGCTCCGCGATCGGGCCGGTTCCCTCCAGGATCCCCGTCTCATTCACCCGGATCTTCTCCATGACTACAATGACTCCCACGTCCTCGTAGAGTCGCACCATCCGGGGGAAGACTTTTTCCAGCCGATCCGCTAACGCCTTCAGGTCAAAGGGCTTCTCCGTCGTGAAGATCTGCGCCACCGTATTGCCATTGAGGAAGACCTTGTTAATGGTCGTGCCCTTATCGTCCGCGGCGTCGGTAAGACAGATGCTCATGGTCTCCGGGTTAAAGCCATCAAAGACCCCTGTGTACGCTTTGCTGTCCATCGTAACCACGGTGACCTGTTTGCGTAACAGCTTCGACAGCTCTCCAAAGAACATCGTTCTCCCAACGTTTGCCATAGTTCTCCCGTTCCCTTTTCCATCGTACCTACCATTAACAGGAAGAGGCTTTTATATAACTTCCTTGTTCACCGCGCCAGCCCTGCGCCGAGGCCTGTTGCTAGTCCCCCCCCACCGGCGAATCACGGCCACCCGAAGGGGAACGCGGGGTCGGAGAAAAGTGGAGCCCCGGGCGGGATTTGGACCCGCGACCTACGGCTTTTCGGCAGTGGCTACCAAGCCGTCGCAATAACCAGGCTATGCTGTCCCGCCTCAGATCAGCTACAAGGAACCGGGGCAGGAGGTGCCGGGGCAACAGGAGTATTCGCCAACTCCTACTTTAACTTTTATCAACATTTAAAGAGTTATGCGTCTCGGTCGTTCGGGCGAGTATTGGGCTGTATTACCCTCCACTGAGCCCCTGGGGCGGCATCAACGTATTCCTGGCAAAAAGCAGGTTTCACGCCGCCAAGGTTTACCTATAAAAGTGTTTAATCTTGATTAGACACGTCCTCAACTGGACTAAATAAAAAAGAGGAGGAATTCAACTTTGTCAAATCGCTTTGTGTCCGATTGGGTACGGAACAACGATGTGCCCCTGTCGAGGAGGATAACGGACAAGATCAATCCCGAGCCCTTACGCGAGAAAGTGAACAAGACGGTGTACCGCCTCAACCTTGTGCAGCGAAAGCTGGAGGACTCTCGGCTACGCATGGAGCAGAAGCATAAAGCGCTGTTCAACAAGTGCGTGGCCGCGCAGCAGGCCAAGGACTCCGCGGTCGCGATCATGTACGCCAACGAGTGCTCCCAAGTTCGAAAGATGGCGCAGACCGTCGTCACGAGTCAACTCGCCATCGAGCAGGTCACGCTCCGCCTGGAAACGGTCAAGGACTTCGGCGACATCGCCATCGAGGTCATGCCTGCGGCCAAACTCATCCACACCCTCAAGGGCCGATTAGCCGGCGTGATCCCCGAGGTCTCCATGCAACTCGGGCAAATCGGGCAGACCCTGGACAGCCTCGTCCTCGAGGTCGGCGAAGCCACCGCACAGACATCGAGCTTCATCGCCTCCGGCGAAGACGCGGAACACATCCTCGCGGAAGCCGCCGTCGTCGCCGAGCAAAAAGTCCGCTCCGGCTTTCCCCCACTGCCGTCCACCGAGCCCGCGGAGAGAGGCTACAGCCCCCCGTAACCGATAGGAGGCGTGCACCGTGTTCGCTGGACGCACGAAGATCTTCACAATCTTCGCCCTCTTCGGTTTCTTCATTGGGACGGCAGCGTACTTTATCTTCAACTGGTTCGTCACCAATAACCTGATCAAGCTGACGTCGATCTCCATCGTCGACATCCTGCTCTCCCCCTGGTTCATCGCAGGCATCGCGGGCGCAGTCCTGTCGATCGTCGCGTTGACCCTCATCGCGCACCTGTCCCAAGGAACCTAGCCCCCCGCCCCCTGCCCTAAAGCCCGCGTCCGCTGCCCGTCCCACCTTTTTTGTTTACCTCTCGGAGTTCGCCAGCTCTTTCTCGGTCAAACGACTACCAATGGCGTCACACTCGGCCTGCGTGAGACCAATCATCTCCTCCTCTGCGGCCCGCGGTGGATCAAGAGACGCCGATCACGCCGATACGGCGAACGTGTTACTTGGGACGCCCCGACGGCCACGACCCCCCAGGGGTTTTCTCTCACGGAGATCAGCGGCTCCGTCCTTCCCCCTCAGCAGGAGCGCTCTCCTCCCTCCTCCATTTACGAGATTCGATAGGCTCGCCCCATTCTATCCAAAGGCTCCGATCGCCCCCTGTGCGAGAACGCCGTCGCCTCGTCATCTACCTTTAATAGGGTTTGAACCATAGTTCTCCGACGGGAAGAGGACGACGTCCATGGGTGAACTTCCTATTAGCAAGCCGAAGATGCTGATGTTGATCGATTACGCCACCTGTTCCGGCTGCCAGTCCTGCGTCCTCGCGTGCTCCATGGAGAAGGCCGGGGTCTTCAGCCCAACCCAGTCGTTGATCACCCTGCGAAAGCTGGAGGGCCAATGCGTCAGCATCCCCATCCTGTGCGAACACTGCCAGGATCCCCCCTGCCTCCCCGCATGTCCCACCGGCGCCATCGCCGTGGATCCAGAGACCGGGGTGGTCCGCGTCACCGCGGCCGACTGCACCGGGTGTCGCCGCTGCAGCGCCGCCTGTCCCTTCGGGCCGGAGACCATCAAGTTCCACAACGGCAAGGCCGCCCTGTGTGACCTCTGCGGCGGCGACCCTCAGTGTTCCCGCATCTGTCAACAGAAGGCCGTGGCCTACATGCCCGTCACCCGCGCCGCTTGGCAGAAGAAGTGGGCGCTCGCGGCGGAGCGGCAGCGGCTTCTTCAGTCCCGGGAGGTCCTCTAGATGTTCGCCCACGCCGGCACGATTCTCCACGTCGACCTCACCACGAAGAACGTGTGGACGACGCCGCTGCCCGAGGATCTACGAGGCCGGTTCATCGGCGGCCGCGGCGTGAACGCCCACCTCCTCTGGGAGCTGGTGCGACCGGGCATCGATCCGCTGTCGCCTGAGAACGTGCTGATCTTTGGGACGGGCGCCTTGACCTGTACGACTGCGCCGTCGTCGGGCCGCACCACCGTGACCTGTAAATCCCCCGCGACCCACCTGTACCTGAAGTGCAGCGGCGGCGGCCACTTCGGCTCGGAGTTAAAGTTCGCCGGCTACGACCACCTCGTGGTCCACGGCGCCGCGGCGCGGCCAGCCGCCCTCCTCATCAGGGACGACGCCGTCCAGGTGATCGATGCG
>Ga0209427_10007493_pt1 | contig 12357 bp, 13 predicted proteins | sample DeeMarSWOR136_30_FD_187465 | JGI IMG/M metagenome (GOLD analysis project Ga0209427, IMG submission 187465) | Marine sediment microbial communities from White Oak River estuary, North Carolina - WOR-1-36_30 (SPAdes) (version 2) | ecosystem: Environmental > Aquatic > Marine > Intertidal zone >... | reverse complement strand
ACTCAAAGCTACTTATGCCCCAGGCCAGCTATATGCTATACTTTTACCAGCTCAGAACAATTAACCACAATCGGCAACCCAGAGCATGAAGATAGATATTGTCTCAACACCACGGCTGCTGCCAGTTCGTTTTAAAGACGCAATATGCGTGGTTATTGATGTTCTACGCGCCACCACCACCATAGTTACGGCACTGGCGCATGGTGCCAGCGAGGTTCGCCCTTGCATCACTGCCGCCGAAGCCAGACGCCGCGCCGAATCAGAAAACAAAACCTCTTTCCTGCTCGGCGGCGAAAGAAGGGGCCTGCGCATCCCCGGCTTTCATCTGGGTAACTCCCCTATGGAATATCTTGACCCAGGCAAGATGTCCGGCAGGGTGATATACTTCTCCACCACCAACGGCACACCGGCTTTGCGTCGGGCTTTCCAAGGCAGCGGCAGATCTGTATATCTGGCAGCGCTGGTCAACTTATCCGCTGCGTCCACCATCGTTGCGAAAGCAGCGGCAGACAACGCATCGGAGAGAGTCCTGCTTATCTGTGCCGGGCGTCACGGGCAACCATCGCTAGAGGACTTTTACTGTGCCGGATTGATGGCGCAACGCCTGCAATCCGAATTTGCTGAGTCCGGCATATTGCCTGAGCTCAGCGATGCCGCTATACCAGCTGCCGAATATTCCATGATGAACCTTGAAGAGCCACTTGCCATTTTCGCTGCCACCGAACACGGACGTTACCTCAAAGATATTGGTTTTGCGGCCGACCTGGAGTTCGCCAGCCAGATTGACAAATACGACGTCGTGCCTCGCTTTGACGGAAAGCGCATAATAATATAACCCATCTTACGTGAAATAATGCAAGGTGGTGAACAGAGATGAGGCTAAAAGGACAGGTAGCCATTGTCACCGGTGCCGGCCAGGGAATTGGGCAGGCTATCGCTGCCACTCTGGCGAAAGAGGGCGCTGCGGTGGTAGTAAATGACGTTGTTCCGGAAAGAGCCAATAAGGTAGCCGGGGAGATAAAAGCGCAGGGAGGTCAGGCGCTGTCTGTAGCCGCTGACGTATCCAAGGCCGAAGAGGTAAGCATGCTCATTGCCAAGACGCTGGCCAGTTTCAGAAAGATAGATATACTGGTAAATAACGCCGGTATTGCCAAAATGATACGTTTGCTGGAGATGACCGAAGCCGATTGGGACAGCCATATGAACGTCAATATTAAATCGCAATTCCTGTGCAGCAAAGCGGTTATCGAACATATGGTAAAGCAGAAGCGGGGAAAGATAATCAACCTCGCCTCGCTTGCCGCTCACATTGGTGCGCCGGGGCTATCGGCATATGGTGCCAGCAAAGGCGGTGTGGCGCAATTCACCAAGGCTTTAGCCGTGGAGTTCGGGAAATACAACATAATGGTAAACGCGGTCAGCCCGGGCTTCACCCTGACCAAAATGGTCAAGCAAGCAGGTAAAGACCGCCCAGACTTTCTGGAAGGCATGGATAGGATACCTTTAAGAAGAGCGGCCGAAACGCAGGATATAGCCAATGTCGTCCTGTTCCTGGCCTCCGCGGAGTCCGACTACATAACCGGTCAGGTGCTGGTTATCGATGGTGGGCTGCTGGCTATCCACCCTCGCATGGTTAAGCCAACGGACTAACATACTAAACAACTGTTATCCCGCTGATGGACATTACCGGCTTTAAATTGCCCAGCCCTGACCCTTTTGCCATCGCAACAGAGATTCGCCCTTTTCTTTAATAAATAACCCGTTCGAGTAAAGGGAATTATAAAAATAGTCGATTTACTGCTTTTCATATAAGCCAGGTTATTGATACTTAACACTTTGCGTAATAAAATAGTGGCGGTATGTTCGTCTTATATTGAAGAAAGAGAGGTACTTCCATGATGAATAAAGTGCACATCTTCCTGTCGCCAACCAAGGTCATCTTCGGCAATGACACTTCCAGCCTGGTGGGAAAGGAGGCCGCGCAGTTCAATGCGAAAAAGGCGCTCATTGTTACTGACAAGAGCTTGCTGGCAGCCGGGCTGCTGTCAGGCGTACAGGATTCGCTCAAAGCCCAGAAGATAGCCTTCGAAATTTTCGACCAGGTCGAGGCAGAGCCGCCGGCTCATATTGTTGATGACGGTGCCCGGATAGCCGTAGATGGAGGCGTAGATATTGTTATCGGTGTCGGCGGGGGCAGCTCGCTGGATGTCGCCAAAGGTATCGCCCTCATGACCAAAAATAAAGGCAAAATACTGGACTACGCCGGGATAGACAAAGTGCCACTGAGGGGTCTTCCCCGGATACTGCTTCCAACCACGGCTGGCACCGGCAGCGAAGTCACCCGCACGCTTGTCGTCTCGGATAAGGTGGAAAACCTGAAAATGGCGGTTCACAGCAATAATGCTCTGGCGGATGTCGCCATTGTTGACCCCCTGCTCACGTTATCAATGCCACCCCATGTAACGGCAGACACCGGCGTTGATGCCCTGGTTCATGCTCTTGAAACCTACGTCTCGGTAAACACAACACCTTTTGCCGAAATTCTGGGCATCGAGGCAATCCGTCTTATTGCGGAAAACCTGCCCGCCGCTTATGCCAAGGGCGAAAATATCACCGCGCGCTATAATATGTCGCTCGGGGCTACAGTCGCCGGTATAGCGTTTTGCAGCGGCGGAGTAGGTGCGATACACGGCCTATCCAATATTCTGGGTCTGAAATATCATATGTCCCACGGACGGGCCAATGCGGTCATGCTGCCGTATATAGTTGATTACAATAAAATCGGCAATCTGAACAAATTCGCCCGCATAGCTCAGGTTATGGGGGAAAATACGGAGGGGCTGACACCGTACCAGGCGTCAGAAAAGCTCGTAGAAGCCTTGTTCAAATTGCTTGAAATTGTTGGCATTCCGCACCGACTGCGCGATTACGGCGCCACCGAAGCTGACATCCCGGAACTCACCGAAGGAGGCATGAAATTAAGTCGCCTCTTCGTGCCCAACCCCAGAAACATGACCGAAGAGGACGTCAGGAACATCTATGCCAGCGCCCTGTAAAATCTAACCGACGCGCTACTACGGATAGCTTACGCCACGGGGTATCCCTTCTTGGCATAGGCAGCCAGATCGCAATTTCCGGGTAAGAATCTGGCGCTCCCCTGTTTCCGCCGGAGCTGCCCGTCTTCGATGAGCACCTCGCCACGCTGCATGGAGAATACCGTGGCACCCGTTACCTGTTTGCCTTCAAAGAGGGTGAAGTCGGCATTACCGTGCATTCCATCCACGCTTATGGTACGCGGCACCGCCGGGTCGAAAACAACTATATCAGCATCGGAACCTTCCTGAATGACGCCTTTTTTCGGATAGAGGCCAAATATCTTGGCCGGATTTTCACACATCGTCTGCACCAGACGCATCAGCGTGATGCGACCTTCATTTACACCATCGTGGTATATCACCTGAAGCATCGGCTCTACAGATGGAGCGCCAAATCGCGCTTCAAAGATGTTATCTGGCCTCGGTTTTGCTCCCTGGCCGGTGATGAAATCTCTGGAAGCGCCACCCCACTCCTTGTGCTCCGCTTTGATACCGCAAGAATCGCTGCCCACCGTATCAATGGCATGGCTGGCCAGGCCTCGCCAGATAGCCTCATTGTCTTCCTTCTCCCTCAGCGGCGGCCCTACTTTGCCCAGAGGCCCTCTCTCCAGCACGGCCTGGTTGGTAAGAGATAGATACTGCGGGCAGGTCTCACCATATATGCGTCGACCCTCCTGCTTCATCTGCATCATTATCTCGGGCATTTCTCTGGCACTCAGGTGCACGCAATAAAGAGGGCAGTCGGTGAGAATTGCGTAGGTAGCCGCCCGCCGCACCGCATCCACCTCTAGGATATTGGGCTGCGACGGCATGAAATACTCCCGGGAAACTTTGCCCTCAGCCGTGAATTTTTCTACAAGGTAGTCTATAGCATAGCCGTTCTCGGCATGCACCATGGCCAAACCGCCCTCGGCTGCCGCTGCTGCCATAGCCACCAGCATCTTATCGTCAGGCATCATCATGCCCCTTTTGGGGTATGTCATGTAGACCTTGAAGGAAGGCACTCCCATCTTTATCAGCCTGGGGATTTCCGCTTTAACGTTATCTTCGGCCACGAACGTCCCGTGAATGGCGAAATCGAGGTAGGATATTCTCTCTCCTTCCTCAATCATTTTCTTCACGATTTCCGACGTCTCTCCGGATGTGCCCCACGCCGCTAGGTTGCCGAAGAAGGGAATTATGGTGGTGACTCCGCCATAGGCCGCCGCCAGAGAAAAGGTGTCCATTTTGTCGGCATAGACCGGGTGGTTGTGGGCATCAATGATGCCGGGAAACACGTACTTACCGGAAGCATCAACCGTTTTCGGCGCTTCCAGATTTTTACCCACCTGCTGGATTACCCCGTCGCCAACCAGCACGTCTGCCTTGGTTATACCCCGCCCGCTGACGACCAGCCCCCCTCTCACCACGCAATCAGCTTTTGCCATTGGATTACCTCCTGAATTGTTATCGGGGAAAACCGGGTAAAGGCAGTTTAGTGAGCCTTGAGCTATTTGTCAAGCGCAGGTGGATTCTTAACCCAGAAACGCATTGAAAAAGCCCTCCTTTCCCGTGTAGAATTGCTAGGCTATGGGTAGTTTGATGAACCTGACCGCTTTTCTGGTCGGCAACAAGATAGAATTCGAATTTTTGAAAAAGAAAACCACTCACCATGCCACCGAGGCTGCTGAGGCCAGCGGCTTATCTCTTGATGAGATTGTCAAGTCTATCGTTTTCCTCGACCAGAATGACAGGCCCCTGCTGGCGGTAGTGCTTGCAGATACTGACGTGAGCCGCCACAAACTGGAACGCTGCTCCGGCTCAAAATCGGTACGACTGGCCTCCGATGTTGCTGCCAAGTCCGCTACTGGTTACCCTACCGGCGGCATACCTCCAGTAGGCCACAGAAAGCGCATACCGGTCTACATTGACCGGAGGGTCATGCGCTGTGAAAGCGTCTGGTGCGGCGGCGGCGCCAGGTCCAAGCTGGTGAAATTGAAGACGTCAGATATCGCCCGCTTAACCGCCGCCACCACCTGCGACCTTGCTACTGACTAAGCTGATACAACGCAACCCTTGTTGTAATCCTGTTCCACAAATAACGAAAGGATTCATCCGGTAATTGCCAGACAGGCCAGAGAATGTGCTATACTAATGTGCGCATTTGTGATTTTGCCTGTCCCGTGAGTTATATAATTCGAGGTGACAATCAATGAGAGGAGCTTTCTACCAGGGAACCAAAAGATTCGGCGTTGGTGATTCCCCGCCCCTACCGCCCAAGGCCGGAGAGGTCAGAATAAACATCGCCTACGGCGGCATATGCGGAACGGACGTCCACATCTATATGGGGCACATGGACCACCGTATCAAGATACCTCAGGTAATAGGCCACGAGATGTCCGGCACGGTTGCTGAAGTCGGGGAAGGCGTCACTGAATTCAAGACCGGTGACAAGGTGATTGTCAGGCCGTTGATTCCCTGTGGCCGGTGCCCCGCCTGCGAAGCAGGTCACTACACCGTCTGCCATCACATTAACGTTCTCGGCGTGGACACGCCGGGCTGTTTCCAGGGCAGCTGGACGGTGCCGGCGGAAACGCTGCACCGCCTGCCGGATGATATTGACCTCAAGCTGGCAGCGGTTATTGAACCGGCGGCGGTGGGCGCACACGCTCTCCGCACTGGACAGGTCACCGGGGAAGACTATGTGGTAGTAATCGGCGCTGGACCCATCGGCATTATGGTCGCACTCGAGTCCAAACTGAAGGGAGCCCGTGTCCTCATCTCTGAAATCAACCCGTTTCGCATTAACGTTGCCCGGGAATTCGGTATGGAGGTGGTCAATCCAAAGGAAACCGACCTGCCAGCATATGTACTGGAGAAAACCGGCAACGCCGGTGCCGATGTCGTCTTCGAGGTAACCGGACTGGCACCCGGCGCGGAAATGATGACCAAGCTGGCCAGGTCAAGGGCTCGGATTGTAATCGTCGGCATCTTTGCTGAGCCGGCACCGGTTGATCTGGGACGGATAATGTGGCGGGAATTGCAGGTCCGCGGCGTCAGGCTGTATGATGCGGTGGACTTCGAGACCGCGATTCCGCTGGTAGCGGCAAAGGCCGTTCCCTGGGACAAGCTGATTTCCGACGTGCGCCCGCTGGAAAGGACACAGGAGACCTTTGAAGAGATTGAACGCGGGGCCAACTTTATGAAAGTACTGCTGAATTGCAGCGATTAGCAAAGGAGGAACATAGAGAGTGATAATGAAAAATGCTACCAAGGCCAAGCTCAAGGCAGGTAAAACAGCTATCGGCATCCGCCTGGACTTCACTTCGTCTGCCATCGTGGAAAGCCTTACCGGCCTCGGCCTCGATTTCGTCTACTTCGACCTTGAGCACGGGCCTTCCAGCGTGGAGTCCTGCCAGGATATGTTCCGGGCGGCGGAGGTTGCCGGCCTGACTCCACTGGTACGCGTGTCCAGTTATGACATAGGTTATGCAGACCGCCTTCTGGATTCCGGCGCTATGGGCATCATCTTCCCCCACTGCAATACCAAAAAGGACGCCGAAGCCGCCGTCAGGGCGGTCAAATATCCACCGAAAGGTGAACGCGGCGCTGGTGGCCGTCCTCTGACCCTGAGCGGCATGTCCATCACCGACTACGTCCCGCAAGCCAACCGGGAGACCATGGTCGTCACCATGATTGAAGAACTGGAAGCGCTGGACAATCTACCCGAGATTCTCACCGTGGAGGGACTTGACGTGCTCTGGATTGGCCGGGTAGACCTTTCTGTTTCTGCCGGTATCCCCGGCAAACTGGACGACCCAAAGATTGAAGATGCCGTAAAACGCATCATAGCTGAGGGCAGCGCTGCCGGCAAGGTGGTGGGCGTGGGAGCAGTCAACGCCAGCCGACCCGACCAGATAAAAGAGTTTATCAACCAGGGTGCCCGATTCTTCTCTCTGGATACCACCGCCGTACTGCGGGGTGCAACGCGCAACATATTGCAAAGTATCGGGGCGGAATAGGCCGCTGTGATTTTAATTACCCACTCCCCATGAAGGAGGCTAAATGAATAACGGATTGATGAAACTCGTTGGCAATACGCCGATGGTGGCGCTGAAGCATGTGAACGACACCGCAGCCACCGTCTTGGCCAAGCTGGAAGCCCTGAATCCAAGCGGCAGCATCAAAGATGTCATGGCTTTTTATATGACCGACATCGCCGAGAAGAAGGGCCTGCTGAAACCAGGCGGCAAGATAATTGAGGAGACAAGTGGCAACACGGGCATTTCCTTTGCCATGATTGCTGCCTTAAAAGGGTACCATTTTATGGCGGTAATGCCGGAGCATATGAGCAAGGAGAGAATGCAGCTTATGCAGTCCTTTGGCGCCGAGATTGTCCTTACCCCTGCCGCAGATGGTTTCCCGGGCGCTACAGAAAAAATGGAGCAGCTGGCCGAAGAAAACAAAGACGCCTGGCTCCCCCGCCAATTTGAGAACCGGGATAATACTGTTGCCCACCGTGAAATCACCGGCAAACGGATTTTAAAAGCAGTAGGCAAAGACATCGATTTTTTCGTGGCTGGGGTCGGCACCGGCGGCAGCCTGATGGGCGTGGCCGAGGCCTTGAAGCAGGCTAACCCCGCGGTCAAAATCATCGCCGTGGAACCAGCGGAATCAGCCGTCATGAGCGGCGGCGAGCCCAACAACCACATTATTCAGGGCATTGGCTCGGGTTTCATCCCGGAACTGGTCAATTTCGACCTCATAGACGAGGTCATTCCGGTAAGCGAGAAAGACGCGGTAGCGATGACGAGAAGGCTCATACGGGAGGAGGGCCTGATGGTCGGCATTTCCTCCGGGGCAAACGTCCTGGTTTCGCTGGAAATTGCACGTAAATCAGGACAGGGCAAGACTGTAGTTACGCTTCTCCCTGATAGAGGAGAACGGTATCTGAGCCTGAATGTCCTCTAGGTAGCCTCTTTTATGAAAAAAGAGCGGGCGCTGGCTAAACTAGAAGAAGAGTGGCAGGCACTCCTCCAGACATGGGAAGAAGAGGCCATGAAAGCCCTGCCTCTTATCTTGGAAGGCAAGCCGCTTCCCCGCTACATGGGTATTGATGCCTTCAACGCCAGAAAACAGGAGAGCAGAAAGCATCTATCACTGGGGCAAATAGAAGAGGAGCTACCCGCCACACACAAAAAGTTGCTTAATTATCTGCAAAAAGTCCCCGAAAGTGCGTTCGGTATCCCACGTTTTATCAAACGGCTCCGCCTTGATACCTTCGGCCATTACCGTGAACACGCTTCGCAGATTTCCACATGGAGGGCGAAACTGGGGTATTAGTACCTGAAACCCGGGGCAACCCTCAAAAACTTACAATTGCGCCCGCAGCTTCTCCGCTTTCCTCGGCGCGGCAATCCAGAAGATAACGCCGGAAAAAGCGAAGCACACCATAGCGAAAATAAAAGCGCTGGTGTAACTGCCGGTAACATCATAGATGAATCCCCCCAGCCACGGCCCGATTATCCCACCGATGCCGAATCCCGCCAGCAGCAGTCCCGACAGAACGCCAAAGTGTCCGCCATGGAATATATCCGCCAGCCCGGCATAGAGTGCCGGCGCGGCCAGTCCAGCTCCATAACCGAAACAAACAGCATACAGGTAGAGAAGCCAGGGCTGCGAAGTATCGCGCACTGAAAGCAAAGCAGCCAGCGCACCCATGGCCAGAATGACGGCGACAGTCATCGTTTTCTCCCTCCCAATCCAGTCGGATATGCTCGAAGACAGCTGCCCAACTGCTGAAAAAATCCCAAAAAGGGCAAAAACAGATGCCGCGAAGGTGCTGCTGTAGCCAACGTCCTCGGCAAACTTGACCTGATGACCAAGCACCATATAGGCCCCTACGCCCCAGTAGAGCGATTGCGCCGCTATAAGAGACCACAGCTGGTACGTCTTCAGCGCTTTGCGCAGTGTCCAACCGCCCGGTACGGGCTTCTGGCCCTCCGTGGCGCTGGCATCCAGCTCAATAGCTACACGCGGCTCATCAGCCCCGTATGGCTTCAGACCTTTTTTCTCCGGATGGTAGCGGTAGAAGAAAAAATAAAGGGGAACAAGAACAGCAATGACTATCCCGGCAATTACGAAATAGGTGTAACGCCAGCCCACCTGTGAGATGACGAACTCAACAAATATACCATAGGTGAAGCTGAGGCCGCCACCCATCTGTGCTAGGCCTATGGCCAGACCCCGCCTCTTGGCAAACCAGTTGGCCAGCGTTGGCCCGAGCAGCGGCCAGCCGCTGAATGCTGACCCTATGGGCATTAAAACGCCGAACAACAGGTAAAAATGCCACAGTTCACGGGCAAAAGCGCAGCCAGCCGTGGCCAGTCCCAGCACAGTGGCACCGATTAAAATAAGCCGGTGGGGCTTCCAGCGGTCGTACAGGCTGCCGGCAATTGGTGCCATTAAACCATACAGTAGGATGTTAAGAGAAAGCATAAGCGCTGTGCTGCCACGGCTCCAGCCAAACTCACTGAGAATCGGCGGGAAAAACACGGAGAAGGAGTGTCGCGTACCGTAGACCAGAATCATCCCGATTATGGAAATAAAAACCATCACCCAGCCGTAAAAAAAGAGTGGCTTCCTGTTTAAACCACCCTTTTTGCCAGATATGGCTGTATTGCGTTGTGATTGGTCGGCAGGGCCGGTCATAGCATCATTTAAAATTTTATTATCTCAGCCTTTATCTTTTTCTCTATCGTCACAATACCAAAGGAATCTCTGGCTCGTCCCGGATTGAACATGAGCGTTCCCCGAATATACTCATTGAATGATAAATGAGAGTGTCCAAAGATGATAACGTCCACTTCACCAAACAATAGCCGCACCCTTTCCGCTATCCCCCACGGCCCCCCGGAACCATGACAAATTCCGATTTGCCTGCCCTCAATGTCAATAGTCCGCCTGTCCGGCAGCATCCGCTTCAGTTCAGCCGAGTCCATATTGCCGTGCACCGCTTTGACCTCTCCGATTTCCCTGAGCCCCTCCAGCACAGCTCTCTCCGTAATATCCCCGGCATGGATGATGAGGTCAACCTTCTCCAGCGCGTCCACAATCGACGACGGGATATCTTCCATAGTCTGGGCATGCGTATCTGATATAACGCCGATTTTCAATACCCTACTCCCGCTTCAAGCTCTCCGCCATCTTCCGGCCCAGCCCACGAGCCTCCGCCACCAGAGGAGCATTCTTCTGCACATCTCCGGCTCTGCCAGCGTATCCGCTGACCACAATGCGTCGCTCCTGCTCAACATTACAGGCCGAGTCAATGAACTGGTGCAGGGTATGGAGGGTATCCTCGATGCCTTCCGATTCAGCGATAACTATGATGCCCACCGACCCTGCCTTGGCCTGCTGGTTCCTATTGTACTGGAAGAAATTGCGGTCTATGAAATCCTTCAACTGAGCGGTCACATTGTAATAGTAGACCGGGCTAGCCAGAATGACCCCGTCCGCCTGGTAAAACTTATCAATAATCCAGCCGGCATCGTCCTTCTGGGTGCATGAGGCACGGGAAACGCAATCATCGTGGCCCAGGCAGGGGTTCACTTTATGCTGGCTGATTACTATCTTCTCCGTTTCCACCCCGAGTTTCTCCGCCTCAGCAAGCGCCTGGTCGACCAGAAAATTGGTATTCCCTTTCAGTCTGGGACTACCAGCAATGGCCACTATTTTCAACTTAGTCCCCCGATAGTTCCCGGCGAAACGCCGAGATGCCAGTGATATCCTGTCCCAGAATCAGGGTATGGACATCATCGGTGCCCTCATAGGTATAAACCGACTCAATATTGGCCATATGCCTGATAGGAGAATAATCCAAGGAGACGCCATTGGCGCCCAAGGTCTCACGCGCCAGCCTGGCACACAGCCGCGCCGTGGCCACGTTATTCTTCTTGGCCATGGAAATATGAGCATGGCTGGCTTTGCCCTCATCCATCAGCCTGCCCAGTCGATAACAGAGCAACTGCGCCTTGGTAATCTCAATCAGCATGGTAACCAGCTTCTGCTGTACCAGCTGATAGGCGGCAATCGGGGCACCAAACTGCTCCCGCTCTTTGGCGTAGTTAAGAGCCGTCTCGTAGCAGTCCATCGCCGCGCCAATGGCACCCCATGAGATGCCATACCGTGCCTGGTTAAGACAGCTGAAGGGCGCTCGCAGCCCTTTCCCTTCCGGCAACAGGCTTTCCGCCGGCACCTTGCAATCAGCAAAACCGAGCTCGCCGACGTCGCTGGCCCGCATCGAGCCTTTGCGCGCCTGGAAGGTCTGTGTGAACCCCTCGTGACCGCGCTCAACAATAAAGCCTCTTACACCCTCCTCGGTCTGCGCCCAGACAACGGCGAAGTCAGCCACTGATGCCTCGCTTATCCATTGCTTCGTGCCATTAATCACCCAGCCATCGGCGGTTTTTTTAGCCACCGTTTCCATGGAGGCGACATCTGAGCCACGATTCGGTTCGGTCAGGCCGAAACAGCCCACCTTTTCCCCCCGGGCAAGCAGCGGCAGCCACTTCTTTTTCTGCTCCTCGGAGCCGTAGCGCCAGATGGGGTACATCACCAACCCTGATTCCACTGCGATGAACGTTCTAAGGGCGCTGTCCACCCTTTCCACTTCCTGACACACCAGCCCGAAGGTAACATAGTTCGCCCCCACACACCCGTATTCTTCAGGGATAAAAGCGCCAATCATGCCCAGCTGACCCATCTTGGGTGCGATTTTCTCCATGTCAAGCGGCTTCTCTTCATGGAAGGCGTCCACCACCAGTGGTTCTACTTCATTCTCGAGGAATTCCCTGACCAGAGTCCGGGTCATTTTCTCTTCTTCAGATAGCAAATCATCAATCTTATAATAATCAACGCCCTGGAATTTCATTTTCACTCACCTCTTTATGCAGACTGCTTTCCCCATCTCTGCTCAAACTTTGCCTTTACCCCGGTATTGATAAGCCACTGCGGCCACTGGCCGTTCGCCATTCGGGCAATTTCTTCAAACGGACGCTTTCTGAGCCTGCCCAGTGCCTCTCCGGAGTAATAGGCAGTGTGCGGCGTGATGATGACATTTTCCAGCTTGAGCAGGGGATGGTCGGGTGGCATGCTTTCTTCCTGTATTACATCCAGCGCCGCGCCGGCGATTTCTCCCCTGACAATTGCATCATATAGCGCTTCCTCGTCGATGAACTCACCACGGGCACAGTTAATGACGTAGGCAGTCGGCTTCATCTTTTTG
>Ga0209427_10007488_pt1 | contig 12360 bp, 6 predicted proteins | sample DeeMarSWOR136_30_FD_187465 | JGI IMG/M metagenome (GOLD analysis project Ga0209427, IMG submission 187465) | Marine sediment microbial communities from White Oak River estuary, North Carolina - WOR-1-36_30 (SPAdes) (version 2) | ecosystem: Environmental > Aquatic > Marine > Intertidal zone >... | reverse complement strand
TGCGCTTTCTTTTACCCGAAATGAAGACATACACCCAAGAAATAATAAGGTATCAGACTCTCTTTTCTCAAAAATTTCATTTTCTCTATAATTCTTAGGAAGCCAATCTAATCTTTTATTTGGATCTCCATTAACAGAATTATCCGATTCTTCAATTCCTTTTATAATTTTATTATGAATTTCTAATGGACCTATGTTTTTATCTGCTAATTTTATTTTGGAAGAGTGAATTATTTCAGAAATCTCTATATTTTGTTCACAAGAAAGATTACATAAACCACATAAAGTACAAGTATAGATGCCTTGGAGTTCCTCTTGAGAAATTTCTTCATTAGTATAGATTTTATGTGCAATTTTAAGTCTTCCATTCGGTGATTGTAGCTCATTCTGGGTTACATTATAAGTGTCGCATACTTTCATACAACTTTTACAGTCCACACAAGATTCTATTTTTTCTAAAGTATAATTGTCATCCATACTTTAATCCAAATTTTATTTAAATTAAATTTTTTTCTTATCTTCGTGTCAAATTTTTTTTTTCACTTACTTGTAAACCTTTTTATACAATTATATCATAAATTTTATTTAATAGAAATTCAATTAGGGTTATTTAAAATGTCAAAAAAAACATTCATTATTCTATGTCTACTGATTTTTCTATTTTTAAATTATAGTTTTGCTTTAATTACAGTTAATTTTAAGAATAAAATGGTTATTCAAAAAGAGCTTAGTCTTAAAAGTTCTGGTTATTGGGTTCTTGGTAGCATTATTATCGACAACTCTGGAGGAGGAGATTATACGTGGTCAGAAGCAGCAGCTGAGGATTGGTGTAGTGGAAGTGGCACATGGAATGACCCTTTCGTAATTGAAAATGTTACGATTAATGCTAATTTTATAGGAAGGGCCTTATTAATTCGCTATTCGGATGTGTATTTTAGAATTGAAAACTGTCACTTCTACAATACTGGTAACGTACCGAATCCAATACCCGAATTTGCTGGAATTACGCTAGATTATGTAGATAATGGATTTCTAATTAATAATAATTGTTCGTTTAATACTAATGCTGGAATCTATTTAAGAAATAGTAATAATAACACAATAAAAGGAAATAGCTTAAATAATAATAATTATGGAATTAAGATTTATCAATCTTACAGCACACCTAATAGCATTTTAGATAATTCATTAGAAAATAATGATATTGGTATTTGTATCTATTATAGTAGTAATATATTAGCATTCAATAATAGCGTATGTAATAATCAAGAATACGGATTATATTCATATATTTCTTTTAATAATACCTATGTTGATAATTGTTTCTCCGATAACAGAGGCGAAGGGATAGAACTTTTTACGACTAGTTTTAACAATTTCTCAGATAATGAGATAAATAATAATAGAGAAAATGGGATTTATTTATCGGGGGGAAAAAGTAATAATAATACTTTTTTCAACAATCAGATTAAATATAATGAATTTACGGGTCTATTTATAACAGCAAACGTTAAAGATAGTCTTATATATGGAAATTTTTTTTTAAATAATGGAGACAATGCTTATGACAATGGAATTGATAATAGTTGGGACAATGGGTCATTTGGGAATTGTTGGGATGATTATAGCGGTAGTGGACCATACAACATTTCAGGGAGTGCACAGAGTCAAGATAATTATCCAATGTTTAATAATTATAATATACCAGGTGATATTGGTACTATACCCTCAAATCAGACAATTAAAATCGGTTTGCTTGAAGATTTGAATGACATTTCTGGATCCAGTGCGTGGGAAGGAGCCTATCTAGCAGCAAAAGAAATCAATGAAGTGGGAGGTATTTCAATTAATGGTACTGTATATTATCTAGGTCTTATTTCAGAAAATACTTTTGAACAGGAACTTAATCTTGACATAACTAAAGGAATTAATTCTGCAAACAATTTAATAACAAATTACAAACCTGATTTTGTCATTGGAGGATCAAATTATTTTGCCACATCAGCATATCTTGAGCCAATCATGGACGCTAAAATTCCCTTTATTAATACAGGTGTTTTTAATGCTAATTTTAGTCAAAAAATCTTAGACAATTATACTCACTATAAATATTTATTTAATAAAGTGAATAATAATTCTCGAATAGAGGATGAATTAATCACTTATCAAAATTATCTAGCTAATTATCTAAGTGCTAATTTAAGTAGATCAATTAATAAGATTGCGTTTCTTTCAGATAAAACCTATTTAGTACCACAGCTTATAGAAGGCATGAAAACTTCTTTGTCCTCTTATGGGATAGAAACAGTAAAAGAAATCACATATAGCTATACTACAACAAAAGACGATTTTACAGATTATTGGAATGAAATTGATAATGCAGGAGCACAATTAACATTTGTCATAGGTTTTACGGATAATGTGAAATTAATAAGTGAAACTTATGGAGAAGTTAAACCAAGATGTTTGTTACTTAACTATAATAAATTCAACCCACATGTTACATATTGGGATGATAGCAATGAAGGTTGTGAATATGAAATTGCTTATCAAGCCACTTTTAATACTTCAAGGACTTTTCGTTCGATAATTTTTTGGAATCAATACGTAAATGAGTATCATCATGATCCATATTTTTGGTCCGCAAGCGCTTATGATGCTATCTATTTAATAAAAAATGTCACCTCAGATTCCCAGTCCTTTAATGCTTCTAAAATTATTAAAAGCTTAGAAAAGATTAATATTTCGAATTCATTTCCCGGAATTCATGGAAAAATTGCTTTTACGAACTCGCATGGTTTGTATAATGGTCTCGATTATCCTTCGGGAATGATATGCCAATGGCAAACAGGTGGAAATAAAGTAGTGCTTCCAAATAATAATTTAATTTATTCCGATACTCTCGCAACTGGGAACCTACAAATTCCTGATTGGGGCATCAATATCCACTTTACGATAAATTCTCCTAATGATAATAACATTTTTGAGGAAATGGCTCCAGTTTTTAATATTGAGATTTTAGATGTTGTAGATAAAATTTGGTATACTTTAAATTCTGGTTCAGAAAAGTATTTCATAAATAATAATGGAACAATAGACCAAACAACATGGGAGGATCAATTATCCGATGGACTAGTTAGGATAACATTTTATTCCAATGATACATCTGGGCATATTTATAGAAGATATGTAGATGTAATAAGAGATACTTTACCTCCACTTGTTACAATAGAGCCTATGGATACTACTACATTTGGAAGTGAAGCTCCTACGATTGTCCTTAATATTCAGGACGCCACTAATATAACAGAAAGTTATTATAGCTTAGATGGAGGAGTAACAAAAATACCATTTACAGGTAATGCGGTTACTATTAATCAAACACTCTGGGATGCGTTAGGAGAAGGATTAGTAACAATTGCTTTTTATATTATAGATGCACTTGACAAAGAAACCATTGTATATGTAGACGTTTATAAAGAATTACCGGGTGAGGAAAATTTCCTTTTGTATATTATTATTGGGATTATAGCTCTCGGTTTAGGAGTTGCAAGTACTATTGTTTATACCCAATATAGGAAAAAAAAGAGAAGAAGGACAGAATGGATAAAATTAAAAAAGAAGAAAGGGTTAATCTCTCCGGAACTGGCTGAAGGAAAAAATTTAATTTTTATAAGTTATGCAACAAATGATTTAGATCTATTTCAAATCCCCTTAATTACTGACATTTTAGTCCAATATCCCGAAATTGATGATATACTTTATTGGGAGTCCGATATGCATGATGACATTTATGAATATATGGACGATAACTTAAAACTCTGCTCCGTTTTCCTTCTCTTTTGTAGCCAAAATTCCCTCTACTCGGAGCCTGTTAAAACGGAATGGCGTTCAGCATTAAAATTAGATAAGAAAGTTATTCCCATTTTTATTAATCCAAATGATATACCCCCATTATTAACCACAAAATTAGGTGTGCAATTTAAGGAAAGTGAAGTTTATGAGTCAATAGAGCAAATATACCAAATGATACTAAAAAAATTAGAAATATCCTCTACTAGAGAGTTTTGCAGATATTTAATTCCAAAATTGGTTTCTGATGATTATTTTGAAGAACAAACTGCGCCAATGGTCAAAAAAGATATTGAAATTGAAAGTGATATTCCTATTAAGGATTTACAATTACAATTAATTTCAATTTTAGAAAAGAATAACTTTCAACTTCTCGCAAAGCCAATTAAAAGCCTAGGAATAGAAAAATCAGAAGAATTTTCTAGAAGATTAGATGATAACAATCTGATAAATTTAAGATTTTTTGCTGAAGATAAGTTTCAAAAACAAGAAATCGGATTGTCTATTGCTATACAAAAAGGTGAAGATGATCAAAATAAAGTATATCTAAGGATTATGGGGAACAAGGAATGGATGGTAAATGAAATTATAAGTGATCTAAATACCAAATGCTATAGATTGAAGACGGTTAAAGAATTATTAAGAGATTATTTAGATAAAATTGAAGAGTTCATAGATCATTTAGATAACCTTGAACAATTTCTTAGAAAGAATTTTGGAGCAGAAATAGAGGAAATTGAAGCCCTTATGTATCAATATTTGGGTAAGCAAATTGAAAAAGACGTTTTTATAAGAAAAGCTATTCAATTACTTGGAAAGCAATTTTTATTGCCTTTTATTGAAAATTTATTAGTACTCTCACAAGACACGAAGAAGATTGAAGAAAAAGATGAAATTAAACTAATATGAGGTGTTTAAAATGTCAAAAAAAAAAATTATCTTAATATTTTCTGTAATGATTTTTTCAATTTTATGCTATGACATTCCTATTCTTTCAAATAATTATAACAAAAAAATTTTTATTAATCTTAGAGGTTCTGGTTATTGGGTTCTTAGTAGTATTGTTATTGACAATTCTGGAGGAGGAGATTATACATGGATAGAAGCAGCAGCTGAGGATTGGTGTAGTGGCAGTGGTACATGGAGTGATCCCTTCATAATTGAAAATATAACGATTAATGCCAATAATACAGGAAGTGCCTTGTTAATTCGTAATTCAGATGTATATTTTATAATTAGAAATTGTACTTTTTATAACTCAGGTTATTTTACAGGTGAATTTTACGATGCAGGGCTTAGTTTAAATAATACTAAGAATGGTAAAATTATCGATAATGATTGTTCATCTAATAATGCATATGGACTCTCCTTAGATTGGTATAGCGATAACAATACTGTTGAGGGAAACATCTTTAAAAATAATAGGTACAGTGGGGTGACATCAAGATTATGTAATAATCTTACTCTCTCAGGAAACACTGTAATGTTTAATGATTTATGTGGAATGACACTTGGTGCAGTTAAAAATAGTAGAATTCTTCATAATACAGTTAAAAATAATATTTTTGGTATTTCTATCCATGGATGGTCGGATCCTTATCAGATCAGCGAAAATAATACAATATCAGATAACAATATTAGCAACAATATAGATACAGGAATTTGGCTTTCTCAGACTGGGTCTAAGAATAATACTATTAAAAATAACACAATATCAGATAATTGGGAGTATGGAATAACTATGGAAAATAGCAATTTTAACAAAATCTTAGATAACAAAATTAAGAACAACATCTGGTCTGGGATTTATATGGTCATGGTCTCGGGTTATAATTGTCATGATAACACTTTTTTTAATAATGAAATAGAGAATAATGGAGCTTATGGATTATTTACCGATTGTAGCGATAACCTTATTTATGGGAATATTTTTAGTCAAAATAGCGATAATGCTTTTGATGGAGGAACCAATAACCAATGGGATAATGGAACAATAGGTAATTTTTGGGATGATTATTATGGCGTAGACAATAATGGCGATGGAATTGGAGAATCTGCTTACATAATTAAAGGCCCTTCAGCAAGTCAAGATAATTTCCCATCAGGAATTTTATATAATAGTTATGATGTTCCTGGTGTTGAGGAATATGTATCCGTGAATCAAATGATTAAAGTTGGACTACTTGCTGATTTAAATGATGTTTCTGGAAAGCATACATGGAAAGGTGCTTACTTAGCTGCAAAAGAGATCAATGAAGCTGGTGGAGTTTTAATTAATGGTTCTATTTTCTATATAGGGTTGATTTCAAGAAATACTTTTGAATATGAAGAGAATCTTGATGTAACTAAAGGGATTAACGCTGCAAATAATTTAATTTCAAATTATCCAAATTTTATTATCGGGGGAACTGTATATGATGCCGTGTCCGCTTATCTAGAACCGGTCATGGATGCAAAAATTCCATTTATTAATATGGGTATGTATGGTCCGACTGAAAATTTAACTCAAAAAGTTCTGGATAATTATGCTCGTTATAAGTATTTATTCCAATTAACACAAAATAATACACAAATAAGTACGGAAATATTGACTTTTCATCTTTATCTAATGGCTTATTTAAATACAAATTTAAGCAGAACAGTCAATATGATTAGTTTACTTTATGAAGATGTATATTACGCAAATGATCTTATAGACACTATGAAGGAGATATATTCTAATCCTCCCTATGAATTCGATATTGTTAAAGAAATCGTGTTTGATTCAAGTACAACTAAGTCAGAATTTGAAAATTACTGGAAAGAAATAGATAACGCAGGAACTCAATTTGCTTTTGTTATGGGTCATTCAAATAATATTAGATTAATGAGTGAAGCATATAGGGAAATTAAACCAAGATGCTTAATGTTCAATCTTTTTAGAAATACTACAATAGACACATATTGGAATGATACCAATAGTAAATGTGAATATGAAATTACATTTCAAGCACTCTATAACATTTCAAGAACTCCCCGATCAAAACCCTTTTGGAATGGATTTCTAAATGAATATGGCCATGAACCTACATTCTGGGGTGCAGCATCTTATGATTCAATTTACATGATAGAAAATGCAACTTTAGATTCTCAATCGCTCAATTCTTCCAAGATTATTGACAGCTTAGAAAAAATTAATGTTTCAAATCCATTTCCTGGAGTTTTTGGAAGGCTTTCTTTTTCCTCTTCTCATGGATTACACTCTGGCCTAGGTCTTGCATCAGAATTAATATGTCAATGGCGATCAGATGGGACTAAAGTAGTCCTTCCAAATAATAATTCAATCTATTATGATACTTTAGCAACAGGAAATTTACAAATTCCTTATTGGGGCATTAATATGCATTTTACGATAAATTCTCCTAACAAAAATAATGTTTTTGATGAAATGGCACCAGCTTTTAATATTGAGATTTTAGGTACAGTAGATAAAATTTGGTATACTTTAAACTCTGGTTCAGAAAAGTATTTCATAAATAATAATGGAACAATAGACCAAAATGCTTGGATGGCATTATCTGATGGACCAATTAGATTAACTTTTTATTTTAATGATTCTTTTGGACATATTTATAAAAGATATGTTAATGTGATTAAAGACACTGAACCTCCGGACGTAACAATTGTACCTTTGGATACTACTACGTTTGGAAGTGAAGCTCCTACGATTGTCCTTAATATTCAGGATAGCTCCAATATAACAGAATGTTATTATAGCTTAGATGGAGGAGTAACCAAAATACCATTTACAGGTAATGAAGTTACGATTAATCAAACACTCTGGGATGAATTAGGAGAGGGAATGATACGAATTAGTTTTTATATCATCGATTCAGTTGGTAAGGAAACCATTGTGTATGTAGATGTTTATAAAGATCTACCGGGGGATGATTTTCTCTTATATATCATTATTGGAGTTATAGCTCTCGGTTTTGGAGTCATGAGTACTATTGCTTATACCCAATATAGAAGAAAAAAGAGGAGAAAGACAGAATGGATTAAACTTAAAAAGAAGAAGGGCTTAATCTCACCGGAACTAGCTGAAGGAAAAAATTTAATCTTTATAAGTTATGCAACAAAAGATTCAGCCTTATTTAAAATTCCCTTAATTACCGAAATTTTAGTTCAATATCCTGAGATCGATGATATACTTTATTGGGAATCCGATATGCATGACGATATTTATGAATACATGGATGATAACTTAAAACTCTGCTCGGTTCTTCTTCTCTTTTGTACTAAAAAATCCCTCTACTCGGAACCTGTTAAAATGGAATGGCGTTCAGCATTAAAATTAGATAAGAAAATAATTCCCATATTCATTAATCCAAATGATATACCTCCATTGTTGACCACAAAATTGAGTGTACAATTTGATGAGGATGAATTATATGATTCAATAGAAGCAATATACCAAATGCTACTTAAGACATTGGAAATGGTTTCTACTAGAGAGTTTTGTAAATATTTAATTCCAAAAACGGTTTCTGATGAATATTTTGAAGAACAAACAGCGCCAATGGTTAAAAAAGATATTGAAATTGAAAGTGATATTCCTAATAACGAATTAAAACTACAATTTATCTCAATTTTAGAAAAGAATAACTTTGAATTTCTCAAAAAACCAATCGATACTGAAATAGAAAAACCAGAATCCCAATTAATATCCCTAAGATTTTTTGCTGAAGATAAATTTGAAAAACAAGAAATTGCTTTAACTGTTACTATTCAAAAAGTTGAAGATTATAAGAGTAAGGTTTATCTTCGAGTCATGGGGAATAAAGGATGGATGGTAAATGAAATTTTAAGCGATCTTGGTAGTAAATTATATCCATTAAAAACAGTCACTGAATTAATAAGAGAATATTCAGAAAAAATTGAAAATTTCATGGATCAAATAGATAATCTTGAAGAATTTCTTAGAAAAAATCTTGGCTCAGAAATCAAGGAGATTGAAGATCTTATGTACCAATATTTAGGTAAACAGATACAAAAAGACGTTTTTATAAAGAAAGGGCTCCAAATTCTTGGGAAGCGATTTCTATTGGTTATTATAGAAAATTTGCCAAGAATATCATACAAAAAGAAAGACTTAGAAGATAGAGGCAAAGAGACTGATATTCAACTTTAAATATCTATGTGTTTAATTAATTATGTTTTTTTTCCTTTTATTTGAACCTAGTTTCTTACTTATTCCCAAAAATCCTTTATGTCCTTTATATTTTTATATCCTACGACGTTATCTCTTACAAAAATTTCAAAAGGTAAATCCTTTTTTCTATATTTCTCAATTATTTTTAGTAAAGTCACGTGTTCCGGCATGTGATATATTTCCTTATATTTTTCTCCGACACCATCAGAATATTGATATTGTTGCAAGACAAACGTACCTCTAAATTTATTTTTCTTGAGGAAGGTAATAATTTTATGGATATCTTCAGGTTTCATTAATTTTTCTACATATGTCGTTCTTATTTCAAAATCAATCTCATCTCGATCGTTAATAATATGAAACGTGTCAATAATAAGTTCAGGGTTTATATCAACACGAGTAATTTTTTCTAATTTGATTTTCTTTAATGGTCCTTTCAAGTCTAAGGAAACTCTACTGATATATGGAAGCAATTTTGTAATTAGAGCTGGATTCGTTCCATTTGTGTCTATATTAATGTATTTACCTACTTTTTGAATTTCCTTACAAAGATCGATTATATCTTTTTGAAGGGTTGGTTCACCTCCAGTAATACTTACACCACTCACTAATAAATTACTCTTAACTTGTCCTATTATTTCACTAACTTTCATGTCTTTACCTACATCAAGATTTAATAGGTATTTATTATGACAAAATTCACATTTTAAATTACATCCAACTGTAAAAATTACCATTGAGGATTTCTCTGGAATGTCTTTTGTTGAAATATCAATAATTCCTCCAATTCTCATATAAACCCTCTAAAAATTCTCTCGCATAAAATTCTCTATCTCAAATAATGTTAATTCAAAAGGTCCAGGAGACTCCATTTTTAATGATGTCAATGCGGTTGAAAACTTTAAGGATTCTTCTGGGTTCTTTGATATTCTAGATCCTAAATAACTAATAAACGCTGTGTCTCCTCTGCCGGTCCTTCCCAATATTCTTTTATTCTTCCAAGGAAAAAAATAAATTTCATCTAAAGCGTTTACTGTGATTCCTCTCTGATGGGTTGCGAGTATTTCTTGAGGACCATAAGATCGTAATTCTATTAAAGCATCATTAATATTTTTACATTTAGTAAGGACATTAGCTTCTTTCTGATCAATTTTGAGATAATTAACTTTTGATAAAATGATTTCTTTTTCATCTTCTAACAGGTTTTTATAATTAACATTACCATTTTCTCTGACTCGTATAAATCCTTGAATATCTAATGCTAATTTTCCTCTATATCTTTTATTAAGAAGATTTAATAATTCAATATTAATTTCTCCCGCCATTATAGGACCTATAACAAAGATTTTTGGATTTATAACAGGAATGTGTTCTTTCTTGAATAAACCTGCAAAACCTAATAATTTATATTCCCTAAATTCAATATTTTTCGAAGAATAAATATTCCGTAATCCAGAAGTCTCTTTAGAAGGATATGCAAAATATGTGATCCTCTTTTTTTTAAAAATTTCTAAAATAGGGAAATCTTCTTTTTTCAATAGCGTGATAATTGATATTTTTAATCCCATACGACTTCCAGCAATTCCTCCGTAATAAACAGCACCACCTATTGACTTTCTACTTATGCCATCCACTTCAATGATATCTTTAGCAATATGTCCCAATATTGTAATATCAGAATCAAACGTATCTTTATGCATAATAGTAATTAAAATAATTGATTAAAGATTTAAGAAATTATCTAAGTTTAGCATTAAATGTTTTAGATAAGATTTATATCTAACTAAAGTAGTCTTTTTAGCCATTGGAATCAAAATATAAAGAAGAATAGACTTTTTTAGCTAAATAAATTAGATTAGATAATTTTTATCTAACAACTAAAATTAAAAAGTAGATCTTGTAAAAAATACTGTTAAGATTTATTCATATATCAATAATGAACTTTGCTTATTGTCAATAAAGCTCATAATAATTCTTTCTTCAATTTCATGAAGTTTTAATTTTTCTACGTTATTACAATTCCAATCATAACATTTCCTATCATTTTTATATACCACGCCGCAATGAATTGTGTGATATGACCCATCCGCATATTCTTTACCACATATTAAGCATTTTTTCATTTTTTTTTCACATTCATTAAACGTTTTTTTAATTTTATTTTTTTCTTTCTATAATTATAGTATCATAGATTCTTATTTAAACCTTCCCATTAAATTCCCATTAAATTCCCTTATCATAAAATATAAATATGAAATTTATATCGACAAAAAAATAAAATCATCATAACTATTTTGAACAAAAGTTGCATTGAAATTATTATCACTGAATAATGTTCAACTTTTAAAAAGTTATATTTAATATTTACTGTTAATTATTGAAAAATGTTTAAAATAAATAATTAAAATTGATACTTTTTAAATTAAATTTTTAATAAAGGAAAATAATTCAGATTGTTTACTAGATTTATTTTTAAAATTAGGAATCAAAACACAGCTTTTTTAATAATTATCTTTTAAAAATCATTAACAGTTTGAATTATCGCTTTAACTAAAATATTTTTAAAAACTTTTGTCCGCTCAGAGTTTACTCTAATTGCTTTAGATAATTCAATTTGAATAGCATTAATTTTATCTTTATTATAAAATTGTTGGGTAATATATCCACCAGAATAAGATAGGTTAAAATTTGTTAAAGCTAGACCATTATCAAGTGAAAATCTTTGTGAAATTTCTTGATCTAACTGGAAGCAACCCCAATATTTAGCGCAATCTTCCTTATCTGATTCTTGGAATAATGATAAGGTATTTCCAAAAAGGTGGCCAAAAATAATATCTGGATAATCTTTATATGGTTTTGCAAAGCCATGAAAGTCGAGAATCAGACATCGATCATAAGTAGATACACATTCTTGGGCAAATTTGATTAATTGATCGTGATATGCATGATGAATATTACGAGCTTCATCTGAAGATTGATTAAATGCCATTTGAGAAGGAGCAGGGCGATTAAGATCTATTTTGCTTCTATGTATTTTATTTAAGATATAAAATATATTATAGTTTTGTTTTTTTAATTCATAGATTATTTGTTTTGCTATAAAATATGTGTTTTCATCAGGGATCCGAGGTCCTTGTAATTTGTCTGGTATTCTTCTTGGTTTTTTAAAACCTCCATGCGCACAAGATAAAATTATGGGTGCTGTACCTAATGCAATTTCAAAATACCGTTTCAAATCCATTTCGATTAATATTTTATATTATTTTAATTTGGTGAAATAAAATGAGGAATTATTCTTTATTATTATTTATGTTGCT
>Ga0209427_10007486_pt1 | contig 12363 bp, 13 predicted proteins | sample DeeMarSWOR136_30_FD_187465 | JGI IMG/M metagenome (GOLD analysis project Ga0209427, IMG submission 187465) | Marine sediment microbial communities from White Oak River estuary, North Carolina - WOR-1-36_30 (SPAdes) (version 2) | ecosystem: Environmental > Aquatic > Marine > Intertidal zone >... | reverse complement strand
GATCTAGAAAATTATTTAAAAACAAGGAAAAACGGAGTAGTTCTCTCCTTAAAAATAATGATTCTTTGGCATTTTTTCACATTAGGGTCTACTTAGGTCAATTTCCCTAAAATTGGTAAAATACAGGGTGCTATTTTTACTTTACTAAACTTACTAATAATAGAGTCGGTAGATATTATCTCACTGCAACCTGCTGAGAATAGTTTTCTTACTGCATCTCCTGCAAATAGACCATGAGTACATGCTACATAAACATCTTTTGCATTATGTTTTTTTAATTCATGTATTGATTTTGCCATAGTACCACCTGTAGAGATTATATCATCTATTATTGCTACATTTTTATTTTTAGCATCAAGATTTTTTGGCTTAATTTCAATTGTTTCACCATCAATTCTATTTTTCTCCATGTAATCATAATCACAACCGATTATTTTTGAAGCATTTTTTACTCTGTTGATGGCTCCTTTATCTGGCGCAAGTATCATGTCGATTTCTTTATCAACTAGATATTTGGCAATCTCTGGAACAGCTGAACAGCTATAAGCTTGCGTGGAAAAAAAATCAAGAATGTATTCCTTATGAGGATCTACAGTTATAATATTATCAGCATTTAAACCAATGAGACTTGCTAATGCCTTTGCACTTACTGGTTCCCCTTCTTCAAATTTCTTATCCTGTCTTGCATATCCAAAATATGGTATCACTACAGTAATTGTTCTTGCCTTTGCTTCTTTTGCTGCATTTTGTAGTAAAAAAAGTTCAATAATGTTTTTATCTGGATAAGATGTTTGAACAATTACAACATCCTCCCCTGAGATATTATCTTTTACACGTGTGTAAAATTCTTCATCTGGAAAACGTTTTGATATAGTATCTGCTAATGGGGCGTCTAGTTCTATCGATAAATCCTCTGCAATTGACTTGGATGCTGTTCCGCCTATAATATACATTTTTTATGCAAATTTGAAATTACTAATATGTTTTTAGTGGTTTCGTAATAAAATTGTAAGAAAGTTTTTAAACCCCTCTAGTTTATCATTTTATACGGATGTGGGCATTATGCACCTAAGGAGAGTTGTGATATTATTAATGTGTATGCTATTAATACAACCTATTATTTTCTTAAATTTTGCAAATGCTGAAGATACAATTGATAATATAGTTGAGGCAACTTTTATTTTCGAATTTGTTAGTGGAACTGATTTGAATATTGATATTACAATTACTCCAGAAAAGTTATCTTTACCAGAGAAAACATATACATATGCAGAAATTAAAAATGCAAATGAAATAGATCTTGGTTCATTCGGACTTTTATTATATCAAATGCTTGAAAGACAATTAGATGAAATTTTTAAAAATGCAGATTTTATAAATTTTTCAAGACCAATTTTTAATGGAGCTACATTTAATGAGGAGTTGAATGTAAAATTAACATCATCATTTTTTGGATTAAATGAGTCTGTAAATTCTTATGAATTCATAAATGGACTTCTTGATATGGATGCAAGAGTAAATTATTCTTTAAATTTACAAGCAGAGCCTGGGTGGAATAATACCTATTTAATCGATCTTGGGGAAAAATTTGATTTTAAATCAACAAATGGAATTTTACAAGGCGACTATCTAAAATGGATTATAAAAAATTGGGATTCAGAAAATCCAAACAAACTTGCTAAATTAAAACTATTCAAACTTTTACCAACAACATCTGCATTAGAAGAAGAAGATATATTTTTTGATTTAATACTAAACTCAAAGAATGTTGAACCAACAAGCCTATCAATAAATATTTTAGCAAGGTGTGTTGATATTTCAGAATATCACGTTTTACCAGATTTCATATCTGAGATTGAGTTTATGCCTGCTGATGGAATTAGATTGCTTGTAAATAATGGACTTGTTACATGGGATGATTGTTATTTAAAGACAATAAAACCATTAAAAGACATCACGGTTTCAACTATAGAACAATCTTCCTTTAACCAAACCCTTGATTTGTCATTTAAATGGGATGATGAAACCACTTCAGACCTTTTAGTTCCATATGAAATTTCAAATATGAATAATAAACCATCTTTGAAAGCAATACTTGAAGATAAAAGTGTAAATTTACAGATATGTGATATCACTAGTAGAGCGTTTTTTGGTCTAATAAACTCTGGTGCAGTAGCAAATATTACAAGAGAAGATGTAAATTTTGGTGATGATTTCAGCGAGATTGGATATAACTATAATCTAACATTATTTTTACCGCCAAAACTCTATCTTGATGGAGATAACCTATATACATGGAATGAAAGTAATCCAATTTCTGGAAAATTTGAATCTGAAAATGTAGTTTCTTACGGAAAAGAGGATAAAGATACCTATATTGAAGTCGAGGTTCAAAATTCAGATTTAAATTTATTAAGCTTTTTTACAGGAAAAACAGAGCTTACCTTTGTACTTGAGTTAAATGAAGTGAGTAACTATAATGTTACAACGATACCAGATGAATTTATACTACCTGAAAAAATTACACTTGACCTCCTAAGTTCTGATGCATTTAGACTATGTGTAGAAGAAGATGTATTTAATGATCAAAGAGTTACTGACTTTTTAAATAATGAAAAACAATTTTTTGAATTAACTATAAGACAGATAATAGACGGATTAAGTATTAACGCAAAGGTAGATAGTAATATTTTTTATAATTCATTGGAATCTTGGGATGGAAATATTTCAAATATGAACTCAGAAAATCCTGTCAAAACAGGCTCAATTGCTCACAGTTCGTATACTGTCCCTTTTGATCTTTCATTTATACCCCCTGGATTCAATATACCTGTCAAGAAGTACAATTTTACTGGTATGTCAAATCAAAATGTTACTTATAAAATAATTTTCCCTCATGGTATATCTATAAAAGTCAATAATCCAACAAAAAATACAATAGTAAAAGAAACTAAGGATGGCAGAGAATATCTTCTAGTCTCAATAGAATCATCTGGATCTGATTCCACTAATATTGACGTATACTTTAAAATGACACCATCTATACTCTTTATCATTGGGATTTTTCTACCTTGTATAGTCAGCTTTTTCATAGCAATCATATTGATTATTGTGATATATATTATAAGGAGAAAAAGAAAAAAGAAAACTGTTGTTTCTGAAGAAGAAATTACTGGATATGAAGATGAAGAGTATTATGTACCTCCTCCGCCAGAGTCAAAATAAGATCTTTTAACTTTATTCCTTAATCCAACTTGGTAGAAGCTTTAGAAGTGAAGGAGTCTTTTTTAGTAATGGTGTTATTAATTTTGAAGGATAATCTATGTCACCATATTTTGATATTGTTTCAATGATTTTAGGATTTTGAAATCGTTTGATATATTTATCCATTTGCCGGTCTGATAACTTTTTATATATTTTTCTAAATTTCATTCCTAGAGTTAGTTCTTTTCCAATGTCAGCAGTCCATAGCTTATGATACTTTTTAAGAAATTTTGAGGAATACTGGTTTTTTTGCAGAGCTTCAATCGAAACATCTGAACAATAATTTGCACACAAAATCCCAGTATAAATACCACCACCTGAGGTAGGTTTTACTTGTGCTGCTGCATCACCAACAATTAAAACATTTGATGAACAGGTGCTTTTTAAAGCACCAAGTGGTATAATTCCTGCTATGAAATTTAATGTTTTAGCCTCTTTTAAAATCGAAGATTTTTTTAAAAAATTTGAAAGATAATATTTTGGAGGATATGGAGAATTTTGATTTATACATAAGCCAATTCTTGCCTCAGTACCCTCTTTATTATTAGGAATTACCCAAGCAAAGAATCCTGGTGCAATTTTATTTCCGACAAATATTTCTACGAAGTTTGGGTCAAGACTAATATTTGTAACCTCAGCACCTATCCCTCTTAAAAATTCAGTTGGTTTAGGAAAAGCAAATCTGTCTCTGATTTTTGAAAAAGGGCCATCTGCACCAATAAGTAGCTTGGATTTAATATCATGATTTTGTGATGTTTTTAATTCGATATGATTACTAGTTTTTTGAGCAGCAAGTACATTATTTTTTAGAAAAACCTCAGCACCTTTCTCTATTGCTTTTTTTATAATTTCTTTATCAAACTCAGCCCTATTTATTACTAAAGCATGAATTCTATCCCCGCCTATAGTTAAAGTATCCCCTGAGGGAGAATAAATATTTGCACCTTTTACTTTATTTTGAACAATATTTTTAGGTGAAATATCGAGAAAATCAAAAACTCTTTGTGAAATTAAACCTGCACAATTAATTGGTAGTCCAATTTCTTTATTTTTTTCAAAAATTGCAACTCTAAAATCTTTTTCAACAATTCTTTTTGCAATATAAGCACCAATTGGTCCTCCGCCAACTATTGCTACATCAAATTCTTCCATATTAAGCATAGGTATTATTCCAAAGATTTATAATAGAATCGTAGATACTGAGGCTGTGGTTAAGTAAATGTTCACAAACATTTTTTCATCTTTAATTTATCAAGTAAACATATGTATCGTTTTTATTTTCAGAAGAAAAAATAATAAGCAAAATGAAAATACAGGAGATGATCATAATAATTTGTTATGTCGTTTTGTATTGGATGGTGCTGGAAGAAAAATTGGTGAGAGTATTGCAATTGATGAAGACATTCTTATAATTAAATCAGGAACAAAATATCTTGGTGTACCCCTTAAGCATATTAAGGAAGAAAAAAAAACCTTACTTGTGAAAGGGCTTGTTGAACAAGATAAAGCCGAAATTATGGGTGAAAAATGGCGTCGTGAATCATTCCAAGAAATTGATTATAGTAAAGGTAATGATGATGGATTTTGAGTACAAAATGGTAATTGTTACCAGGGCTGATTTAAAACTTTCAACAGGAAAATTAGCAGTACAAGTTGCACATGCAGCTGTTGCTTGCTCACTTGAGACCAAAAAACAAAATTCTAAATGGTTTAATAAATGGCAAACTGAAGGCGGGAAAAAGGCAGTTGTTAGGGTGGAAAGTGAAAAAGAGTTCTATCCTTTAAAGGAAAAAGCAGAGCAGTTAAAAATTGCATCAATAGTTATATCTGATGCAGGTCATACTGAAATCCCTGCCGGAACCAATACTGTTCTTGGAATTGGACCTGCTCCTAGTAATTTAATTGATACGATTACTGGGAATTTATCTTTATTGTAAAAAAAAGAAAAAGAAGGTTTTATTTATTTTCTCTTTCTTAAAACAAAAACTAATAATGCTATACCTACAATAAGTGCGATAATTCCAAAACCTGGAGAGTCTTTTTTATCGGTTGTTGAACCACCTGTACCATCACCATTACCAGTATTCTCCCCTCCATTGTCATCTCCTCCGTTGTCACCATCCATACCATACCAAGGAGCATAGGATCCAGGAGCGTAGTCAAGCCATGCTTCACCTCCATCTTGTTGGGTGAAATCAAAATATTCGGCTGCAAAACCCCATGGCTCATACTCCTTACTTGTATCTACATCCGTAAATGTATATGAAAGAGTCTTTCCGTCAGTGGATATATCAAAAGTTGGAGTCATATTAAAATATCCTCCTAAAATACCCGCTGAAGAAATTATACCTTGTCCTTGTGAATATTGTAAAAAATAATAATCATCTTCGGCGGCACCTACAACTTGTAAATAAGCCCAATAAATAATATTCTGACTACTTGTATCTATCGCATCTTTAACAGTCAAAGAGACGGCTATATTTGTTCCAGTGGTGCTATAGGAAATATCAGTAATATCAATCTTATCTCTAGTTCCAAACAACTCATATCTGAATGATGAACCATCAACAATTTGGTGATAAACGTCACCCTCTGGATCGCTTTCAGCAGAAGCAGTTAATGATGATAGCAATAGAAAAATAACTGCTCCAAAAATTATTATACTTTTTTTACTTTTTCTCATATAAAATACTCCTCCAATATTATTTTCATAAAAACAAAATTCTTTTTATATCTATCGAAAAATTAACTCAAAAAATATTATAGAATAAAAACAATATGTGATATACTTATGAAAAAACAAATAAGGCTTATAGGTGTTGATGACTCTCCATTTAATTTCAGTGATAAATATGCAATTGTAATTGGAGCTGTAATGAGAGGTGGAGAATATATTGAATGTGTATTACAAAGACATATTCAAATTGATGGTAATGATTCAACTTTTGCTTGTATTGATATGATTGAAAAAACAAGATATAAAAAACAACTTAGAGCAATGTTACTTGATGGAATTGCTCTTGGGGGTTTTAATATAGTTAATATTGAGGAGATATACAATGAAACAAACCTACCAGTTATTACTATTACAAGAGATAAACCTGATTTTGGAAAAATAAAAATTGCGCTTAAAAAGAACTTTTTGGATTGGAACGAAAGATTCAAACTTATGAAAAAAGGAAAGCTTTACGAAGTAAAAACAAAACATAATCCTATATATGTAAAATGTGTAGGTATTGACATTTCAGAAGCAAAAGAAATAATAAAGCTTTCAACAATACGAGGTGTCATTCCTGAGCCTATTCGTGTGGCTCATTTAATTGCATCAGGTATAGTAAGAGGTGAATCGTATGGGAAAGCCTAAAGCTAATGTTGATGGAAAAAAATGCCTTGCTTGTGGAGGTTGTATTTCAGTTTGTCCACAAGACGCAATTTTAATGATCGGAAGTTATGCAAATATCGAAAAAGATAAATGTAATAGTTGTGCAATTTGCATTAGAATGTGTCCTGTCGGTGCCATTGCTGGGGAGGATAATTAAATGAAATATGATGTTGTTATTGTTGGTTCCGGACCAGCGGGAAGTGTTACTGCACGTTTTGCTGCTGAATCAGGTGTAAAAGTTCTAATTGTTGAAAGAAGAAAAGAAGTAGGTGTGCCAGTTCTTTGTGGAGAAGGAATAAGTCGTAAAATAGATGAGTGGAATGTTATAGAAGGCACTCGATGGATTGCTAGTAATATGGATGGTGCAAGAATATATTCTCCTGATGGCACAATGGTAAAACTGGGTGCAGAAATGGCAGGTAATGAAACCGGTTACGTCATTTATAGAGATATTTTTGATCAAGAACTCGCAAGACAAGCAATCAAAGCAGGTGTAAAAATAATGATGAACACAAATGCAACAGGCCTTATCAAAGAAAAAGATAGGATTAAAGGTGTAAGAGTAAAGCAATTTGATGATGAATTTGAAATTGAGGCAGATATAGTTGTTGGTGCTGATGGTGTTGAATCAAAAATTGGTAAATGGGCAGGAATTAATACAACCTTAAAGCCAAAAGATTTGGAAACTTGTGCTCAATATACACTGTCAAACATTGAATGCAATGATGCATACTGTGATTTTTATTTGGGAAAGGAAATTGCTCCAGGTGGATATGTTTGGGTATTTCCCAAAGGAAAAGATGTTGCAAATGTTGGAATAGGAATTCTTGCAAGTCTAAGTGAATCTGGAATGGCAAAAAAACTTCTTGATAAATTCATTGAAAATAATTCTAATCTTAAATCTGGAGAACCAATTCGTTTTCTAGCAGGATCAGTTCCTGTATCAAATCCTGTTGAAACTGTTCGTGATAATTTACTTCTAGTCGGTGACGCTGCTCGTCATGTAGATCCTATTACTGGAGGTGGACTTACTCACTGTTTGGAAGGGGGAAAAATTGCTGGCGAAACAATTGGAGATGCAGTGGATAGACAACAATTTGATCAAGAAACTTTATCACAGTATGAAATAGGTTGGAAAGAGGCATTTGGTAGAAAAATTAAAAGAAACTATATGGTAAAAGAACTCTTACTTGACTTTGATGATAAAACATTAAACATGCTTGCTGACTCATTAAAAGATGTAAAGTTTGAAGAGGTTAGCACCCTTGGTCTTGTTAAAGCCTTGGTATTTAAACATCCCACACTTCTAATGAAATTGAAACCTCTTATGAAAATATCATCAGAAGCAAAGGAGTAAATATCCATGAAATGGGGATTGATTTGTAATTTTTATAATAAAAAAGCAGTTTCCTTTGCTTTGGACATTTATGATTTTTTAAAAGATAAAGGGGAGATTTTTGCAGAGGAGCTTGTTGCAAAAAAAAAGAAAATTAAAGGATATTCTCATAAAGAGATCAACAATAAATCAGATATTGTAATCACAGTTGGTGGGGATGGTACAATCCTTAGAGCACTTGAAAATGTCGAAAAACCGATTTTTGCAATAAACTATGGGGGCATGGGTTTTCTTACTGAGGTTGAAGCAAAATATGCAATGAGTGGACTAAAAAAAGTAATTGATGGCAGATATAATGTTGAAGAAAGAGCAAAATTAAAAGTCATAGTTGATGGAAAAAGACTACCAGATGCAACAAATGAAGTTACCGTTCAGACCCCGCGAATTGCTAAAATAATTTATTTAAAAATTTTTGTTGAAGGTGAGCTAATTGATACTTTTGGTGCAGATGGAGTAATTGTTGCAACGTCTACTGGCTCAACAAGTTATGCATTGAGTGCTGGTGGACCGATCCTTGATCCATCGGTAAATGCAATGGTAATTGCCCCTCTAGCACCATTTAAACTTTCTGCACGTCCGTGGATAGTACCCCTTGATAAAAAGGTTGGAATTAAATTGGTTTTCAAAAGCAAAGAATCAATGATTGTAATTGATGGAGAATCACCCCAAAAAATTACCCAGGATAGTGAAATTATCATTACTGGTTCTGAGAAAAAAGCTCGTTTTGTACGTTTTGGGGAATCATTTTATCAAATGGTTAGATTGAAATTGGTGCGATAAATATATGATTATTTTTAAAAAAAAAGATAAAAGCAATATTCAGCCAGATTGGAAAATTAAAAAAGACACCTTAGATTTTATTTTAGAATGCGCTAAATCTAGTTATCCAAATGAATTCGGTGGATTGCTTCGTGTTGATTTAGATGAAAAACAAACAATTATTGAAATTATAATTTTGCCAGGTACTGTTTCAGGAGACTCTCATGCAATTTTTAAAATGCATATGCTTCCAATAGATTTTTCAATTGTTGGAACTGTTCATAGTCACCCATCTCCTTCTTTTCGTCCTTCTGAAGCAGATGCTTTTTTATTTCGAAAATATGGAAAGGTGCATATTGTTGCAGCGTATCCCTTCAACGAGTCATCTTGGCAGGCATATGATTACGATGGTAAAGAAATAGATGTAAAAGTTATTTGAAAAGATGAGTAAATTTTTATGGATAAAAATCGTTTCAAAGTAAGTACCAAATCAAACGATATAGAATTTAAAATGTTAAGGGAAAATAAAAATTGCTTTATAAAAATCGAACCTATTACCCGAGTATCAAATCCCTCAATATTATATACTTCCATAAAAAATGAGATTCATGGATGGGAAATATTTGATAAAAACGGTACTGAATCAAATATTGTATATTTTAAAGGTAGCAACTGTAAACCAAGATTTTATTTAAAAACGAAAGATAATCAGTTTGAAATTTTATTTGATACTAATAAAATCAATGTAAAATCGATTTTAAAGAAACACAAAGCAGAAAATTACATCAAGAAAAATTGTAACTGCAAGTCAAAAGACGCTTCATGCTGGGCAACAGCAATTTTTTATTCTAAAAGACATGATAAACCACTGTTTGATGAGATGTAAAATGTAATTATTTGGTTAGATAAAACCTAACTAATTATTTTGTTTAGTGTTGATAAAATAATTTCAAAATACGTTCTAAAGTTTGAAAAAATAACATCTTTATTATTTGTTTTCTTGTAGGTATTGTGAAAAGCAATAGTTTTTACCATTTGCTATGAAATCCACTTATATCTGCTACTATTAATCTCATAAAGTAAATTCCTTTATTCTACCGGCTATGGAAAATATTTATAAGGGTATCAAATGGATAGTTATCAGTTCATTTGTTAACTTTTTTGTTCTTACAGGTTGAATATCTGTCCCAAAAGCAGGAATGCCCTTGAAATCCTTTCAAGCAGCCTTGTAAGGATAGGATTAATTGCTGCTTTGTTTCTTGGTATTACTACATTGAGTGGATCAGACCAGTCACTTTCTGAATCAAAAGCATCTTTTGCTTTCACCTTTACCTGATAAGTTCCTGCCTTTGTCCAAGTATGATCTGCACTACATGTTTCATATGAGTAATATGGGCCCATCCATTCACTAGTTGTCCCATCGTCCCAGTCCCACATGAAATAAATTTCGTTACCATCAGAATCTTTTGTACTTGACTCATATGTATATTTTACACCTACGTCTCCTTTAGTAGGCCCTTTAGGTTTGTCTGGTTTTTCAGGGGCTTCATTATGTACTTTTATGTGAATTATTGGACTGTACCACCAGGTTTGGCCAAAAATTTCCTCAGTTCCATCGGTTCCTTCAAGCATTTCATAGTATGAATCATTTGTACGTTCCTTTACCATTCTTAAATATGGTTTATCACCATATTCATCTGGTCTGAGAACTTCTCCATAAACTTGATCCACTTGTGCTTTTGCTACAAAATATAAATCTCCAGTGGTATCAGGAGTGATTGCTTCTGTATAGGTAGAACCATTGGTTTCTCCACTTTCTGCATCATCCCAACCAGTTCCACCAATATACTCACCCTCGTATTCATCATAATCCTGGGTCTGATGATCATAATTATTGATTGGATCAGGGTCTGTTCCCCATTGAATACAAGTATGATCAACAACCAGACTGCCATTAACCTGCCATTTTAACGTTATAGGTTCATCAGGGGGAACAACACTACCATCTTTTATAGATCCAGCTGTCCATCTTACATATGGCTGTGCAAGATCAGTCTGATGCATTACAAAACGTCTTACCTCTGCACCATATCTATCAATAGTATCATTACCAAATTCACTTTCAGGAATGTTTTTTGTATTTGACATCTCAGGAGAAAGCCATAATAGTCCAGCACCAGGATAATCACCATTTACATATGGAGCTTCAACAGGATTTTTTACTTTATCAGCACCATATGCCCATGGACCAATTCCTCCCTTTACTGAATATCCAACTGTACCAGGAATTGTACCAATATTGTTTGCATTAAGGTCTCCTCCATAATCTCCCATGTAATCACCCACTCTAAGACTAGATACATCATAATAATAGAAGTCAGGAGGAGCATAATCATAGGAATAACCAGATACAGGGCTTTTGCCAACAATGGGGGCGTGTGTTGAGCCCCATGGATAAAGTAGCATTCGAACACCAGCATGAAAATCACATCCCACTCTACACAAATGATTATTAATAAACTCTACCAATGTTTTACCTGGAACACTGCCCCAAATTCCACCTGTTGGAGAACCAGTGCCATCAAGATCTGCTTCCCTATTTAGATCCCAACCATTACCGTCATATCTCTGAGGTCCGTGATCATAACCATATGGATTGTGTAATACTTCTATGTAGATTTCTCTATTATCAATTATCCATTGTAAATATTCCTTTGAAAATTCATCATTTGTTTCATCGGTGAAGGCCATTCTCATTAACCAATCTGTAAACCAGTAAAGACCAACTCCTCCGGCTACTTCATCACCATGAGGACTACCTAAAAACAGAACCTCAGGTTTGTGTAATCCAAGAGATTCGTTTGTAATTCTTACATAGTAACAATCATATCCACCAGCTGCAGTACCGGTATCATATAGTTCATTAGCTTTGAATACGTATAGATAATCAGGATAATCTGACTCCAAGGCTTCATACCAATCTACCAGTTCAGCGTAATTACTGGGTTTATAGTACCATCCTCCATTCAAAGGTATAGTTTCATCATTTACAATATCCCTAGAATTATTTAAATTCATAATAGCATTGTCTTCTATCATATCTATTGAATAACCAACAACAGATGAACCACTAGCAAGCATTAGCATTAAAATCGAGATACTTACTCCTAACGTTAAATGAATTTTTTTCATTTTTTACCCCCAAATTAACAATACTTAATTCAATATTAAACTTTATGGTTAATTTTAACAAAAATCTTGCTCTTTATTGGATTATTGTTTTAATTTATTAAAATTTCTGAGAAATAACCGGTATGGTTTTGAGAGACATATTAAAGACAAGATTTTATATAAAAAAATGCAATATAGTTAAGTTGGAGAGAGATGGAAGGTTCACCTATTGATATTGTTATATTTGCACCGTTAGCACCAATACTTGCAGTATTATTATTTTGGTTTATCCAATTACTTTTTATTGAAAGTGAAAAATATCTACTTGAAAAAATAAGACCTAAACATAAACCATTATGCAGATTTACAAATTTTCTTGGATTACTATTTC
>Ga0209427_10007483_pt1 | contig 12365 bp, 9 predicted proteins | sample DeeMarSWOR136_30_FD_187465 | JGI IMG/M metagenome (GOLD analysis project Ga0209427, IMG submission 187465) | Marine sediment microbial communities from White Oak River estuary, North Carolina - WOR-1-36_30 (SPAdes) (version 2) | ecosystem: Environmental > Aquatic > Marine > Intertidal zone >... | reverse complement strand
GGAATCGTGGACGGTTCTGTACTCCCGGATTATTATGGTATCGAGGCCGGACAGTCTGCTGTCGGGGATATCTTTTTATGGTTCGTGAACCATCTGGCTCCGGATAAATACGGTAAGACTCCCGATGAAAAATTCAAAGGCCTGGAGGTCGAAGCCGCCAAGCAGAAGCCGGGCGAGCACGGAATTCTGGCCCTGGATTGGAATAACGGCAACCGGACCATACTTGTGGATGTCCGTTTGAGCGGGCTCCTTATCGGACAGACTCTTCACACCCAGGCGCATGAGATATACAGGGCTTTGATCGAGGCCACTGCCTTCGGCGCGCTGACTATCATCAACCGCATCGAGGAATACGGAGTGGGAGTCGAAGAGATCGTCAACTGCGGGGGCCTGGCCGCAAAGAATCCGTTCCTGATGCAGATCTATGCCGATATCACCGGACGCCCGATGAAGGTATCCAGAAACGACCAGACCTGCGCTCTGGGCGCCGCCCTGTTCGGAGCTGTTGCCGCAGGGAAAGAGACAGGCGGTTTCTCGAGCGTCGAAGACGCCCAAAATGTCCTGACCGGAATCAAGGAAACCTTTCAACCTGATCCTGAAAACCACCAGGTCTATAAAGAACTGTTCCGCCTCTACAGCCAGCTCCATGACGCCTTCGGGACCGAATCCTGGCCAGGCACACTCTACAACGTGATGAAAGAGCTCATCACCCTGAGGGAAAAACAAAGGAAATCCGAATGAACAGATTAGAGCTAAAAGAAAAGGTCTGGCAGGCTAACCTGGATCTAGTCAAGCACAACCTGGTCATCCTGACCTGGGGAAATGTCAGCGGATATGACCGGGATGAGGGGATAGTGGCCATCAAGCCCAGCGGTATTTCCTATGAAGAGCTGATGCCGGATGATATCGTCATCGTCGACCTGGAAGGCACAATCATAGAAGGAGCGCTGAATCCCTCATCCGATACTCCCACCCATCTGGAGCTCTATAAATCCTTAGAGGGAATATCAGCCATAGCCCATACTCACAGTGAGTATGCCACCATGTTTGCCCAGGCGAAAAGGGAAATTCCGTGTCTGGGGACGACCCATGCCGATTATTTTAACGGGCCTGTCCCTGTCACCCGGATGGTCAGCGCCAAAGAAGTGGAAAGCGATTATGAAAGGAACACGGGCAAAGTGATCATCGAGCGCGTTTCCGGCTTGAATCCCCTGGAGATGCCGGCGGTGCTGGTGGCTGGACACGGTCCCTTTACCTGGGCAAGGACTCCGGATGAAGCGGTGAAGACCTGTCTTGCCCTGGAGAAAGTGGCCCAGATGGCCTGGGGAACGCTTCTGTTGAACCAGCAGTGTGACCAGATCCCGGAGTATCTCCGGCAAAAACACCACCAGAGGAGGCATGGATCTGATGCCTACTACGGCCAGAAAAAAAGGAGCAAGGAATGAATAACATACCGAAAATCAACCCGGGGATCGTGGCGGTCAGCCGGGACTGCTTTCCGATAGAGCTGTCACAAAAAAGAAAAGCCAGAGTTCTCCAAGAATGCCAGAAAAAGGGAATCCCGGTCGTGGATATCGAAACCACTGTCGAAAACGAGAAGGACTCTCTCCAGGCTCTGGAGGAGATCAGGAAAAAGAAGGTCAACGCCCTGGTCATCTATCTGGGCAATTTTGGGCCGGAAGGCCCGACAACCATGCTGGCCCAGAATTTCGACGGTCCGGTCATGTTCGCGGCCGCTGCAGAGGAAAGCGGAAAAGACCTGATCCAGGGAAGAGGAGATGCCTTCTGCGGAATGCTCAACGCCTCCTACAACTTGGGATTGAGAGGCTTGAGTCCTCATGTCCCCGAATATCCTGTCGGAGTGGCTGGAGACGTGGCCGGGATGATCGCTGAGTTCATCCCGGCAGCCAGGGTTATCTGCGGCCTAAAACATCTTAAAATCTTCTCCTTCGGACCCCGCCCTCAGGACTTTTATGCCTGCAACGCGCCGATTAAGCCCCTCTTCGACCTGGGTGTCGAGGTCATGGAAAACAGCGAGCTCGACCTCTATGACATTTTTCTTAAAGCCAGGAACGCTCCGGATATCAAGAAAGTCGCCAAAGATATGGCTCAAGAATTGGGAAAGGGAAATACCTATCCGGACCTGCTGGAGAAGCTCGCCCAGTACGAGGTGGCGCTGGCCAGGTTCTATGAGGACAACCTCGGGGCCTCGGAATACGGCGTTTTCGCCAATAAATGCTGGCCTGCGTTCGAAAGCCATTTCGGGTTCGTGCCCTGCTATGTCAACTCCCGGCTGGCCTCCAGAGGTATCCCCGTGGCCTGCGAGGTGGATATCTACGGAGCTTTGAGCGAATACATGGCGACCTGTGCCACCGAGCTTCCCGCCACGCTCCTGGATATCAACAATACGGTTCCCGATGACATGTACAAGGAAGCCAAAAATAAAGTCAAGAAATTTAAGTCCAGCGACCTGTTCATGGGATTCCACTGCGGAAACACAGCATCCTCCTGCCTTATCGGCCCGGAGATGAAATACCAGCTGATCATGAACCGTTTGATGGAACCGGGAAAAAAGCCGGACATCACCAGGGGAACACTGGAAGGGAGGATCCGTCCCGGGGAGATCACGATCTTCCGCCTCCAATCCACGGCCGATGCGGTGCTCCGAGCCTACATCGCCGAAGGCGAGGTCCTGGATATCGATCCCCAATCATTCGGCAGTATCGGAGTGATAGCCGTCAAAGAGATGGGCCGCTTCTACCGTCATGTGCTCATCGAGAAAAAATTCCCTCACCACACCGCCATGGCCTTCAAACACACCGGCAAATCTCTGTTCGCAGCCCTTAAGATGTTGCGAATCGATGATATCGGATTCAATCAGCCTGAAAACATGCTGTATAGAAGCGAAAATCCTTTCTTTTAATTAATGGGGACGTTCCCCAAGGTACCACCTTAGCGATTTAAATCATCAAAATGAAAAATCTGCTCTCCGTTCTTTGAGAATTTTTTTTTATAATTTCGTCCTTCAAAAGAAAGGAATATGATGCCAAGAGCTCTAAGAAATTTGCTAGATTTGGGATATTATCATATCTTTACCAGAGGCAACGATCGAAAACAAATTTTTCGTTGCGATAATGACTATAATCATATTTTTATTATTATTAAAGAAGCTCTGGATATGTTCCAGATCAATATCCTCCACTACTGCCTGATGCCCAATCATCTTCATCTGCTAATACAAGCCATAATAGCAAAAGAGCTTCCTAAGTTCATGCAGAGAATTCTCCAGGTCTATGCTGCTTATTTCAAAAAAAAATATGATTCCGTCGGATTCGTTTTTCAAAACCGTTATAAAAGCCTTCATATAAATAAGGAAAGTTATCTCCTTGAATGTGCCAGGTATATTGAAAAAAATCCATTAAGGGCAAAATTAGTAAACAGTCTTTTTGAGTATCCCTGGAGCAGCTTCCTGTGTTATGCAAAAGGAAAAGAAAATGACCTCATTAGAGTTTCAAATCCTATTTATCTTGAACTGTCTGAAAATCAAGAAGAAAGGCAGCGGAAATTCGTGGAATTTATCCTAGAAGAAAGAGCCTATGATAGTATTGTTGATGATTTCTTCAGGATTAGCTGAGGTGGTACCTTAGGGAACGTCCCCAATGATGCCCAGGATTCCGGGCAGGACAAGGACAGTGGTCAAGAAGCAGGCTCCCACGCCCAAAAAGAGCGCTCCGCCAAACAGGCCAAAAGCAGGAAAAGCGGAGAAAGCCAGGGAGCCGAAAGCGAACATTGTCGTCAGCGAAGTCAATAAAATAGCCTTCCCCGTGCTGGAAAAGACCGTCCGGATCCGGCCGTTTCCTTCATGCCGCCAGCGGTGCATGATATGGACGCCGTCATCGATGCCGATTCCGATGATCAAAGGAACACCCATAACGGTCATCATTGAAAGCAGGATCCCGGTCAGGTTCATCATCCCGACCATCCAGAACACACCCAGAGCTAGGGGAATCATCGCAATCAGGGCATAGGTTGGCTTGCGGAAATCGATCCAGAGCAGTATGAATACTACAGCCAGTGTCAGCAGGACCGCGTTGCGTCCATCTCTTCCGAATATCTTGAGAAGAGCGACAACCAAAGGGCCGGACCCCGTGGCTTTTTCACTCACTCTCTCCACATCCTCCACAAATTTGTTCAAAAAATCCCCGTCATAGATGCTGCCGGCTGGATAGAGGGTGATCAGGAATATATCCCTGGCTGTGTTGCTGTACTGGTCCAGAATGGACTCGGGAAGTTCCTCCAGATGGATGGGCTCAGTCGAGCCCATCCTGACCACAGAGTCTCTAAAGTAAGGAGCAAAGCTGTGTTGAAACCTGGTCATCCCTTGAGCGGCCGCAGAGATATCCGCTCTCAGCAGCTCCAGCAAGTCTTGAATGAGATTGCTTGAGCTCGGGTCATCAGGGTCTCCCACTATCTCTGCGCATTTGTTGTCCACTTTATCCTGACCGCCCAGAAAAGCCATATCCTGGAGCTCCATGATGTTCATCTCCAGCCGCTCCAGCTCTGTAATCAAAGCGGTCATTTCACTCGGCGATACTGTGGGCATGATCGGAGTCGACTGGATGCTTTCCCTGACTTCTCGGATGTGAGGAATTCTCTTCTGCTGCTGCTCTTCAGAGGGAACAAAGACTGAGATATCATCGGTTATCGCCACTGAGCCCAGTTCACGGTATTTCTGGGATAATTCATAGGATTCGCTCACGCTGTCGGTCAAAACCAAAGCATAATCCATACTCAGGTCGAACTTCTCCATAATCTCATCCAAGAGAAGGATGGAAGGAACCTTAGGCTCCATGTTCCGGTAATCATAATCCCAGCGGATGCTGACCGCCTGCCAGATCAGAAAGCCGCTGATGGCCAGAGATATGAAAAGGGTAAAAGCGTACTTCCTGCTGAGCCAATCTGCGGCACGGCCTAGAAAACGGAATGAAATATCGCGGCTAACGAATGGCTTGACGACCTTCTTCTTTTTACCGCGCCATTCTCTCCATCGTTCCCTGAAGACAAGCATAAAAGGCAGACAGAGCAGAGTGGCCAGAAGTATGGCCAGCAGTCCTGTGCCCATGACCAGGCCCATCTCTCTCATGCCTCGAGATGAACTGATGACCAGAGCGAAGAACGCGCAAGCTGTGGTGACGGCTCCGGTGACGATCCCCTTTCCGCTTTTTAAGAATGTCTTTTCCATAGCTGCGTCAATGGGATCTCCCGCTGCTCTCAGCTCTGTGAAAACGGAGAATATGTGAATGGAAAAATCGATACCAAGACCGAGAATGATCACTGACATGGTGGAGGTGAGCAAGTTCAAATCTCCGACCACAATCTTGGCGGCGCCCAGGGCCCAGATCACTCCTACCAGCAGGTTGACTATGGCCAAGACCGGAGCGACCCACATCCTGAAGGAAACCATGAGGAGGATCAGAATGGCTATAAACGCGATCAAAGTCGTAACACCGAGACTCTGTTCAGAATAAACCTGCTCGTCGTGTTCCTTGGGAATGCTGCCGCACAGCCCTGCTTCGACATCCGGATATTCCTTTAACAGGTCATCCACAACGGCCTGGGTCAACTCCGTGCTGACCATGAGGTAATCCCGGTCCATCAAGGTGAAATTAGGAATGGCATTTATGATCAGGGCCGTCTTATCGTAGGAAAGGAGATAAGGCTCGCCGAAAAGGAGCTTATCCGCGGCGATCTGAATCTCTTCTTTCGAAATATCTCCCCCGCCTGCCGCTTCCTGCAGGGTCAGGATCAAATTCTGGATGCCTTCCAGGAAAGACCAGGCACCATCTTCCTTCTCCCGGGTAGAGATGGATTCTTCCTGGCCGACATACTCCTTTTCCATCGAATCGTTGAAATTGTTAATAAGCCCGATCAAGTTGGGATCCATGAAGGTATCTTTCAAGTTTTCCAGGTCATCTTCTTTGATCAGCATCAGCATGTGTTCTTTGAGAAAATCGACATTCACCTTATAATCCACACGCTGAAAAAGCTTGAAATTTATTTGTTTTTGCAGCTTTTCGATCTCAGCCTGGAGCTCAGCGATTTTTCGCTCTTTTCCTTCCTTTGCCTCTAATTTCGTAATCTTTTTTTGAAGCTCATCGATCTCCTGCCGGAATTCCACATTCCGGGTCGAATCTCTCAGCTCTAAAATCCTGGGCGCGAGAGCGTCGGCAAACTCTTTGATGCACTGCTCCTCTCCCTGGACAAGGACGATCAGGTTTGTGGCTGTGGCGAATTCTTCGATGATCCTGTTGAATTGAACGACCTTGGGATCCTTTTTCGGCAGCAGCTCGGACATTCTCGGGTTGATGCCGATCTGGGATGCAAACCCTCCCAAAATAACAGTGAGAATTACAACAACCACCAGCATTCTCCTGGGATGATTTGCATGCCAGCTCGCCAGTTTTTTGAGTATTTTTTCTCTCATTGTCCTTTTCCTTTCAACAGTTCAGCTAAAAATAAACACGAATCCTTATCAATCCTCCGTTCCCCATTTTTTTGGAAAATGCCTTCCCTTCCTGGCCGAAGTTAATATTCAAGTAGGCGAAAATCTCCACATTATCCGAGAAGCTGTAATTCAGGGTGGGCACCAGAGCTGTGCTTTTGTCCGACAGGCAATAGATCGCGGACAGTCCTACATTTAACAAATCGGTGGCTGGATGCTGGACAAGCATATACACCTGGTCACGGCTGATGGACTTCTGCTCCATGGCCATCAGACGCATCCAGTCATTGAGCCTGTACTCCATGTAATCGGTCTTGCCCAGGGTGTTGCGGTAATACTCGATCATCAGGTAGGTTTGAAAATTAAAAGTGTAATCCGTGCCCACCACCAGCTCGTAGAAATCCTCGGAATTCTCCATCCAGTTATAAGCGTACTCAGCCCAGACACCCAGCCCCAAAAGCTCGCCGGCTGTGCTCGCCCCGAGGAGTCGCCGTTTTCCCGGAAGCTCCACAAAGGACATCTCCGCCGGGTCGAACTGGGTGTAATCATGAAAGAGCCAGACTTTCTCGATGGCGGTGACGGCAAAATCAAAATGAGAAATCCTGCCCTTCAACTGAGCCAGTTTGGCCGAATTCTTCCAGTTATCCTCAGGCGAGAAGAGAGCTGTGAAGGTAGATGTGGCTCCCAGCGGAACATCCAGCCGGACAGCGTTGTGCCCGGGCTGTTCGTAGGTCGGGTCATACAGCTCTTTGATGTTGAAGACATCGGTCGGGTTCCAGACATAGCCGGTTCCCAGAGAGATCTGCTGTTTTCCGGCGGTCAGGTCAAAATATTTGAAGGAAAGCTTGATGTAGGCATTGTCGAGAAAATGCCTATCCGAGAACGGGAGCACGTAAAAATCCTCCGTTCCAGGCTGAACTTCGGCCACAGCTTGCTCCGGCAGAAAATCCAGGATGTTCCACACGGTCTTGCCGTGATAGGTGATGTAGTCGAAATTCGCGGCAAAGGTGACCTTATCGGACAGGCTGGACTTGAGGTCGACGCGGAGTTTATTGGAGTAAAGGAGCCAAAAATCGTCCTGGACCTGGGCACCGCTGGCCTGAGATTCAAAGTAGCCAAAGATGTCCACACCCTTCTGGGCAAAAAGCGAATTCAAAGCGAAAAGGGTGGCGATGAGTAAAACTATTCCTTTCTTCATTTTTTCAATTCCCTCTCTGTAAACATCTTGTCATCCAGGGTGACATTGAACTTCACCTCCAGGATTTCCATCTCCGTCTGGGTGTTGTCGTTCTTGTTGTGCATGACCGCCTTCATCGCTGTGGGTAGGCCGTCGATTACCCGGATATCGCTCTGGACCAACTGCTTCAGGTGATAATCCGGATCATCCTCGTCATAATAATCGATGACTATAGGCACGAAATTCTCCTTGATCACCCACATGATCATTCGCGAATATGACATATCACTGTCCGGCTTGCGCGTAAGCTCCAGCTTATAGCAGTCGTATCCTTCCATTTTTTCGTCTTCCAACCGCTTCGCTATGAAATCTTCGATAAAAGCATCACCGCTTCCCATGTCTTCATAGGAGAAATCACTGCCCTGCATCTTCTGCTTCTTGGCGTGAGAGGCCAGCTTGCGGACGCGTTGAGTCCGCGGAAAGTACATCCAGATATCATCAGCGTTGTTGAGCATCAACACTGCCTGCCCTTTGACCCGGGCTGGTTCCAGATAGCGGACCAGGTTCTTCTCTCCTTTATCCTTGCTCCACGACTCGGAGATAAAAGTGCGCTTCTGACCCGAGGAGGTGGTAATGGTCATCTTCGATTTCGCATAGCTTGTATCGACGTTGAACTGGTCATTGACTTTCTGGATGATCTCCTCTCCGGTCAGCTCCTGGCCGAGTAAACCCGGAGCGACAAGCAAAACAATCAATCCCGAAATCATTATCTTTTTCATTCCATTTCCTCCGCTGGCTCGCTTTTCTCTTTTATTGGACATTTTTACCACACATAGGGAACCAAACGAAAGTGAGTATGCTGTGAATATTCCTCATAACCAGGTAATTCTCCTCAAAATCTTGTCGTTCATTTCTTCCTCTTCTGGCCAAGCTCGCCGCGCTCCACTGATATCAGTATCAGGTTCAAATCCCGGACCCGGGCGAGCAACCCGTGCAAAGCGGCCTGGTCGACTACAGGGCCTTCGAGGACAGTCACATCTCCTTCGTAGCTTACTGCCATCCCTTCGAACCAATCCGCCCATTTTTTGTCCAGACATCCCTCTACTTTAATCCTGTAATGCATGGGAGAAACGCGTTTGGATCTTTCCTTCATTTTCCTGTCCTCTTATCCAGGTTGTCAGCTATTATGAAAAAAATGACCGACGCTAAACTCATTCCATCTTTTGCGGATAAACGAATATCTTCAAGCTCTATCTTTTTTATAAATTCGGCATCCCTTTTTCTATTCATGGTTTTTTCTTTCATTTTGCATCTCGCGCATTCTTTTCATTAAGAATATACAGAACCTCTGATGTGAATGTCATCACACGAAGATGTGATTTTAAAGGGTGAAAAATACACGGAATGGCAAAAGAAATGTTTACAAAATTCCTAATTCTTTGGCCCGGGCAACAGCTTGAGTCCGGCTGTGGACGCTGAGCTTGCTGTTGATGTTTTTGGTATGGGTTCTAACGGTATTCAAGGAAACAAAGAGTTTCTGGGCAATCTGCTGGTTTGTCAGCCCGGCGGCGATGAAGTGCAAAACCTCCAGTTCTCTCTCGCTCAGAGACTCTCCCAGGACGCCTTCTGTTTCTGGCGGAGCGGCACTTTTAAACGCCAGCAGAAGCTTTTTTAGATAGTTTCGTGAAAAATCAGGTCTTTTTTTCTGTAGGCTGTCTGCCTGCGCAAGGACCTTCTCCAGCAATTCTGCAATTCTGGGGTCTTGATGAACAATACTGGTGATAAAACCTCCCGGCTCGGCAAGGAACAGGATCTTTTTCAATTCATCCAGGGCTAAATCCATTTTCCCTTTTCTATCCAGAGTCAGGGCTTTAAGCAGCATAATCCGTATCAGCGAATAAACACGAGTCCCAGCTTCCGCGCATTGGATCAACCGGCTGAGCAATTATTCAGCCTCATCCAACTGGCCCTGAGCCAGGAGAAATCGCGCCAGGACTATGTGCTCGCTTTCTCTCCTATTTGTCAGCTCATCATCGATTCCCAAGCTTCGCTCCTCTACCCAACGGGAAACCGCCTCTCTGTTTCCGCTGGCAAGCCAGATCTCAGCCTTAAAAGCAGAGGCGGCATGCTGGATCCAGGGAGGTATAGAAAGTTCACAAGCCGATTTCTCTATCTCTTCGATGACTCTCTGAGCTCCAGCTAAATCTCCTTTGACGGCCAGGGCTCGAGCCAGATGGAGGCGGCAGCTGGCGATGACTACGACGTCATGCCCCATCAAGGCCAACCGCAGTCCTTTCTCTATCAAACGCATTCCTTCTTCGAGGTCATTCCTTTCAAGGGCAATTCCTCCCCATGCCGCATAAATCGAACCGGCCAGACTCGTCTGCAGCATCCCTTTTTCTTCTGCAAATTTCAGAAGCCTTTGATAGGTTTGCTGGGCTTGATTCAGCCGGCCCTGGAGTCCGTCGATGCCAGCATGGCAGGAACTGGCGAACAGGTAAAAATAGGTGTTCCCAGACTCCCCGCTGACTTTTTCAGCCTCAGCGAAAGCATACCGGGCCGACATCAAATCACCATCCCCACTCCAGCCATGAACAAAGCCCAAAGTGGTCGCGGCCACAGCCCGCCACATCAAGTCCTTTTCGTGAAGAGATACCAACGCTTGACGGGCATGCTGCATGACACGAAGCATATCCCCTCTATAGGCCGCTATGAATGCCCGAATCACAGAAATCCGGCCCTGAAACTCTTTCTTGCCCAGTGTGTATGTATGTTCAGAATCGGGTGAGAAATCTATCGCGAATTTCTCTTTTGCGGATTTCAGCATGCTGGAAGCATTCTGAAGAATTTTCTCTGCCGCATCAAGACGGCCGCTTATGTTGAGTGTTCGGGCATGCAAAACAGAAAGCAAAATGCTGGAATTGATCCTCTCATCAGGAAGAGCCTCAAACCATTTTAACAGTTTAGTCTGCTGCCCTCGATCCCATATAGACTCGGCAATCTCCTCGATCAGGCGGGCTGCCCAATCTGCATCCCCTGCAGCCAGAGCATGATTGACTGCCTGCTCTTTAAATCCGTTACGGACACACCATTCTCCTGCCCTCCGGTGAAGTTCGGGCACCAGTTCACCCTGTGTCTGCTGCAATCGATGTTGAAGTAAATCTGCAAAAAGGGGATGATACCGAAACCACTGCCGTCCGTCATCCAGCGGGAATATGAACAGATCAGCCTTTTCCAGGTGATTGAGCATCTTCTGGCTGTTCTTCTGTTTGGTCACGGCATCGCAGAGCGATCCGGAAAGGCGGTCCAGGATGGAAGTCTGTAGGAGAAAATTCTGGACATCCTCTGGCTGTCGGTTCAGGACTTCTTCCATCAGATAGTCGAAGATGTAACGGTTTTCTCCTCTGAAGCCCTTGATAAAGCCTGACCTGTCTTCTCGATCCTGAATGGAAAGAGCTGCCAGTTGCAGTCCGGCAATCCATCCTTCAGTTCGCGACTCCAGCATGACTATTTCTCCGCGAGAAAGCCCCAGGTTCAGTTTCTTATTAAAAAAAACAGAAGTCTCATCAGTAGTAAAGCAGAGATCCGTGACCCGCAGCTCAACCAGCTGATTCAGGCTGCGTAAACGTCCCAGCGGCAGGGGAGGATCAGAACGGGTGGCGATGACAAGATGCATGTTTTGTGGGAGATGCTCGAGCAGAAACTGGATGGCCTGATGAACCAGGCCAGCGGTGATCAGGTGGTAATCATCGAGAACCAGGATAAAATCTTTGGCAAGAGTTGAAATATCATTGATCAGGGTGGCCAGTACCGTTTCCACCGGAGGAGGCTGAGGAGTCTGAAGCATCATTGTCGCTGCCTGGCCGATATTTTTACTGAGCCCTTGAAGCGCCGCGATCATATATGCCAGGAAGTGCACATGGTCATTGTCTCCGCTGTCGAGCGAGATCCAGGCCGCCGATATACGACTCTGGTTTATCCAGTCGCTCAAAAGTGTCGTCTTGCCAAAGCCAGCCGGAGCAGAGATCAAGGCCAGCTTGCGGTTTTTTATTTCAACGAGTTTTTCCAGAAGACGGGGGCGGGAGACCACGCAAGGCCGGAGACGCGGAACATAGAGTTTAGTGGTGACAAGAGAATACCGGTTTTCCGCTCGGCTGGTCAAAGTCTTTGAACTATCTTTTTTGGGCAAGCCGGTCCTGCTTAATCATGAAAAAAATTTTGCGCAATTCAAAAGCAGCTCGATGGATTTCCTGCTCCTTTCGTAAATCTTCATAACTTATACCATAGCCGAAATTCCAGGTCAAAAAAGAAGAGAAGTTTGACTAAAAATTGTGGCTTTGTTATAAGCCAATCATGGCTGTTTCCTTAAGCCTCCGTCCAGCCCTGGCATTTTTTCGTTTCCACCTGAGTGTCGGCATCCGAATTGCTATAAAAACAATTACACCTCTCGTGGCCTTGATCTTTGCTTTGTATTACATCTTCAGGATCGAATTCTTTGTTCTTCTGGCCCAGGCGCTTTTCATCGACAGCGGGAATCTTGTCTCTGCGCTGTTCTTTTCTGCCGTCAGCCTGGGTACGGCCGCAATAGCTGCCCCGAGAATCTGTCTCGGGCTGACAGGGTGGATCCGGCATCTGCCTCTCAGCAGTCAAGCAAACCGCAGATTAGCTGGCTTGGCCATCTTCGCT
>Ga0209427_10007482_pt1 | contig 12365 bp, 11 predicted proteins | sample DeeMarSWOR136_30_FD_187465 | JGI IMG/M metagenome (GOLD analysis project Ga0209427, IMG submission 187465) | Marine sediment microbial communities from White Oak River estuary, North Carolina - WOR-1-36_30 (SPAdes) (version 2) | ecosystem: Environmental > Aquatic > Marine > Intertidal zone >... | reverse complement strand
TTATGATCTTCTTGACCTCTTCGGCCATATCCACCATACAACCATGCTTCTGATATCCTGGTGGATGAGCCCAATACCAACTGTCATAACAGCCGGCATCAACATGGAGGGCATCAAAGCCAGCTTGCTCCAATATTTTTGCCATTCTCAGGCCCTCCTCAATATCGCGACCGGCTTCAACATACTCTTCGCCTGGGAGAGCCCCTGCATTATAGTCTTTAATATAGTGCTTCAGGCCAAAGCGATATTGAACAGGAAAGTTAGGTCCCACTTGTCTCTTTATTTCGTTAAGAACCTCAATAGGAAAACAAAGTCGGCTAAGAAGATCCCCTCCGTACCTGTCGGTCCTATGATTCCATAGAGCAGTTGTAAATTGGTCAAACAGATAACCCTCATGACCGTGAAGTTCCACACCATCAATGCCAGCCTCAGCCAAGATGAGTGCAGCAGGTCCAAAAGCTTTGACAAGCCTTTCAACTTCCTCTGTGGTAAGTTCCTTGCAAGTCATGGTAGGATTCCAATAATATGGAATGGCTGAAGCGGATACAGGTTTGCCACGCAACAGGCGTGGGCTGGCAACGCGTCCGAATCCTGCGGTAAGCTGAACGAATATCTTTGCCCCAAGAGCATGAACTGTTTCGGCAAGTTCAGTGAAAGGGGTTAATGCAACAGGGCTGATGAGCATAAAACCTGGCGGTAAGGAATCGATCTCATTTTCAACTTTAAAGAGGCTAGTAATAATCAAACCTACGCCTCCCCGAGCCCGCTCGATATAGTAATCCAAAGCTCTTGGTCCAGGGCCACCATCAGGGTTGGTCATGCCTCCTATACCCATCGGTGCCATAACCACTCTGTTTTTTATCTCTATTTTTCCTATGTTGATCGGTTTAAATAAGTTCTTAAATGTGCTACTCATAAGTGATTGACGTGGTCTATATAGGATTATTAAGTCCTCATCTTATAATGGGACGACTCTTTTATGTATAAGTATCTTTCGCATATTTGTTCTTTATTAAATGATAAATATTTCTATTGCTCCACCCTTTTAGTGCTTCATAAGGTTTGGCAAAATGGTTACTATCTGGGGAAAGAAAACAAAAATTGTAATGGCTACCATATCCAACAAAATGAATGGGGTAACCGATTTATAGACGTCCATTGTTGAAATTCCAGGAGGAACAACACCCTGCATGACAAAGAGGCACAAGCCAAAAGGTGGAGACTTCATCCCCACAGACATATTGATCAGATATAATAATCCGAACCAAACTGAGTCCCATTCAAAAGCCCTTATAATGGGCAAGAAAATGGGTATCGTTACCATCATGATAGCGACCGGCTCCATTAAGGAACCCATGAACAACAATATTGCCATCATCATAGCGAGGATGGCATAAGGGGACAATTCAAATCCCAAAACGAATTGTAACAAACCTTGACTCGCTCCTGTATAGGCCAAAATCTGGCTAAAAGCAGTTGCACCAGTAAGGATCATAAACATCATCACTGTAATTTGGAGAGAACCCTTAACGGTTTCTATGATTACTTTCCAGGTGAGTTTCTTATAAAGGGCTACCAATATAAAGGAAGCCAGAGTCCCTATGGCAGCAGACTCCGTTGGGGTAGCCAAGCCCAGGAGAATTGTTCCGAGTACAAGGACGATAATGACAAAAAAAGGCATCACATATTTTATAGTAAGAATAATCTTCTCAGACCAAGATACACGTTTGGGTGTATAAGGAGGAGCCATGGAGGGCTGAATTTTACACCTGATCAGAATATAGACTGCATACAATCCAGCCATTACAAAACCAGGTAATAATCCAGAGATTAAGAGCCTTCCAATAGAAATATCTGCTAGGGATCCTAAAACAACAGCTAAAGCGCTTGGGGGGATGATCATATCCAACGAACCACTCATACAAGACCCTACAGCCATAGATTTGTGATAACCGCGACGGAGCATATCCGGAAGCAGTAATGACCCCAACATCGCTGTACATGCCATGGCGGAACCACTGATGCATGAAAAGATAGTTGCAGCTCCTATAGTGATGATGCACAATCTGCCTGAGATACGTCCCATCCATAAATCCAGGACGTCGACAGCCTTAACAAACACTCCTGAAAAAACAAGTATTTCTCCCATGATGATAAAGAGAGGGATTGGAAGGAGAACAAATGTACTAATTGAGCTGAAGATACTATGTACGAACTGCGACATTCCAATCGCACCACCCCAAAGGATATAGATGCATACAATATTGACAGCCATAAAAGACAAAAAAACAGGCATTCCAATCGCCAATAAGACTAAAAATGAACCAATAACCAATAGAAACCACATCCACCATTCCATCGGTGATCTCCTACGAGGTTTTCCCTTCCAGTTTTTTCCACTCTAAACTTTTTAAATGGCCTGAGAATTGCCTTATGAACTCGATTAAGAGTAAGAGGTACCCTAAAGAAATGAAAGACAAAAATATCCACTTTGGAAAGGCATAAGTCTTTATTACTTTGACTCCTGTAACATAATTTTCGAAGGAAGTCTTCGAACTAAACCAGAAGATGATCAAAGAAATCATAATCCCCATAAAAGATGAAAAAAGATTACAATAGATTTGGGTTCTCGGTTTTAGGCGCTCAAGCAAAATGGTTACTGAGATATGGGCTCTTTTTCTCAAAACCCAAGTCGTACCCAGAAATGCAAGGAGGAACAACATATATTCACAGAATTCTACTGACCATACAGTTGGTCGGCCGAAAAAATACCTTGAAACAATTTCGTAGCATTCTATAAACATCATGGAGATGATGAAAATACCAGCAATAACAGCCATGGTATCTGTTAGACCATCGAAAATGGCATTGATCTTTTTTGTCTTCATTATCCCTCTCTTATAAAAGTAGGTCAGACTGCATTAATTTTTGAGGGAATACAGTCTGACCTAAAATATTTCATTATAAATACTGTTGATTTCTTTGGTCTACTGCCAAGGAAAGGTCCCCTTGGGTAGAGCTTCCTTTGACATGGCCTTTCTCAACTTGGGACCGTATTCTGGGGCTGCTTTTATGACCACTTCCCATGTCATATCGTAAGCAGTTTTGACGAATTTTGCAGCCTCCTCAGGAGGGAGTTTAAGGATCTTCATTTTGGCTTTTTCCCTCACCCTTTCTTCTTTCTCAATAATCATATAGTTCCGCGCTGTGCCAATATATTCGTGATCTTGAATGACCTCTAACAACAGATCCTGTAAGTCTTTTGGGATTTTTTTCCAGCGGTCTAAATTGACCATGGTCGCTGGTTCCATTTGAAAGACCCCTGGTTCGATCATAAATTTGGTCACTTCCTGTAAGCCCCAGCTGATCATACCAACTCTCGGCCACATAAACCCTTCGACAACGCCTCGCTCCATAGCCGTATAGATTTCAGGGGGTGGCATGGTGACAGGGCTAGCACCCAGTGCCTTAAGAAAAGGTATATAAAGGGGCATCACGCGAATTTTAAGCCCTTTGAAGTCCGTTACTTTCTCTATCTTACGGTTACAGAAAACATGAAAAGTTACATTACTATGAAGCCTTCCAAGATATTTTGCATTCACCCTTTTCTCAAAGATTTCAGACCAGAGTTCGAAGAGACCACTCTTTCGTTCCTCCCAGGCAGCAAGCTCAGAAAGTCCCTGTGCCTCTGCTTCCGGCATAAGCGATTTCATATAGGCCCATGGATAATAGAGATCCATATCTACTGTACCGGCTTTGATTGCATGAATCTGGTCAAAAGTGGCAAACACCTCAGGTCCCCCCAACCACTCGATCTTAAGCCTTCCTTGAGACCGTTTATTCACATCATCTATAAAAAGAGGGACAGGATCATTGTTCAAATGTGTTTTAGGAAAAGCAGTCACCGCTTTAAGAACGATCGGTTGAGCACTGATCTCTGAAACAATAAATGTAAATATTAAAATCCCAAATAGTAACAATATTCCCTTTTTCATAGTCCACCTCCTATCTTAGAACCTTTATTGAAATACCTTTCTCCTCATACAACCCCTTGCCTCCATCAAAAGCTATTGGCCGCTCCTGATTACGTATCACCCCCCTCCATAAGGTTAAATAGATGAAACAAATTCCTCTTGTTTTTCATACCATTATCTCTTTTTTTATAGTTATTGCTTGTAATAGCTCTTATGAGTTTTGAACGCCTATTTTTCTATCATATAACTCATTCCCCTTCAAGTACATTCGCTCTCTTCTACTGAGAGTCACTTTGTGCAATCCTCGTCTGAAATTGACTCCCTCCGTATATCACATATTCGTCGTGTTGTGAAGGGGTTTAAAGTCACCGGATAGATAGATAAACATTACCACATCCGTTTCGGTGACAGTCCATATGTCCATTACCAAAACGCAGGCAAAGAGACTGAGCACAATCCCCAAGACGAAGCTTTATCGTCTGCCTTTAGAGAGCTGGGTCTCATTCTCAGCCTGCCCTTCAAAATGCGCTTCGAGGATTGTGCCTATACAGAAAAGGGTAAAGAGAGCTTCCCCGTGCCCAAGGGAATCCGGCCAGGGCCTGGTGCGTGGATTTCTCCTATATCGAGGTTTTAGGAAGGGACTCGGAAAATGTCAATCTTCTTCATACGATTACTGAGAAAAATCTTCATCGTTGTTTCTCTTGAGGCTCATGGGACGTAATGAAGTATGCTTTGGAGGTTTCGCCCTCCAAAGCAAAGGATAGCCCAAGGGCATTAGCCCATGGAAGGCTCGACTTTGCTTTACTTCCGCTGCTTTGAATTTCTTAAAGGGGGAATCGGAGGCTTAGGAGCCATTTCTTGGATCTTTTTCTGGCTCAGCTTGAACTTGGGACTGTAAATCTTGGGATTGGTTACCTCCTCTTCTTCTGTGCTTCGCCACGTAAAATTGCAATTCGGGCAGCGGTAAACTTCCCAACTCGCATCTTCCGGGGCGTCGAAGATCTTACACGCTTGGCCATCATCGCATCTCGGGCAGATCATTTAGCTCCTTTCATTCTTTTCAGGATCTTATCAATCCAAAATGGCAGGTTTGGGGGCAATTCCACAATGGAAGCATCTGACATGGGAATATCCGGGAAAACCGGCTTCGTTGCGTCAATGATCAGCTTTGTCGCTAACCCTCTCACCAGGTGGGCTGGGTCCACTGTAGAACCTGGAGCATGTGGGACGGTTACAAGGTCCCTTTCAGGCCTAAAGCGTACTGTGATTGCCCAGATGACCTGCTGAAGATCAAAGGGGTCGATGTCTTCGTCAACAACAATGATAAGCTTAGGGTATGTTATCCCATGAGGAGTTGAAAGAAGCCGACATCCCAGTGTTTTGGCAAAACCACCAAAACGCATTTTTGAGGAAATGATCGTGCAATAACCATGGGTATACATGGCATTGACAGCCTCGATTTCTGGAAATTCTTCCTTCATCTGTTTGAAAAGGGTCACGCTCGTGTTCAGGGCCATTAGGTAATCAATCTCGTTCCAAGGAAGGCCCGTGTATAGATTCTCGAAGATAATGGGGCCACTTCGTCTTGAAATGAGATCCACCTTAATCTCTGCTTGAATCATGGAGGACGAATAATATCCAGTAAATTCAACAAAAGGACCTTCTACAAATCGTTGCCGGGGGATGATCTCTCCCTCAATGACGAGTTCTGCTCCCGCCGGGAGATTGAGGTTCCCACGTTCTGAGGTGATGACTTCCGTGGGCTCACCCCGGATTGCACCCATCATAGCATATTCGTCTTCGTCATATTTCAAAGGGCTACAGGCCACTAAGCTGGTGACTGGATCGTTAGAAATGGCGATGGCCACACGCAGTGGCATATTGAGTTCTTCGGCCTTTCGAAGGTGCACAGCTAAATCGTGGTGGGCCCCGATCTGAATCCCCAATCGGTCATGGTCCTTTACTTGCAGGCGATAGATGCCCACGTTTTGGCTCTCCGGATTTTCCGGATCCTTGGAGACAACACAGGCCTTGGCAAGATAAAATCCCCCGTCCATAGGATTGACCCGGAAAAGAGGTAGTTCACGAAACAAGCTTGGGCTCTTATCCAAAATCACCTCTTTAAGAGGGGCACTCTCTACTCGCTTAGCCGGTATAGGGTAGCGGTCCCACCGTCGAACAAGCTCATGAAACTGGCTCTTGAGATTCGTCTCTTTCTCAAGATCGAGCATCAGCGCGTGGTTCGGCCAGGAACCATGGACATTCATCGCGATTTGCTTATCCGCGTATCCGTGGATATGTTCGAAAAGGAGAACAGGTCCCCCGGGTATTTTGGCTGCTGCACAAGCGGCAGCACGGATATCTGGTTCCGGAAGAACTTTTTCTTTAAATCGTACGAGCTGACCTTCCTTCTCAGCCTTTGCCAAAAATTCTCTCAATGACCTATAAGGCACTTACCCCCTCCCAATGGATCTAGTCCATATTGAAATTACTACTATCGTTGGCCTTACGGTACCTTTATTATTTTAGATGTTCAATGAGGAACAAACCTTACAATCTTTATTTCTCTGTATTTCATGAATCCAAAATTTCATTTCGTTACCGTTGAACCGGAGTAATTTTCCTGCTAGTGAGGGACCATGGCCGATGATCAGTTTGATTGCTTCCAAGGCCTGTATATTTGCCACCACGGCAGGAACCGCACCGAGGACACCAAGCCCTTCTCCCCCCGGGGATTCCCCCGGATAGACACAAGCGAGGCATGCGGTCTCTCCGGGAACGATGGTCGTTACGAGGCCCCTGAAACGTGAAACACCACCATGGATGAACGGTATTCTTTGCCTGATACAGGCTGAATTGACTGTCAGACGAGTTGAAAAATTATCCAGGCCGTCCAGTACGACCTGCGCTCCATCTATGAATTCGGAGATACTCTCTTCTGTTACCCTAGCAGCGATGGGAATAATCTCCGTCCTGGGATTTAACTTTGACAATTTTCTTTGGGCAATGACAACTTTCTTTTCCCCGATATCCTCTTCCCAGTAAAGGACCTGCCGGTTCAAATTGGATAGATCCACAACATCGAAATCAATGATCTTAATCCGGCCGACACCCGCAGCCGTCAAATAGGTTGCGGAAGCACAGCCGAGCCCTCCGACTCCAATAATAACGATATGGGAATTTCTTAGTCTCTTTTGGCTTTCCTCTCCGAAATCAGGAATTTTCAACTGGCGATTGTACCGAATGAGTTCACTTTCACTGAACACTTATTCTCCCCAGTTATCAGCCGTCCCAGCGCCAGTTCATCTTGATCACCACTTCCGTCCCCTTTCTTAGTTTTGTATCGAGGCCCTGGGCCAAAGCGACATATTTCTTACCATTCATCAGAATCTCGTAATCAAAATCGACGTCATTCGTTCTGGAATTGATGGGCTCAAAATCGACATTCGCCTTTTTATAAATATCGGACAGTTCGCTGAGGAGTGCCCTCAGGGTCTTCCCTTTGATCTCTATCTCTATAACCCCTTTGCTCTTCTGCTCAGGCCAGGGTTCAAACATCCATGGCATGACAATATAGGGTAACCCTTCACGACTTACCTGCTTTGTTGGATTCACTTTGATTCTCAATTCGACCAATCCTGGTAAGATCGCCACTCTCATGGTCAGCTATTTCTTTCCTTTCTCTCTTTTTTCTTTCAAGGCCCAAAAGACCTTCTCCGGTTTTGCCGGAAGGTCCTTGATCCACACTCCGGCAGCATCGTGGATGGCATTGATGACAGCAGGGGGAGCCGTACAGGTGCTACCCTCACTGGCTTCCTTAGCTCCGAACGGACCGAAAGGATCGTTGGTAATCACATGGATGACCTGGGTCATAGGCGCTTCGTAAGCCCGTGGTAACTTGTAATCTACCAAATTAGGGTTAAGGGTTAGCCCTTTATCCATCTTGAATTCACAATACAGAGCTGCCCCCACTCCTGGATGGTATGCCCCGCCCACTACTTGTGTATCCACGGCAGGAGGATTAAGTGGAAAACCACAGTCGTGAGCGATCACGCTATTATCCGTGCATTTCACCACTCCTGTCTCCAAATCAACTTCCACTTCTTGAGCCTGGGCAGTGAAGCTATAATTCGTTCCTATATCACCTATCCCTGTAGTGAAATCAGCCAATCCATACGTACTGATTCCTCGGCTCGACTGTCCGCGCCCAATGATGACCATGCCTGGCGTCGTGTAACAGGCCATCCTGACGAGCCTGGCCCAGGGAATACTCATTTCAGGATTCGCTTTTACAAAGGCCCTTTTATTCTTAATATCCATCTCTTCCGGCTTCACGCCAAACTCCTTGGCCGCCACTTCAAGAAGTGCTCGCTTTGCATCTTTGGCCGCGTTGATTGCAGCCTCGCCTGCCAGGACGGTCACTCGGCTCCCATAAGAGCCAGGATCCACAGGCGTATGAGCCGTATCGACTCGCTTGATGTCGATGTCTTCCAATCCAATCCCTAGAACCTCGGCAACCATCGCACACATCACCGTGTCTGACCCCTGTCCTACATCCGAAGCACCCGTGATGTAGTTGACACTTCCGTCTTCACATATCCTGACCATGGCCGCACAGGCATTGTGCCCACTGAGTTTCGTCCCACTGAGGTAGGTTCCGCAAGCAAAACCGATACCATAGGCCCTGCTTCCTCTCACACGTTCATCCTTTTTCTTTTCTTCCCATCGGATCGCCTCAGCCACCTTTTCAACACATTCCTCCACACCACAGGTCGCTAAGTGCAGCTTATTGATCGTCTCATAAATCTTGCCTGGCTTGGGGTTTTCGATGGCATTTCTCAGCCTCATCTCAACCGGATCGATGCCCAGCTCCTCAGCAATCATATCCATCTGCACATCACCAGCAAACCGGGTATGGTATATCCCGTGCCCCCTCATGGCAGCAGAGCTCGGGTTATTGGTAAAATAACAATGCATTTCCGTCTTAAAGTTGGGGAGCTTATAGGGCAGTGCCATGCAAATACCAGTAAGAAAGTTACTGAGAGGGCTCATCCGGGTATAGGCTCCTCCATCGGAGATCACCTTGTTTTGAATCGCCTTCAATCTTCCATCTTTGGTGACTCCTGTCTTCATGGTAACCCACATGGGATGACGTCTCAGGCATGTGGTGAGTTCCTCGAATTGAGTATAAACAATCTTCACGGGTTTCCCGGACTTCTTGGCCAACATCGGAGCTGAGAAATCACAACTCACCATATCATTCTTTGTTCCCCCGAAATCAGCGCCTACGAAGGGCTGGATGATCCGGACATTACTCAGAGGTAGATTAAAGCAATTGGACAAAATCCTATATGGAAAATATGGACTCCCTTTGGCAGGGATAACGGTCAAATGCGTTGAATCCGGCCAGTAGGCTAAAACAGCCGGAGGTTCGATGTACCCTTTGGCCATCCGCGGGGTCTGGAACGTGTCCTCCCGAACAAGATACGATTCAGCAAAGGCCTTCTCCACATCCCCAAAGTTCCAGTGATACTCCACACAGATGTTCCCTTTGCGGTCCTCATGAACCAAGGGAGCTCCTTCCTTCATCGCCTCAAAAGGATCAAAGACACCCGGAAGAGGTTCATACTCCACCTCGATGAGATCGCAGGCCTCCTCTGCAATGTCCTCATCGATGGCTGCCACTGCGGCCACTCCCTCATAGAGATATCGCACTTTTGCAGTTGCTAGGGGTTCCTCATCTCTGGTTTCACGACTCCAGCCCCATTTGAATCCACCGAAGTCTTTGCCCGTCACCACGGCCTTCACCCCTGGTAATCTCTCTGCTTTGCTTGTATCGATATGGAGGATCCTTGCATGGGGATGAGGACTTCTTTTAATCGCTCCCCACAACATATCAGCAGCTTCCATGTCAGCCGCATATTTTGCCTCACCTGTCACCTTAAGCCTCGCATCCACGCGGGGGATCGGTTTTCCGATAACGGAAAGTTCCTCTTCCTTTAGGATGACGGTTGGTTTCGCGATGTCTGGTTTTTTAGTTTTCTGTTTTTTTACTTTCTGTTTTTTTTCTGCCATTTCTATTCACCCCCTCGCATTTTTTCTGCTGCGATCTCAACCGCCTCAATCTGTTTGACATACCCCGCATCCGCACAGAGAACCCCTTGCATAGCCAGTCTCACCTCTTCCCGAGTCGGGTTGGGATTTTCATCCAACAACGCCTTGGCCATCATCACTCTTCCTGGTATGCAGAATCCACATTCGATGGCTCCATGATCGATAAAAGCTTGTTGAATCGGATGAAGTTTATCTCCTTGAGCCAGCCCTTCAATGGTCGTCACTTCATGGCCGTTGGCCTGAAGGGCAAGAATCGAACAAGATCTGACAGCCTTTCCGTCGAGAATCACGGTACAAACGCCGCAGGTGCTCTCCAAACATCCTCTCTTCACTCCCGTTAGCTTCAGATCCTTCCTTAAAACGTCGCTGAGTAAAGCCTTTGCCTTTACTTTCAGTTCGTACGTCTTCCCGTTAACTGTTATCTTCAATTCTTTTGGTTCACCCTTCATCATCGCACCTCCAGCTTGGCCCTTTCAAGAGCCTTGTTCGCTACGCGCTTCACGAAGACCTTTATCATCTCTCTCCTATATTCTTCCGAGGCATGAACATCAGAAGGTGGACTTGCTTCTTTCGAAGCCACTTCGCCAGCCTCGGTGAGAAGATCTCCATCGATCGCTCTTCCGGCGAGACATCTTTCCGCTTCCTTGGCCCTTAGGGGGATGGAGGCAGCATTGCTGAGCACAATCCGAGCATCTTCACAAATACCATTCCCCGGTTTTAAGGTGATGGATACCGCTACTCCCACAATACCCGCATCCCCTTGCATCACCATCAGCTTTTCATGAGCCGTCCCGGTATGAGGCCTGGGTGGTGGCACCTGAATCTCTATGAGCATTTCACTAGGTTCAAGATCCACCTCGAGAATATCTCTTGAAAAATCCTCCATGGCCACGATTCTTTCACCGGTCAACTTTCTCAGCTTTAACATTGCGCCTAGCACGATCAAAACAGGAGCTGGGTCTCCAGCAGGATCCCCATGGCAGAGATTGCCCCCAATCGTACCCCAGTTACGGGTCTGAATCGTAGCTAGGTTTCTCTCCATTTCACTGAGGACCCTGAATTGCTTCTGGATGAGTGGGGATGTTTCAATGGCACGATGGGTCGTCAACGCCCCAATTTTCAAACCCTCCCTCTCATCATAAGTCATATAGTCCAAAGCCGTGATGCCCTTAACGTCAACGACAACCTCTGGCGCAAGTAACCCCTGCCTCATGACCACCAGCATGGACTGCCCCCCAGCAATTATTTTGGCCTCTTCTTTGTACTGCGACAGTAAAGAAAGAGCTTCTTCAGCCGTTACGGGTGCAACATATTCAAAGTCTTTCATCCCTTAACCTCCTTCATTCTTAAATTGAATGGTTGCAATCACCCCACCTTTTTTAATCTCTCCTGAAGAGCCACGGTAAACTCCTCTTCCACTTTTTTTGCTTTGGCCTTCATGATTCTATCTCCAAACATAGCCAATTTCCCCACGATATTCACATCGGTCTTATACGAAATTTCGACCTCGCTCGGTGAAATCTCCCGCAGGTCCACAAAACTCTTTTGGACAAAATGGCCTGCTTTGGCAATATCCTCACCTTCCCCCTCAATCTCTATATGCGTAGGAGATTCCATTTTGGTAATGATGCTTTTGAATTTGAATTTCACTGAAATGGGGCCCACTTTCTGCTTGACCACACAATCATACGTCTTTTCATCAATACGCTCTATCTTCTCCGCACCAGGGATGCAGGAAAGCAATGTTTCCGGTTCCAAAAGTTCCTCCCACACCTTCTGAATAGGTGCTTTCAGAGTAAATCTCCCCTCCATCAGCATCTGAAACTCCACCTCCTTTGGTATGCCTCACTCATTTTTATTTTCTTATCTCCAATGCGATCAACAAAATGATTGGATACTGGATCAATCTGGATCATATAGACCCATTTTTGCCTAAAAAGGATATCCCTAAATTTCTCAAAAAACAATTGCAAATCTCCTCAGAACGATCTCTGTCCCCCTTTCCCTACGTTTATTGAAAGATCCTTAGCCCTTTAGCGAAGACTGTCCTTGATGAGAAGCCCTATCTACCACCCATGCTCAGCTAACACTTTGGCATAATGACACTGCTGTGATACTATATCTTTAATCTGCTCCTCTGTAAACCACTGCCTTAGATCGATTCGGTCAACTGGGTAGTGTGCTCTCTCGAACCTCCACCTCTCATTCCAAGGAGCAGTGCAATCCAAACCTATTCCACCCTCCCAACCACCTACCCCTGTTATTTTCCTCTCCGTC